>Ga0164318_10001181_pt1 | contig 22733 bp, 31 predicted proteins | sample GuaBasSedimGuay9_FD_113734 | JGI IMG/M metagenome (GOLD analysis project Ga0164318, IMG submission 113734) | Subseafloor sediment microbial communities from Guaymas Basin, Gulf of California, Mexico - Guay9, Core 4571-4, 0-3 cm | ecosystem: Environmental > Aquatic > Marine > Hydrothermal vents... | reverse complement strand
ATTTATCTCGGCACTCCAGGGATGTCGGTGATTTTTCTCATTGTATTGCTCAATTGGAATCTGATAGGGTCGTCCCGGCAATTCATACGCCCCATCAATCTCTTTTTCAGGGAATGGTTCGGCATCAGTGTTCTCCATGTATTATGTTCATGCACAGAACTACATCATATACTACATCACTTACTACATCACATCTGCTCTCTGACTTAGTCAGTGACTTAGTCACCCCTCCCGACAATTCCCAAAACACTCCTTGGTTGATATCCTGCCGGGTCATCGGTAATTCCCCTCCTTCTTCAAAGATGCAAGAAACTTCTCTCCTTTCCGGGTCAGGACATATTTACCTGTATTCGGAGCGCCCTCGAATAATATCAGTTCTCTCTCCATAAGATTAGCCAGATGCCTCTGAGCACTGACATGAGAAAGTTACAGCAATCTTTCCACATCCGGACGGCGGACTATCTCGCCGTTTTTAATCAACTTTGATATGCGAAGATCTATGTCGCTTACTGCGCCGCCTGCTACCGCGATTTCCAGATCCCTCTTCTCAGATCTCTTGAGTAATCCCGAAGAATCCATTCCAGTTGAACTCCGGCTCTGAAAGACATACCGTCTTCATCTTATCACCCATCCTGCCGATTCCGCTCCCGATCCGTTCAACAAGATTTGCACGGTGGAATAACCCCTGGAGAAATTGGTTTCTGGAGATGGATATCAAGCCAAACTCATCGGGACTGATTCCCTTAACAAGACCGCCTGGATTGAGGATGTGAACATGGAAAGCAACCATCCCCTTCGCAAGCGAATCAGACATCGATTCCTTAAACTCAATCAGGTGCCCCTTGCCCTCATATAGGATTGATTCCATCTCTTCCATCAGGAAACTTCTGATCCATTGTTCTCTTCACCTGTGATATACGTCCTCGATCGCGGCTATCCCCTGTTGCGACCTCCTGACCTTAGCGGATGCCGGACCTGCCCCAAGAACATTCGCCCACGCACCTTCCGGCACATACCCGATCCCAGGATGCTCTTTCTCAGACTCCTTCACTCGGACGATAACAACACCCTCTTCGCCCAGAACCTCCACAAGATCACTATCCTTAACCTCGATCTTCGCCATATCTGTCGGGTCAAGCACGATCACCGCAGATAGCTCCCGGTACTCACTGCTAAACTTCCCGTGCCTGAGCCCCGCCTCTGTCCGGAAGACATCGGGACATGCAACGATCACGACCTTACACTCTGGCGCCGCAAGAAACTCGCCAAATTCCAGCTTCATCATACCACCTCGAGAAGTCGTTTCAGGATTGCGACGTCAGACAGACGCCCACTCTCGCGGATCAGCGGGAGCTCTATCGGCTCGCCGTCCATGCGCACGGCACTGCCAGCAGCATCGATGCCGCCTGCCGCGCACGGAATCACAACGTCCGCATACCTCGATGTCAGGGTCTCATTCGGATCGATCACGATCAGCTTCCCGTTGATGCCGTGCGCCGGAAGCGAGTTCATGAGATCGAATCCAAGACAGAGGATGCAGTCTGCTTTGTGGAGATCTATGCCGCCATCGCCGCCGTTACTGCCGCCACTGTTGCTGTCACTATCAACAACGTCGCAATCATCGGTCGGACGACTGTGCAACTGGCGCAACTGCTCCGCAATCGAGCGCAGGTTGTATCCGGGCGCAAGCGAAAGAAGACGGAAATCAGAAGATTCGTTCAGCCGGTCCATCAACCGGATGATCGCATCCCGCGGCGGTGCAGCTGCACCGGTTCCTGCAAAGATCACGCCGAACTCAGCCTTCTTAAGCGTGCCTGCAAGTTTCAGTATCCGTTTCTTGTCGTACGCAGTCTTTGGAACTTTACTTAAAAGCGCATCCATCAGTGCATCCATAAACTCGATCTGGCGATGCGGATCGATCACATACGAGTCCTTGCAGATGCTTGCGGTGTGTGAGAAGCGGGGGTCGATCGTGATTGCTGTCCGGTCCTCCTCCCAGCCGTGCTGCCGTTTCTCGCCGCGCGGGTAGTATGCGTACCTGGAGAGAAGGCGCGGATGCGTATTCATGGGATCGCACCCTAAAAAGATGATGATATCGGCATAGTCCCGCACCTCCGGAAGCGTGCAGGTTTTAACCCTGCCATCGAGTATATCATCAAAAATGCCTGTGTGAAACGTTTTAATCTCTGCACCCACCTTCTCTGCAAGTTCGATGCCGGTCGCTTGCGCTTCTGTGACCAAATTACCAAATCCGACGAAGACTAACTTTTCTGCGGACACAAGAATCTCGGCGGCACTCTTGATCGCAGTATCCATATCCACAGGACTCCGGTTCACCATCGGATCGATCTGATTGGTGCTTGTGATGTGAGCATCCCCGATCCGGCATGCGTGTCTGCAATCATTCTCTCCGACCTCGATGTCATCACAGAGAAGCGCACATCCAGTGCAGACCATCATCCCACCCCGGTCTGCTTGATCTGTTCGGTCTGCTTGTTCTGATCGATTTGTCTTATCTGCTCCATTTGCTCAATCCGCTGCACAGACATCATCGGATAATCCATCTCCGCATCGTACCTCATGCCGACATGTACAACCGCAGTGCCATATCTGATGACCGCTTCCACTTCAAGCATCCTGCCTTCGAGTTCGCAGTATCCGAAATCATTTATGCGCCCTCGTACCATCTCACGGTCGATTGCGACTGTTATCGACTGCACACACGGCTGCAATGAGATACTATCCCTGATCGCCGCTTCCAAGCTGCCTGCCGTGCTTAAATTGACAGGAGATCCAACGAACTGGTGATACAGGGCACCAAGTTTAATTCCCGACTCAAAGAGCGCGGTGTCCCGGTCTGTTATCTCAGCCATCATGGTGACTGGTGTCTGCGATGCTATTAATATTACGTAGCCAGACTCCGCACGAACTCCTTTACGCCGTCCCCATAAGGTTCACTGCACACAACGTCTGCCTCGTCCTTTAGTACGTCAAGCGCATTTGCAACCGCCACCTTGACGCCGGCGACTCCGAACATCGCAAGATCGTTCTCGGCATCCCCGATACATGCGAGGTTCTTTCGATTAATCCCGTATATCTCGGCTGCCTTTGCAATCCCGCTGCCTTTATCAACGCCTTTGGGCATGATCATCACATCGTCCCGGTTAAGCTCGATATCGACAAACAGATCGTTTCTCCTGATGATCTCCTTCACATCTTCGAGATGCGGACGCGTGGTTGCAACGATCACCTCCTCGACCTCGACAAAATCCACTCCCACAAATGCGGATTTCAGTTCTTCCAGTCCTTCGCCGAGAAAGACCTTTGTACCGTCTGCCGGATCATAGATGACAGCACCGTTCTCTGCGATGATGGCATCCACAAAGCCGCGTCCTGCAGTCACATCCACCAGGAACGGAAGTCTTCTCCCGGATGCAATGAATATCTTTATCCCATCATCCTTCGCGCTTTTCAGGCCGGTTACCGCATTTTCAGAGAGGATCAGCGACTCATCAGTCAATGTCCGGTCGTAATCACATACAATTGCTTCTATTTTACCTGCCATTCTATAACAAACCCCTTATCCATCTGTTCAAGCGATATCAATTCGAGCTGGCACGCACCATCGATTCCGGAAAACCCGGTACCGTCGGCAAGCGTTGGCGACGATTCCCCGCCGAGAATCATGTTCCCGACGTAGACATAGACCTTATCCACCAGCCCCTGGCTAAGAAGGCCCCAGTTCAAGCTGCCGCCGCCCTCCACCATCAGTCTGCGGACGCCCATCTCGTACAGGCGCCCGAGCGCGGATGCAAGATCGACCCGATGCTCGCCCGCAACAACGATCTCAGCACCTGCCTCACGAAGCCGGTCAAGACGCATGCCCGGCGCAGATTCGGAGACCAGTACGATCCGTCTGCCAGCCCCTTTCATGAGAATATCAGAATCCACAGGCGTGCGTGCCAGACTGTCTGCAACGATCCGGATAGGATTTTCATCTGTTCCCAGATCCCGCCGTTCTTTCCTGAATTCCTCTGATTTGACAGTCAAACTCGGATCATCAGAAAGAACCGTACCTATCCCAACCATAATAGCGTCCACCCCGTATTTTAGTCTGTCCACACGCCGGAAGTCCACCTCTCCTGAAATTGGTATCTGCTTTCGGGTATATGCCGAAATCTTTCCATCAGCGCTCATGGCAGCATTTATGAATACATACGGACGCATCTCGTTACTCTTAGAATAGTTAGGGAATTCGGAACAGACATTTTTGAGGGGATGGATGGTTGCAAGAACGCAATATCTAAATCTATCCCGAATTCCATACTCACTATTGGAACTCGTGGTATATTAATGATGCGGTTCAGGGTTCAGGGGTCAGGGATTTTTATTATTTTCCGGTCACGTGATTATTGGAAGCACTTCGGGTCATAAGATGCAGGTGAACTTGACTTTTTACCCCATGAATCACACCGCATAAGGGGGGAGTTGGGGCTGCTTAGTCCCGGCAAACTCTTGCGCTCCCGGCGGCACATAAATACAACCAGACTGAATGAAGGTGTCGTCACAAACGGTGTCCAAAACGTTATGCTGGCAGATGTTGAATTCTTGGTTCATGGGCACCACCAGATATGAGGAAATAAGGAATGCGGCAGAGATTATCGGTCTTCCTGAAAAGGCAACGATGGAAACCATAAAAAGATCATACAGAGTGTTGATGATGAAATGGCATCCTGATCGGTGCGGAGAGGATCGGCAAAAATGCAAGGAGATGACGCAGAAGATAATCAAAGCATATCAGGTAATACTGGATTACTGCAACAACTACGAGTACTCGTTTGGAAAGGAAGCTGTTGAGAGGACACGCTCCCCCGAGGAACGGTGGTTTGCGCAGTTTGGGGATGATCCACTATGGGGGAGTGGCAAACGTGCCGGTAATTGAACCGTTTGAGGAGTACTGTTCCGAATATGACCAGTGGTTCGATGATAACCGTTTTATCTATCTATCCGAACTTGCGGCACTGCGGCATTTTATACGGGCGGGTGAGTGGGGTGTGAGGATCGGTATGGAAATCGGTGTAGGGACTGGTCGGTTTGCGGCCCCTCTGGGAATTGGAGTTGGGGTTGATCCATCCCCGAAGATGGGCGAGGTTGCCAGCGAAAGGGGGATATCCGTTGTCAGTGGCGTTGCCGAGAGTCTACCTTTCCGGGGTGAAGAGTTCGATTTTGTGCTGATGATGGCGACCATCTGTTTTGTAGATGATGTAAAGAAAGCATTTGATGAAGTTTACAGGGTATTAAAGGTTAACGGATATTCAATTGTTGGTTTTATTGATAAGTACAGTTTTCTGGGTAGGACGTACCGTCATAAAAAGGAAAAGAGCAAATTTTATAGATATGCGAGATTTTATTCGGTCGACGAGGTAATAGCTGGTCTGAGATATGCCGGGTTCCATGATTTCAAGATGATTCAGACAATATTTGGCGGTTTGGAAGACATTACCGCGGTGCAGCCGTTCAGAGCGGGTCATGGAGATGGGAGTTTTGTGGTGATACAGGCTCTGAAGTAAGTGAAACATCCTGAAGTCATGTGTCCTCAACATCAGGGTAACTTGGCAACCCCTGTTGCAGCAATATTTATATGTCAGACCGCTCCAGCATGTTATACATGGGAAATATCAGACCAACATACATAAAAAAAATCGCAAAAGAATTGATCGAAACGCGCGGTTACGCATTCGGAACCGACTTCGAGGCTAATAAGGTGCAGGTCGCCAAGCATACGGACATCACCAGCAAGACGATACGCAATAGGGTCGCTGGTTATATCGTACGCAGAAACGTGATCGCAAAGCGCGAAAAGATACTGTAAGGTGGTGCTTATGGACCTCAAAGGCGCTATGCCTGCGCTGATGACTCCGTTCACGTCCGATCGAAAGATCGACGAGGCGGGGTTTAAGGACAACATCAGGTATACGGTCGAGCATGGGGTCTCTGGTATCGTTCCCTGCGGAACGACTGGCGAATCGGCGACGATAACGCTTGAAGAGCACAAACAACTGATCGATATCGCGGTTGACTGCTCAGACGTTCCCGTGATCGCGGGAACCGGATCGAACAACACCAGCGAGGCGATCGAACTCACCAGACATGCGGCAGACGCGGGCGCTGATGCATCGCTGCTGATCACTCCGTATTACAACAAGCCAAACCAGAACGGGATTATAGCGCACTTTGATGCGATAGTATCCGCTGTTGATATCCCGATCATACTCTACAACATCAAATCGAGAACCGGCATCAATCTCGAACCTGCGCTGATAGCAAAACTCGCAGAGATCCCAAACGTCATCGGAGTCAAGGAGGCAAGTGGCGATCTGGGGCAGGTATCGCGCATCATCGAACTGACCAGGGACTCTGATTTTATATTGATCTCGGGCGATGATGCCCTGACACTGCCGATTATGTCACTTGGAGGCGTTGGCGTGATATCGGTTATTGCAAACATCGTTCCCGCGCAGACGGTTGCTTTAGTAAACGCGATACTTGCGAATGACCGCGATGAGGCGAGACGTCTGCACTACCAGCTTGCTCCGCTTGTACGGGCAATGTTTATCGAGACGAACCCGATCCCTGTGAAGGCCGCTGCCGGCATGATCGGTCGTGCAGCCGGACCCTTGCGGCTTCCGCTTGCACCGATGGGCGCGCAGAACGAGCAGAAACTGCGAAGCGCGCTTACGGCGGCTGGACTGCTTGAGGGATGAATAGCGTGTTTGCTTAAGATCGCATCGCCAGAAGAGGCGGTGATGGAATGCCTCAAGACGCGAGGCAGAGGGCTTGGTGGGTGCTCGCCTGTCAGGATCGCGGATGAGGTTGGGATGTCGCTTGTTGTGGTGATCGGGGGGTTGTTGGGGGTATGGAAATACTGCTTTCGACATTACCACTTGCGCTGGTGGTTGCGATGCTAAAATCTATCGTAGAATTGGACTCTACCTCAGTGCAGGCATACGCTACAATAATACTAGCGTTTTTTAACTTAGTTTTCATTGCAATTTTGGTTTGGGATCGATTGGCAGATAAACCGAATTTGGAAATAAAAATGGAAGGCAAAACAGAAATAGTAGAGCGCGTATACGCCCGCAGATATGGCCACAAAGTTTCCGTTTTAAACAAAGGCCGTAAAGATGCATATAATTGCCGTATATCGGTTCAGGTATTTGATCAAAAATCTGGAAAGAAAATAGATGAGTGCCTGCCTTTAGAATCTGATTTGAAGTCTGGCGAGATAAAGTCATTTTCTACTTCTGGCATTCTTGCGTTTGACGGTAACTTTGTAGCTAGAATTTCGGCTGAAACATATAAATCAAAAGCCAACAAGATAGTCGAATACGAGATACAAAATGATTATGATCATATTATATTCAAAGGAAAAACTGTCCAGTATCTCAAGTTTCATTTGGAGCGTCTATTTAAAAAATATCGAAATGAATGGGATGCAGAATTTCTCGCGAAGGAATTAACAACATTTCCCGAACCAGAGATAAGAAAGGAACTTATCAAGAAACTTGAAAAAATAGCCGATGATAAAGTTCTTGAGGCGATAATAGATCGATTAGAGTACGATCCATCTGATATTGTTCGTAATCGTGCTGCAGAGGCATTGGGAAATATGGGTGATAAGCGGGCAGTTGATCCGTTGTTAGAATGTTTGAAAGAATATAAGATATATCCCGTGTATGCATCAGCGATAGTAACAATATGTGATCGCGAGTGTGTAAAGAAACTGATTAACATATTGCGCGATCGTAACATCCCACGCCCTACACGGAGGGCGGTCGCTAAGTCGCTGGGAGAAATTGGAGAAAATATTGAAGATAGAACTATAGAAGATGCACTTATTGAAGCACTGGAATACTTTGATGAAGTTAATCTTTGTGAAGTTGTTGAAGCATTGGGAAAAGCAGGTCGTGAAAAGGCTTTAAAGAAACTTGAAAACATAGAGTATGATCGCAATGATATTTTAAAAGAAGCAATCGAACGTATATGACATAAGATTAGTGGTGGTGGTAACAACATTGAAGAAAAATAATAATATCTATAATGTTCTGCTTTTACTCACTTGTTTACATACTCTAGCCGGTACGCAGACTGGCCCGTGTTTTGGCAGGGTACACAGTACACAGTACACTGGCGCGGCTGGTTCGGGTGCTGAGCCGCCGTCTGGTGTCTCGGTCACCAGCAGTTCATTCGCGAAAGCCGGATCCGGAATCTACACCTGTACTCAGACCATCGAATCCGGCGACAATGTGCGGTCGGTAGAGGTGCACCTCACAGGCAATGAGGTCGGAACGCATGAGATTGTAAGCGAGGTGTACTACCAGTTCGATGGTAGTATGAAGTCCCCGACACGGTACGAGACGCTCACGCTGATCGTTGAGCCGGATACTCGCCCCACCGATTCTAAATCCGAAGCGCGGGAGATCGTGGTGTCGGGCTTTGGGTCGATGGTCGCAGTTATGGGGTTGTTGGCAGTATACCTATGGAGGAGACAAAGATGAAACGAATCGCATTTCACGACCGCGAGAGGGAGATAAAAGAGATACAGGCGATACTGGACGCAGAGCCGTCTCTGATCACCTTCGTATACGGACCGATAAACAGCGGCAAGACCGCACTGATCCACCACTTAATCGAACAACTTCCGGAAGAGTACACCGTTTTCTACATAAACTTAAGGACCAAATTCTTATCGAGTTATGATGATTTCATCGAGTCGCTCTTTGAGATGGAGATGGAGACTGACGGGGCAAAGAGGAAGAGAAAAGAGACGCTTGCGGAGCTGGTTTCATCTGCTACGAAAGTTGCCGGGATACCGATAAACAAAGAGTTTCTGGATTATGTGTTCAAGGACAATAAGCCGAAGAATGCTTTTTCGTACATAATCAAACTATTTGAAGAGGTGAAGGCAACAGGTAAGCAACCAGTGTTGATTCTGGACGAATTGCAGAAGATTGGGGATGTGAACGTGAACGGTTCGCTCATCTACGAACTCTTCAACTTTTTCATAGACCTGACAAAGGAATTGCACCTATGCCATGTCTTTGCTGTCTCATCAGATTCGCTCTTCATAGAGCAGGTTTATAGTGAGGCGATGCTGCAGGGGCGCAGCCGGCATCTGCTGGTCGATGATTTTAATGAGGTGACTACGATGGATTTTCTGGACAGTTATAACTTTAGCGATAAAGAAAAGACTGTTGCATGGGAATACTGCGGTGGAAATCCGATATATCTGGTTGAACTCGTGAATTGTGAAAACAGGGAAGAAAAAGTTAAAGAGATGCTTGTACTCAGGACTGGTGAGATAAATCAGCGAATAAAAGTCTTAAAGATTGTAAACAAGAAGATTTTGTTCGAAGATGAAGAGATAGAATTAAAATATGAGAATATAACAAGAATTCTCAATGAGTTTTCGGATGAGGAATCTTATGCTTATGAAATAATTACCCCGGAAATCACATACCTCGCCAGGGAGAACATTCTCTTCGTTGATTCTGTCAGAAGAACCATCAAGCCGCAGTCGAGGATGAATTTACTTGCGATACGAGAACTAATTGAGGATATGTGACCAAAAATGGATAAACCGGACGTAGTCGCAAGGCTCTCGCATCTCACTGGTTCGCGGTCCGGGTCGCATCGCCACAATCAGACAATCACTCCATAACCCGCACAAACTCTTCCTCCTTACCAAGCGGCATCGTCGCATCGACGCCAATCTTCGTGGTCGTGCCATCCGGGGCAGAGATCGGATCGAGCGAACTGCCGCGCACATTCGTGATCATCAGCACGTCCCGGTCACCAAGTACCCTTGTTGCGATCGCAAACTCGACATCGCGGGAATCATAGATGTTGATGTCAGGATCGACCACCACCACGTTCTTGAGACTCGGATGCGCTGCAAACGCTGCAAGCATCGCATTCTTGGAGTCGCCCTCAGTCTGCTTCTTAATCTGCACCACCGCATCGAAATAGCAGCATCCGCCCTCTGTCAGCACGACATTTCTTGCATCGGAAACCCCGTTTACCGCGCTTAATATTTTTGGCTCATACGGAACTCCCATCAGCAGCTTGTGCTCGCCGCCTGACGGTATGATCGCATGGTAGACCGGATCCGCCCGGTGGATCATCCCTGTTAAGTGGATCAATGGCTCACTTCGCACCCGGTCGTATGTCCCTGTGATGTCAACAAACGGACCTTCATCCGCAGTCTCTTCCCCGATGTACCCCTCAAGCACGATCTCGCAGTGCGGCACCCGGATGCCGTTGTCGCACTCGAAGACCTCAAGCGGCGCTTCCTGGAGCGCGGATGCGTAACTAAACTCTGTACCCTCTGGTACGCGTGTGCAGATTGCGAAGAGGACTGCAGGATCAAGCCCGATCGCTATTGCAACAGGGAGCTTCTCTCCGCGCTCCAGTGCCTTCTTGCGCATGAGATATGTGTGCCGCGGCGCAACAAGGCGCGCTGCGAGTTTATCTTTCCCGATAACCATCATCCGGTGAATCGATGCGTTCATTATCCCGTCCATCTCGGTCACGAGGACGCCTGCTGTGATATAGGGGGCGGGATCGTTTTTGAAGTATGTGAAAACAGGCAGTTTTGAAAGATCCGGCTTTTCCCTGATCTCTTTTGTTGGGGAGTCTGCAACGAGTCTTATCTCTCCGTCCGGTTCGACGGATGCGAGATGTCTCGCCATATCGTCCCTGTCGATCCCGAGTGCCGTGCAGAGAGCGACCCTTGATGAGAGGAGATTCACAGCGACACGGTGACCGCTGATGCTGTGAAAGAGGTGCGGTTTCTCGTTTCCCGCGATCCTTGCGGCATCATATTCCGGGGATACTGACTCCTGAACCTCGATTAAGTTGCCGTCGGTCTTCAACTGGTCTATAAAACTTCTGAAAGACATTGTTCCACCTGATGTTTGGTTAGTATGGTATGTGGGGGGATAATCCTTTCTACAGCATCCAAACTTCCAAAGCAAAAGTCCCGTGTTATCCGTTATCCCCCTTCGTCTCACTTGTTCCGGTTACGGCGGTGAATTGTGACTGCGATGACCGCTGCCGCAAGGAGCGAGACTGCAAGCGGTATCAATTCTGCTGGCACTTTCTTGGGCACGGTCTCTGACGGGATTGCAGGAGTCTCGGACATGGACACTGATACTACAGTCATATTCCCCTCTGAAACAGAGGCGGTTTCCGCGTAACGCTCGTATCCGTACTTCTCTACCGAAACCGTGTGGTTCCCAGGCGTTACATTGTATATCCAGAACCAATCAATATCAGTTGCGCCCTGATAGACATTATCGAGATAAACATCTGCCGCGGACGGATACGATCGCACACGGATAAAACCAAGCCCGGGAGAACTCTTCACGATCTCTGCGATCTTCTCCTCCGTCGCCCCCCCTTCTACCCCTTCTACCCCCTCTTCCGCCTCTTCGATTCGTGCCTGCGCAGTCTCACCCTCCCTCAGCACATGCACGTCAACCGGCACCCATGTGCGCCGATCGGTCCTCGATTGATCCGCAATCTCGAACTGGTATGTTCCCGGCGGCGCGCCCCTGCTTGCATGGATTGTGATAGGATATGCCATCGATCCCCCCCTCCGTATCACTCTCAGTTTATTTGTGCCGTTTACCAGCATCCAGTCGGGCACCGACCGCACAATCACATTCACGTCCACATATCCGACCCCCGCGTTCCTGAGTGTGACCTCGAAGGACGCGTCTGACCCGGGAACGATTGTGACCGTGTATGGTGCATCCGTGAAGGTGATATTGTCCCCGCCGCTTGGGTCTGCACAGCAGTTCGAGATCGATGCAGCGATTATGATGGCGAGCAGTGCGGTTCTGTACATGATCTGCATCTAATCGAACCCAACCCCCCAAATAGCCTTCGCGGAGCAGGGGCTTCGGATCGCCGTCACGCAGGTTCTGGCACCGGTTCGGGCGCTGGTTCCCAGAGTGGCATGATATCTGCATACCAGATCCTGAGGAAGAGAAGCGCATGGTACTTCATGAATATCGGAAACGGTATGGTTACGAGGCGTATAATAAATGCAAGCACCAGTATGGCTGCAAAAAAGAATGATCCTGGCATAAGTAGGTGCGACATGTCAAAAAGGCCGAATCCCAGCAGCGTGAGAATCATGTAAACCGCGATGCCGATCAGTAATGCGATCAAGATCAAGATGATGCTGATGATGGCGGCTGCGATGCCGATTATGATCCCGAGTACGCCCCTTGTGATCCAGTAAACCAGCACCTGTGGAATGCTGTGTGCTGCGGTACTGGTCACCTTTGAAAGTGTCTTTAGTACCCCTACATTCTCATACAGCATCACAGGGATCGCCAAATTGATAAACGAAGCTATAATCGAAAGGATTATGATGCCAAGCACGAGGACAACGAAGAACGGGATAAACGATCCAAAGAACAACGCGGAAACGTCGCCGTCCAGTGCAGAGGACAACGCGGGCAGCAGCGATAAGATGATGGCGATTAAGAATGCGATCCCGAGCGTCCGGTTCAGTATGAACAACCGCAGACCGTTTCCAAGATTATTCCTGATGTATGCCCTGATCGTGACATGGTTCCTCACCACGGATTCGACAAAAACGAATTGCATCATATTTGAGATGTATGAGAATAACGCGGACACCAGTAGGATTGCGAGTACTGCAAGCACGATGTATGTCATGTACTGGTGCACAAAGACCGATACTTCTGATACAGTCTCCGTGACAAAAGCATCCAGTTCCGCATCCGAATATGAGTCGCCGAAATCCCCAAAATTGCCGCTCAGTGGGTTCGAGTTAAGATTGCCACCACCTCCACCAATACCGCCGATGAAGAACAGTATTATTGCGAGTTTTACCCATTTTGTAAAATCAAATGGCTCAAATAGTATCTGTTTGGTCTTTGTCAGGGCACCTTCAATCGCAGCCCACGCAATCCAGTTGGTCCTAGATGCCAAAAGAATCTCATCTGGTATATGCTTTTGCGGTGTTCGAGAGATGTCATCATGGCAGGTGTTAGCTGAAAGATCATAGACTGAGTGGGCACCAAAAAATAAGGTACGCGATCTACTTCCAATTGAACCCAACACCCCAACCTTCGCGGAGTCTATCTATGGCTTGCCATCATTCAGGTTCTGGCACCGGTTCGGTCACAGGTTCCCAGAATGGCATGATATCTGCATACCAGTTCCGGAGGAATAGAAGCGCATGGTATTTCCCGAATACCGGAAGCGGCACGGTCGCGAGGAGGATAAGGAATATGAGTACCAGAAAGGACGCAATAAGGAGCGATCCAAGCACGATCAGGGTCACCGGATCAGTAAATCCGAATCCCAGCAGCGTGAGAATCATGTAAACCACGATGCCGATCAACAACAAGACGAGTCCTGCGATCAGGATCACGATGAGACTGATGACCGCAGCTGCGATGCCGAGTATAATCCCGAGCACACCCCTTATGATCCAGTAAACCAGCACCTGTGAAATGCTGTGTGCTGCGGTACTGGTCACCTTTGAAAGCGCCTTTAGTACCCCTACATTCTCATACAGCATCACAGGGATCGCCAGATTGATAAATGAATCTAAAATCGAAAGGATTATGACGCCGAGTACGAGGACAAGGAAGAACGTGGGGAGGGATCCGAAGAACACAGCGGAAATGTCGCCGTCCGGTATCGCTGACAACGCGGGCAGCAGCGATATGATGATGGCGGTTAAGAATGCGATCCCGAGTGTCCAGTTCAGTATGAACAACCGCAGACCATTCCCAAGATTATTCCTGATGTATGCCCTGATCGTGACCTGGTTCCTCACCACGGATTCGACAAAAACGAATTTCATCACATTTGAGATATAGGAGAATAGCACGATCACCAGCAGGATTGCGAGTACTGCAAGCACGATGTATGCCATGTACTGATCTACGAATGCAGATACCCCTGATACAGTCGTCTTGACAAAAGCATCCAGTTCCGCATCCGACGGTGAATCACCGAAATCTCCAAAATTGCTGCCCGATGGATTTGAGTTGAAATTAGAGCCACCGCCGCCAATACCGCCAATACCGCCGATGAAGAACAGTATTATTGCGAGTTTTATCCATTTTGTAAGATCGAATGGCTCAAAGAGCATCTGTCTGGTCTTTGTCATGGCACCGTCGATTGCACCCCACGCGATCCAGTCGGTCATAGGTGATTAAAGGAATCTCATCGGGTATATGCTTTTGCGGTGTTCGGGAGGCGAGTTTTTTTCTGGGTGGACTCTGATTATGGCGAAGAAGGTTAGCCACAGGGGCCGCGGAGGGCGCATAGAGTTGCTGTTTTCTCTGTGCCATCTGTACTCTATGTGGTTTTCTAATCCCATTTCATAATACACTAAAAAGTCTCTTCGGGAGATTCGATTATAACGCCTATTGTGGCAAACTATCCATATATCAGGATAGTACTCCCGATTTTCAAATCTTATTCATCTCGAGAATCCGATCGACGATTCTTCTTGTACTGCAGAGCCGATCAGAGTTCGATCCCTTGATCCGAACAACTTTAGTATCAAACCCATGATCCGCCAATCCACGCTCCAGATCCCGCGCATCGAAATGCTGGTCAAACCCGAGCGCTATGATATCAGGCATGATCTCATGAAGCGGCTCAAAGATATCGTTTTCGCTCCCGAGAACCGCATGATCCACCACCTTAAGCGCCTGCACCATCAGAAGGCGATGCTTGTCAGGGAGAATTGGCTTTGGTTTGTGCTTTATCATGCTTGCCCGCGCAACGATGACATACAGTTCGTCACCGAGAGCGGAAGCCTGCGATAGGTAGAATAGATGTCCCGGGTGCGGGATGTCGAACGTTCCTGTTGCAAGTACTCGTGTCATGTCCTTGCTTATTGATTGGTGTTCATTGCTTAACCATTTGCACCGAAAGCAAGTTGCCAACTTATGCGGGCCTGGTCAGGACTCCGTCGTTTCCAGATATCCAAAAACCCGAAACATCCGACACAAGATTCGAATCGACACCCAGTTCAAAACAACGCAACATCAGACGGCATGACGCCCGTGGCGAGTATAATATATGCTCTGAAATGGTTGTTTTTAATAAAACACAGGAATCTTATTAAACTCCTCGTCGGCTTTTTTGAAATTGCCTCTGTCCGCGTATCTGCATCCAGCCTCTAAGTGGGGCAATGCTTCCAACATTTTTGTCAAAATGCCGTCTCTTGTGATGGCTGGAACTGATATTTCCGTGAATTCCGAGTTTTTTAGATCCGCAAGTCTGTCCTTGGATTCTGAAAAGTCAGCGGGACATTTGCTAAATTCGAGTTCTGCGCTATGCCACACTTCGTTTTGCATGTATTTGGTCGCCTTTAGCAGGTGTTCCACCCCATCGATGTATGGATGCATTCCGGATAGTAATATATCGAACTCCAAAACCATCTTTTCGTTCTGCTCAATCGAAATTCTATTCTCCAAAAGTCCGCTTCTGGACTCTGCGGGGGCTGTGTCGATATCAATACTGAAACATTTTTCTTTTGCTGTGGATATGAAAGGTCGTGTGTCATTTAAAGCATCTTCAGCCAGCTTAAGCTCTGATCTCATCGACGCGAAATCATCACCCTCCGCGTATGCATCTACTTTGTCAAGATGCTCCAAGCAGATGATTAAATTTCGGAACGCGGTAACACGATCTAAGTTGTAACTGCACATCACTTTGGCAGTACGGATTGTATCTTTTTCATTGTCATAGTCTGTTACGGCGTTATTGAGTATTTTTAAAGCTTCTTCATAATCAACTTCGGATGCTGTAAGTTTTGTTTTCGCATCCGAATATGCGCCAATTTCCAAACGTATTTTTTCAATCCGGGTCACGCCATCCTCTATAAGTAAGCTCGCTCTGAATATGTCCTCTGCTGCGGATATCTTTTCTTCAACACGCCTTTCTTCGACATCTTCTTTTTCAACACATCCCGCAAGTACCACGATCAACACGATCGCTATTATGGCTATTAAACCGACTGCAGTTTTTTTCATTCCCGATCACCTGCCTACACAAAGCAACCCGCCTCTGCACTTGGTGTGGAGCAGGTACCCGCGCTTTGTATAATGACCAGCCAGCCGCGAAATCGCGCACCGATCCCCACAGAGGTCTCGCTGCCCCATACCGTCTCTCTGTTCCATGCTGATAAATAAACATGTATCACATATAAAACCTCTGTAAATGAGGCTGCATAATGCCACAAGACGATGGCGCCCATTCTCCGGAGTAACTTTACAACCCCCGAAACGAGACACTCATGCATCAGATGAAACCGAGATCCTTAGCCCTACTGCTCCCGTCCTCCCTCGCAATCGATGCCAGCGACCTGCGCAGCAAGACTGCAAAGATCGGGCAGATCGCGCGGGCGGCATCGGTATTCCGTGCGGATCGAATCATCATATACCGTGATCCCGACCTCGACGAGACAGAACTGATCGAGAGAATCCTTAATTATGCTGAAACCCCGCAGTATCTGCGAAAACGCCTGATCCCACTGGCGGATGATCTGCGGTATGCTGGCACGATCCCGCCGCTGCGGACTCCGCACCATCCTCTCGATGCAGAAAAGATTGAGATTGGGGATATCCGTGTGGGGGTTGTGATTAGAGTGCATGAAAACGGTTCGTGGGTGGATATTGGATCGAAGCGATCCGCATTTCTGAATGTTTCCATACAGAAGGGCGAGCGTGTGAATGTGCAGGTCACCTCGAATAAGCCGCTTAAGGCGGTTCCTGTCGATGACGACGAGATCGCAGGATACTGGGGCTATTCTGTTATGAGTGCGGGTACTCTGAGCGAGGCACTAACATCGACTCCGGCCCCAACCCATGCCCAGGGACTTAGAATTGCAACCAGCAGGTATGGCGAATCCATTGATGCCGACCTGCTCCGGAAGATCGGGGAGGACTCCTGGTCAGGGGATGTGCTGGTGGTCTTTGGTGCGCCGCACAAGGGAATCTCTGAGATCATGGATGAAGAGAAGAGAAGAGAAGGGGGAGGAGAGAAAGAGAAGGGGGCGAAGAGTTTTATTTCGGAATTTGACTATACGCTAAATGTCATACCAGATCAGGGGACTGCGACAGTCCGGCTCGAGGAAGCGGTCGTTGCCACGCTTGCAATACTGAATCTATCGTTTCACTGACCTTACCGGGACTACAAATCAAGATCGCTCATCCAGTTTCATCAGAAGCGCAGTGCGTACCGAGACCGCATCAGCAAGATCGGTGGTTGTGTGCCAGATCTTGAGTTTCTTCAGAGCCAGTCTGCTACCACATCGCTGGCACACAGTCGATTTTATGCCATCCTCTATAATCTGCACATGGCTTTTGCATTTCGGGCATACGATCACGGAATATTTCAATCAGCCCACTCCATGATATTTATTCCATGATCCGTGATCGCATACTCCTTTATCCTGCGGTCGTGATTGGTTCCACGCATCTTCAGGATTAACAGGAGTTTTCGCAAGCCCGACTCCTTCCTGATGTACCTGAGCGATACGATGCCATCCACCAGAAAAGACGTACCAGCATCCGGTATCTCGAATGAAAAGACGTTCTCGATCTCGCTTGTGAAGATTGAGGTGACATTCATGTACTTTAAGTACCTGATCAGCGAGTAGACGTATTCCCTGACATTTACAGATCCGCAAAACACAGTCTTCATGTCCGTGACCCCATCGAAGACCACTGATCCGGCACCGATCGACTCGACCGCATCCTTGATCTGCCAGAGATGCTCATCGGAAGATACCTGTTCAGAGGGATAAACGAACCTGAGCAGGTCTTTCTCGACATACTCTTGCATATCCCAGCCAAGCCGCATCGCTTCAGCCATCAGTTGGTCAGGCGATTCATTAAACAAGACTATGACGGCTGGTGTATCATTTTCAAGGCTTTTGTTGGCAAACTGCAAGCCAAAAATAGTTTTCCCGGTACCCGGACTGCCAGCAATCAGCATCGAGTATGTTTCAGGGATTCCCCCCTCCAGCATCCCATCCAGTTCCCTGATACCTGTCGGGACGCGCACCGAGAGATTTGGGTGCGCTGCACCGCCTTTCAGATGCGGAAACATCCTTACGCCGCCTGTAGAGATGTTAAAAGAATATATGTTCGATAATGCTTGCGTACCCGCGATGTTCGGGGTTTTGAATATCCTGAGATTGTGTAACACATGTTTTTCACTCTCTTCGTAGGAGAGATACAGAACCCCATCCATAAAATGGCTGACAACCGATGCATGAATCTCGGATGCGGCCAATTCACCGGTGACTAATGTGATCGCGTCCCATTCGTGTGCCATCGAATCGAATGTGCCTATAAACCGGTGCCGCTCCTGTTCCGAAAATGCATATCCAAGGGGTGTTATTGGGTCGATTGCAACCCTGTTAGCACCGGACGATGTGACGGCATTCCCGATATCGATCAACGCAGACAATGGATCGCGTTCTGCAGATATCCTGTCGATCGGATGTAGCGCGATCGATTTGTGCAGGGATAGAAAACTATCTGCGAAATCCGCTCTTATCTCCTGTCTGGTGGTGATCGGGATATAGAGCGTTGATTCGTCTTCTGCCACACTCGATAGTGAATCGAGCACAAACATCGTCTTGCCGACACCAGCGGTACCAGCTACGAGGATGGTCGATGGTTTTGGAAAGCCTCCAAGAATCTCATCGAGCCCGGCGATGCCGGTCGGTCTAAGCATAATCGATATTATAAAGGGCTTTTTTCATATATTGATTGCTTGTGGCAGGCACTTATACAGGTGCTCTGTCCATACTTGTTTTCAGACATCGTGTATGTCTTTGCGTTCACAATCTCCCCGGTCTGTGGATCTACCAGCGCGGTTGCAATATACAGATTCTTGCCACTGCTGCCGCAACTGCAACTCCGCTCGATCAGATCAACCTTCCAGAGGAATGGCGACTCACTGACATTTGCAGATTGATTGACACCCCACAAGGACGACTCATTAGCAGCTGTAGATGGTTTGAGGATAGTGTACATAGAGTTCTGAACGAGCACTGCCTGCACACTCCTCCGGTTCGGTGCAGTGAACTTCTGGCTTATGAATTCTTTGATCGTATCGTTGTTTGCGGTGGTATTAATCGCTTCACCGGCATCGATCAGGGGCATCGTTCCAAGCGCCTCCCTGACTGCTGACAACTGCCCACTCCCTGCAGGATCGGTAGGGGTGATACACCCGATCGAGCTTACTACCACCACTATCAGAATAGATAGGGCAACAATCGGACGATATTTCATCACTTATCCCTTCTTCTGTTTGTATTTGGTGTATCCACATTTTCCACAGGTCATGCGGTCTGCATGTTCGGCCAGATATACCCCGCTGCCACATTTCGGGCAGAACTGCCGCGAACGTGTGATCTTATCCCCTTCTACGGTATAATATTCGTTTATGCGCATGATCAATTCTCGCCCCCGTCGCTCTTCTTTGCTGGCGCATTGCGCGCAATCATATAATCGGGTTCGATCCGGCGCAGGTTCTGCTCGTTATCATACAACCGGGCGTATCCGAGTATATCCTGCGTGCCGTACTGTGAGTTCATCCGATCGAGTATTAGCAGTTCGGGGGTAGTATCGAGAAGTGCCACAAGCGTGCTCTTCGCACTCTTCCTTGATATGCCAGTTCCTTCGGTCTTGAATACAATATCCCGCCTATTCAAAAGTACATTCTCTACATCCTTTACAATCTCAATAGCCATTAAAGCATCCTCCATAGCGATTTGCCATCGTTAGCATATTCCATCTGTTTCAAGAGTTCTCGTATCTCCTTTTTTTTTTCACTGGTCACCTTGATAAGCACACATCCACTCGATGGCTGTCCATATATAACTATCGAGGAGAGCGGTGCAAGCACGACTGCAGGTATGACTGCGAGATCCTCCTCGCCCTGCACAAATATGCGGATCAGGCGTTCGCATGTCATTGCGTCTGTTATGGCGGTCACAAGGTCAGTCGTGATTGTGCCGGCAGGGTTCTTTATGGTAACCTCCTGATACGCGGGATGCTGGATGCGATTTTTAACCTCATCGGACACCTCTGCCCTGCATGTGAGGTGATCGACGATGCAGATGTCGGGCAGGATGCCTGATTCGATCAGGTTGCATGTCGTGACATCGCCAACAGAGATGATCTTTGCAGGATTTCCCCAATCCGGCGCGCTCTTCAGCAGGTCCATGGTCTTTCGCCCGGATCCGGCATACAGCGTCCCATGCGGGACTTTTAGTCTCGATTTCAGGCGATCCGAAAGAAGAAGGGGCACTTTATCGCACCTTCAGCGCGTATGCTCCGGCAGTCGTTATATTCAGTTTCGCAGCGATACTCGAGAGTTCCGGCTCCATAATTATGACGTATCCGCTCCAGTCCTTGCTGAGCGAGCTTGATCCGCATACCGGGCAGTTCTGCCCGCTCACGATCCTGTGGCAGTCTCTGCACGCTTGTTCACTCATTCTTTCCCTTCCTTGTCACTCTCATCCTTTGCAACATCTTCCTTTGCAATCTCTTCGAGCCATTCCAGTTTACCAAGTGTTGGCTGGCGCATCGTAAGCCCTATCCTGCTTTCGTGCGGGTCACGTTCATTCAAACTGACCGCAACGATGCGCGCACGCAGTTTATCGCCTTCTGTAACCGCCCGCCCGCTCTCCTTGAAGACGAGACGACCATTCTTCCCGTCATAAGATACGAAATCATCGGTCAGCTGGCTCACATGAATCAGCCCATCTAGCGGTCCGACACCGATGAACACGCCGAATTCGACGACCTCGACGACGACCCCTTCTGTTACCTCCTGCATTATGGGTTTGTACATGAGCGCGTCGAATGTTGCCTCATAATACACACCCCCATCGCCAAAGAGGATGCGCCCGTCGCCGATATCGACCACATCGAGGATAGCAACCAGTGCGCCGAGTTTCTTGTCAATTTGTCCTTCAAGTTTATCGCGAAGTGCCCTTCCTACAGCTACCATAACCGGCATCCCAAGCTGCTCAGGGTCTATGCGAACGGTGTCAACCAGTCTTGTTTTCAGATACATGCTACGCCTCTTTATTTTTATAGAAAAACCGAGTAACAGTTACGCGGCTGTGATATTAATCCTTTTGCATCGGAGCGGATGCCCCCGACTTCAGTTGAGGGTGGGGGGCGGCGGGGGATTCCGGAGACTATCACAACGTGTATTCATTTCAAAATTGATAGCGTCGGTATGGATATGGTAGTTGAGTTTAGCCAGTGCCCGATTAAGATTCCAATCCTGAGATAAGCGCACGTTTTCGTCTTCTTTCAGACGTTGAAACTCTTTCGATCAAGTATAATTTGAACTCCGGGCTAAGCCATGTGCCACACTCAAGGGCAATGTCTTTACGGGCATAAGTACCGCCACCACCCCCGCGCCTTCGCGTGATACAGGGCGTGCCCACACCATCACAATCCTTCGGCGATCCCCGGTCCCACGAAAAGATCTTTCGATCATGTTAGAACTGTGATTGTTTTGTGATCCCCAACACCCGGAACCGAATAGTTTATATACCTTATCATGGTAATGAGATGTTATAGGAAGTGAGATAAATGACTAAGATACTGCACGTACAAACCGTAATGACCGAAGAAGATCTCGAAGCCCTCAAGACAAAGTGTGGACTATCAACAACAAAAGATGCGGTTGCGGCGGCTGTGGAACACTATCTCGCGTGTCCGTACACCGACAGCAAGGATATATGGGCTGAGAGAATGAAGAAAACCATAGAACAACGAACCAAATAAAACTATGGTGTCAAAATGAGGTTGGGTTTGCATATCGCTAAAAACCCCCCATATCGTTTCATTTTACTCATATCGGTTGGATTAATGTCCTTTATTTACTTTCAGACCATGTTTCTTCACAATCCGCTTTATCGTTGATGCCGATGGCATCACATCCTCTGAAAAACCCAAGCTCATTCATCCTGTACCGGATCGCATCAACGCCTAACGCCTGAGATATTTTGATTCGTGCTCATTGCATTATATCAGAGCTTTTCTGATGCTCACGATCACTCTTTCGATCTCTTCATTCGTACTTCTTCCATGTTTTGTAGGCGCTCTTGATCGAGATATATACCACCCGTCTTCGCCAGTTTTGAATCGATTCACCCAACCAGTGAGCTATTTCTTTGATCTCTTTGCGTCCCTATAAATATCTACGGGTTTATCTCCTCTGATGTATCGATTTGCGGAATCAATTCTCTCTTGTTCGTTAATATCAATAACACATCACAGAGGATGCGTTAAACGGAGCGTGTATCAAAAGAGTGTACGATGTATTGACCCTTTATTTGGCAAATGGAATAGGGTACGATCTATTGACCCCTTCCAGATATGCACAGTATCTGCACATGGAATCCTTGAAATCGGATGCATTGCCTGTAAATCCTGCACTGCTGATTCTATAGAGTTCGAAGACGAAGTAGCAGCGTGCAACAGCACATTGGTTGCATCTTCTGCGCTGTATTCTGCACCTTCGGGCACTCGTATAAAACCTCCTTCGCCGCAAAGCTTATTCCCGAGTGCAGCGCTAATATCTGATTGTTTTATTAACATAGTCATCCATCACCTCATTTGTTGGGT
>Ga0164318_10001180_pt1 | contig 22740 bp, 18 predicted proteins | sample GuaBasSedimGuay9_FD_113734 | JGI IMG/M metagenome (GOLD analysis project Ga0164318, IMG submission 113734) | Subseafloor sediment microbial communities from Guaymas Basin, Gulf of California, Mexico - Guay9, Core 4571-4, 0-3 cm | ecosystem: Environmental > Aquatic > Marine > Hydrothermal vents... | reverse complement strand
TAAGTACTTTGGTTGCAATATTATCAGTAATCTCAAGGTCTTTGGGATTACCTGATGTGCAAACCCATCTGAACGGGCCAAACCCAAAATCAAAAAACATGGGTCCCATAATATCCTGAACATAAGATGGATACTTGAAATTTATTCCGTCTTCATCCATCACATCAGCTCCAGCCCTTGATGCTTCCAGTAGGAAGGCATTTCCATAATCGAAAAAGTATGTTCCTTTTGCTGTGTGTTTATTAATCGAATCAGCCTGTCGGCGAAGTGACTCATGAACTTTTTCTTTGAATAAATTAGAATTTGATGCCATCATTTCGTTGGATTCATCATAAGATAATCCTGCTGGGTAATAACCACCAGCCCAAGGGTTATGTAGCGAGGTTTGGTCAGAACCCAAATCAACAAAAATATCTTCTGTGTCAAATTTTTCCCAAACATCAACAATGTTACCATCATAGGCAATGGAAACTACTTCTTTGTTAGCTTTAGCTTTTTTAACACGTGTTACAAGTTTATCCAAATCGCTAATTATTTCATCAACCCAACCTTGCTCATGACGCTTGTAGGAAGCCAATGGATTTACCTCGGCAGTTACCGAAACAACTCCCGAAATATTTGCAGCTTTAGGCTGTGCACCTGACATTCCTCCAAGTCCTGAAGTTAAAAATAGTTTTCCTGCAAATGGATTTTCATTTGCTTTAGCAACTTTACGAGCTGCATTCATAACTGTTATGGTAGTGCCATGTACAATTCCTTGGGGCCCAATGTACATGTATGAACCTGCTGTCATTTGTCCATATTGTGAAACACCCAAAGCATTAAATTTTTCCCAGTCATCCTGGCTTGAGTAATTTGGAATAACCATTCCGTTGGTAACAACTACTCTGGGAGCTTTTTTATGTGATGGAAATAACCCCATCGGATGACCCGAATACATTGTAAGAGTTTGTTCATCATTCATTGTGGCCAAATACTGCATTGTTAGCAAATATTGAGCCCAATTTTGAAAAACAGCCCCATTACCTCCATAAGTTATTAGTTCATCAGGATGTTGAGCCACAGCAGGGTCAAGGTTGTTTTGAATCATTAACATTATTGCTGCTGCTTGCTTTGTATTGTGGGGGTAATCATCAATTGGTCGAGCAAACATCTTATAGTCAGGTTGAAACCTATGCATGTAGATGCGTCCAAAGGTCTTTAACTCATTGGCAAATTCAGTTGCAAGTTCAGGATGTTGCTTTACTGGAAAATACCGTAAAGCATTTTTTAGAGCTAATCGTTTTTCGTTTTCAGTTAATATATCTTTCCTTTTTGGAGCATGACTTACATCTTTATTAAGCTCTTTTTTTTGAGGAAGTTCTTCTGGAATTCCAGCTAATATTGCGTTTTTAAACTCTGTATTGTTCATATAGCTAATTGTAAAATTTGGTAACAAAATTATTAAAAATCACAAATGACAAGCATCAAATTTCAAATAAATCCCAATATCCTAAATCTCAATATTTAAAACAGTATTGATTAATTGAAAATTGAATAATTGGAATTTATTTAAATTTTCTCCTTTGAGTGTTTAAGAATATTAAACAAAAATTCACGTGATCTAAATAATTGAGCCTTAACAGTTCCGAGAGGTAGGTTGAGCTCTTCTGCAATTTCATCGTATGAGTATTCTTTAAAATATCTCATGTCAATTAACTTTTTATAATGTGGTTTAAGTCGTTTAACCACCTGTTGCATTAATTGAATCTTCTGCTTATTGATAAATTGCTCTTCCGGATTGGCAGTCATTGTTACTACTTGTGCCGACATATCATCCTCACCTATACCAGTATTTAGTGTAAAGCTTCCTCTTTTCTTTTTTCGCATGAAATCGATGCAATTATTAGTTGCAATTTTAAAAAGCCAGGTACTAAATGCAAATTCAGGTGTGTACTGGGGTAGATTTTTAAATGCTTTGCCAAATGCTTCTATTGTAAGGTCGTCAGCATCATGAGGGCTGCCAGTCATTTTTAGCATTGTAAAATAAAGAGAGTCACGGTACAAGTTCATTAGCTCGGCATATGCATATTGGTCACCACTGCCAAGTGCTAATTTTACCAACTTAAAATCTCGCTGTCCTTTTTCCGTTAGTTTTTGATTTAACTCCAACTCTTTCTTTTTCTGATTAGACTGATTAATGTCATTATTGGCATAAGAATTACATAAAGTAAGTCACCAAACAGCGAAAATAATAATAATTGATTTTCACTTAGCTGTGAAGCTGCTTTTTTTTGAATGAAAACTCTTATTCCCATCGTAACAACCATTATTATTAATGTGTAGGCAATTAGAGTGCCAGTAATAAGCAATGTTATAAATGTTAAGTAGAATAAAAATTGACTTATGCTAAATGTTGCTAGTATTATTTTAAAAAATGTAGAGTATGAACTACCTGTTGTAAAATGTCTTTGCTTTTGATTAAACCACGTATTGAATGTTGGTTTTGGTTGTGAATACAAAAAGCTATTTTTTGATATTTCTATCTTTGTATTTTTACTATTTGCTACTTGTTGTATGAATAAATCATCATCGCCCGATGAAATATTGTAATGAGAAGTAAATCCTTTATTCTTGAAAAATGTAGATCTTCGATAGCTTAGATTTCTACCAACTCCCATGTATGGTTTTCCCATTAGAGCAAGTGAAAAATACTGCATTGCGATCATAAATGTGTCATACCTAATCAGTGTGTTTAAAAAGCCTTTGGACTTGTTGTAGGGACCGTATCCAAGTACAACATCTGTTTTTGTTGTATAATTTGTAGCCATTTCAGTAATCCAATTACTGGAATTTGGTTTACAATCGGCATCGGTAAGTAGTAGTATCTCATTTTTTGCAGATTTGATTCCTATTGAAAGGGGAAATTTTTTACCCTTAAAAAAATTTAAATCTTGCTCAATATTTACAATTTTTAGATGGCTATGTTTGCGTTGGAAGTCTATTAAAATTTGGGTAGTATCATCGCTTGATGCATGATTTACAACAATTACTTCAAAATCAGGATAATCTTGATTTAGTATTGCTGAGAGGTTGTTTATGAGGTTGTAGTCTTCGTTGTGTGCTGAAATAACTACTGAAACTGGCTGTTTGTCAGCGTCTTGGTCAGTAGTGGTTTTGTAGAATGCCAGCCTTGAAAATACCAGTAAATAATAAGCTAATTGAATAATTACTGCAAATAAAAATATGAAAATAGTTATTTGCTCAAATAGTGAAAGACCTTGTATTGAAATTGAAAAATCCAAAATTATATATAGATTACTGGGTTATTAACAAAAAACAAAATTACAAACTTTAGCAGTAGTTTGACAAAAAATGTATTTCTTTGTAATTACACTAAGCCGCTATCAAAACTTGTAATATAAAATGTTTCTTTTATCATTGTTTCTCTTTACAAAATGATTCCATAGCTACGGCTATGTAATAATTTTCTTCATCAAACAAAGAAAAAATAATTCATTTTCTAAATACAAGTTCTAACAGAGGCTTAGCATAAAACAATTCTAAATAAAAAAGCAACTAAAATGAAACGAACACTATTAATTATTTCTGTTATTGCATTCTCAACCATGTTTGCAAAAACAATATCAGCACATTGCGAAGTTCCATGTGGTATTTACCATGATGAGTTACGAATTGAGTTAATTAAAGAGCATATTCAAACCATTGAAAAAGCTATGAATCAAATTAATGAGATTCAAAGTAGTGAGACAATTAATTATAATCAACTCGTACGCTGGATAAACACAAAGGAAAAACATGCAGAATTAATACAAGAAATTGCAAACCAATACTTTTTAACACAAAGGGTTAAATTTGCTGAGCCTTCTGATAAGGACAAATACAAAAAATACATCGACCAGCTAACTTATCTACATCAAATTATCGTTTTTTCAATGAAAGCTAAACAATCTACGGAGTTAAAACAAGTAGCTAACCTAAATGAAGCGTTGGCTAAATTTGAGATTTCTTATTTTGGGGAGGATGCTCACAGGCATGATTTAGACGGGGGACATAAATAGTGATCTACTATTGATGTTAGTTTTGTACAAACAGTTGCTATTATTTTATAACAATTTCGTGAGTTATTGTAGCTACTTTGCGTAACATTTCACTTACCCCACAATAGCGATCTTGCGATAAATTTATTGCTTTTTCAAGTTTAGCCATTGGTAGTTCATCACCGCTGAAAGTATATACAATGTGAATTTTATTATAATATTTTGGATGTTCTTCAGTTAACTCACCAGTTACTTCAACATTAAAATAATCAGGTTTAACCCTCATTTTGGTAAGTATAGAAATAACATCCATTCCGGTACAGCCTCCGAGCGAAACTAGAGTTAATGGCTTTGGGCGTGGTCCAGTATTTTTTCCGCCAACACCTTCTTCAGCATCCAATTTAATTTTAAATCCATTTGTTTCGGCTTCAAATGCCATATCACCTGTCCAGGCTACATTTATTTTATTGTTCATGGTTGTTGTTTTAATTATTATGCAAAAATAAAATTTTTATTGGAATGATTACACTTCGTGGGGTGTACGAGGTTATACTAGATTAAGAGCATATATCATAAATACAATTTTTAACTAAAAAATCAATTCAAAATATCTATCTTTGTAAAACTAAAATAGAGTATTTCACCACATCTAACCATAGTGTAAATCTTGCTGATGCGAGATTTTTGCATCTTTATGTAATAATTTATAAAGTTTTATAAGTTAACTTTATAATATCTAAAAAATATAATTAACTAATAATTATTTGATTATGAGCTTTTCCAGTAATTCTGAAAAACAAGCATTAACAGTACGATCTTTAACAATAGTAAAAAAAATTCTTGATGAGAATCATGAGGTATATGAAATGTTTACAGCTTCAAGTTCCTATAATGATGCATTAGCAAATCTAAAAAAATGGCTAATGGAATATATTAGCAGTCATGCGTCTGCAAAAAAGTATTATTTGAGTGATAGTTCACAAGTAACTAAAGAGCTATCATGGAAAGATATTGGCGTAATTAGGCTACTAAGATATATTGATAATGAGGGGGCATCATACAAGGATCCCAACCGTGATAACAATATCGAAATAAGCAACCCCATTAAAAATTTATATAATGCCATAAAATATGGTAAGGGTAATTGCTCTAAGGATTTCTTTTTAGACATGCTATTTTTGTTTCGTCAGATAAATGGCCAGTTAAAACAAAAATTACCATCTGAACAAAAAATAAAACACTGGATGTCAAAATATCCATCTGGTTTATCAGAAAAAATAATTGAGACTAGAAAGGAGAATAAGAAGAGGATATTAAATGTTATTATTGAAGAATTAACATCTGGAGAGCAAACCAGTAAGCGTTATGTTTTTGATGAAGGCATGACCGAAGAAGAAAAATATAAACGTGCACTAACATGGTGGAATGATTATAAATTTCATTTGCGATTTGCAGTTAGGTCACCAGAGCAGCTTAATAAAATGCTTGACTACTCACTTCGTCCTACTCGGTTAAAAATACTTAATGAAGCACATGATGCTGGTATTCCATTTTTTATAAATCCTTATTATTTATCGTTAATTGATGTAAATATTACGCCTGGTAAAACAGGGTCGGACAGAACTTTACGTGATTATATTTTCCATAGCCGTGAGCTTGTGGAAGAATTTGGTAACATTGTGGCTTGGGAAAAGGAAGATGTTGTTGAACCTGGCAAACCAAATGCGGCTGGTTGGATATTACCTCCGTATCATAATGTTCATCGTAGGTATCCTGAAGTTGCAATATTTATTCCTGATACACGCGGCAGGGCCTGTGGAGGATTATGCGTTTCGTGTCAGCGTATGTACGATTTCCAAAGTGGCCATTTAAATTTTAATTTAGACAAGCTTCAGCCTAAAATGACATGGCAAAAGAAGATGAAATTGCTACTAAAATATTTTGAAGAAGATACACAACTCCGTGATATTCTAATTACTGGTGGTGATGCATTTATGAATACTACCGAATCATTAGAGCAAATACTTGATGGTGTTTATGAAATGGCTTTGCGGAAGAAAGAAGCAAATAATAACCGAGCTGATGGTGAAAAATTTGCTGAAATACTAAGGGTACGACTTGGAACCAGACTCCCAGCCTTTTTGCCACAACGTATTACAAAGAAATTTATAAAAGTACTTGCCGATTTTAAGGTAAGAGCTTCTAAAATAGGAATTCAACAATTTAGAGTTCAAATTCATGTTCAGTCGGCCATGGAAGTAACACCACAAATGAAAGAAGCTGTATCACGCATATTAGCATCTGGATGGATGGTAACTAACCAACTGGTGTTTACAGCTGCTGCTTCGCGACGTGGACACAGTAACAAGTTGCGTAAAGTTCTTAATGATATTGGTGTTGTACCTTATTACACTTTCTCGGTTAAAGGTTTTATGGAAAACTATTTCAATTTTGCCACAAACGAAAGAGCTGTACAGGAAAAAGTAGAAGAGAAGGTGTTTGGTCAACTTAATGTAGAATTAACAAATCAAGTAGCAGAATTACATTTTGATGTTGAAAACACACAAAAAAAACTTGCCGAACTAAGAAAAGCTAGTCATCTTCCATTTTTAGCAACCGATAGAAATGTACTCAATTTACCAGGAGTTGGAAAAAGCATGACTTTTACTACAATTGGGATAACTAATGATGGAAGAAGAATTTTAGAATTTAGTCACGACCATAAGCGTAGGCATAGCCCGGTAATTGATAGTATGGGTAAAGTTGTAATTATTGAATCAAAATCAATAGCAGATTTTTTGAAGCAAATGGAAACTATGGGTGAGAACCCACTTGATTATTCAACTATTTGGGGGTATTCAATAAGCGAGACTGCTGATAGAATGCCTGTTTTTCAATATCCTAATTATGATTTTAGTCTTACTGAAGAGTTAACTAATTATAAAAGCTAATTAATAAAAAAAAGGCCGCCCTGATGAAGAGCGGTCTTTCAAACCAAATTATGAATTAATTACAATTTGTCTAATCTTTAATACACCTAACCGAAAAACTATCATTCTTGGTGTAAGTATAAGCACCTACATTATCTCCACCATGATAGATACCTTTGAAACTGGCATAATTAGGATTTTGATCGGTTGATGACCAATGGTAAGAACTTTCATCTTTTTTACCAAAGAAACCGGCTTTATCATAGTATCCTGCAAGTATTACGTTAAAACCCGAATCACCACCTTTTTTCAAATGTTTTCCTGCTTCATGAATTCCACCATAGTTATTAATCAAATTCGACCATTCAGCATCATTTGGTAAATGCCATCCGTCAGGACAAGCTGTTGAAGCATCTTCCCATGTGTATAACATTCCTAATTCGTTACAATTACTTATTTCGTCATAATAGCATAGTGACTTTCCTGTATCATAATTTAGATTTTGTTCCATCCACGTCTGACCTGCAACATTAACAGTTTTGTATACTTGTCCATCACGTTTATCGGTAAATGTATTTGCATCTTTTTTTACGGGAGCAGGTTTTGTTTTTTTAATTACAGGCTTTTTCTCAGCCGTTGGAAAAACATGCGAATACTTAATTGGTTTATTGAGTGCATAGTGTGTATTTACAGAGTCAATTGCATGATCTACAGTATTTTTAACTGCCAGCTTGTTAGAATTTTCTAATTCAGAGCAATGGTTGCCCATATAATACCAAAAGCCAATTAGCATTAGGATTATAATAACAATAGCAGTAATAAATGTTTTCATATTCATGCGTTAAATATTTAATTATTATTCTAAAACGAAGTTAAGGAACTTAATACCTTTTTGAATTATTTTCTTGTTCCAAAACTTCGTTTTAGTATAATATTTTATGCGTGTTCTATAAAGTTATTCTTCTAAACTTTCCTTACGCATATTATAAATCTTACGGCCACCATAAGCAGCACCAAGACCAAGTAGGATGAATAAGCCACCGCCAATTGGGGCGTTGCCACCTTGACTATTACCTGATCCATTAGTTCCACCAGTTGAACCTCCTGGAGGCGGCGGTGGACCCTGTGCTTCCATAGTATAAGCAATGGAAACCATAAGTACTATTATAAATGCTCTTAGAGTATTATCTATTATCTTTTTCATGTTTGTTCCTCCTGCTACTTAATATAAACTTTTTGAATTTTTGCAGAACCTGCTTTTACAACTTTCACTACAACGAAACTATTAGTAGTGTTTACCGGCATTTTAACCAACTCCATAGCTGCAATTTTTTGTTGGGCGAGTTCGCGTCCCATCATATCGTAAATAGTTACATTTCCACCTTGGTTAATGGCGTCATCTGTTGAACGAATATAAACTTCATTACCAAAAGAATAAATCTGAATATTTGAAGAACCCTCTTCAATGTCTTCATTTATACCATTGGGTGACCATGCAAAATGTAGTAGAAAGCGCTCAGCATTGTCATTGGTTGATGTGTTAAATGTGTAAACATGATTTTCACGTATGTCTTGAGTATAAGTTGTTAACACATCTTCAAGTGTGATAGACACATCAGTTAACTGATTAAGATTGGAAAATGCCATGGTGTGTTCACCATCAGTTACCTGAACCAAATTTAATGGAACAGTTTTACTTTCTCCATCAAATAAAGGTGCATTAGCATTTATACAAAGCTCATCATCATTTTCTACTGCAAAAAACTGAACATTTTCTGTTGATGAATAAAGCTTTGTGGCATCACCACTAATGTCAAAGTCATCGCTGCCATTTTCAGGGAAACCAACAAAAACTGTGTTGCCATAGTAGCCACCATCTAGTTCGATACGAATATATTGATTTGGTTCACTTCCAGTAGCATTTGTTGATTTATAGAATGCATTAGTGTGATTATGAACTCTTGCTGAGGCAGGAATGGTAAAGCTTGCTGTAGAACTTGCCTCAACAAAGAAGCCTTGTCCCAAAGGAATAATACCATCAGTTAATGTTCCTGAAGTACCATTATAGAATTTATAACCGTTATTAGTTCCCTGTACATCATCGTTATCCCAAACATAAGCTGTGCCACTTGTACCAGATGACCATGAAGAACCCCACTCAAGTGCCGAAGTAAAAGGGTTGCCTATTAGATTCCATCCATCACCACCTTTGGTTAATGAAGCACTTACATCAGTACCAATTATAGTACCTGTAAATTCAATGGTCTGATCTCCAACTCCATTCTCTATCCAATATGAATAACCCTGCGCTCTGGTTAATGCATCGTCTTCTGTAATATAAGTATAAGTATTACTTGTTTCATCGTGGGATGCTAACCAGGTTTCTTCAACTGCTCCTGTCCAAAAATCATAAGCAGTTGTAGGAATTGTTATTGGTGTTACCAAATGCCAGCCATTTTGTTCAACAAAACGCTGAACCGTAGCATTAGGCTCACTACCACCAATTAACGAACCTGAGCCATTATCGTCCGACTCAATTATAAGTCCTGTATTTAATGTGTTGGTAATATCTCCTGTTGTAATTGAAGCTCCAACCCCAATGGTTACACTTGCTCCTGAGGTAATAGTTGTGCTTTGCGCACTCAAATACCAGGGTGCAGCAATTATTGTAAGTATTAATAATATTTTTTTCATGATTTTAATGTTAAAGTTAAAAGTATAAAGTTGAAAAGTATAAAGTTTTAAAACTTTCTTACTTTTCATTCATTAACATTTCTATCATATTACGCAGTTCTGCCATCTCGGCTTTGAGTGTTTCTATTTCTTCTTCGAGTTGTTGGTTTTGGTTGTTTGACGATTTAGACGGAACAGACGTACTTGAATACAAATCACCATCAGCATCAACCAATACATATGCATTAGCACCAATGTCTAAATCAGCAATATTTACCGTGCCATCAGGTTTAATTGTCATACGAGTCGTTGGATCTGCTGTTGTTGTTGTTTTGAATAACAACGCTGTTGGTAAATTAGCTTCATTTACTGTTCCTGATACTTGTGCTTCTATTGTGGCTCCTGTTCTGGTAACTGTAGCACCGGTTTCGGTGTAGCCCAAAAAATCTATACTACCAATAACATTGGTATTTACTAAGGCTTCGATACTACTTTGAGAACCATTTGATTTTATAAATTCTAATTTCAATACACCATTGCCAAAATGGTACAAACGAAGATGAGTATGATAACCAACCGTACTTTTAAAATCAAAATAAGTATTAGGAGTTTCATCATGTACTTTAATTAAATCAGTGCCAGCATTATCTTTAAGATAGAAATTACCGTCTGAGCCTAGTGTATTGGTAATATCCTGTGCCTGTATTGTAAGGGCAAGGCTCGCCACTACGAATAATGTAATTAGTTTTTTCATGTTTAATTTATTTTATAAATATTAGGGTTAAGAAATTTTATGGGGCAAAAATATGTCTTATATTGAAACTGTCTAAATAACAGGGGGTGACAGATAGGGTGACAAATGGGGTGATAATAAGTAGAAGTGCTGATTAGCAGAATTGAGCTGTACAGATATTTTATGTAGTTTTGTCCTGCTATTTCACACATGCTTTTAACATACCCAAAATGAAAAGGTTTTTTATTATTATACTCTTCCTTGTATTTTATTGTTCACTTAGCGGAACAAATGTTCAAAGTTTGAAGGATAGTTTGAAAGACAGTAAAGGATTGGATAGAGCAGAATTTTTATATGATATTAGCAAGTATTATTATTTGCATGATCATGATAGTGCTTTATTTTTTGTTGACTTAGCGATAAATGAATATGAAATAGAAAATAAGATAGGAAATGTAGTTTTGAGTCAGTTATTGAAAGCTGCAATTTTACGAGAAAACGGTTTATATGATAGTTCGATTTATATAAACTACAAGGCCATAGATTGGGCAGAAGCTAATAGTGATACACTTGCGGCTATTGCATATTTTGAACTGGCTAATACTTATGAACTATTGAATAATTATGAGAACGCAAAAGTATTCTATAAAAAAGCCATTAGCTCAAATTTTAAACCTATTAAAATAATAGCTACAGGTAATTTGGGGAATATCTTCAAAGCAAATAAAGATTATGATAGCGCTAAATTTTATTTAAGATCTTCATTAAAAGAACAGATTCTGTTAGATACTTCAAAGTATGTAAATAGATTTAATATTGCTGTATGTAGAAGTAGCTTAGCTGGTTTATTGTATGAAACGGGAGACTATACAAAAGGTATTAATATATTTAAGCAGAATTCTGTATTTTTTAAGGAGACGAATAGTTATCCGGCTTTAATAATAGCATCTGGCAAGATTGCTAAAGGTTACCAATTATTAGGGCAAAATAACATGGCTCTAATGTACTATACAAGGGCAATTCATTTGGCAGACTCTCTCAACCTTAGCCAAAACCTTGCAAATGCTTATAGTAATATTTCTGATTTTTTTGTAAAAAATGAAGATTATAAGAATGCATATTTTAATTATTATGATTATCATGAATTGAGTGATAGCCTTGTTGTACAGGGCTATAAAGCAACCATAGCTGAAATGGAGGTGAAATATTCGCTAAAGGAGAAAAATATATTAATAGTTGATTTAAAAAAGGAGAAGCAAAATATTCGTATTAGGTCAATCATTATTATTGTTAGCTTACTATTTTTGAGTTTACTGATAATACTAATGATTAACAATCGCAGGCTTAAATTAAAGAGTGCCAAAGCTCTTGCTGATGCAAAGTCGAATATGGCAAGAATAAAAACTCAAATGACTGAAAACGAACTCAAAAGTATTGTAGCAAGTCTTCGTCAAAAAAGTGCTTTCATTGAAGAGCTGGAAGCAGAGGTGAAAAAGTTTAGTATTAATAATGAAAAGCTTGATTTAGAAGAAAAAATTCAGTTGCTTCGTAAAACAAGAATATTAACCGATGAGGACTGGGAAAGATATAACCGTACTTTTAATGAAATTCACCCTATGTTTTGCAATAGTGTTGAAAATTTTGATGACTTATCAAATGGTGATAAGCGACAACTGATATTTATTAAACTTGGATTAAAACAAAAAGAGATCGCCCATTTAATGGGAATATCTTCAGAGGGTGCTAAAAAAGCCAGACAGAGGCTATCAAAAAAAATTGGACTTGATAGTACTAGTGAGCTAAAGGAATATGTTGAAGGTTTGTAGTGTTTTGTTTGATTTATCCCACAGTTTTTGCAGATTGTTTCTGGAAAATTATTCCTGTTTATTTTTGTTAAATATTACGCCTTTTTGTATTTTCGTAAACGGGTTTACATATTACTATTGCCCGCGGCAATGATTGCAGTGTTAGCTTGTTGAAATACCAATGATAATTTTGTTGGCATACAGCGGCTGACGAAGGAAGCCCATGTAATGCTTACAAAATTACAATTGGTATAAAACAACTAAAAACGTAAAGCATGGCTGCCGCCATAAGAATTATTATTAATTTAAAAATTATCAGCAGAATGAAAAAAACTATTCTCTTTTTTATTGCAATTATCCTTTTTTCGAATAGTGGGTATACGCAACCAACAACTGTACAACAGGCTATTAAAAGTAAAATTGAATTAGGTGTTGATACAAAAACAATTTCGGCCGATGGTGTTATTTTATATTCGCAAGATATACTACCAGCTTATTATGAGTCGGTTGACTATGCTCCTGTGTGGGATAGTCAGCAAAATATTGATGAGCTTATTGTTAGTATTAAAGAATCGTATGACGAGGGTTTAATACCAAATGATTACCATCTGGAGCGAACAGAAATGCTCATAGAGAAAACAAAAGCAAACCCAAATTTGGATAAAACAGCCGATCTTGATTTGCTAATGACTGATGCGGTTATGCTTTATGCAACGCACCTGATAATTGGTAAGGTTGACCAATCAAAAATAGCTAAGGGATGGGATGTTCCGCCAAATGCATTACCCGAAAATGATGGTGTACTGCTAAATAATGCATTAAAATCCAATAGCCTTACTGCTGCACTTGGTTCAATTAAACCTGATAATTTTATGTATGTTCATCTTCGTAATGGGCTTAAAAATTATAGAGAAATTGCTGAAAATGGTGGTTGGCCTAGTATTATGCCGGGAGTAGTTTTAAAGTCTGGCACAAATGACGAACGTGTGCTAAAGCTTAGGCAGTATTTAATTATTACGGGTGATATGCCAGCAAATACCACAAGCTTGAATGACAGCATTTATGATGAGAATGTTGAAACTGCTGTTAAACGATTTCAATTTAGGCATAACCTAACCCAAGATGGAGTGGTGGGAAAAGGTACACTTGGTGTTATAAATATACCTGTTGAGCAACGTATTGATGAAATACGCATTAACATGGAAAGAGCACGTTGGGTAATTCACCACCTGCCTGATGATTTTATGGTTGTTAATATTGCGGGGTATAATGTGCGACGTATTACAAATGATTCGGTGGTGTATTATTCGCGTGTTATTGTTGGTAGACATTATCATGAAACTCCAATATTTAAAGGAAAAATGATTTATGCTGAAATTAACCCCACGTGGACTCTTCCGTATTCCATTGCGACAAAGGAAACTCTCCCAAAATTACAGAAAAATCCAAATTATCTAGCAGAAAAGAATATGATAATTATGGATAGAAATGGAACGGTTCTGGATCCTTCAACAATTGATTTTAATAGTTTATCGCGGAATAATTTTCCTTATATCGTTAGGCAAAAAGCCGGACCACATAATGCTCTTGGTCAGGTAAAATTTATTTTCCCCAATTCGTATGCTGTTTATCTTCATGATACTCCTTCTCGTAGTTTGTTTAGTCGTGAGGAAAGAGCATTTAGTCACGGTTGTATAAGGTTAGATAAAAAATGGGAGCTACTAATGAATTTAATGGATGAACCAGAAGTGTGGAATATGACTAAAATTAATGAAATTTTAAAAACCGAAAAAACCACACGAGTAAATCTTAAAAAACCTATAGAAATATTGTTATTATACTGGACAGCAGGGGCTGATAAACAAGATGAATTGTTTTTTAACAAGGATGTTTATGATAGAGATGCCCGTGTGCTTAAGGAGTTGGATAAGCCGTATGTTTTTAAGGTTGCTAAGTAATAAAAATATTTTTGGCTGTGACTTGGGGCGATGCCCCAAGAAATGCTATTTCAGCCCTTCAGGCTGAGTATTGATTACTTTTTTGCTGCTTTTTACGTGTAACAATAAAGCCTGAAGGGCTTATATAACAATACTTGGGGCATCGTCCCAAGAAAAACCAAACAACAATGGGACAATCATTATCACAACTATACGTACATCTTGTTTTTGGAACAAAAGGAAGAATTCCAACAATACCTGAGGCTATTGAACCAGAGCTACATGCGTATATCGCAGGTATCCTGATAAATAAAGAAAGTCCGGCTATTAAAATAAATTCTGTTCCCGACCATATTCATATATTATTAAGTTATCAAAAAATTATGCACTTGCAAAAGTAGTTGAGGATGTAAAAAAGAATAGTTCTAAATGGATGAAGAGGCAGGGAGTAGAAGGTTTTACATGGCAGATTGGATACGGAGCATTCTCAGTTAGTGGATTTCATCTTGAGGTAATTAAAAACTACATTATTAGGCAGAAAGAGCATCATAAAGTTAAGACATTTAAAAAAGAGATCGAGCAGTATATTAAACAATATGATATTATAGAGTATGACGAAAAATATTTTTGGCTCTGATTCTCGGTGCGATGCCCCAAGAAATGCTATTTCAGCCTTTCTGAATGAGTAATGTTTACTACTTTTGTAGTTATTTTGCGTGTAATAATAAAGCCTGAAGGGCTTATACATCAATACTTGGGGCATCGTCCCAAGAAAAACAGGGGCATTGCCCCAAGAAAACCAAACAACAATGATAAAAAATATAATAATCATAACCCTATTTCTATTTCAATTAAACATAATAATAGCCAGCGAAGAAAGCTCTTTAAAACTTAAAATTAATGATGAGCAGCCAATAAGTTTAAATAGATTCTTTCAAACAGTTATGCCTGGCAAAACACTTGCTTTTGAGGTTGAGGCAAACAACATTGATAATATTGTAGTTAAAAATGATTTTGGCAAGATAGTTAATAAGGGTAATGGAAAGTGGAATTATGTAGCTTCTGATATTAGTGGCAATTATGAGATTATTATTTTAGATACCGTTAGTAATAATTCAATTATATTAAATGTGTTTGTATTAACTCCGTTATCAGAAATGGTTGGCGAATATTTGAATGGATATCGTATTGGAAATTATCCTGAAGACAATTTCAAGGGTAAAAAGAATTATAAAAAACCCCAGGGACTAATTGAGGTAACCAAAGAAAATAAGAATATATATATATCACCCCATTTTCAGTTAAAGCAGTTTTTATGCAAGCAGTCCTCTGGGTGGCCTAAATATTTATTGATTAACCCTAAACTACTTTTAAAGCTTGAGTTTATTCTTGGTGAATTAAATAGCATGGGTATAGAAGCAAATACAATATTTATTATGAGTGGGTATCGAACACCATATTACAACCAGTCTATTGGTAATGTAAAATTTAGTCGACATGTTTTTGGCGATGCTGCTGATATTTATGTGGATAATAATTTGGATGGAGTAATGGATGATTTAGATGGAAATGGCAAAAGCGAAATGGCTGATGCAATGATTATGCATTCAATTATAAGTAAAATGGATAATAATCCTGATAACGAACATTTAGTTGGAGGTATGGGTAAGTACAACAAAAATTCGGCTCATACTTACTTTATTCATGTGGATACAAGAGGGTATAAGGCAAGGTGGTGATATTTTAAATATACACACTTAGCGAGATAGTGTCAAAAAAACCCCCCAGAACACGATGTTATGGGGGTTGCATTTTTATGATAAGTGGAGTATTATCTACTCACTTCAATCATTTCGTATCCTTCAACAATATCACCAACTTTAATATCGTTAAAGTTTTCTATGTTTAGTCCACATTCGTAACCTGTTGCTACTTCTTTAACGTCATCTTTAAAACGCTTAAGTGATCCTAATAGTCCGGTGTAAACAACAATTCCATCACGAATAACTCTGACCTTAGTACTTCGTTTAACCTTACCATCAAGTACATAACAACCTGCAATTGTACCAACCTTAGTAATTCTAAAGGTTTCACGTACTTCAATATTACAGGTAACTTTTTCCTCAATTTTTGGACTTAGCATGCCTTTAATAGCTGTTTCCAACTCTTCCGTAGCTTGATAAATAATTGAGTAAAGGCGTATGTCAATTTCTTCTTTTTCAGCAAGTCGGCGTGCTTGTACAGATGGTCGAACCTGGAATCCAATAATAATTGCATCGGAAGCCGACGCTAACATAACATCAGATTCTGAAATGGCTCCAACTGCTTTATGAATAACATTCACCTGAACTTCGTCGGTTGATAATTTAATTAATGCATCAGTTAGAGCTTCAATTGATCCATCAACATCACCCTTAACAATTACATTTAGTTCCTTAAAATCTCCAATTGCAATTCTACGTCCAATTTCATCAAGTGTAAGATGTTTTTGTGTACGTAACCCTTGCTCACGAATAAGTTGCTGGCGTTTGGAAGCTAATGCTTTGGCATCCTTTTCATCTTTCATACCATTAAACATATCACCAGCCTGGGGAGCTGCAACTAAACCAAGTACTATAACAGGGGTGGAAGGCCCAGCTTCATTTACAGCTTGATTACTTTCGTTAAACATTGCTTTTACTTTACCAAAAACAGGCCCTGCTAGTAGAATATCACCTTTTTTCAAGGTACCATCCTGAACTAGTATTGTAGTAACGTATCCACGACCCTTATCAAGCATAGCCTCAATTACAGTACCTTTTGATACCTTATCAGGGTTTGCCTTTAGTTCAAGCATCTCAGCTTCAAGTAATACTTTTTCAAGTAATTCAGGGATACCCATACCTGTTATGGCTGATATTTCTTGAGATTGGAATTTTCCACCCCAATCCTCAACAAGAATATCCATATTTGCTAATTGCTCTTTTACTTTTTCTGCATTAGCACCTTCTTTATCCATTTTGTTAATGGCAAAAACAATTGGTACACCAGCAGCTTGAGCGTGGTTAATTGCTTCTTTTGTTTGAGGCATAACGCTATCGTCAGCAGCAATTACAATTATTGCAACATCAGTAACTTTTGCACCTCTTGCACGCATGGCAGTAAATGCTTCATGACCAGGAGTATCTAGGAACGTGATTTTTTTTCCTCCTTCGGTTTGTACTTCATAAGCACCAATGTGCTGTGTAATACCTCCAGCTTCACCTGATACAACATTTGCATGCCTAATATAATCAAGGAGTTTTGTTTTACCATGATCAACGTGTCCCATAACAGTTACTATTGGTGCACGATCAATAAGGCTTGCTGGATCATCCTCTACTTCATTAACTTCAAGGCTTTCATTGTCATCAACACTAACGAATGATGTTTGATAACCAAATTCCTCAGCAACAAGTACAATAGTTTCTGCATCCAACCTCTGGTTAATGGAAACAAATAGACCTAATTGCATACATGAAGTAATAATTTCAGTAACACCAACATTCATCATTGTTGCCATTTCGTTGGCAGTAACAAATTCAGTTACTTTAATAATTCTCTTTTCGTCTTCCTGCTTTTGAAGCTCCTGCTGAATAGTTTCTGAAACAGTCTCCCTCTTTCTTTTTCTATGTTTAGCAGCTTTGGATTTACCAGATGGCGCAAGACGAGCAAGAGTATCTTTAATTTTTTGTTGAATTTCTTCTTCAGTAGGTTCAGCTTTAACTAACCTTGGCTTGCCCTTTGTAAATGGTTTCTTTTTAAACCCACCTCTTGCTCCACCTGTGTTACCATGTTTGTGAACATTCTCAGTTGTTTGAGGTTTTGGTTTAATTCGCTTTCGTTTCTTCTTATTCTGTGCAATTTTATTATCGCTTGAAGAGGCTACCTTCTTTTTAGTCCATGGCTTTTTTTCAAATTGCTTTAAGTCAATTTTTTCGCCTGTTACTTTAGGACCAGTAAGCTTTGGGATATTAGTTTTTATAAAATTATCTTTCTTTACATCAGCGGTAGTTGTTCCTGCTGGTTTTGCTGTAGTTGTTTCTACAGGTATTACAGGAGGCGTTTCAATAGCCTTTTGCTTAGTATGAGTAACAACAGTCTTTTTAGGCTGCTTAACAATAGTCTCTGATTTTTTCTTTTCAGGTTTATCAACTTTAGCTTTAGCCTTTGTCTTATTTGTAGATGCTGCTTTCGACTCTCGTTCTTTTTTCTTTTCAGCTTTTGACTTTTTTGTAGGTCTTGTTCGTTGGTTGATACTGGCTAGATCAATTGATCCTAAAATATTTATGCCTGCTTTATTTTCAGAATCAGTTTCTTCTAACTTTTCTTCTGTCTCTGAATTTTCTTGTTCTTCAGTAGCTTCTGCTGTTACTTCAGGTTCAGGCTCTAAAGCAATTTCAGGTTTGTCTTCTGATACAACTTCTGCTTCAGAATTTTCTTTAATTATTATTTCATCAGAAGATAATTCTGGTATATCCTCAGCAGTTTCTTTATCTTTAGAAGTTATTTCAGAAACCTCCTCTTTGGATGTTATTTCATTTTCAGAAATAATTTCAGTATTATCAGTAACCTCATTTGGTTCAGCTACTTCTTCTTTAACTTCTTCTGATTCCTGTTGAGAAGAGTCTGAATCTGATATAGTAGGTTCTTCTATAACTATCTCTTCAATAATAGTTTCGGAAACAATTGTCTCAGGAATAATTGTCTCAGGAATAATTGTCTCAGGAATAATCTCTGGTTCAGGAGTACTTTGAGCAGGAGATTTCTTATGGTCATAAGAAACACCAGTATCTTTAATAATCAGTTCCTGTTCTTCAGTAATATTTACTTCTGCTTTATTTTTTGATACACTTGGTTCATCAATACTTATTGATTCTCTACCAACATATTCCAAACCTTTTTGCAGGGCAACTTCCTTTACATTTTTTTCATCTTGAAACTCTGTAGTAAGTATCTCGTACATACTAGGGTTGAGTTTGGTATTAGGTTTGCGCTCAATATCATACCCTTTTTCTGTAAGAAAACTCACTATAGTATCCAAGCTAATGTTGAATTCCCGTGCAGCCTTACTTAACCTTACCACCTTATTTGTTCCTGTCATACTAATTATTTCGTTTATCCACGCAATATCCTTATGATTTGCGTAAAAATACTATATTTATTCAAACTCAGATCTAAGAATGCGCAATACTTCAAGTATTGTTTCTTCCTCAAGATCTGTACGCGTAACCAATTCTTTTTTATCTAGTTCAAGTACACTTTTTGCTGTATCGCAACCAATTGTTTTAAGTTCATCGATAATCCACTGGTCAATTTCATCAATAAATTCAACTAAATCAACATCTTCTGACTCAGAATCACTATCGCGGTAAACATCAATTTCATAGCCTGTTAACTTACCAGCAAGTTTAATGTTAAATCCTCCCTTGCCAATTGCTAATGAAACTTGATCTGGCTTCATGAATACTTCAGCTCTATTGGTTTCATCATCTAATTTAATGGAAGATATTTTAGCAGGAGATAACGAACGTTGAATAAATAATGAGTTGTTAGTTGTGAAGTTAATAACATCTATGTTTTCATTCTTTAGTTCACGTACAATACCATGAATTCTAGAACCTTTCATACCAACACATGCTCCAACAGGGTCAATACGGTCGTCGTACGATTCAACAGCAATTTTCGCACGCTCACCAGGTACTCTAACTATATTTTTGATTGTAATTAGTCCGTCATAAACCTCAGGTACTTCTGCTTCAAAAAGCCTTTCAAGGAATATAGTTGATGTTCTTGAAAGTATAATAACTGGGGTATTATTTCTCATGTCAACTCTAAGAACTATAGCACGAGTGGAATCACCTTTCCTAAAATAATCGGATGGAATTTGCTCCGATTTAGGTAAGATAAGTTCAATTCCTTCGTCATCAAGAATTAAAATCTCTTTTTTCCAAACTTGATATACTTCTCCGGTTATAATATCACCAATACGTTCCTTATATTTTTTATATATATTATCCTTTTCGTAATCAAGTATCCTTGATGATAAATTTTGTCTGATTGATAGTACCTCGCGGCGACCAAAATCAGCAAGTTGTATTTGTTTTGAAAATTCTTCTCCTACTTCAAAGTCAGGCTCAATTTTTATAGCATCAGAAAAAGCTATTTGTAGATTTTCGTCTTCTACTTCTCCGTCACCTACTATTTCTCGATAATGCCAAATTTCAAGGTCACCCTTGTCTATATTAACAATTATATCGAATTTGCTTTCTTCACCAAACTTTTTTGTAAGCATACTATGAAAAACATCTTCCAAGATACGCATCATAGTTTCTCGGTCAATATTTTTAAATTCTTTAAACTCAGAAAAAGTTTCAACAAGATTCATATTCTCCATCGCTACTCGTTTTTTCAGTATTGTTAAAAAGTAATTACCCTTTTAGTTTCTTTTATATCAGTCATTGGAATGGTAATTACCTCTCCATATGTTGTACTCTTATTTTTTTTATTCTTACGCTTTATTTCTTCAAGCAAACTTATAAAATCATTATCAGCGCCTTTTAATATTCCCCTTACTTTTTCTCCATCATTCTTTATAATACTTACACCTTTTTCTAAACTATTAGTGTATTGTCGGAGAATTACAAAAGGAAAATCAACTCCTGCTGAAGAAACACTCAGCTCAAAATCTTCATCTTCACGATCCAAGCTACCTTCAATATAGCGACTAACTTCAACACAATTTTTAATTGTTACTCCATTATCGCCATCAATAAATACTTTAACATTATTATCAGTACTTATGTTGATGCCAACAACAAACCTGTCGCTGTCCAACAGACAATCGTTTGCCAATTTTGCTATGTATTTTTTTTTAATCATTTTCAAAAAAAGAGGGGACTATATTGCCCCCTTCACCATTTCGTTTACATCGTGTTGTCCGACCAGGGCTCGAACCTGAACAGGCAGAATCAAAATCTGCAGTGCTACCATTACACCATCGGACAATTTGCGCGGCAAAGATAATTCATTTTTCTTTATTACTAACATTTATACAGAATTTATTAAATTCTGTTAAAAACAATGTGATTTAAAAATAATATATGACTAAAATGTATATTTTCGCATCAAATTATTAATTAGGGATAATTATACAATAATGGAAAATTTTAAGAAACTTAATAATTCAGTGGGTTGGATTGTTTTTGCAATTGCAACATCTGTTTATTTTTTAACTCTTGAGCCTACTGCAAGTTGGTGGGATTGTGGAGAATACATAGCAACTGCGTTTAAGCTGCAAGTTGGGCACCCACCTGGGGCACCTTTGTTTCAGCTTTTAGGGCGCTTTTTTTCACTTTTTGCTTTTGGTAACTTAGATAATGTTGCCCTTATGATTAATGTGATGTCAGCATTGTCGAGCAGCTTTACAATTTTGTTCCTCTTTTGGACAATCACAATGCTTGCTAAAAAGATAATGATGAAATCAGACAGTAAATTTCCTGCAATGGCCGAAGGTTGGGCTATTTTAGGTGCTGGTGTTGTTGGTTCATTAGCCTATACTTTTAGTGATTCGTTTTGGTTTTCAGCAGTTGAAGGTGAGGTGTATGCAATGTCGTCATTGTTTACGGCCATTGTTTTTTGGGCAATACTTAGATGGGAAGAGGTAGCTGATAAACGTACCGGATTTCGCTGGATACTTTTAATATCATACATTATGGGTCTTTCCATAGGTGTTCATCTACTAAACCTACTTGCTATACCAGCAATTGTTTATGTTTATTATTACAAAAAACATACATATTCTCTTAAAGGGTTTATAACTGCGGGTATTCTTTCCTTGGTAATTATTGTACTAATAATGTATATTATTATGCCTGGTATTGTTGAGCTTGCCGGATCGTTTGAGCTTTTCTTTGTAAATAGTTTGGGGTTGCCATTTAACTCGGGAACCATTGTTTACTTTTTGTTGATTACCATAATTATTGTGGGAGGCTTATTTTACACCTATACTAAAGGTAAAGTTATATTTAATACAATCATACTTGCATTCTTGTTTATTCTTATTGGGTATTCATCATTCTTTATGTTGGTTATTAGAGCTAATGCTAATACTCCTATTAATGAAAATGACCCAAAAGATGCTGTTAGTTTGCTGTCTTACTTAAATAGAGAGCAGTATGGTACATGGCCAATATTTTACGGACAATATTACAATGCCCCTATTGTTGATCATGCTGATGGTAATCCTGTTTATATGCAGGACGAAAAACTAGGAAAATATATAATTAAAGATGATAGAAAAGGGACTATACCCATTTATGATGAGCGGTTTATGACAATTTTTCCGCGTATGTGGAGTAATACAAAACCAACTCACATAACTTTATATGAACACTTTGGTGAAGTTGAAGGAGTGCCAATCAGTGTCCCTGATGGTAAAGGAGGGACAAAAGTATTGTACCGACCAACATTTGGCGAAAACTTAAAGTATTTCTTCACATATCAGTTTAGCCATATGTATTTGAGATATTTCTTGTGGAACTTTGCAGGGAGGCAGAATAATATAGAAAGTCAGGGTGAAATACAACATGGAAACTGGATAAG
>Ga0164318_10001179_pt1 | contig 22741 bp, 18 predicted proteins | sample GuaBasSedimGuay9_FD_113734 | JGI IMG/M metagenome (GOLD analysis project Ga0164318, IMG submission 113734) | Subseafloor sediment microbial communities from Guaymas Basin, Gulf of California, Mexico - Guay9, Core 4571-4, 0-3 cm | ecosystem: Environmental > Aquatic > Marine > Hydrothermal vents... | reverse complement strand
CGCATCTGGCCGGATTCCCTAAATGTGATGAAAAATTATCGATAGATATATCTTCTGAGGAATACCGGGATTTGAGCGTAAATCTTTCCTACAAGTTTTAGACCAGAACTTACCTGTCCGATAATATTATATTCTTGACATCGATATTGAATTTCGAGGGGTCGATAATGCGGATTATTTTTTTACTGCTGTTTTCCGGTGAGGACAGGTCATACTCGATGTACTTCGAGTAAGGTCCCGATTTGTCTCCGATCACTCGTACCACCGGCCGGGATAATTTATTTTTGTTGGTTTTGTTGACAACGGCCAGTTTATCGCCTGTCAGCAGAACCATTGTTCCGGGCGGATAGATGCCGATGATATTGATAAACAGTTTCATCAGGAAATCATCGAATTTGATACCCATCTGATACATCATCTTTCTCAGCACTTCATCGGGAGGAATCGGTTTCTTGATATAGACGCGTCCCGAGTTGAGCGCATCGAAGGTATCGGCAATCGATACGATTTTCGAGAAGAGATTGGTGGGGCGCGGGATGATCATGGATGGATATCCGGTATAGTCTTTATTTATATGATGCTCGAAGGCGACAGTGGCGGCTCGTGCGGCCTGGCGGCTGAACTGAAGATTGCGCAAAATTGTCTTAGCCCCGAGAATGGGATGCCGCTGCATCTGGATCCAGTCGTTTTCATCGAAGACATCCGGTTTCCTGATCAGGTCTTCGGGTAGTCTTATTTTGCCGATATCATGGAACAGGGCGGCAAAGCCAAGATCCGACAGGCGTTGACGGTCAAGCCCCAGTTTAAGACCGATAGTAAGCGAATAGACACAGACATTGGCGCAGTGAGCGTATGTGTACTCATCAAAATCCCGGATATTGGTCAACTCTATCAGCGAGCATTCATCCTCGGAAATCTGATCGATAAGCGAATGAACCACCCGACGGGCCTTGGAGATATCTATTTCTTTATCATGGGCGGCCCGCGTCATACTGTCTTCGACGAGCGATATGGCCCTGAAAAAAGTTACCCGTGCCGCGCGTCGCATGAATTTTCTTTTTTCTTCGGTGAGGACCGACCTTTTTTCTTTTTTCTCGACCGCCAGAAGGGTAATTCCGGCGATTCCAAGTTGGGTCAGACGGTTGGCGACTTCCTCGCGGTTACTGTTCTGCCTGTCAAGACTGTTGATCAGGTAAACAAATTTGTCGATTTGCCGGTTGTCCAGTGAATCATCAAAGGTTACGCCGCCAACGCCGACCTGGTGCAGGGCATCGATGACGACTCGTGCCCGTACCATGCCTTCGCTGTCGAATTTGACCAGTTTGTCGTGGACGAATATTCTGCCGTCGATGACCTTCACCGTAATCTTTCCATGCACATCAACAAGTCTCCGAAAGGACACATAGAATCGCGATGATTGCGTCTGGTAGGTGGCATTATTGGCCTCGACGTACTGTGCCGTCCGGAATAGAATAAAAAAGGAATTTATAAAGGTAATTTCATCTTTGCCGGCTATATCAATCCTTTTATCTTCCTTACAGGTTTTTTCCATAATCAACTCGAGTATTTAATTTCTCTTCTGATACGAAGTGCTTCACCGGCCATCCGTCGCAATCGCCTGCGCCATGAACGGTTATATTTTAAAAGCGCCTTTTCTGCTTTCTCCGACATATTTTGAGCCAGCGCCTTGAACGCCACCCGCTGGTAGAAATCTTTTACCTGGCTCCGGAACCAGCCCCGGCCCGAAATCAGGCTGACCAGATAGTTGACAGCATATTCACCACCCAGGTCTGACAATGAAAGGATCATCTGCTCCTGAATCGATTCGGCAAGCGATGCAAATCGATCATCATTGATTATCTTTATGATGGTCTTAAGACCCACTTCACCTGATAATTCAAGGATGGCATTGATCGCCGTCTGCCTGACACGCTCGTCATTGTCCCAGACCAACTCAAAAAACAGGTTAATATTCTCGCTTCCCTCTTCCCGGCACAATCCCACGGCGACCTGATAACGAACCCTCGCATCGGGGTGAGTGATGGCTTTTTCCAGATACGGCGCCGTTTCGCCGGTACCGATCCGAGCCAGAACAGCGGCCGTATTCCTGACAACAAACCAGCGTCGGTCAAAAATACCTTTGGAAATGATATCAACATGTTCACGGCCGTGCTGGACAAGGAAATCGCAAATCGCCTCGCGGTGATGACGGAATTCGAGAACACCGAGCAGATCGGTGACGGTGGAAAGCGATTCCCATCCGAAATGACTCAGATAGGCAATTACATCCTCACTCTTGATCGATGAATCTTTGTTGAGGGCATCGGAAAATTGTGACAATTTTTCCCACCCTCCGGACATCACAATAGCTGAGTTAATCCGTTCCTGAAATCTCTTATCCGGAGTCTTTATCCTTTTTCCGGCCTCCTGGAGACAGTCAATTATTTTACCGGCATCAACAAGATTGCTTTGCCTGATAAACTCGGACTGTATTTTTTCGGCCAGGACTACAACCTCGGAGAAATCCTGAAATTCACTTTCCTGGTAAAGCATCTCGTTGAGGAGGTCGATCGTATCGGTAAAGATATCGAACTTCTCGTCCTCATCGATAAGTTCCCGGACACGCTGGAGTTCTTCCTTTTCAAGGGTAAACGATTCGTTCAATATCAGGGTGGTATCGGGTAAAGGTGATCCTTTGCCAGCCGATTCAGAACTCACACTCGACGAACGCTTGCGGGATGGCATGAATCCAGCGGGAAGATTTTCCATGACGGGCAGACCCGCAATTGCTGAGAAATTATCGGCCTCGTGGTTATCTTCATGCATCATCCCTTCATCATCTTCTTCATCATCGTCGAGGAATATGGCCGAGTACTGGATTTTACCGGAGTCATCATAAGAACCCGGTTTTATAATCGCATCCTTATCGACACAGGACTCCTGAATCAGGAAATCACCTTCATACTCTCTAAGAGCGATATCCTCGAGGGTGGCATATTTAAAACCATCTATCTCGGCCTGCCAGAAAAGAGCCACCAGGTCCTCGGCGCCCGGTTCTTTATTTATGTACGATTTAATCGCTCCGAAAAAGGTCTCGGCTTCCTTGTAGTCGAAATCCTCGCTAAAAGATATTTCGGTAATACCGGCACTGTGAAAAATTTCGCCCAGCGCATCTTCGGAGGAGTCGTCATCATAAACCACATCGCCGCCATAGATAATCTGACCGGCACTTATGGTAAAGACAAGTTTTTTGTATTCTTTAATAATATCCGTGAAACGCTCTTTGAAGGATTCTTTCATACGTACCGGAATGGGATTGCTTTCCGGGTACACAGAAACAACCTTAATGGTCTTCATTAAATCGATCAATATCCGGGCGATATCCCCAGAATTTTCGGTCGATAGTTTTTTTGATTTTTTTTCTTCGTCCATCGCAGATATAGTTTCCTAAGTACTTTATCGGCAAAAAGTTAGAAGGATTTAGATATATCAGTGATATTGTTTCGGATTAAGCTATTGAGGAGTAAAGACTTAAGGCCCCCGTAGAAATCTGCGGGGGCGTCCAAATATTATTTACAGAGTATTGATTTTGTCTCTTCCCTTTTTTACCGTTTTGGTAGCATTTCGGGAATCAAAAACCAATTTGGATCTGTCGACAATCCATTGATAGTCATAGTCGGTATGATCGGTCAGGATAACGGAAATATCCATTTTTTTCATAAGGGCCGTCGTCAGTTTGCTGGAGCGGTGAGTGTCACTATTCCAACGGATCTGCGGCACATAAGGATCATTATAATATATTTTGGCTCCGTCTTTTTCCAGGAGTTTGATAACATCCAGCGCCGGTGATTCCCGCATATCCTTGATGTCCCTTTTATACGCGACGCCGAGAATCAAGATCTTTGCACCATTGACCGAACGGCCATATTGATTGAGCTGTTTTCTTATTCGTTCGACGACATATTCCGGCATATGCGAGTTGATATCTCCGGCCAACTCGATAAAACGGGCATAGTAGTTCAGGCTTTTCAGTTTCCATGACAGATAATGCGGATCGATCGGAATGCAGTGTCCGCCAAGACCGGGGCCGGGATAGAACGGCATAAACCCGAACGGTTTGGTAGCGGCGGCATCGATTATCTCCCAGACATTCAAACCCAGGCGATCGCACATCAGCGCCACTTCATTGACCAGGCCAATATTGACCGAGCGGAAAGTATTCTCGAGCAATTTGACCATCTCGGCCGCTTTGGTCGATGACATCGGAACGGCAGTATTGATTATCTGCTCATAAAACACTTTGGCGACTTTGGTGCAACGCGGAGTGATTCCTCCGACAACACGCGGGGTGTTACCGGTCATAAATTTCTTATTACCCGGATCGACCCGCTCCGGGGAGAATGCCAGATAGAAATCTTTTCCGACCTTGAGGCCCGATTCCTCCAGAATCGGCAGAATCATATCTTCGGTTGTGCCCGGATAGGTGGTCGATTCCAGTATTATCAACATCTCTTTATGCAATATCTTGGTGATGGTATCGACGGCCGATAAAATATAGCTGACATCGGGATCCTTGGTCTTTGACAGCGGAGTCGGCACACATATTGAAATAGTATCAACTTTCTTCAATTTTTGAAACTCGTCAGTCGCGATAAGTTTTCCGGATTTCACCAGTTTCTTGACCGCTTCATCAGAAACATCGTCGATATCCGATTTGCCCGAGTTGATCAGTTTGATCTTGCCGATGGAAATATCATGGCCGATTACGGTGAAACCGGCCTCGCTAAATTCGACCGCAAGCGGTAAACCGACATAGCCAAGCCCGATTATCCCGATTTTGGCTTTTCGATTTTTGATTTTCTGAATTAGATTATTTATCATAATGCAACCCTAAATGGTTTTTGTACCTAATTTCTGTCTCCAGAAATCAACAGTATTTATTAATGTATCTTCCAAACTGTAACGACATGTCCAACCCAGATGTTTCTTTGCCCTGGTATTGTCGCCTTTCAATACCGGGATATCTGATTTTCTTAATCGGCTTCTGTCAACACGAACCTTAATCGGAACGAGAGCCAGTTTAAGCAATTTATCAAGAACCGTCTTTATGGCCACCGTCCGACCGGAACACAGCTGGTAAACATCGCCCGGGAAACCTTTCAGGGCCATAAGATAATACCCGTTGGTTATATCACGGACATCGGACAGATCGCGACGGGCCGACAGATCACCCACCGATATAATCGGTTTGACATCGCCTCTTTCGATCGCGGCGATTTGTTTGCAGAACGATGGGACGACAAAGGTTTCGCTGTGCCGTGGTCCCGTATGATTGAACGACCGGGAAATTACAATCGGCAATCCGTGATGATTGACATAATAATTTGCCAGGTATTCCGCCGCCGCCTTGGAGATACCATAGGGAGAGTTGGGATTAAACTCCTGCGTTTCGGTCAGGACCTTATTGGTCGGTTTGAATTTCCCATAAATGTCGGCAGAACTGGTGAAAATGACTTTCCTTAGACTTTTCCCGCTGTTTCGGGCGGCCTCGAATATGTTCAAGGTACCTGTAAAATTGACATCATAGGTTTGCCTTTCAAGGGCAAATGATTTCCCTACGGACGATAAAGCGGCCAGGTGGAATATAAAAACTGGTTTTATCGAGGTTATATAGCGACCGACTTTATCCTCTTTGACGATATCGAAACGGTCGAGATTGATCTTGCCCGACAGGTGTTTGATATTGTCTTTTTTCTCGCCGGGAGCAAGAAAACCGTAAACATCATATCCTTCGGCGAGTAACAGCTCGGCCAGGTATGATCCGGCAAAACCGGCAATACCGGTAATAATTGCTCTACTTTTTCGACTCACTTAGTTTTTCCAGATCGCTATTGACCATCATTTGGACCAGTTTTTCAAAGCTGACTTCAGGTTCCCACCCGAGTTCCTTTTTTGCCCGGGAGGCATCGCCGAGCAGATGATCGACTTCGGCCGGGCGGACAAAACGGGGATCGGTGACGACATAATCATGATAATCCAGATCGACATAGCCAAAGGCGGTTTCCACGAAATCTTTGACAGAGTGGCTCTTGCCGGTGGCGATAACATAATCGGTCGGGTCATCGCGCTGAAGCATCAGCCACATCGCCCGGACATAATCGCCGGCATATCCCCAGTCGCGTTCGGCGTCGAGATTTCCCAGCGCCAGTTTATCGGTCAGACCAAGTTTGATCCGCGCGACACCATCGGTAATCTTACGGGTGACAAATTCCAGTCCGCGGCGCGGCGATTCATGATTGAACAATATCCCCGATGTTGCCGGGATATTGTAACTCTCGCGGTAATTGACCGTAATAAAGTGCCCGTAAACCTTGGCCACTCCATACGGGGACCGCGGATAAAAGGGGGTATTTTCGGTCTGCGGCACCTCTTGTACTTTGCCGAACATCTCCGACGACGAGGCCTGATAGAAATGAATTTTTTTGTCCAGCAGACGGATCGCTTCCAGGAGCCGCGTCACCCCAAGCGCATCGAATTCACCGGTCAAAAGCGGTTGGGTCCACGAGGTCGGCACGAACGATTGAGCCGCCAGGTTGTAGATCTCGTCCGGTTTGGCTTCCTCCAGCACATTCACCAGCGAGAGCTGATCGAGAAGATCGGCCTGCAACAGATTGATTTTGTCGCGGATATGTTCGATCCGCTCGAAAGATTCGGTCGAAGCGCGGCGCACGACGCCATAGACGTCGTATCCTTTTTCCAGAAGCAGTTCGGCCAGATAGGAACCGTCCTGTCCGGTTATTCCAGTAATTACAGCCCGCATAATATGCTCCCCCAAAAAACTATAAGATTTAAGTTCGAATATAAGAAGTTACAATCTATTGGGCAAATGGTTTCAGGGGGGGGGAAAGAGAGTCTTGATAATTAAATCTATATTGGGATTAATATCCGAAAATTCCTCTGCTCCTCACACCAGCTTCAAATACGGGATGGCATTGGTGTTCAAATCCGAGGGGCCGTCGAGCTTATAGCGCATATAACCCGCGGCCGCGATCATTGCGGCGTTGTCGGTGCAAAGATCGGGGGGAGGAAAATAGAAGTCAATTTTCTTATTCGACAGTTTTTTCAGCATCAAATCTTTCAGCCTGCTGTTGGAAGCCACTCCTCCGGATAATGTCACCGCCCCGATGCCGTATTCCTCAGCCGCCCTGACCGTCTTAACCACCAATACTTCCAGCGCCGCTTCTTGAAATGAGGCGGCGATATCGGCCCGATGAGCCTCCAGTTCCAAATCGGACAGATCGCGCACATGAAGCGCCACCGCCGTTTTCAGGCCGGAATATGAAAAATCAAAACTGTTCTCTTTGATCACTCCCCGCGGGAAACGAAAATATTTCCGATCGCCGACTTTTCCCAGCCGGTCGATCTCGGCCCCGCCCGGGTATCCCAGCCCCAGCAGTTTGGCCACTTTATCATAGGCCTCACCGACAGCATCATCTTTGGTCTGGCCTAGTAGTATATATTTTCCGAATCCCTCGACCAGCACCAGCGAAGTATGTCCTCCGGAGATTATCAGGGTCAGATGTTTATCGGGGAGATTTTTATGCATTATAAAATTGGCCGCAATATGCCCTTCGAGATGATTGACAGCTACAAACGGTTTGTCATACCCGTAGGCCAATCCCTTTCCGAAATTAAGTCCCACCAGAAGCGCGCCGACCAGCCCCGGGCCATAGGTGGCGGTTATCAGGTCGATATCTTCCGGCCCGATACCGGCTTTGGCCATCGCTTGCTCGAATACCGTCACAACCGCCTTAAGATGTTCCCGGCTGGCTATTTCAGGCACCACTCCGCCGAATCCCGCGTGCACAAGCTGGCTCAGGATTATATTCGAGAGAATTTCCTCGAAATCCCTGACGACGGCGACTGATGTCTCGTCGCAGGATGTTTCTATACCCAGAGTAATCATCGTATTTCAGATATCTTTACGGAATCAACCGATTTCCCGATAAGGGAAATAGTCGGGGGAAGAACCACCTGAACAGGTATATATCCGCCGCTGTCGGTCAGGATATAGTCGGCTATCACCGATATTTTTCCGACCGTCAGGCTGTCGATCGATTCGGCCTGTCCTGATACTTGAACCTCGACGACAGACGGTGTGATATCGAATTTTTTAAGCAGCGGGGCGTTGATAAGACTGACCTCGACACCGGGGAACACTTTTCGCCGCACCGGCCCGATTGTAACATAAACTGTTACCGAATCCGGATCGAAAGTAATTCCATAGACATCGTTGGAGGAAAGAGCGAGTTTTTTGGAGAAACTATTCCGTGCGTTATCGAGTACCAGTTCTTCGGTTTCAACAAATTCCATGGCGGCAATCTGACGATTTGATCCGGATACACTGACCACATTGGGGACCAGCGAATCGCTGTCATAGACAGCGTATCCTTCATCGGGCACGACAACCAGGCGTGATTTAACCGGCAATTCTTTGTCGGCCTTTCGGTCGCAGATAAAATATATCTCGCGGGGCGAGATAACATCGATCAGACTGACCTTATCGGCATTCACCAGACTGAGATTGGTACTGGAAACATCGACTTTAAACCGACCGGAATGACTGCGGTCGGCGACCAGTCGCAAACCTCGTTTTTTCCAGTCGGTTCTCAGCAGGACCTTGCCGCTGGCCGAGACCAATACCGTTATCGAATCCGGATACGGTTCGGTCAGCACCAGGTTTTCATCAATATCCACCTGTGTCAGAGGCAAAGCGTACTGGTGCTGGTATACCTTTTCGGTGGCGACATGAAACCACAGCAGGACGGCCAAAACGACCGCCGCCAGTTTCACCCATAAATTGTCGAACATTCCCGGTAATCTCATCATTTACTTGATACGGCCAGCGGTTTGCCGTAACTGATTTCCCCATTGTCAATTCTTAATGAAAAGCCGCAATTGGGATTGGTACATACCCAGGCCTTATACATGATCGTGGCGCCGTCGCGGCCGTAATCAGAGAGCGGCAGAAGGCGGCCCTCATTACACTTCAAACATAATGGAAATTCAAATTCTGACATACTCCACCCTTCTATCTTCTTTAATTCTCCCTGTTCTTCAATATTGTCAGGCGATCCAGGCGACCGCTTAAATTATGCTCTATGATAATATCCGATCTGGCGCCGTTATACAGATGGAACGGGTGTATCTCCTGCGGGTGGTCGACAGCCACCTCCAGATCAGGCTTTTTTGAAAGGTATTCGCCGTTTTGCCCCCAGAAAAACTGGAGCTTACCTTTGCCGTCGGAAAAAACGAGATCATTCAGATTATCGCCGTTATAATCGGCCGTCCATTCCAAGGCGACTTCCACCGTCGGCTGAGGATCATCAAAATCGAACCTGAATTCGTATTTCATCCGTCGTGCCGGTTCATCACCGGGCATACCGTTATCCAGCGGATATATCAGCAAATGCAAATCGGCTTTTTTCATCAAAAACATCTTGGTCGCCGCCAGGGCTCCCAGTTCCACAGCCGGCACAACCATATCGAAACGACCATCCCTGTCATAATCACCTATCATCAGATTACAATGCGAATCGGACAGGGTGATTTCCTTCACCGCCACATCCCTGATACGACCCTGGGAATCGGCCATGTGTATCCTTATTTTTGTCTCGGTGTTGGTTATGCCGCCCGATGTGTTGGATACGACCGCATCAAGGCTGCCATCGCCGTTACAGTCGGCCAGAAGACTCTCATGATAACCGCGACTGTTGACCGGATAAAAATCGACTTCGACATCGGGGTCACTGGCAAAATTACCGCTTTGATCCTGGAAAAAACAGCACACCTTTCTGTCCCATAATAAATAGATATCATTGGCACTGTCCCCATTACCGTCGGCGACATAAATGTCGGCCAGGCTGATAATGAATTCAATATTATTCCGGCCTCGGAATCGCCTAAGTCCCTTCTGTGTGTTTCTCCCTATAACCGGGGCCTCGATCTGGTTCAGAATACCGTAAGAGCCGTCGTCGCCCTGCTCAAAGATGGCGTACCCTCTGGAGTTGGGTATGATTATTTCGGGTCCGGCCTGAGAATTAATATCGAATAAAAACGGCTCCACGATAATTCCGCTGAAATACGGGATCGAATATATGGTCCTGTGACGGACCACCTGCTCCGGGGTCGAGAAGCCGACATTGGGCGTGAATCTGATGACACTCACCCTCTCGGCCTCGATCAAATAGATTTCGGCAAGACCGTCACCGTCGATATCGGCAACATCGATTTGAGACGCACTCTTGGGAAGGGGACTCAGATAATCGGCAATCGTCCGAAAACCGGATGATCCTTTCTGAAGATACAAACCGATATACCTGGTCTCGAAATCATCGATAGGCGAATAGATAACGATAATATCGGTATAGCGGTCACCGTCAAAATCAGCGGTTACATAATCATAGATGTCACCTTCGACTTCCAGAGTGTAGATATCGAAAAGATCCTGATCCGCGGCACCGGCAATAAGCCATGCCGATATCACCATGCAGAAGACAAGAATGAATATGTATAGGATTTTTCTCATAATCGTGGTTATATATTAAATTCCGCCTTATCAATATAATCTGATAAAAATAATAAGAAAATATATCCCCCGGTTCAAATAAAAATTGAGAATAAAACCGCCCGGAAAATCAAAGCGCCGGATTTTTATACCAAAATCGGGTCAGCCCCCGGTCAGTAGCCAGCCAGATATAATCCCCCTCGAACAACAGGTCCCTGACATTGTTGGATATCAAGCCGTCATCCACGGTAAAAAGCTGATTATGCGGTTTCTCACCGTTGAAGAGAAGAAGCAGACCGGATCCGGTTGCGACCGCCGTGAGAGTATCGTGGACAGCCACGGCGCGGACACCGCCGTACAGACCGATTTCGGGATAGGTCTCGATTTTCGCCGTTTCAAGATTTATCGAGGCCAACTCATTGTCACCGGCCACCCACATTTTTCCCCCGGTATTGACCAGATCATTTATCACCCAGAATCCATTCAACTCGCCGGCCGTAAGACGGCCAAGTTTGTTTTTGTCGATATTCCAGCGATATATCCCATCATCGGTACCGATCCAGATATTACGGCCGGAGCTTTCCAGGCAGATTACTGTCGCCGACGGCATCATCACACGGGCAACCTGCCCCGAGCTGTCGAAATTCAAATCGACGACCCCGAGCCCGAATTCGGTTCCCGCCAGCAGGTAATTTTCGAAATTGAAGACACACAAAATCTGATCATCGGGAATTCCCGCATGGCGCGAAAGGCGTTCGACAAATTTCTTTTCTTTCCGATCGATTATCCAGACACCGTCGTCGGTGGCGGCGAATATTTTCTCCTCACCGGCATATATGTCAAAGACGCTGGCTCTCAGGAATCGGTTATTATCACTGAATTCGATATAATCGAATTCATTTTTTTTTAAATCGTATGCGGTCATGCCGGTACGATAGGCGCTGTCGGTCAATCCGCCCATCCAGAGAACCCCATCACTGACAGACAACGATGTGATATCGGCATACAACGGCCCGAAGGGCAATAATTTAATATGCCTGCTTTCTATATCCGACCAGGCCGCACCTAACCCCCAGATTCCGATCCAGAGGTTGGCCCAGTTGTCATCAACAATATCGGTTATTTTAAACTCGCGGGCGTAATCATCGACAAGATATCCGCTTGTCATGTAATTGTACCCCCATGGTGCAAAATAAAAAGGATCGGGATCAAGATGCCGCACCTGTGACTCATCAGGGGGAAAATCATTAATGGGCCGCCATTGTTTTATCGACGCACTGTATTCATAATTTCCAAAATCGGTTTTAACCCAGAGATTCTCTTCGTCGAACGAAACCCTCACCTCATATATTCGACGATCATAAAACCCGTCGATCGACGTCAGCGGATCCGCCCACCGTTTGTTAACTTTATCGTACCGGGTTATCCCATGAGTTGTTCCAAAATAGACATACTGGTACCCGACTGCAATCGATGATATATAGGAGAAATTCGAGTAATTTACGACCAGATCAGTATATAAACCGGCCTCAACGGGGCCGGTAAACAACAATGATAGAAGAATCAATATAATTGATAATTTCAGCCGGGTCATTTAGTATCCGCCAAATTTGCTCAGAACCGCCCGCGTCAGCAGAGCCGTTCCAAAATACATACTTCTTTCATCTGCAATAAATTCGGGGGAATGCCATGGTTTGTTGGCGTGAATTTTATTATTCCTGACGCCCAGCCGGAACATGGCACCCGGAACCTTCTGCAGAAAGAATGAAAAATCCTCACCGCCCATCGTCTGCGGCGTCTCCCCCACCTTCCTTCTGCCAAAAAGCCGGGTATAAGATTCTTCGATAATTTTATTTGCCGCGGCATGATTAACCATGACCGGATACCCGGCCTCGATGGAAAGCTCGTATTTGGCGCCGCGGGCGCGGCAGACGCCGTCGAGGGTCCGTTTAATAAGGCGCGGAATCAATTTCCTGTTGTCTTCATTAAGCGTTCTGGCCGTTCCGCTCAATTTTACCCTGTCGGCAATAACGTTCCGCGCAGTTCCGCCCTCGATCGAACCGAAAGTTATCACCGCCGGCCGCATCGGGCTCGTCTCACGCGATATTATTTTTTGTATGGATTCTATAACCTCGGCGGCAACCGCAATGGCATCGACGGCATTATGAGGAACGGCGGCATGTCCCCCGACACCGATTATGGTAATATCGAAATCGGTCACCGCGGCCATAGTGGCTCCGTCACGGATCGAGATCCGCCCGGTGGGTACGGTTGGATCGGTATGCAGGGCAAAGATCATTTTGACCTCGGGATCTTCCAGCACACCTTCCCGGATCATTCTTTCCGCTCCGCCCGGCGGTTGCTCCTCCGCCGGCTGAAAGATAAACTTGACACATCCGGGTATTTGTTTTTTTATCCGGTTCAAAACAGCGGCGGTACCCAGAGCGGTTGCCATATGAATATCATGCCCGCAGGCATGCATGACGCCATTATTCTTCGAGATGAACGGCAGATTTGTACATTCGACAATGGGAAGAGCATCGATATCGGATCTAATGGCAACGGCCGGTCTATTTTGCGGATTGATCAGCCCGAGAACACCTGTTTTCATCTTCAACGGACGGATTTTAATTCCAAAGTTCCGCAATTGCTGTTTGATATATCTTGTCGTCTCGAACTCCTGATCAGACAGTTCGGGATGCCGGTGAAGATGACGGCGTATTTTTACCTGATGCGGAAATATTTCTTCCGCCAGCCGTTTGATTTCTCCCTCAGAAATTTTCATTTTGTTAGTTGAATATTGCCTGTAATTTTATCATTTCAGCCGGTTTCGTGCCCGGCCGTGATCTGTCTCTGCATTGCTTTTTTTTCTGCCGAATGCTTGTACTTATTGGCAAAAAGGTGGGCCAGTCGCAGCGGTTCGGGCATCCGGTAATCGGTGAGGCACTCGATAATAATATCAAATGCATCCCGAATGGTGCACATGTGTCCGGGAGAGATAAATATCGGTTTTACATTTTCTTTTGTACGGTACACAAACCCGCTTTCGACATCGGAGATAAATAATGATGAACACCCGCCCTTTTCCTGGGCCGGCCGGCGATAATCACCGGCCAGACATCTTCTGGCGCACCCGATCGACGGAATACCGGTAATCAGGCCCAGATGAGATGCCATGCCTATTCCACGTGGATGGGCCAGACCATGGCCCGGATATATGACTACATCGGGTCTTGTTTTCAAACGCCCGAGGGCTTTTAATATGACCGGCCCCTCGCGAAAAGCCAGCAAAGCCGGAATATACGGGAATTTGGCCTCGGCTTCGGCAATCACTCTTTCATAATTTGTCATATCGGGACATTTCAGGGTCACCGCAGCTGCGTAAAGACGATTGGTCTTGTTATTATAAGCCGTATCAACCGCCGTAACCAATTGGGGCGTACCAATAGACTTCGACACATTTACATGCGGTTGTAGTTCATATTGCAGTTTGACCGCTTCATTAGGATTTTGAGACCAATCATGTAAAGGTTGAAAATCCAAACCCTATCCCTCGATCCCAATCACAGGACTCCTTTAACTCAGAAAAATCATACAATAATATGATTTGAATTAGTCTGACCGCCGATATGTCCCTAAAACTACTTGCGACAGAGGCATTTCGGCTACAATTAATTAACGATATTTTTCTATTTTTGTCAAATCCTATAACCACCGCCGCCCCGCTTTTTATACATAAAAGATAAGACTGAAAAGAAATCTTTTTTATTGATTTATAAGGCACCAAATGCAAAATTAAGACCATGAAGATTCTGAAAGTAATTGTCTTACTGCTTTTATTTGCTACCCCGCTAAAGGCTGAGGGATTTCATCGCTTTTCGGCAGGTCTCAACACCGGATATACAACGTTGCTGGGCGGAACTCCGCCGTGGTACACTGTCGAAAATACATACGGCCTGAAATTCGATACTCATCTCAAAAATAACTGGCGGCTGGGTATCGGCTTTTCAAAATGCAAAATATATGATGATTCTTCGGCCGACAATGAGTTCAAATTCGGATCGGATGACGCCACGCGCGGCAGAAGCTGGAATGGGTATGATCTGTCCATGTTTCTTGACTACCGACTGATGCCGTATAGCAGTCGATTTTCCGTCGGAGCCGGTTTCGGAGGCGGAATATCAGTCTGGAAAATCTCCGACGCCGATACCGACACGACTCTGAAAGCAATCGGCGAGAGGGGCGAAACGGTGGACCTGGCCGCCACCGAAATCATACTTCTGTCAAGGCTTGGCGCGGAATATCGGATCCACCCGAGATTCAAACTGGGTTTGGATTTATATGCGAATTATCTGACCGGGGCAGGCCTGGAGTTCGATCAGGTTTTTGAAGATGATCTGAGCAAATGGCAGATCAAGGTTGCAGCCAACCTGACATATATGTTCGGCATGGGGGACGGACCCGGTGGATGGAAATCGGGAAGATCGCGGGAAGTAATCATGCAACCGGTTTATGAAACCGATAAACATGTCCCGCAGCCACAGGAAATCGTAATCCCTGTGGAGAAGAGGGCCGATGCCGACGGTGATGGTATTCCTGATTTCAGCGATGATTGTCCGGAAACTCCCAGCGAAGCTTATGGAATGGTCGATTTGAGAGGCTGCCCGGTCGATGTTGATTGTGATGGTGTCCCCGATTATCTCGACAATTGCCCCCGAAATCGCCTGGGGGCGCTGGTCGATGGTTACGGTTGTCCGACCGACGGCGATAATGACGGCGTTCCCGATGGACTCGACAATTGCCCCGATTCCGATTCGGGTCTGGCCGTGGACCATAACGGATGTATCGACCTTTCGGTTCTCGAAAAACCGGTTATTTTGAATATAAAATATCAATCAGGCTCGTTTGAAATCGATCGGGCAACCAAAGAGATATTGAACGGAATTGCCCGTATTTTGATCAAGGCGCCGGGAGTAAGGACCGAAATCAACGGATATACGGACAATATCGGTACTTCCGAGGCCAATAAGGGCCTGTCTCAAAAGAGAGCCAACCGGGTTCGGGATTATCTCGTAAATATGGGCGTCGATAAAGGCCGTTTGACTCCTGTTGGACGTGGCGAGGCCAATTTCATAGCCTCCAATGATACCAGGGAAGGGCGGCAGAAAAATCGACGCGTGGAATTGGTCTTTTTTATACAATAAATTAATATATCTTGGCTTGATTTTTTCGCAAAGAATGAATATCTTTGCGGCAACCACCTAAGGGTAATACATTAAGATTTGGAACGATGAAAGGAAGCATATCGGGGACGTGCGCTTGGAAGCAATCGATGATATCCAGACAAATATCTATATGTCCCAGATTTCTAATGCCGGGTACTCTATTACATTCTGAAGATACGATGAATATTGAAAAGAAAGGTTTATTTTAGATAAGCATAAACTGTCGCAGGGAAATAAATGCATTTTTATATTGCTTTTTTTAAGCGACTTTAGTAAATTTGCCGTCTAAAATGCGCAAGGCTATGAGAATCTTACTGATTACCCAACATTTCCCTCCCGAGCGGGGGGCCGTTCGCAGGCTATTTGAATTTGCCTCGCATTTCAAGGATAATGGTCATGATGTGACTATTTTAACGGCCATGCCCAATTATCCCGACGGTATCGTTCCGCCCGAATATAAGGGCAAATTCTATCACCGCGAGGTAATCAATGGCATCGATATCCGGCGAACATGGGTTCTGCCGGCATCCAATGCCCAGCCCAAAAAGCGAATGATCGGCTTTCTTACCTTTCTGACAACTGCAATAATTAACAGCTTTCGCATAAAGGGAAAATTCGACCTTATTCTGGCATCATCCCCGCCTGTCACCTCGGCCGCTCTCGGCTATATTATAAGCCGGTTCCGAAGGACTAAACTGGTTCTCGAGATACGGGATCTGCAACCCGAATCGGGCGAGCAATTCGGAAATCTTAATAAATCAATCTTTACCCGGGTTATCGGGCGTATGATGAAATTTCTGTATCGGAAGGCAAATCATATTGTCTGCGTTACCGAGGGGATCGAAAGCTGGATGTCCAAAAATGGAGTCGAGCACAATAATCTTACAACGATCAAATCCGGTGTCGGTTATGATTTCATAAACAGCCATTCAAACGGTATCAGAAAAAAATACGGCTGGGAAGATAAATACCTGATCATGTTCAGCGGGACTCTTGGGTGGGTTCGCCCCCTGGAATCGATTATCGAGTCGGCCCGACTACTGGCTGATGAAAAACAGTTTCATTTTGTCTTTGTCGGTGATGGACAGAAAAAATACTCCCTTGAAAAACTTGCCCGGCAGTATCAATTGGATAATATCTCATTTATCGGCCTGCAACCGCTTTCACAAATTCCATTTTATTTGAAATCGGGTGATGTTTTGGTGGAATGTCTCAAAGAAGTCCCTGTCGCAAAAGTTGCTCTTCCTACCAAAATATTCGAATATATGGCGGCAGGACGACCGATTGCATTCGGCTCCTATGAAGGTGAAACGACCAGGCTGCTCGAGAAAGCCGGCGGGGCGCTGACATTTTCACCGCGAAATCCGGAACAACTGGCAAGTATTATCCGCTCGCTTTATAAAAAAGAAATCGATGGTGACGAGCTCGGCCGAAAATATCATGAGTACGTAAGCAATAATCATTCACGCGATAAATGGGCCGGACGCTATATGGATCTTCTCGATAAAATCGAGACCTCCTGAGTTCTATTCCCAAAATATAATATCGCCTATTTACACAGGCTATGGATGTGTCCGTCAAAAACCTGCCGGATTAAGTCGAGTTCTTCGGGAGTGAAAACAATGACGGCCATTCGATCCGATGGTACCAACGATAAATCGATATCACCGATATGCCGGTATTCTCTTTCCGGTGTCCAGTGACCCTTTGTCCCGATACTCTGGAAATACGGCTTGTCATTATCCTCGAGATATTCATACATCTCCGGATTGCCGTAAAAGACCTTCCTAAGGCCGATAGTATCGGCATAATCTTTATGTATCGCGATACCATAAGGCTCGATTGTCATCTCCCGGTACCGAGCCCGCCATTTCATCAGCCCGACCGCACCGCCCGGCGCAAGAGATGAAAACGCCACTGCCGGCCACCCCTTACGATAATGCCTGACCGACGGCCGAATCTTCTGCTCGGTTAATATTCTTTTTAAGGTATGTAATCCGCTTCGGGGATACACTGACCTCGAATTTAACACGGAATTGTAATACTCAAAATACGATTCGCCCGGCCATCGCGAATTGGTCGCTTTGGTCCAGTGAATCAAATAGTCATCGAGCAGATCATCTATTTTCAGATTTATATTTTCTTTGCTGATATTTATGCGGCAATGATGGGCAGTATTTCGATATTCGACGATGAAATCATTATTGATCTCTTTGCCGCGACGGCGAGCTGTCTCGATCAGTTTTTCCAGATTACCGCCGGGACGAATCGACACCGGGTAAATAATATCGGCATCATCGATGATACCCCCGTCACGAATCTGATCGCAATTATTATCGGCCGTATTATTCATAATCACCCATTCGCATAATACCGCCTCTAATCTGAATTGCCTGATGATTTCATTTTTGAATTTATCGGAGTTCACGCCGCCTTCAATCGGAAGGTAAATTGTCTGATTGGCTTTAGTGATCGATGCCAGGAATAAAACCATCTCCCATGATTTCATCCCTGTGGAAGTCAGAAGTCTGCAGTCCCGGGAAGCCGCATGCATTAGGGCCCGATGCGAGTTTACAATCCAGGGATCATTTCCGATCGGCCTCAATCCCTGACGAGAATTCAGGATGACGACTTTTTTATGCTTCATATTTTTTAATACCGGCAGTATTATATATGTTATCGTATGGTTCCCGGGGACGCAATCACAAATATTAAAATTATATATCAGACTAAAAGGATGGAATAGGGGGATAAATTTCAGATCATATCAATCGAACTTAATAAATTCAATCGACCCGCAACCTCAACCTGTTGCCGGTCATTCTATTATACGATATAAGCCGGTAAGGTCCGTTGTCCGGGAGCAATTTGAGAATACTGTAAATCGTTAATATAGCTTGACCAGATTTGTGTTGCTGTAATAAAAAGTCAGAATATCATCGAATTTGCGGCCCGCGCGCGACATCCCTATCGCGCCGCACTGACACATCCCGACACCATGACCGTAGCCGCTCCCGATCAATTCCACCATTTCGACTTTGCCGTTTCCGTTTTTCTTGAGTTTGACCGAGAATCTGGCCGACTGCAAAATCATCTCGGGATTCGACGAACGTTTGAATACCCAGCGGATTTTATCCCGCCCGAGATCATAACTTCCCTTGTCGGTCTGCACCGTCAGCTCTGAGATGCGCCCCCCGGGAGTGTACGACTTGATGTACATATCGGTAATGTCGCCGATACGGATCACTTTCCCCCGTTCCGACGAAAGGTATTCTTCGATACGCATTCTTAATTGTTCGGCAGTATATTTTTCTTCCCAATTGTAATATTTCGACCATGAACAGAAGCCGCTGTCATTGACGGCCCGCAGGTACGGTTCCGATTTCTTGTCCCAGACCTCATCGATATCATCGGTATAGCCGCCGCAGGTCGAATGATAATAGGCATTGATAAGTTCATCGTTGTACTTGATAACATAACCTCGTGTCTGATCGATCGCTTTCGAGACCAGCGGTGTTTCGACTTCGACTCCGTGGTACACCTGATCGGTAATATCGGACTTCATATCATAAGGCTTATTCGGGTACTGTGCCAATCGGCTCATGGCATAGGTGCGCGCGGCGACCGCCTGCGCCTTGACAGCCTCGAATTCGGGTTCTCCGGCCCAGCCGATCTCCGGCGGGACCACACCTTTTAGATATTCATCCAGATGCACGATATTGATTAGTTCCAGGCTTCGCCCGTTGGGAATAACCTTGAACAGTCCGCGATAGCTTATATTATTGTACTGAAGCAAACCATTACGGCTGCGCGGAGTGATCATGACCTCGCCAAGCCGTTCACCGATCAAACTTCCCCGCACACTGATCGAGAGGAGACCTTTGTTTATTCTGACCGTGATCGGGTGCGACGCATAGTACACCAGGCTTTTACCGTCTTTCATGCATTCCACCGAGACCGGTTTATTCCCGGCAATCGACATCTCCGCGTTTCCCGATGCCACAAGAATACGCACAAACGGCAGCCGCACATAACTTCCCTCGGAACCTTCTCTGAGAGTCGGCACAACGCCGCATCCCCAGACAATGACAATAAGAAGAACCATCGTTCCCCAGCGAATAAAGTGCTTGATAAAATGGTTTAATGCATCTGATGTCGATATCTTCACATCATGTCCCTCAATACGCTTGTATTATCCGGCCGGCGATGCTGTTCGATAAGGCGCCCGTCACCTGCCGGGTCCCCGACGACAGAGAGTGTATTGTCATGGCTCCCAAGACGGCATAGCAAATCGCTTCGAGATAGTCCGGATCATATCCCAGATTTTTGACAGATAAAAAATCGATACCCGGTATATTTTCTTCTAATCGTTTCAATAAATACCTGTTTTTCAATCCGCCTCCGAATAAATATACTCGATCCAGTCTGTACCGGCGAATAATATTTTTTATCGAATGGGCTACTGCCGAGGCTGTAAGTTCGGCAGTCGTTGCCAGGACATCCTGTTTATTTATTCTCAGTTTTGCAGCGTTCTCAAGTATCTTTTCGACGAAGCGTTCGCCGAACCTTTCTCGTCCGGTCGAAGGGCCGAATTTGCCTTTCAGGAAACTGTCCGCCATCAAGATCGTTAAAAGCCTCCTTGAAATATTGCCCTTCGATGCCAGTTGACCGTTATTATCATAATTTTTCTTGAAGTATTGCCGGGCAATAATATCCATAAGCGAATTACCCGGACCGCAGTCGGCGGCCTGAGTCTTTTTTATCTGACCGCCCCCGGGAAACAAAAAATAGTTGGAGATACCTCCAATATTTATCAGGAGTCGATGTTCACGCCGGTCGGCAAAGAGATAATGCATGGCCGGTGAAGTTATCGGGGCACCTTCCCCGCCGCGGGCGATATCAGCCTGGCGGAAATCGGCAATCAAAGGTAATCCGGTTGCGGCCGCGATGGACTCGGGATGTCCCAGTTGTAAAGTCGCGCTTTGTTTTTTGTTGCCGATTTTTATTTTCCCCGGAAGATGCCGCACTGTCTGACCGTGCGAGGCGACCAGGTTTGCATTAAATTTCTTATCTTTCAGACTGCGGCGGAAGCGCTCGGTTTGAGTACCGTAAAACGCGCCAAGTTCCCTGTCCAATCCGATAAGATCATCGATGGAAGATATTCGATTGTTGATTGCATCATCCAGACGACGAAATAGATTGTGGGGGTACCTGACGGTTTTGCCGGCTATGAATTTTATGGACGGTTTTTTCGAGACGAGGTTTATTTTTACCGCGGCCAGATCGAGCCCGTCGGCCGATGTTCCCGAATTCAGTCCAATTATATTCAGGCACTTCCTGTCGAGCAGTTTTTTCAGCATAGCTAAAAAATAACGGAAGATGTTAATTTCGATTTTATCCCGGATATTCTATCCAGCGATATTGTCAGTCTCTCATCGTCGATTTCACCGTCTCGATATGCCTGTTTGAAATGTGCAATGGCCGATTTGGCGGCATCGAAATCGGGCCCGAACAGCAGGATATCATGTCCGGCCTTAAACGCCCGCAAGGCCCGCTCGCCGTAGTTTTCCGATGCCCCGAAACTCTTCATCAGGAGATCATCGGAAATAGCCACTCCATCGAAATTCAGTTTTTCGCGAAGGAACAGGTTCACGATCACTTCCGATTCGGTGGCCATTCTGGAATCCAGTTTGGGCAGGAGAATATGAGTGCTCATCACCATATCCGCGCCGAGATCAATACCGGCCTTGAATGTAAGTGCCTCGCGATTCAAAAATGTCTGCAAGTCATAATCGGCGGTGGCCAGCTTGTGATGCGGGTCCTGACTTGCCGCACCAAGCCCCGGGAAGTGTTTGAGACAGGTCAGCAGTCCGATACGCCTGCAAATTTTAATCGTCTTCTCGATATAGGGAATGACATGGGCCGGGTTTTTCCCGAATGTACGTCCTCGCAGACATTCGTTTTTGTCATTCAGACCCAGATCGGCCACCGGCCCGAGAAGAAGATTGACGCCCAGTGAATGGATATAATATGCGGCCCGGCTGAATTGCTCGGCATAACTCTCAAGATCGGAACGGCTTTTGAATTTCGATGGTGATGGGTATTCGGCGGGGGCGCCGCGGAAACGGCAAACCCGTCCTCCCTCCTGATCGACCGCAATAAACGGCACCCGCGGAGAGACGGCATTGATATCCTTTATCAACCTTTCCGCATTGGCATGCGGATTACAGCTTTTCTCAAACAGGATCACACCGCCGATATTCTCTGAAACCATAAACTCCACAAAATCATCAGGCGGTTTTGCACCGTCAAAGCCGATTATAAACAATTGTCCAATACGCTCGATCATCTAAATCACACACACTTTGTTTTTACCCGAACCCTTGGCTCGGTACAGCGCCTGATCGACAACTGACAGAAGCTCCTCGTTCGGTTTCCCGTTTTCAGGGTAGGAACTGACTCCAACCGACACGGTCACACTCAATTCCGGAATGCCGTCACTGCCGCCGAAGGTCGATGTTTCAATCGACTGCCGGATACGTTCGCCGATACTGGCGACTTCATAGCTCGGTGTCTGCGGTAAAATAATCACAAACTCTTCGCCTCCGTAACGGGCAAATATATCCACGTCTCTTATACACTTCTTGACAACCATGGTAATATTTTGCAAAACAATATTGCCGACTTCATGACCATAAGTATCATTAAACTTCTTAAACCAGTCAATATCAATCATAATCAAAGATAACGGCAAATTATATCTTGCGGCCCGCCGTTGTTCCTCTTTCAGTTTCAGGGCAAAATAACGGTAATTAAATATACCTGTCAACTCGTCGGTAATAGTAAGTTCTTCCATTCTTTTATGCAGGGTGGCATTATCCAGGGCCATTGCACCGGAGCGCGCCACGACCGAGAGGATTTTAAGATCTTTTTCGGTGAAAGCACCGGT
>Ga0164318_10001178_pt1 | contig 22750 bp, 20 predicted proteins | sample GuaBasSedimGuay9_FD_113734 | JGI IMG/M metagenome (GOLD analysis project Ga0164318, IMG submission 113734) | Subseafloor sediment microbial communities from Guaymas Basin, Gulf of California, Mexico - Guay9, Core 4571-4, 0-3 cm | ecosystem: Environmental > Aquatic > Marine > Hydrothermal vents... | reverse complement strand
TGCACAAATATATCGTTCCTGCCTCAATTTTAGGCGCTGTTTTTCTGATTTTAATTGGATCTTTCTTCTCTCCTTTCTGCGCCCGCATGATAACTTCAGTAACCGGGCTTGTAAGCCTGGAAAAAGGAGTAATCGGCTCAACTGTTGCAGAAAATGCCCCTGGCTCGCTTGACGCAATCAAAGGGCAATTCAATGTTGCATCAGGCATAAGTTATCTTCAGCAAATCTTAAATAAACCGATGTTCAATGAAGATAAATCGTATAATTTAACTGGGAGAATATTGTCTATTTTTAGTGTAATTTCTCTTGTATGGGTTTGCGCAGTATTTATATTATATCAACTATACCTGAAAAGACAAAATTATAAAAGCAAGGATATTTTCTATATTGCTTTAATTGCGGTCCCATTGCTTGGATATTTTAATTTTTACTATGGATTAATTGCCTTTGTGCTTTTTGTTTCATATTACAGCACAAATATAGGCGTCCTATTGGTTGTCCTATGGACGGCATCATCAATACACGGCTCATTGAAATACATCAGGGTCATGTTCCTGCTTGGCGCTCCGTTTTGCATAATGGCAGGATTTGGCGCATCTTATTTAATGGAGTATGGGAAAAAATTAATAAAAAGCAGACAATTTGATAATCTTGCGAACCGAATAAGAGGCTCTGACAAAAACGACGAGGACAGCAATGAAGAAATCAATATCCCTTTCACAAAAATAATCGCCATTGCAATAGCAATAGGTTTTATCTCTGTAAATATCTCTTCTGCTTTTGTTGTAAACAAATACACCGGACTGACATTTGATGCCAAATGGCAGGAAGCAATGAAATGGATGAAAGAAAATACTCCGGAAGACGCAGCAATAATGAGCTGGTGGGATTATGGATATTGGTTCCAGACCGCAGGAGAGCGGGCGAGCACAGCGGATGGAATGAACAAGAACCGTACAGTAAACGAGAATCTTGCGCAGATGTTTACAGATACGAATATTACTCATATAAAAGACCTTATGATTGCTTATAGAGCAGATTATATGGTAGTGGACAGGACATTAATTGGAAAATACCCTATGATGAGCAGGATTGGTCATTATGGAGAAACCAATGACTATTATGAAGAAGACAATCTCTTCGGCAAGCCGGAAAACTATTTTGCGCCCCTGCCACAGCCAAAAATGGAGAAGAAAAACAACCTGACAATTGCCCTCTATGATTTTGGAGGAGGCATAATCTCTGTTCCTGTTAGCGAAAACGGCGGCTTGATGGGAAACATAATGATGACTCAGGGAATGCAAAACATGAAAATAAAATACCTGTGCACTCAGGACGGGCTTGTGGATTTGGCGCCAAACCAGACAGAAAATGTCGCAGACATGTGCCTTCTGTTTTCCAAATACGGAACGTACATTCCATATCCTACCAAAACGCCCGGTCTTTCAAACTTTGCAAGAATGTATATTTTCGATGCATACAACATCGCTTTTCTGGAAAAAGTCTTTGACAACGATGAAATAAAAATATACAAATTAAGAGAAGAAAAGGATAATGAATCAGAAAAAGTAAACATTTCTGAAATGACAAAAGAACCGTCTCTTTATGAGTATTAATCAGTCAAATTATTTTTTCAATATTTTTCTCCTAATATGACCGCATTTTTTGCATAAAATGTTCAGTGTCCTTGTTTGCGCATCTGTTGAAATGCTTATGCTCTCTGCGCTATAAGGAAAAAAGCACTTTTTGCAGAAAAACCACCTGTATTTTTTCAGGGAAATCCTGTTTTTCCTTGAAATTTTCTGGATGAGCGCTACGCTGTTTTTTGCCAGTTCAATGTCCTTGTTTTTCAAAGATTCCAATGTCAGATGATAGAGTATTTCGATTCTTGCTTTAGCGATTATAGACTGCTCTTTTTTGTTTTTTATAATCATTTTGCGCTTCATAAACAGGATAAGATAATATATTTTAAAAATTAACACATATATATAGATAGATATCCCGTTGTAACTCAATTGGTAGAGTGCTCGGCTGTAGAAGAGCGCAAAAAATGTGCTTTTTGCCAGCAGGCATTTGTTTAGCAGTTACCGAGTTGTTCCCGGTTCAAGTCCGGGCGACGGGATTTTTAGAGGATGAGCAAAGGAATTCGCTGTATGTCTTGTAAAATAACCGAATCCGCAGCAATCTACAACACCGCTTGTAATACGCTATGTTATAGATCGTTGCGGAATCCTCTTCTTACAAAAGTTGCAGGAAATTCATTTGTTCACTACACTTATGACATTTTTCTGCATCCTTGCAAATATTACGTGCAGAAAAACCGTAAAAATCAAGTCTTGTAGGAGTTGCTTTGCTTTTTAAGATTATTAACGGTTCACATCGAAATTCATAAAATCCAATTGTTTCGATGAATTTCTTCGTTCACTCGTTAATAATACTATGAATATCGCTGTCTTACGCTAAATACCGCGCTTTTCAAGGCGTATTTTGCGTCTCGTATTTAGAGTGTGAGCAAAATATCTCAAAGATTGCAAACTGCATTAGGAAATATTTGCAGATTTCGGAGCTCATTGCGGAATTCGCACTTCTTGTAATTTTTACGGCGAAATCATTTGTTCACTACCGAAACATGCGAATACCGGGAATTGAACCCGGGCCCTTGGCTTGGAAGGCCAAAGTCATACCACTAGACTATATTCGCTCAAAACATCAAAAATTTATTTTCTTGCTTTTGAAACAACCTTCCTTTTTGTCTGCCAGCTGTATTTTCTCAACTTAGCTGTAGCTCCAAAACCGCACGCAGCGCAAATCTTTCTTGTTTTGTGCATTGCGACTCTTCCGCATCTTCTGCAAATAATATGGGTTTTTTTATTTTTTTTCCCAAATGATGGTTTTCCGTCTGTAGCCATAAAATTTTATTTATATAATCTTTATAAATATTTACTTGCTTTTAGATTTATATGAAAAAAGACATAGAAAGCTATAAAATCAATTCTGATGAAGTTGAGGCAGAAATTATTATAGAAGAGACCAATACAGAATATGTCCCTATCTATAATCTAAAAAAAAGAAAGATTTCTCTTGGGATACAGGTCGTGCTGGATGAAATAAAGGATGAACTAATAAAGGTCGTTCCATTGAGCACAAAAGAATTTATTGACCCGAAAGTGTTTAAAGGCGTGAAAAAAAAATTCAGGGAAAAAGCAATCGAGATGCTTGAAACATATCTCCCAAACCTTGCTGAAAAAGAAAAAAAAGTTTTGGCAGGGACTCTTGTCCACGATATGCTGGGCTTAGGGGATATTGAACTGATACTGAATGACCCTAATCTGGAAGAAATCGTTGTGAACTGCCACAAGGACCCGGTGTGGGTATATCATAAAAGGCACAATTGGGTAAAGACAAATATTTACCTGAAAAATGAAGAAGAGATATATAATTACTCTTCTGCAATCGGACGGCGCGTTGGAATGCAGATTTCAAATCTTCATCCTCTGATGGATGCGCACCTAACTACAGGGGACAGAGTAAATGCCACAATTTTCCCGATTTCAACAAAAGGAAATACAATCACAATAAGAAAATTTTCGCGATCCCCATGGACAGTGATTCATTTCATTGAAGCCAAGACATTTTCAAAAGATATCGCCGCATTCCTGTGGCTCGCAATTCAATATGAATTAAACATTCTTGTTTCGGGAGGAACTGCTTCTGGAAAGACATCTATGCTCGGTGTAATTTTGCCGTTCATTCCTCCAAACCAGAGGATCATCTCAATTGAAGATACCCGTGAAATACAGCTTCCCCGGTTTTTGCACTGGGTTCCTTTGTCATCAAGAGGAGCTAATCCCGAGGGGAAAGGAGAAATCACAATGCTTGATCTTATGGTAAATGCACTGCGTATGAGACCAGACAGGTTGATTATTGGAGAGATCAGAAGGGCAAAAGAAGCAGAAGTTATGTTCGAGGCAATAAGAACAGGGCATAGTGCCTATGCTACATTTCATGGAGATCGTGCAGAACAGGTTTACCAGCGGCTTATCAATGCGCCAATGAATTTGGCAGAATCAATGCTAAGTGCCCTGCATATAATTGTTGTTCAATACAGGCACAGGAGAAAGGGAATCCGGAGAACCACAGAGGTTGCGGAATTGATATCTGTTGATGATAAGTGCAAAATAAACCTAATCTACCGGTGGAATGCGCAAACCGATACTGTTGAAAAGATAAACGAAGTCTACAGGATTTATGATGAAATTTCAATGTACTCCGGAATGACAAAGGAAGAGATAGAAAAAGATTTGGCGAATAAAGTGATGATTCTGGACTGGATGATGAAGAATAAAATAAAAACAGTGGATTCAGTTGGAAAAATACTCGCGGAATACTATCGCGATGAGAAAACAGTAATTGCAGCAGCAGTAGGAAGCAAATCTCCGAAAGAAATACTGGGAGATAAACTCTACGCAGAAATAAATAAATAAATAGAAAAAGTGGTTAAAGTGAAAAATAATCTTGAAAGGAAATTAATGAGAAAATCACGAATTTTCTACAAATATGCAAAAAAAATAGCTCCTTATTTACAAGGAATAAAAGTTGACCTGATTCATGCAAAAAAAAGATACTCTGTTGAAGAATATATTGCTTATGCTCTGTATTCTGCTGTCAAAAGCAGCGTCATGATATTTTTTACTCTTTTTTTCATGTGGTTCATACTTAAGGATATCATTATCCTAAAAATTGCTTTTGCCAGTATTCCTCTTTTTTTTTTGATGATGATGTACACCATCCTCGCCAAACCAAATATAATGGCAAAAAGAAGAGCGAGGCAAATGGATGGGGAGCTTCCATATGCAATGCGGCATTTGCTGGTTGAAATAAGATCAGGAATTCCTATTTACGAGGGACTGGTAAATATATCAGAAGGGTACGGTGCTGTATCACAAGAATTTAAGGAAGTAGTAAGCCAAATAAATGGAGGGAAATCAGAAATTGAAGCAATAGAAGACAGTATTCTCCGAAGTCCTTCTGCTTCATACAGGAAAAGCTTCTGGCAGATTTTAAATGCCATGAAAACCGGAACAACGCTTGAAATCGCTCTTTCCAACATAGTTGAAAATATGCTAAAAGAGCAACTGCTGTCTATCAAAAAATACGGGCAGGAGCTAAATCCATTGACCCTTATGTATATGCTTTTTGCAGTAATTGTCCCGTCCCTTGGAATAACATTCCTTACAATACTTACAACTTTTGTCGGGGGCAGAATAAGCAGTACAATTCTTTATTCAATATTGTTCGTGTTGTTTATATTTCAGATAATGTTTTTGAATGTGATAAAGACAAGGAGACCAGTAATACAGATTTAATTATTATGGATAAAAGAGAAAAACTATACCAATCATTTCCAAGTGCATATAAAGAAAGGTTGGAAAGAGAAGCCAGATTTGCAGGTATAGAGAAGTTTTCTCCAAATAATGTCATAAACATATTCTTTTTCTTTTACATAGTGGCAGTAATTGTTTTAATCTATTTGATATGGATTAAAATATACAGCTATATGCAAATAGGGATAATAGTTACTATTATTCTGTGCATTGGTCCCATAAGCCCATACATACGGTATTCTATTATGGCTGACAAGAGAAGCAAAAAAATAGAGGAAATGCTGCCGGATATCCTGTTTTTGACTTCATCAAACATCAAATCAGGGCTCACAATAGACAGAGCGATGCTTTTTTCTGCAAGACCCGAATTCGGGGCAATAGGAATTGAATTCAAAAAAGTTGCTCTTGACATTTACGGCGGTGTTCCTGTGGAAAAGGCATTTACATTTCTTTTAAGAAAAATAAAATCAAAGCTTCTCTCGAATACCGTTAAATTGCTTGTTGAAGGACTTAGGTCAGGAGGGGCTGTCGCAAAGCTGCTTGAGGAGACAGCAGTGGATATCCAAAATACAGAAACACTCAGGAAAGAAATTCAGGCCTCTGTCATGATGTATACCATCTTCATTTTTATTGCAGCTGTTCTTGGAGCCCCTTTTCTGTTTGCAGTATCTAATTTTCTTACATATAGCCTGACATCTATGTGGTCTTCTTCAGCAAGCCAGAGCGGTGATGTTGCATCTATTCAGGGAAGCCTGACCAGTTCAATCAGCGTTAGTTCACCTGATATAGACCTCAATGCACTGCATAATTTCTCAATATATGCTATTCTTCTAACAACGATATGCGGCGGGATTTTGATATCCCTGATACAAACAGGAAATACAAAGGCAATGCTGAAATATTCTCCTGCCTTTGCGATTGTGGCGTTGATTATATTCTTTTCCGTAAAAAAATTCTTGTTTATAGTATTTGGCGGAATACTCGGTATATAACAATATATATAAAATTTTTGTATTATAATTCTTATGGAAATAATGAATGAAAACATGGGCTATGACAGAGCCATTACAACATTTAGTCCGGACGGAAGATTGTTTCAGGTAGAATATGCCAGAGAAGCAGTGAAAAAAGGCAGTTGTGTTGTTTCTGTTTGCCTGAACAAAAAAGAGAAAACAGTTGTATTTTGCACAAAAAAAAGGCATTCCAATATCGTGCTTTCAATTGAAAAAATATTCAAGATAGATGAGCATATTGCTGCTGCAAGCGCTGGTCTTATTGCAGATGCGCGTCTTTTGATAGATGATGCAAGAATAAAAGCACAGCAAAATCAGATTATGTATAATGAGCCGATTTCTATATTTTCTCTTGCAAAATTCATAGCAGACAAAAAACAGCTTTATACTCAGTATGCAGGAGTAAGACCATATGGCGTATCTTTTTTAATTGGAGGAGTGAACCATGATGCTGTCTTGTACGAAACAGACCCTTCCGGCTTTATGATGCAGGCAAGGGCAAGAGCAATCGGGCAAAGCGCAGATAAAGTCAATGAATTTCTTGAAAAACAATACAGGGAAGATATGGATGCAAACAAGGCGATAAAACTTGCAGTTGAATCAATGAAAAAAGCAGAGGAAAAATTTCAAATAGATGAAGCAAATGTATGGACTCTGACAGAAAAAGGAATAAAAGAATATTCAATTGATCAAATAAAAAAAATTATAGAATAATTGTATGGAGTCAAAACCTTTAACCGGCGGAGAAGCAGTAGCTGAAGCAATAAGGCAAATTAATCCAGGCGTCATGGCAGCCTATCCAATTACTCCTCAAACTCCTATTATTGAAAAATTTTCTCAATTTGTCGCAAACGGTCTGGTAGATACAGAATTCATAAGAGTAGAATCAGAGCACAGCGCATTGAGCGCGACAGTAGGCGCATGCGCTGCGGGAGTGAGGGCAATGACTGCAACTTCTTCGCAGGGGCTGGCGCTCATGTGGGAAATTTTAGGGGCAGCAGCCGGACTGAGACTCCCCATTGTAATGCCGACTCCCAACCGCGCACTTTCAGCACCGATAAACATACATTGCGACCACAGCGATACAATGGGCGCAAGAGACCAGGGCTGGATACATATATTTAGCGAAACTGCCCAGGAAGCATATGAACACACGCTTCTTGCAATAAGAGTTAGCGAAAACAAAAAAGTGCGCATTCCTTCAATGATAATGCAGGACGGGTTCAACACAACCCACAACATGGAAAATGTTGTAATTCATGATGACAAAAAAATAAGAAACTTTCTCGGGGAATACGAGCCACGATATTCTCTGCTTGATGTAAATAAGCCGATGACGCACGGTCCTTTCGCCCTGCAGAATTATTACTTTGAAATAAAAAAAGAGCAGGAAGATGCGATATTAAGAGCAAAGGATGTTTATCTCAAAATAGGAGCAGAACTTTCAAAAATCACAGGAAACTCATACGAATTGTTTGAAGAATACAAATCCAAAGATGCCGAGATTGTATTTATTGTGCTTAATTCAACAGCAGGGACTGTCAAGGCAACGATAGATGATTTGAGAAAAAAAGGAAACAAAGCAGGAATGATTAAAATAAAGCTCTACCGCCCTTTTCCATGCGCAGAAATTGCAGATGCCCTTAAAAATGCAAAGAAAGTAATTGTTTTGGACAGGTCTTTGTCTTTTGGGGCAGTTCCGCCGGTATGCTCCGACATAAAAAATGCATTGTATAACTCGGAGAATAGACCGGAAGTCATAAGCTATGTATTTGGTCTAGGCGGGAAGAATATATATGAAAAGGACATTGAAGAAGCATATTATTCTGTGAAAAACAATATGTATGAGAAACATATCAATTATATAGGGCTTGGAAGGCGATGATATGAGTCGGAAACTCATTAGAGAGAAGGTAATGTTAAGCATGACTTTTTCAAAAAAATTACAGATTAACAGGGAAAAAGCGCCAACTGAATTCGGCAAAATATTTTAAAAAGGCTCCTGTTGAAAAGGGAAGTTGTCAGGAGAACATTTCCTAATAATTATTATGATTATGTTGATATAGAAAAATTAAAAAAAGATGCTGGAAAGCTGAACTATGGATGGAAATTTTCAGATAAAAGAATAACAAGAGCATATTTCTTACAGAAGAGAGATTACGCATAGAATATACAAAATATGCAGGGCAATATTGATGCCACCATAAAAATAGGAAATTTCATCAAATCGTATCCTTCTGTCAAAAAAATCAAGCATTTGTGCTTGTCGTAGGACTATGAATTTAAGCTTGATTCAGCAAAATACGACAAACTCAGTTATCTTGTAAATCCTTCCCTTCTTTTTATGAACAAGTTTTTAGGAGATGAAAAAGGCATTAAAAGATCTATGCATAGTATGGACATTATAAAAAAGATTACTTTGTCATGTTTACAGCCGGATATTATAATAAAAAATATCATCCTTCAAAAAAAGATTATGCTTTCATGCTGGATTTACTATGCCAGTCAACAAAAGAAGTAAATATAACTGATATATTTGCAAAAGTAGAGTAATACAGGAAAATAATCAATGATTTATTTGAAAAATACGTATTTGATGAAATAAAATCAAAAACAATTTATTAAATTACGATGTTAAAATAATCCCGATAATCCGAAACGTTTAAATAGTTTATGAATATATATTCATAACAATAAAAGGTGATTGATATGCCAGGAAGAGATAAAAGAGGTCCGAGAGGAGAAGGTCCCCTTACAGGAAGAGGATTTGGTTCTTGTGGACAGGAAGAAGAAATAAACCGTGCTTTTGGAAGAGGTGCAGGAGCAGGCTTTGGAAGAGGTGCAGGAGCAGGCTTTGGAAGAGGTGCAGGAGCAGGCTTTGGAAGAGGTGCAGGAATAGGATTTGGAAGAGAGATATTTTTGGAAGAGAAACCCGCAAATCTGAGCAAAGAAGAAGAGAAGAAAATATTGTCTGCGCAATTAAAAGAAATAGAAGACCAAAAACAAAGAATTGAAAAAACCTTGAAAAAAATCGAAGAGGAAGAATAATGCCAAGACCAAGACGATGCAGATATATAAGGCAAAGACCAGGCATAACTTATTTCAAGCCGACAGGAGTGCCGATGAGGAATCTTGAGGACTCTGTATTGAGCATTGACGAATTTGAAGCAATACGGCTGAAAGATTTGCTCTGCCATGAACAGGGGAAGTGCGCAAAAGAAATGAACATATCCCAGCCAACTTTCTGCCGTTTGATTATTGCCGCAAGGAAAAAAGTAGCTGATGCTATCGTCTTTGGAAAAGCAATCCGTATAGTGGGAGGCAACGTTCATTTCAGGAAATATGAATGAAACAGAAAAAATAGGACTTTTGTCATTGATTGTAAATTTATTTTTGTGCATTGTCAAATTAATTGTAGGGGTTGTATCCAATTCCGCAGCAATCCTTGCTGAAGGGATACACAGTGCAACAGATATTGTTGCTTCATTCATAGGCTATATCGGAATAAAAACATCAACAAAGCCCAAAGACAAAGAACATCCTTATGGGCATCATAGAAGCGAAACAATTGCCGGCTTTATAATAACCATAATATTAATATTAACCTCTCTTGGCATTATTTATGATGCAATAAACGCTTTCTTTCATCCAAAAGAGATAATTGTAACTTATCTTTCATTTGGCGTCATGATAATTTCTGTCGCATTAAATGCAATAATGTCTAAATTAAAAATCACCTACGGGAAAAAATATGACAGTATTGCTCTTATAACAGATGGAGTGCATTCAAGAATGGATGTTTTAAGTTCGTTCGGGGTTTTATTCGGACTTGCAATAACACAATACTGGGTTCATATGGATGCTCTGCTTGCCTTATTGATTGGGATATACCTGTTAAAGCAGTCTGTAGACTTGGTAGGACAAACAAACAGTGCCCTTGTGGGAGAAAGCGCTGATGAGGAAACAGAAAAAAAAATAAAAGATGTATTAAAGAACCAAAACATTGATTTGGAAGAGCTGAAAACACAGAAGCTCGGCACTGTGATTTTTGCAGAACTGATGATCAAGCTTGATCCAGAATTAAGTGTTAATGAAGCAGAGGGTATAACAGAACGCCTTAAAAATGAACTTGAAAAAAATATTCCTGCGCTTAAATACACTGTAATACAGATAAAAGCATTGGATATGAAAGAAAGCTTTTACAAAAACCGTATGGCAAAAGAAATACGATGGAAAGGAAGATACGGTGGAAAAGGAGCAGGTCCGTTCGGGATGTGTATATGCCCAAAATGCAATTACAAAACAAGGCACAAAAGAGGACTTCCCTGCAATAAAAGGAAATGCCCTAAATGCGGGGCAATGATGGAAAGAGAATAATATCGGTGAGATTATAAAAATACTAATAACTTCAAGAGGAAAAACAATAAAAGACGAAATTGATCCACGTTTCGGGAGATGCAATTATTTTCTAATAGTTAAAATAGAGGAAAATAAAAAAACAACAGTCAAAGCAGTTCTCAACAAGGGAAAAAACGAAAGCCATGGCGCAGGGCTCATTGCTGCAGAGCAGGCCGGGAATCTAAGACCTGATGTAATTATTACAGGAAATGTTGGACCTAACGCATTTTTGGTGCTCAATCAGATAGGCATAAAAACACACAATGCTTCAGGCAGCATTGAAAAGGCAATAGAGACTTTTTTGAAGAGCAAGCTAAAGAAAATAACTATTCCCGTGCAGGCGCATCATGGTTTAGGACATGCAGAACGAAAACAAGAGCCGAAAGAAAGAAAAACAAGGCTGGCTATCTGCGCTGATGGGAGTGAAATATCTCCTCATTTTGGAAGAAGCCCTGACTATATAATCGCTGACATTTCCGAAGGCAAAGTAATTGCCAGAGAGTCTATTAAAAATCCCGGGCACAGAACCGGTCTTTTGCCTAAATACTTATATGAAAAAGGAGTTAACTGCGTAATTGTCGGAGGAGCAGGACCGATGGCAATAAATTTCTTTAAGGAATACGGCATTGAAATGATTCTCGGCATAACAGGTGATGTGGATAAGGCGATAGATGAATTTACCAGAGGAGAACTGGCATCAAAGAATAGCTTGTGCAATCCGAGAACTGCAAAGGGTTATGGAGTGGACAAAGAGGATGCTCACCAGTAGGGTCGGCTCTTTACTCGAGTTGTGCCAGCTTTTTTTCATCTTCTTCTATTCTCTTCAATAAATCTTCTCTCTCAGACAATAATTCTGCTACTTTTTTACTAATCATAAGCGGTTTTTCTGCATACATTTCTAAAGATTCCATTTGTCTTTTTGCTGTCTCTTCAAAAGGAATCGCAGTTACTGAAGGAATAAACTCGGATGCAATGCCAATACCTTCCAAGTTTGATATTCGTTTGTATTTTTCAATGATTTTTCCCAAACGCTCATCACCAGGATGCATTGCTTTTGTATTTGAGTCAAAGTTTCTGTTTATCTCACGCACATAATCAAGGATTTCATTTCCCGGATTATGTAGTTTTTTTGTTAGATATGCAACATACTCCGGCCATGCCTCTGCAGCAGGATAATCAATTTTTCTCTCTTCTAAAATAGAATATAGCGTTTTCTTAAAATCCCTGTTGAGCAGATATGACTGCACCAAACGAGATGTGAGATTTTTTGACAAAATTCTTGTGCATCTATAGATGTCTTCTTTCTGAAGTTCTGCCTTTTGCTTTGAATTTTCCTTAATTTCTTTGGTTTTGTCAAAATCAATTATCTTCCAGATTTTTTGTTTAGTTAGCATTATGTTGGTTTTGTTTAAATCCCCGTGGATAAAATCATTGTTGTGCATTGTTGCAATGATTTTTCCAAGCTCTTCAATAAGTCCAGGCTCTTTTTCTATTTTCCTGTGTATTTTTTCCAGCGTCTGACCTTCTATAGTCTCCATTATTATGCTGTCGTCTTTTTCGTCGTAATCATATACGGCAGGAATATTTTGAGAGAGCATCTGGTGAAGTTTTACGATATTCAAATATTCATCACGAAGAGTGTTCAAAGAGAGTAAGTTTTGCCTGATTTTTCTTTTACAATAATGCACAGCCAATTTAGGATTAAACATAGCTGTTTTCGCATTCTCTTTAAACCGGGAAAAGTTTGATTTATCATTTCTTGTTTTTAGTACCATCTGGTATTTATTGTTTTTAATATTATTGACAGAACCATATATGCCTTTCCCTAAATGTATTTTTTCCAATTCATTTTCATGGCGATAATTTTTGACTTCATCGACAAAGTCCCTTGTTTCTTTAAACTCCCCAAAAAAAGCCCCGAGCAGTTCCGCTCTTTGGTCTGTTGTGGATGTTGAGATTTTTTTCTTTAATGCAAGCGCCTCTTTTATCCGATCTATTTCTCTTGATAATGCATCCAATGCTCTCTGCTTTTTTTCCTCTTCTTCTCTGCTTTGAGTACTGCATTTTCTTATTTTATAATAATATTTTTCAAGTTCAGCAAAGTCTTTTCTCAATTGATTTTCGCTTGTCATATTATTCATTGATTAAATAGCTCCTTATATTCTTTTCTGTTTCGTCCATGGCAGTTCCCGACTCTTTAAGAAGAGCATCCAGTTCGGATTCTTCTCTTTCTTCTCTAATCTCTCCCTGAAGCATCCTGCGAACGCTATCCTTAAATTCAGATTCCGGTAGTTGTTCATTCAGGTCTGATGCTTCACTGTATTTTTTTTCTTCCAAAAGAGTGATTATTTCTTTTTCTGTTTGCTTTGTTTTAGAAGGAGCGGATTCTTCTTCGATTTCTCTGATGATTTTTTTTAGACAGCATGTATCATAATACTCTTTCTGGCGCCTTTCCAAATCTATCGCTATTGTTTTCAAATATTCTAATTTCCTGTTCTTTTTTTTATATATTTCATTGATCATGACTATTGTGGTCGGAAAAGAGAATTTTCTGGGATTTCCTACAGAAATAAAAAGCCCTCCTTCTTTTAAAGTAATCATTACATTTTTCAGAATCTCTTTTATTTCATCTTTATTTAGATGAGTAAAAACATAGGCTTCCCTTATGATGTCAACAGAACTTTTGTCAATGCCATACTCTTTTATGAAAAGCGTTTTAGTAGCATCCTGTCTTTTATATTTCAAGTTTGGAGCAATAAAAGGAATTTCACTGTCTTTTCTTTTTTTATTGCGAATATCCTCTAAAACAATACCTAATCCATCTGTTGTAATATCAATGCCAATTATATCCACTTTTAGGTGCTTTTCGGACATCTTTTTTGCCAGCCATCTTGTTGCTAAAGCAATATCTTCTTCTTTTCCGCTTTGAGGCATTCCTGCGGCAATACCAATATCCATGAAAATGCCTGTTTTTATTTTTTCAAAATAATCTATTATTATATCATCGCTTGTCCATAATCTATCTTTTGAAGAATATTGTATCTTATAAAAATATTTTGTAAAAATTCCTTTTATATCTTTTCTTTTTAGTAACGAATCATCAATAGGGTATTTATTTGTTATAATGTGCTTTCTAATGTCTTTTATTTGAGCTTCTAACATATAATTGAGTTCATGTTTTTTACGATTCAGCCCCATGCTTTTCAGCAATAAATCAGATTTAATTTCTTTGTTTTTTATTTCTTTTTCAAAGAGATTGTCTGCTATAAAATTCATTAATTCATAATCATTTTGCAAATAATGCAAAAATTTATCTATATTTATCCACCCTATTTCATCTCCAATTTTTTTATATTGCAATAGAATGCTCTTCGCCAGTGCATTCCTGAATTCTTCTTCATATATCTGCGCTTCTGTTTTTTTATTGCCGTATCCATCAGTTATTAATTTAGTAGAATGCAAATATTTGTCGCAATCTGTATATTTTATGCTATTATTAATAATATTACTTACAGACTGTTTTGCATATTCCATGAGTTCTGCGTATTCTCTACCCAGCTTTGGCTTGCTCTGCTCTGCTCTTTTCTCCCTCAAATTCTCATACAATTTTTCAAAATCCTTTCTTATATTCTTTTTTCGCTCCAGCATCAATTTTATGAATTTTGTTTTTTCTTCTGACGCTCCTTTAAATCTTTCTTCAATATACGGGCGGAAAATATTGATGTATTTTGCATCAGATATGGATTCTGCTTTTTTTATGAATGGTTCAATATCCTCCCATTGCAGGTCTATTTTTCCGTTAATATAAGAGTCGTAAATTCTACCATAATAGATACAATAGTCAAAAGGATTATTTGAATCAAGATTTTCGTCTTCTAAAAAACAAAATGCCAGTCCTTTATCAATTGCATAAATCGTTTTGTTTTTTACTAAAAAATTATTTCCATGTGCATCACGGTTTGCAATTAACCAATCGATAATACTATAACTCTGCATCTGCCTCAGTTGCTGTTTGGTTAAGTCTTCAATCTTAATATTTGTCAACTTAACAGCACCAGGTATTATTTTCTGCAAAGTCCCGAGTTTGGCGTCATGTTCAAAATATTTCACTTCAACTGTGTCTGGATTTATTAATTTTGCAAACTCATAGGCACAGACTTCTGCATAAGCCATATATTTATATTCTTTGTTTATTGTTTTAAACAACCATTTATTTCTTTTTTTATCTGTATATATTTTTCTTGTTTTTTTAGCACTGTCCAAATATTCTTCTTTTAACTCAATAGTCCGGTCTAAATTAAATGCTTCATTGTCATATTCTCCGCTATCAACCCTTTCTATTTCCTGCTCTATTTGCCTTGACAGGTTGCTGGAATAGCCTCCCCGATAAGTAACATTTTTGTAATAATCATATTTTTCAAGATGCGGAAACTCGTCGTCCCATTGTTTCCTGAATTCTTTGAAAGTTATGTTTGTTCCTTCCAATTTGTTTTCAACAAGTTTCAATTTATCAAAGGAATCTTTGTTGTCAGAATAGAAGTTCTGAAATAATTTGATGTTTTTTTCAAGCTTTATTAAAAAGTCAATGTCTGTGTCAATGCCTTCCAAATAAAGACGATAGGCATTTGCTTGTTCTTTTGGAAGTTTTTTGCCTTCTTTCCTTAATCGTATTAGTTTGTTTAATGTGTTTTGTTTTTCTGAAATTAATGTTTTAACCAACCCTTCTCTTGAGGTACTGTAGCCGATTTCTTTATTTGCTCCACTATAAGAAAAAAGATTTTCTAGGATTTCATAAAAACAAGATCTTGAATAATATATAACTTCAATAAAGGGATACTTTTGTTTTATTTTTTTTAATTCTTCAATTATTTGTGTTGAACTCATAAATACATATATTTTTGAAATATGTTCAAAATTAATTTTTTCATTTACAATAATATCTATTTTATATTTTTCTGTCCAGTCAAATTTTAGTGCAATATTTTTTACCAAAAACAAAATCTTGTTTTCCTTTTCTAGCGGATGATATTTTGATCTTAAAAAATCATGTGTCAAATAAATTCTCTCTTTTTCTGCTCCATGCTTATGTTTTGCCTTGCCATTAAGTACTTCTCTTAGAACTTCACCGAAAGAGCGACCCGTCCAAATACCCTTAATTTCCCTGCTTGTTTTTGCCTTTGCGATTAAATCCCATTTTTCATTTAAGTCATTGTATTTTGCTAAAAAATAGACCATCAAATCAACATCTGTTTTTGCAATGTTTTGGTTGTATGCTTTTTTCAGGAGATTTTCGTATTCAAGATGCGTTTCTTTGGAGCGCCCGTAACTTTCTTTTGTCGCCGGGTCTATCCTTGCGCTTTTTGGCTCTTCGGGATGACCCGTCTGATTTCCATAAGAAACATACTTGCCGGAATCTTTCTTTTCTTTAATCAATTTCGAAACTTCCTCTGATAAGTTTTTTTCTCCGGACATATTCAATAAATTTCCTAAATTAATTAGTTGAATATCAGGCAGTTTCCGCAATTCATTAATAATCACTCCACTCCTTCCTTGATTATACAAGTTCATGAGTTCATTGGCGGCTTTTAGGCGAATAACAGGTCTTTTCTCCTCTAATTTTTTTATAAGGGAAATAACATCATTTTTTTCATGGGCATCCACGACATCCGCATTTAAACTTTCCATGGATTTGGAGTCATCTGGGTTTCTGCCAACAGCATCTTTTATGTTTTTAATCACATTTTTATTAAGAGGATTTCCTTTCTTATTAAACAAACGCATATTATTATTGTATTTATGCATTTATATATTTTAATATTGTGTATAAAATTTATCTTGTGTGGGAATTCGGACACAAGAATAAAGATTTTTTCTTGTCTTAAAAATTCAATTGCAAAAATATTTTTTGAACATCTAACTGTCCTGTTTTTTGGAATTCAACTTAACGATAGTTTTGCATTTCGGGTATTTGCTGCATCCGAGGAATTTTCCGTATATGCTTGAACGCTCAACTAATGGGGCTCCGCATTTTGGGCATTTTCCAAAATCTTTTTTCTCCGCTCCTTCTTCCGGAACATCAACCTGCTTTGATTTGCAGTTCTTGTTTATGCACAATTCCTGCGGCTTTTTCCTTGCTCTGATTATGCTTATCATCGGGTGACTGCATTCCGGGCACAATTTATTTGCGCTTTTTATCATTCCTTTCTGGGGAATTGAAACGATGGTTTTGCATTCAGGATACTGGTCGCATGCGATGAATCTACCGTACTTTCCTCTCTTTATGACAAGGCTGCCCTTGTCGCAATTAGGGCATTTTCCTATATAATTTTCTTTTTTCTGGCTCTCAAACACTGCCTCTATGAGAGATTCCCCGATTTTCATTTCATTTGCCTTGAATTCAGTGGATATTTTTGTAATCTCCTGTTTTGCTTCTTCTATTGTTTTTGGAGACTGGGCTGTGTCTTTTTCTATTTCCTCCAGCTCTTTTTCAAACCTGCGCGTCATTTTCTCGGAGATAATCTCAGGGCAGTATTTTTCAAGGGTGTCGATTACTTTCATTCCCAGTTCAGTTACTTCAATGCGCTTTTCCTTCAAATACCCTCTCTTGAAAAGATTGCCTATGATGTCTGCCCGCGTTGCTTTTGTACCAAGTTCACGACGCTCGAGCTCTTTGATGATAGATGCCTCGTTGTATCTTGCCGGCGGCTGGGTCTCTTTTTGAATGAGAGTTATCTTCTCGACATCAACAATGTCTTTTTTCTTCATTGGCGGCAATGTTGTCTCATCTATTTTTACATAGGGAGCATACCACCTGAACCAGTTTTCCTCGAGAGTGGTTTTCCCGTTTGCAGCAAACAATTCTTTTTTTATGTCTAGTGTAACATCAACAGATTTACGAACAGCTGCTTTGCCGAAGCAGGAGAAAAATCGCTTTACAATCAAATCGTATATTTTTTCCTCTTTTACTGAAAACCCGTCCTTTTGAAGTTCTCCTGTCGGGTAAATCGCAGGATGGGCAGGGTCGTCTTTTTTCCCGTTGTTTGGAGTCAAGCTTGTTTTGAGCACTTCCTTTGCAAGCGCAGTGTATTTATTGTTTTTTGCAAGCTTGTCCAGTATGCCGGAAAATCCCAGTTTGGGGTCAAGTTTCTGAGAGCTTGTTCTGGGGTAACTGATAAGTGCTGCTTCATATAATTTCTGGGCAATAGTCTGGCATTCTTTTGGCACTACCTTGAATAATTTATATGCCTCCATCTGGAGGTCGGATAGATTAAAAGGAGAGGGAGGATTTACCTTGTACTTTTTTTCCTTCAGGTAATCTACAATTGCTGTTTTTTGACCTTTTACAATAGAAAAAATATTCTTTGCCTTTTCCTTGTCAAATATCTTGTCGTCCTTGTGCATTGCTTTGAACAAAGCATCTTTCTTTTTGCAGTCTGCCTGAATCTGCCAGAAAGGCTCCGGGACAAATGCATGTATCTCTTTCTCTCTTTTTGCCAGAAAATAAAGAGCAGGTCCCTGTACCCGCCCGGCAGAAAGCACTTTATATTTTCCTTTTGCCTTCAGAGCCAAAGTCAGGGCCCGGCTTATGTTAATTCCAAAATAAAAATCAAGAATATGCCTTGTTGTCCCTGCCATGGCAAGACCCATGTTCAATGCAGGGGAGGCTCCATCATAAGAATCAACCAGCTCTTTTTTAGTGAGCGTTGAAAATTTCATTCTCTTTGCGCTTTCTTTCTTGCATCCGTATTTTAGGACAGTATAGCCTATTGTTTCTCCCTCAATATCATAGTCGCATGCAATCACAATAGTTCCTGCCTTCTTTGAAAGAGCAACTATATTTGAAAGATATTTTTTTGCATATCCTGCATTCTTGTTTGTCTCATATGTAGGGAGCCAGACAATATCGAAAACCGGATAAGTCCATTCTTTAGAGGTTTCTGCTGTCGTAACACCGAAGAGATGCCCAACTGCCGGGGTGATTATTATTTCTTCTTTGTTGTGCGTCAGCTTAAAATACATGACAGAATTCTTTTTTTCCTGGGAAACCGCATTATCTGCGAGTGCGGATGCGATTTTTCTTGCAGCAGATGGTTTTTCCGCAATTATTAAAGTATAGGACATAAAAGTATAAATTTAAGTAATTTTATAAATATGAATATTATATTATTACAAGAAAATATATAGGGAATTACTATGGCAGAAAGAGTTGAAGAAAAAAGCGAATTGGAAGAATTTAATGAAGATTTTATTGAGGATGACCCATTAACCGAGGAGGAACATTTTGATGATGAAATAAAAAGCGAATCTTTGGCAGACATTCCTCCTGCAAGAGAGGAAAAAGTTATATCTAAAGCCGCTTCTGTTCCTCCAAAACCAGTTGAAGAACAGGAAAAGCCATATTCTCGCCTGGGCGGACCATTATTCATAAGCGTGCCTAAATACAGGGATGTTGGCAAAAGGATATATTCAATGAAAAGCAAAGTAAGCAAACTGAAAAATGAATTAGCCCAGATAAAGGATTTGAGGAGCAAAAGCACGAAAACGCTTTCGGATGTTCTGGATGATTTAGAAAGTGTTGAAGAGAATATAAGGGAAATCAACGGCGTTTTAAAAGTAAAATCTTAGAGTAGAGTATTATGGCAGAACAAATAGAAGCAAAGCACGTAAAAAAAGGAAACTATATTATGGTGGAAGGAAACCCTTCAATCGCCAATTCAAATGATATATCCCGCCCGGGAAAGCACGGTCATGCAAAATGCAGAATAACTGCAACAGGATTAATAGACAACAAAAAAAGAGTTCTTATTGCTCCGGGAGAGTTGAAAATAGATACGATCAATATAGACAAAAGAAGCGGGCAGATTGTGTCTATTGGAGATAAAATCATACAATTGATGGATATAGCAACCTATGAAATGGTTGACACAATCAAAGCTGAAGATTTTAAAGGAGATCTTTCTGAAGGCACCAATGTTGAATACTGGGTAATGAATGATAAAAAAGTAATTAAGGCAAATGCAAAAGAAAAATGAACCAATTCAATAAACTAAAAAGCGAAATCAAAATATGCGATTTTGTAATTGAAGTTGTTGATTCAAGATGCTCTTTTCTCTATCATTGCCACTCTGTGCATAATTTCTGCAAAAAAGAGGACAAAGGATTTCTTGTTGTAGTTGCAAAATGCGAATTGATACCGGACTATTTTAAAAAAAAAATTTCAAAAAAATTCAATGATATAGGGATAGATGTCTCTTTTGTCTCCTCAAAAACAAGATACGGCATTCTGCGGCTAAAGTCCATGCTCAAATCAAAGGCAAAGCGCCGGAAAATAAATGTCCTTCTTTTCGGAATGCCCAATGCAGGAAAATCAACGCTTGCAAACACTCTTATTGGCAGGCACAGTGCCGGAACTTCACCCATTCCCGGGCATACGAGAGGAGTTCAATACCTGAAAATGTCAAAGAATGTTATGCTGTTCGACACAAAAGGGATAACGAACATGAAAACATACAGCAATCTGGAAGAGGCATTATTCTGCAAAAACCCTGAAAACACCGGCTTTCTTGTGGAAAAAATACTAAAGATGAAAAGAGGAAATATGGAACAGTATGGAGTTGACCTAAATAAATGCGAAAATGATCCAGATTCGTTTTTGAAAGATTTAGCAAAACAAAAGAATTTAATACATAAAAACAATATTATTGATATAAACCGGGCAAAAGAAAAAATAATGTCTGACTGGCACAAGGGAAAACTAACATCATGGTGGGTTGATTAGAATGGAAAAAACAAAAAGCAAGGGAATGGTTGGGTTTGTAATACTTGTTGCAATCCCTGTTGTATTTCTCATCTGCTTTTTGCTTATGTATATAGCGTATGTTATAGGCATGACAAATGCCGCTAACACCTCAGAATATGTAGAGAATGTAACGCACAGCACAATGCTTGATTTTACTATGCTTAATGCTAATTACATAACTCAGGGAACATTTCCTTCCACGACAAGAGCATGCGCAAAAAAAACTCTCTTGCCTTTAAAGAACATTATAGGAATAGGATTGAGCCAGTCTGCTCCAGCTTCTTATGATGTAGGATATCATGGAAGTGAGACAATAAATCTGGATTTGAAACTTAATTGCATTGAACTTTATTTAAATTCACTGGGGTATAAATTAGGCAATACAGGAGGATTCTCTTTTACTCCATCTGATTATGTTCTTCGCAATGGACCGGTAAATTTATATGTCATTTATCCCGGCATAGGATGCACTGACGACAAATGCTATTCTACTATCTGGCCGCCAAAAAACCCAAAAATAACATATGCCTATATTGCTCTTCCAAATGAAAAGGTATCAACTGTAGTAATAAAAACAAACTAAAAAAGCGTCTTTTGCTTTATATTTTTTGTCGTCTTCCACATGGTTCTTGTCTCTTCCGGCATTTTTTTGAATTTTTCAAAATACTGTTTTAGAAAAACAATGGTTGTTTTATCAGAAGGATACCCGCTCCCGACAACAAATCCCAGTTTAGCGTATTTCTCATTGATTTTGCTAATGTATGCATCTCTTGTGACTTTGGCGACGATTGATGCGGCACTCACTATCTTGTATTTTGCATCTGCCTCAAATTCTATAAAGAATTTTTTACCGTAATCTGCTTTTTTTGCAAACATTTCCGCGAAGTTTTTTTTCCTTGTAAAGCAGTCAATGTAAATTTCGTCTGCATTGCAGGAGCGCACTATTTTTATTGCGCAGTTCTCTTCAATGTCATTTAAGGAAAGGTTTTTCATCTGAGTGTTTATTTCGCATACCTCAACAACTTGCAGGCATATTTTTGCTTTTTGGTTATTGATTAGCAAATCGTTCAACTTCTGTCTTTTTAACTTGAAAAGTTTCTTTGAATCCTTCAGTTCCGGCTTTATCTGCTCAAAGAGAAGATTACTCTCTTCTGTCATATATCCGCACATGACCAGGGGACCTATGACGCATCCACGTCCTGCTTCGTCTATCCCAAGAATTTTCATACAGTGTAACTAAAAGAAGCAATTAAAAATATAACTCTTTAATAATGATTATGAATTTAAAAATTAAATTTGTCGGGATTGGCGGAGGTCGAAGAGCAACACTGACCCAGAAAATAAAAACAGGAGGGATTTATCTTGAATTCAGCAAAAACAATATTGACACAAAACTTTTTTTAGACCCAGGCGTAGGGGCATTTACAAGAGCGCTGGAGCAGAAAATAAAATTCATCAAAATTGACGGTTTGCTGGTATCGCACTGCCATACAGATCATATAAATGATGCGCCGGTAACAATAGAGGCAATGACCAATACAGGGAGAACAAAAAGAGCAGGCATGTACTGCCCAAAAACAGTGGCAGAGCATATAAGCGATTATTATAAAAATTGCCTGGAAAAAGTAATAACACTCCGGGCAAATGAAAAATTTAAAATTAAAAATATCAATATAAAAACAACAAAAACAATTCATACAGAAAAATTCAATATCGGCTTTATTTTAGAAGATTTTGTTGGCTACACTTCAGACACAATATTTACAGAGCATATAGCAGAGCAATACAAAAATCTCGATGTCCTGATTCTTAATATCTGCTTTTTCAAAAATCCATACAAAGGCAAAGATCTTGGTTTCGGACAGCATATGGATGCATATGATGCAGTAAGATTCTTAAAAATCGCAAAGCCAAAGGCATGCATTATGTATCATTTAGGGATGAGCATTTTAAATTACGGCTTTGAAAAAACAAGAAACTATATTCAAAGCAATTCCGGCGTAAAAACAATCCTCCCGGAAATAGGAAAAACATATAACCCAACTTTGACAGTTGAGTAATTAATGGTTCTTAGTTTAATTTTAGTCATGGAAACGCAAACCAAACTAAGAACTAATGTAATTGAGACGAACAAAAATATAAACTTTCCTATCGGA
>Ga0164318_10001177_pt1 | contig 22768 bp, 22 predicted proteins | sample GuaBasSedimGuay9_FD_113734 | JGI IMG/M metagenome (GOLD analysis project Ga0164318, IMG submission 113734) | Subseafloor sediment microbial communities from Guaymas Basin, Gulf of California, Mexico - Guay9, Core 4571-4, 0-3 cm | ecosystem: Environmental > Aquatic > Marine > Hydrothermal vents... | reverse complement strand
TAATACAGGCTGGCAGGATTTATATGATACAATTTGATTCAGAAAAATCACACGAGATTGCGACGTCGCTTATGGACCGTCATAGACGGCCATTCGCTCCTCGCAATGACGTTTTAACGGGTTACCTATAAGTAATAAAAAAAACGAATCCCCTCACTGCCAGCGAAGGCCCGACGACGTGCCCTGTTGTTTCTCGAAATGGTTTTGTAAACCCTACTCGTGATTGTTCGGGGGTTCTTTTTTAAGAAGATCGGCTTTCTGGTAATCGACCACCGGCAGTCTGCCCCAGTGAAGTTTGCGGCGGAGGACATCATAAAACGAATTCTCCTCGAATTTGATAAACTTCACCACATGATCGGCGCGGGTGATTCGAATCGTCCCGGTGGGAGAGAAATTTGTCGCCACCTGGCCGTCGATGGTCAGGTTGGCGTTGCCGTGCTCCGAGCGTATACGAACTTCGAGCATCACATCGGCGGGGAAAATCATCGGCCGTGAGGTCAGCGAGAACGGCGAAATCGGCGATGCGATAAAAGCGTTCATGTTCGGATTGAGAATCGGCCCGCCGACCGCCAGCGAATACGCCGTCGAGCCAGTCGGGGTGGCGATAATCAGGCCGTCGGCAGTATAGGAACAGATATACTCATCGTTGGCATAAAGACTTATATTTATGACGCGGCTGACACCGCCCTTATCGATAACGACATCATTGAGAGCGTAACGCGATTCGAGTTGCTGGCCATCTATAACATTGGTTTTAAGAAGCATTCGCTCCTCGATATGATAATCATCAGAAGTCACCCGCTCCATGGCGTTTTCAAGCTGTTCCGGAGTCAACTGGGTCAAAAAGCCGAGATAGCCGAGATTGATACCGAGAATCGGTATCTCTTTTTTTCCAATAGCCCGCGCCGTCGCCAGCATCGTCCCGTCGCCGCCAAGCGATACGACAATATCGGAATCAACACAAAGTTCGCTTCGACTTACCGTCTTGACATCCATCTTCGGCCCGGAAACGACATTCTCGCACACAAAAACATCATGTCCATTATTATCGCACCAGTCGAGAATAGTCTCAACAGCGGCCGCGGCATCCGGGCGGCCAAAATTTGCTATAATCCCAAATCGCATAAGATAATCCTGTTATTTCGCCGATCGACCGGGCTGGTTTCCATTGACCGCGACAACACCGTTTTTTGGCAAGCCCTTTTTGATGTGTAATTTTTGCAATAGTGTCCGCCGCTCATTATGCAACTCCTCGATATATTCAACCAGCGATTCGACATTGAGACCGATCTCATCGAGAAGTATTTTGCGAGTCCCCTGCGAGATAAATCTGTCCGGGATGGCAAAGGAATGGACACCGCCTTTGTACCCGTTCTGGGATGCATAATTGCCGATCATCTGCCCCAATCCGCCGATATAACTGTTTTCCTCGACAGTTATAATATGCCGGTAGGTCTTCATACAATAATCAAGCATCGCCGCATCAAGCGGCTTTATAAACCGGGCGTTGATAAGTCCGAGTTCCAAGTGTTCCTTAACCTCCTCACGAGCGTTCCGGGCCACTTCAAACATGGTGCCTGATGCGATTATAACAATGTCACCCATCAGATTATGCTGGACCCATTTTCCCCAGGCTATTTTTTCGACCTCGTTGGTCATCGCATATGGTACCGCACCTCGGGGATAACGGATGGCACAGGGACCCTCAAGTTCGGTTTCCGCCACCGTATGAAGCATCGACCGGAATTCATCACCATCCTTGGGGGCCATGATGGTCAAATTCGGAACCGCCGAAAGATAAGAAAGGTCAAAACATCCGTGATGCGTCGGACCGTCGTCACCGACCAATCCGGCCCGATCGATGCAAAATACGACTGGAAGTTTTTGAAGGGCGGCATCATGGATGATTTGATCATACGCCCTCTGGAGAAAAGTCGAATATATGGCCACATACGGCCGCAATCCGCCCGCGGCCATACCGGATGCAAAACAGGCGGCATGCCCCTCGGCTATGCCGACATCAAAAAACCGATCGGGATATTTTTCGGCAAATCCGGACAGACCGGTACCGGATGACATCGCCGCCGTGATGGCGACAATGCGGTCATCATTCTCGGCAAGTTCGACAATTGTATCTCCGAACACTTTGGTATAAGCCGGCAGACCCGATTTACTATTGGTTTCACCGGTAATTTTATCAAAGGCACCGATTCCATGAAACTTGGTGGCGTTTTGCTCGGCCGGGGCAAAACCTTTCCCTTTAACGGTAAAGATGTGCAACAGCTTCGGTCCGGAAATTTCTTTTATCTGTGTCAGAGTCTTTTTCAAAAGCGGCAGGTCATGGCCGTCGATCGGCCCGAAATACCTGAAACCAAGTTTGTCGAAAAAATAACCCGGCACAAACAGGCTTTTGATCGATTTTTCGATATCCGAAACCATGGCGCGGATCTTGTCACGGCGTTTGAAACGCCCAGTTAGCTCCCAGATTTCGTCACGCAATTTATTGAATCGTTTATCAGTCATCATTCCGGTCAGATATTTAGACAATGCCCCGACATTTTTTGAAATCGACATCTCATTATCATTTAGAATCACCAGCAGGTCCTTTTTAGAGGTGCCGGCATTGTTCAAACCTTCGAACGAGAGGCCGCCCGACATAGCCCCGTCGCCAATCACAGCGATAACTTCATGATCTTCCCCTCGCTGATCGCGCGCCACCGCGAGACCCAGAGCGGCGGAAATCGATGTCGAAGCATGGCCGGCACCGAAGGCATCCGCTTCAGACTCGTCCCTTTTCGGGAAACCGGCAAGACCGTTGTGCTTTCTAATAGTATAAAGACGATCGCGACGTCCCGAGAGCATTTTGTGCACATAGCATTGATGACCGACATCCCAGACAATTTTATCGGTCGGGATGTTAAACACATAATGAAGGGCCACGGTCAGTTCGACAATACCGAGATTCGAGGCCAGGTGTCCTCCGTTTTGAGAAACAACCGAAATTACCTCCTGACGTATTTCCTCGGTCAGTGCCGTTAACTGATCGTCATCGAGATTTTTCAGATCGGATGAATTCTTAATATTATCCAGGACGCTCATACCGTCAACTTTCCCTCATACCGATATACCGGGCAATAAAAATAAAATTCGTAACATCTATATCAATAGCGTGGCAAATCTCAATAGCCTCGTCTATAAGTCTCTGAGCATCCCTTTTGGCCCTTTCCATGCCAACCGTCCCGGGATAAGTGGCCTTTTGATTTTTACAATCTGAGCCGACTATTTTTCCAAGTTTCTGCTGGTCGCCCTCGACATCGAGCATATCATCGACAATCTGGAAAGCCAGGCCTATTTTTTCGCCGTAGTCTGACAATCGGGCCAGGATCCCGGAATCAGCCCCGGCAAGAATGGCGCCGATACGCACCGACGAACGAATCAGAGCGGCGGTCTTATGTTTATGTATAAAGAGGATATCATCAAGACTGGTCTCTTTACCCTCGGCATCGATATCAGCCATCTGTCCACCAAGCATGCCGTAGGTCCCGATGGCCCAGGCCAGCTCGCTGACGACTTCGGCTGATCCGGAACGGGCGATTAGCTTAAAGGCCAGATCATGCAGGGCATCACCGGCCAGAACCGCTGTTGCTTCGTCATACCTTTTGTGCAGAGTCGGCATACCGCGCCGAAGATCGTCATCATCCATACAGGGCAGATCATCATGAATAAGTGAATATGTATGCACCAACTCAAGCGAACATGCGGCTGGATTTATAATTTCGGGATCGCGGCCACCGCAGGCATTATAGGCGGTCAGACAAAGAATCGGCCTTATACGCTTGCCGCCCGCCAGCACCGAATAGCGCATCGCCTCATGAAGTTTCCGGGGAAAATCGGTTTCCGGCGGCATATATTCCATCAGGAGCGAGTCTATTTCGCTTCGCTTCTGTTTAAGATATTCTATTCCGATCGATACCATATCAATCGCCATTATCCTCATCCACATCAAAAGTAACTTCGACCAGTTCTTGATTCTGCTCTTTTAGTTTCATAATTTTTTTATCCGCCTCGCTCAGTTTTTTGCTGCAGAATGCGGCAATTTCAACCCCTTCGGAATACAGAGCTATCGATTCCTCGAGTTTTACTTCGCCTGATTCGAGGCGCCGCGTGATCTCATCGAGCCGCGCCAGCGCCGACTCAAAATCCTCGAACTCTCTTGCCGACTTTTCTTCCTTTTCCTGTTTTTTTCCCGCCATAATATTTTACGCCTGTTTTATCTCTTTAACTAATGCCATAACAGAGCCATCCTTCAAAACCGACTCGATAACATCACCGCCGCTCAGATCTCCAATTGATTTAACCGTTTCACCCCCGGGCATTTTTTTAATCACGGCATAACCCCGTTTGAGTATCGCCAGCGGAGACAACGATTCCAATCGTGACAGGCCCAAAGATAAAATGTTTTTCTTTTTTTCCAATATATTTTTTCCGGCGTTTTCGAAATGCCTCAGGAGGTTGTCAAGTGTCTGCTCCCTGTCACGGACAGCGCCTTCCGGGCGCTGATACACCGGACGGCTCATATACTGGAGTAAATCGGACCGATACCGTTTGAAAATCTGACTGGTAGAATATTCCATTTGCGACAGACAATCGACAATATGCTGAAAAAAGTCTTCTTTATCCCAAATCGACAGCTCCGCCGCCGCCGAGGGTGTCGGGGCGCGAAGATCGGCCGCAAGGTCCGATAGTGTGGTATCGATCTCATGACCGATACCCGAAACGATCGGTTTTTCCGATGCGACGACAGCCCTCACCAACGCTTCTTCATTGAAGGCCCAGAGATCCTCCAGCGAACCGCCGCCGCGGCCAATTATGACAACATCAATATCCGCCCGAGAATTAAAATACTTGATACCATCAATAATGGTCTGCTCCGAACCCTCCCCCTGGACCTGAGCCGGATATAGTATCAGCTTCACCGAATCATTACGTCGGCGGGCAATATTGATTATATCTCTAATCGCCGCGCCGGTGGGTGAAGTGACGATTCCGACTGTCATCGGGTATTCCGGGAGCGGTTTTTTTAAAGAATCGTCGAAAAGCCCCTCCTTGGATAGCTTCTCAAATAGCTGCCTGAAGGCTACCTCCAGATCACCGACCCCGACCGGCATCAGTTTCCGGACATTCAATTGATAGTTGCCGCCCTTTTCATAAACAGCAATACTGCCAAAGGCACGAACCTTCATACCGTTTTCAGGCTCGAACTTGAGATACTGCCCGACAGACCGCCAGATTGTCAATTTAATTGTGGCATTCTGATCCTTCAGTACAAGATAACGGTGCCCGGAAGAGTGATGAAGATAATTGGATATTTCCCCTTCTACCCAGACCTTGGGAAACGATTCCTCAAGAGTATATTTTATCAGTCTGGTGATGGCGGTTACGGTATATATCTTTTCTTCGGGTCGCTGCATATCCAATTGATACGAATTCAATAATCATTTGGCAATTGCATTTTTTGCAAATAAAAAATGGCGGTTAAGAGGCCGCCATGATTTATTTCGAGTTAATCGTTCCTTGATTTTTGCCCCAGGGATCGGGACCGCTATTGGTGCCATTGGCATCACCGCGCATATCACAGCAGGGTTCCTCCCCGCCGGCAAATACAGTCAATATTAAAATTAAAAGGATGGCCCAAAAAACAATAGCGAGTTTCTTTTAAACATATCGTCCTCCCTTCATATCAGTGTCGATAAATACTCTGATTTTTACCAGGGAAAGGTGCCATCCTTAAAAAAACACCGGTTGTTTTTTTGACCACTGAAGTTCTCAACAACCCAGAGAAATATATAAAATACACCATTATCAATATTTATGCAGATTTATTTTGATATTTATGGATAATACCGTAGATAATAGCGAATTATTTTAGTGTAGATTAGTGGAAAGCTTTATATATTTTTTCGGCGACATTCCAGGGGAGGCCCTTGACCTCCTGAAGATCAGTCAGCGAGGCGGTCTTTATTTTTTTGACCGAACCGAAATGTCTCAGAAGTATTTCTCTCCGTTTTGGACCGATTCCGTCGAGTTCATCAAGCGCTGATTTGACGGTTCTCTTTGATCGTACTTTACGGTTATATTCGATGGCAAACCGATGGGCTTCATCTCTGATCCTCTTAAGTAATAAAAGGCCCGGGGATGTTTTCGGAATAGTCAAAGGTTCGGTATGGCCGGGCAGATAGACTTCCTCAAACCGCTTCGCCAGGCCGATTATATTCTGGTTTTCGAAACCAAGCGAAGCAATCTCCTTTTTTACCGATGATAGCTGTCCTTTGCCGCCGTCGACCACCAGCAGGTCGGGCGGTTCACCATTTTCTTTTTGCAGTCGATAAAAATACCTGCCGACCACCTCACGCATCATGGCAAAATCATTCTGTCCCCCCACTTCCTTTATTTTAAAATGCCGATAACCGGCCTTGTACGGCTTACCGTTGGAAAAATAAACCAGCGAACCGACCGCATCAGTCTCACCGGTATTGGAAATATCGACACAGGCGATAGTCCGCGGCGAACGGGCAAGATGCAGATTGTCTTTCAGAGATTGCACCGATTTGGAAACACGCTCTTTATATCCCTTTTTCTGAATCAGGATCTCATCCAGCAGTAACCTGGCGTTGGTAGCGGCCAGGTCCACCAGTTTTAGCTTCTCCCCTTTCTGCGGAGTATATATTGAGACTTTACTGCCGAGTCGTTTTGACAGCCAGCGGCTTATCACGGTCTCGTCGTCGAGTCTGAGCGGTAGATATATCTCCTGCGGCAGATTAGGCTGATGATTATAATACTGTTTGACAAATCCGCCCAAAAGTTCACTGTCTACTTCCTCCGGCTGCGAGGTCAGCTGAAAATCCTGACGGCCGATCAAAACTCCTTCCCTGATCTGCATAATGACCACAACCGTATAGCGGCCGTCACGGGCGAATGAGATAATATCCCGGTTGACAACCACCCCGGCATCCACTTTCTGTTTCTGTCGGACCGACTCCAGTGCCTCGATCTGATCCCTGGTTTCCGCCGCTTTCTCGAATTCCATATCATCCGAAAGCCGGCTCATCTTGTTTCGCAATTTCTCAAGGAGCGTCACGCCTTTGCCGGACAGAAAAAGCATCACCGAATCAACCAATTCCGCATAATCTTCACGGGACTGCAAATTTTCGCACGGCCCATCGCAACGCCCGATATGATAATCAAGGCAGACCTTTTGCGGCTTTCCGGTCGGATGAGGTATGGTCAGATTACAGCTTCGTATTTTAAACAACCGGGTGAGGAAATGAACCGTCTTACGCATCCCCTTCGAGTTAGTGTACGGGCCGAAATACCTATTACCGTCGTTTTCCAGCCGCCGGACAATAAGGACACGCGGGAATGGTTCCTGCACGGTAACCTTGATATATGGGAAATGTTTATCATCCTTCAGATTCACATTATAGCGCGGCTTGTATTCTTTGATAAGGTTAGCTTCGAGGATCAAGGCCTCTATTTCGGAATCAGTCACCATCAGCTCAAGATCATCGATCCCGGAAACCATTCGGGCCGTTTTGGGAGTTTGATTATTCGCTGACTGAAAATAGGTCCGGACTCGGTTGCGCAGATTTTTTGCCTTGCCGATGTATATGATATTCCCGGCCTTGTTTTTGAATAGATAGACTCCCGGGGAGGTCGGAAGATTTCTGATCTTTATATCGAGTTTTTCGTTTTGCATCCCATATCAATACGAATCCGGACAGGTTGATTTCAAGGTATAATTCTACGGCCGCCGGCGAATCTTTTTCTCCAATAGTCCTCGTTCATCTTCGAGATAATTATCCCGGACGAGTTGGTGGCATGAATAAATTCGTCGAACCCGATATAGATTCCTACATGCGAGATAGAATTGCCGTCTGTTCGATAAAACACAAGGTCCCCGTAACGCAGGTCATTCTTCTTTATCTTCTGTCCGGTTTTGAACTGTTTGGCGGCCGTTCGCGGCAATTTGGTGTGATTGAATTTATCGAAAACCAGCATCGTAAACCGGCTGCAATCCAGATTTTCTCCATCTATTTTGGTACCGTATGGTCGTCCGAGATAACTCTGGATGATACGCCCCAGCTCGATCAAATCATCAGTGGTGGCGCTCAAGTAATCCTTTTTATTTTTTTCATAGATCTGTTCCGATGATTGAGCACCGCTATCGGGTGGTCTGCTTTCACCGCTGCCAAACCTTGGATGCGGAGTGCAGCCAATAAATATCACCAGTGCCATAATTAAAAATATATAATATCTCATCAATTGACCTTCGGATATACCATGCCAAATCTTTTCTTATAGTATAAACGGGTCAGGACAATCAGAACAACAATAAAAATCAGATATATTGGATAGAAGTACCCTGCCAGCAATGAGGTCATCAAAATCGGAAATTTGCAGGAAAATAGAATCAATTTTTCACTAATGGTGATAAATGCAATAAAGAAAAGACCGGCCGAGACGGAGCTAATAAGAATCAGAGATTGACTACCCGTCATATAAGAAAAGCAAATTGATAACAGCAACAGGAGTAATCCGATCATGATGATCGGCCGATCGGATAAATAAGCCGCAATTGTAGTCTTCCCTGTTCTCTTGTCACCCTCACGGTCAGGTATGATGGTCAGAAGATAACCCGCGCCGACAATCAGAGCGAAATATATTATTATGGAATTGATCAGTTCGCCCCAGACTTCGATATCTACCGCGGCCGCGGCCGGTATCAATACTCCATAAGCAATAATATTGGCCAATAGTCCACCCATTGCCCGATCCTTTAACCTCGCGGGCGGAGCGGAATAAAGGTAGCCGAGTAAAAAAATAAGAGAAATAGTGCTTCCCAAATATCTTCCGGAAATATTCGCCAGAATTACTCCAAAAAGCGATAAGCCGATATAGGCATAAGACATTTCCCTTCCCGTAATAATACCTTTTTGGAGAAAACCGAGTTTTTTGTTTATCAGGTCGGATTTATAATCATAAAGCTGATTAATATAGTATGTCCCGGCAAAGACCAGGGTCAGGCTGATAAAGGAAATCAATTCGTCTTTTCCAAACAGATCATCGGGATGCATCAATTTTACACAAATTAGATAAATCGACCAGACCGGTAATAAAAGCATCGGGCGGGCGGCGAAAATAAAATCAATTGCCTTCACCCGCAACCTCCCCGGTCAACGATATATAAAATGATTCAGGAATAAATAAAGAACCGGCGCGGCAAAAAGCAGGGAATCAAAGCGGTCCAGAACACCGCCATGCCCCGGTATAATGGCTGATGAATCCTTAATACCGACAGCTCTTTTCCAGCATGATTCGACCAGATCACCGATCTGCCCGATAAGCGAGACCAGAATCCCGGCGATAATCAGCAGATATAAATCGATATTCGACAACAGCCAAAAGCCGAGGATCAGGGCGACAATTATTCCCCCCGTCATACCGCCGACAAATCCGGCGATGGTTTTGTTTGGAGAAACTGTCGGGGCCAGTTTTCTCTTACCGATTGCCTTACCGACAAACATCGCCAGCGTGTCGGAAAGCCAGAGTGTCCCGAACATAAACAGCATCCAGTCCCCTCCCTGTTCGGATAATTGCCTGACATGATACACAAATGGATACAAAAGACTTATATATGCTGTTCCCCAGATTAAAAACGATTGCTGTTTGAACAAATTTGATGGCGAAATATTCCTGACAGCGGTTATAACGCCAAGGCAGATGAAGTAACCGGCCAGGATGATCAAGCCGGATGTCATAGATATCAGCATCGAGACCGTCAATATTCCGGCAGTAAATACAACCGTCAGCCAGAAAGGAAGCATATTCACTCTGATACCGCAACCGAGCGTGAATTCTATTATCCCTATCACGGCAAACAGCATAACCATGCCAAACAGCCAGTAACCGCCGAGGTACGACAGCAGAATTATCAATGGACCGAAAATTAGGGCAACAATAATACGTGTTATCAGATTGCGGTCCAAATCAGACCTTTCCGAAACGGCGTTCCCGCTTCTGATAATCGATAATGGCATTGAAGAGATCTTTCCGCCCGAAATCCGGCCAGAGAACCTTGGTGACATACATCTCGGTGTAGCTGGTCTGCCAGAGAAGGAAATTGGAAATACGCATTTCACCAGATGTTCTAATTAGCAAATCAGGGTCGGGCAAGTCCGCGGTATAAAGATACTCGGAAAATAATGCCTCGTTGATCTCGTTCGGTTTTATATGCCCCGATCTGACCGATAGGGCAATCGCTTTGACGGCATCTATTATCTCCGTCCGGCCCCCGTAATTCAGCGCCAGGTTGAGCACCAGCCCGGTATTGTCATGGGTCTTTTCCATGGCCCGGGTGAGCACCTTGCGACGAGATATCGATAGTCCGTCAATCCGCCCGGTGGTAATCAGGCGGACATTGTTGCGATTCAATTCATCGAGCTCATTGCGGGTCGCCCGTGTAAGCAGGCGCATCAGGGCAGCGACTTCTTCACGAGGCCGCGCCCAGTTTTCCACCGAAAATGTATACAGGGTAAGGTACTTGATTCCGATTTCCGCCGCCGCCCGGACAATTTTCCGCACCGCATCGACACCCGCCTCATGACCTGCGGTCCGGGGCAGATTTCTTCTTTTAGCCCAGCGGCCGTTACCGTCCATGATGATGGCGACATGTTCCGGTATTTGTCGCGCATCAATCTGGTCTTTTAATGAATCCTTGCTAATGACCATGTTTCCAATTATAGAATTATGCAGTCCGGGTAGCAAGCAATTTATGGCATTTCTATATTATAATCGAAAAATTCGTAGATATGGCGCGTATATTGATGCCCCAGAAAGGCCATTTTGACTCTGTATTTCTCAAAGCGCGTCGGCCTTATTATTTTGTCCACCCGTTCGAACAAATAAACATCTGACAGTCGTTTCATGCCTTCCTCATCGCGGCTGTGACGGAATATCCCCTGCGTGACATAGTCATCCCGATTGATATTAATAAAGCCGCTTAATACAATCGTCGTCTCCGAAGCCGGCGATTCATAGCCTATGGCCAGACGACCGGCCCCGGTATCATTAGGATAAGAGTAAAAATCCAGAGTCTCATCCCACGGCAGAAAGGGCGCATAACTATCGGGTGGAGTATTTTCACCCGATGAGGCGCTATCGATAATAGTTATCGAATCGAGCCGATCACCTGTAAAATACCCGGTATAAAGCGCCGTATCAGTTTTTTTCAACTCGCCGCGATAATCAGTCTGTTCAAAAATAGAGCGGATTTTTAACGAAAAAAGACGATCGCTGTTAAAAAGGTAATTTTGATCGAAAACAAAAGCGGTATTATCCAGATAAAACTGCATCGTGGCATCACGCTCCTGTGAAACCCCTGATATTGATGATACCATCAGGGTTGCCAGAATCATAAATAGCGCATTGTAGAGAGATTTATTTTCCATTTCCGCCACACTCATATCTCTTCAGAAAATCCTTCCTGAATTCCTCAAAACAATTTTCAGAAATTGAATCGCGTATTTGCCGCATCAGGTTTTGGAAAAAGTAAGTCGAATGATATGACGCCAGAATCAGCGACGTGATCTCACTCTGGTTATAAAGATGTCTGATATACGCCCGGCTGTATCTTTGGCATACCCGACAGTCGCAGTTGGGATCGAGCGGCCTTGAATCGTCAGAGCAATCGGCGTTACGAAAAACCAGCGGACCTTCTGATGTAAACACCATCCCGGTCCGGGCATTTCGAGTCGGCAAGACACAATCAAACATATCAATACCACAAGACACCGCCATAAGAATATCTTCAGGATACCCCACACCCATCAAATAACGGGGTTTGTCTTCGGGGAGAAACTGCATCGTATACGCCAGCGTATCTTCCATCTCGGTTTTGGACTCACCCACCGCCAGGCCGCCGACGGCATATCCGGGGAAATCGAGTTCTATCAGTTGCTCGGCAGAAATCTTCCGTAATTCGGGGTACACTGACCCTTGTATAATTCCAAATAAAGCTACTTTATCCCGGTCCTTATCACCCTCGTTACGGAAATATTCCAGACCCCTCTTGGCCCACTCGAAGGTTCGCATAACCCCGGTTGTCGCCAGCTCCTTGTCGGCCGGATAAGGCACACACTGGTCGAATGACATGATTATATCGGCGCCGATATCAAGCTGTATCTGGATCACTTTTTCCGCGTAAAAATGATGCATGGAGCCGTCATGATGTGATTTGAACATTACCCCGTCATCGTCTACTTTGGAAAGATCCTGCATCGAGAAAACCTGAAATCCGCCCGAATCGGTCAGGGTCGACTTTTTCCAGCCGCTAAACTCTGCCAGACCGCCCATCTCCTTGATTAGCTTTTCACCCGGCCGCAGATAAAGATGATAGGTATTGCCGAGAATAATCTCGGTGCCGCATCCTTCGAGATCCTCAGCCGTCATAGCTTTCACCGCCCCGCTTGTCCCGACCGGCATGAAGGCCGGTGTCTGGAACTGTCCATGAGGAGTGGTCACGATACCCCGACGGGCGGTGTTATCCCTATTTTTAAGCTGAAAGGTAAACGAACCTGATGACATGACTCATTATTTTTCCTTTTTCCCGGTGGCCTTTCCATAACGCGAAAGCAACTTGGTCAGGCCGCCGCGGTATTCCTGGGCCGTGGTGCAATAAACCAGTGGTTTCAGTTTATCGATGTCCGGTTTCCCTTTATCATCGATCAGATTTTTATCGATATGCACCGCTACTATTTCGGCAATGAACATCTCGTGTGAACCCAGAACGATCGATTGTTTGACTTTGCACTCAAGGTTGACGGGGCATTCCTTTATCATTGGAGCTGAAATTTCCCTGCCAGGGACAGCCGTAAGATTCAAGTGTTCGAATTTATCATAATCGCGGCCGGAACGGTTACCACAAAAATCGGTTTCTCGAAGATTATCCTCACCGGTCAGATTGACCACAAACTCCCCCGCCTTTTTTATAATCTGGTGAGAGTGCCGCTGAGGCGTCACCGAAATCGAAAGCATCGGAGGAACCGAATTGACAATCCCGATCCAACTGATAGTGATTATATTCGGTTTAAAACCGTCTGCCGCGCAGGAGACCATGACGGCCGGAAGCGGAATCAGCATTGTCGCCGGTTTTAATTGTACTTTTTCCATATCTATCTTTTCTTTAGAACAATAAATCCAAAGCCCTATCCAGTGTGGATACGGTTAAAATTTCAATATCCTTAACTCTTATACTCTCTGCGCCTTGAGTGGGTATAATTATTTTTTTAAAACCAAGCTTGGCCGCCTCGGCAACCCGCCGGTCCGCCATACTCACCGCCCGCACTTCACCGCATAGGCCAACCTCTCCTGCGACAGCAAGACCGGTATCGACCGGGATATCCCGCAGCGACGAAACAATGGCCGCCAATACTGCCAGATCGACCGCGGGTTCGGACAATCGCAATCCCCCGACAATAGAGACAAAGACATCATTGCCGCCCATAGGGACTCCGATCCGCTTTTCGAGAATAGCCAGAAGTAAGGCCAGACGTTTATTATCGATTCCCCCGGCTACACGCTGCGGGGTGCCATAAGAAGCCGATGAGACCAGCGCCTGGATCTCGACCAGAATCGGACGGTTACCCTCGCAGGATGCCCCCACCACCGCACCCGAGCGCCTGATATCATCATAATCTGATAAAAACAGGGATGACGGATTATTCACCTGCCGCAAACCATCAGCGGCCATCTCGAAAACACCCAGCTCGAAAGTGGAACCGTAACGATTCTTGACTGTCCGGAGAATTCGATACAGGTGGCCGCTGTCGCCCTCGAAATGAAGAACGGCATCGACCATGTGTTCAAGTATCTTCGGCCCGGCGACCAATCCCTCCTTGGTTACATGACCGATTAAAAAGAGTGCAATATTTCCCTTCTTGGCCGCGTCGATCAAACGCCCGGCCGATTCACGAATCTGTCCGATCGTCCCCGGGGGAGAATCGAACAGACTGCTGGTGACTGTCTGTATCGAATCGACAATCACAATATGATATTGATTATCATCGATCACAGATAAAATCTGCTCGAGATCCGTCAGGTTGGCAATCGCGATATTTTTTCCGGAAACATTAAGGCGCTCCGATCTTTTCTTGATCTGGACGGGCGATTCCTCCCCCGTTACATATAGTATGTTCCATCCGTTATCTGAGTAAGCATCGGCCGCCTGTAATATCAATGTCGATTTGCCGATCCCCGGCTCCCCGGCAAGCAGAACCGCGCTTCCGGGAAGCAGAACCCCGCCGAGAACCCGGTCGAATTCATCCATACCCGATTTATAGCCGGATAGATTGGAATCATCAATTTCATTGAATGAGCGGGGCTTTACGGTCGAAACTTTTTTGGGTTTGCGGTCGGAACGGACAATTCTTTCCTCGGCCAGAGTATTCCACTCGCCGCATTCCCTGCACTGACCCTGCCACCGGGGATGGATGGCGCCGCAATTGGTGCAGACATAAGCAGTTTTTACCTTTTTTTCCATTCTCATCAATTCATCTGAATCGGCCCTTCGGCCTGACCGTAAATAAACTGCTTGACTATAGGGTTGGAACTGTTTCTGGTCTCATCCGGCGTCCCTTCATACTCCGCCTTACCGTCATAGAGCATGATAATCCTCTCGCCGACCTTATAGGCCGAGGTCATATCGTGGGTCACCGTAATAGAAGTCACATGGAGCTTTTCATGCAGATTGATTATAAGATCATTAATCCGGTCGGCCGTGATTGGATCGAGTCCGGTGGTCGGTTCATCATACTATAATATGGCCGGATTTGTGGCAATGGCCCGCGCCAGACCAACACGTTTTTTCATACCCCCTGATAACTCCGACGGGAACCTGCTTTCCGTTCCCGATAATCCTACCAACGCAAGTTTTTCCGCCACGATTTCGCGGCGTTCTTTTTCCGGAAGATGCATCCCCTCTTTAAGGGCCAAACCGACATTCTCACCCACTGTGAGAGAATCCAATAGCGCCGCCGATTGAAACAACATCCCTATATTCTGACGGACCGTGTTCAATTCCTTGAATTTCATTGTACCGATATTATTATTTTCGACATACACCGCGCCCGAGTCGGGTTTGATCAGGCCGTTAATATGTTTCAATAGCACCGATTTACCGCATCCCGACTGCCCGATGACCACTACCGATTCATTCTTGGCCACGCCCATAGAAACACCGCGAAGCACTTCCTTCTCTCCGAAGTTTTTAAAAACATTGTCAAATTTAATTAACGTATCCATACAATTACAACCTGAACAGGATAATGGCAATCACATAATCCGAAATAAGTATCATCACACAGGAAATGACCACGGCGAATGTGGTCGAAATCCCTACCCCCCGGGCGCCACCCGAGGCCCTGAAACCTTCATGGCAGCCGAAAATACCAATGATCGCGCCGAAAGTGGCCGCCTTAAACATGCCGCCCATCATGTCCGCAAAACTGAATGAAAACCGGACGCCATTTAAAAATGTCTCGTATGAAATATCCACAAAAAAGACCGAAACCAGCAGGGCTCCGGCAATGGCTACGAAATTCGCGAAAATAACGAGAATTGGAAGCATGATGACACAGGCCAGGAAACGCGGCATCACCAAGTAACGTATCGGGCTGATACCCATCGAATCAAGCGCATCGATCTGTTCGGTTACCCGCATTGTCCCCAGCTCGGCGGCGATCCCGGCGCCGACGCGCCCGGCCAAAACCAGCGCCGAAAGCACCGGTGCCAGTTCAATCACGACCGCCTTCCCGACCGCTGATCCAAGATAACGTAACGGCGCCCCGATAAATTTAAACTGGTAAGCGGCCTGCCATGACGATACCGCCCCTACAAAAACCGAGATGATGACAATAAGGGGAATTGACTTGTTACCGATCATGAAGCATTGATCGACAATCAGCCCGAGCGATCGGGGAATCGATTTGAAGTGATAGACAGCCTTGAAAAGCAGAAGAAACGTGCTTCCCAGATGCGATACAAAGGCTATCGCGCGCCGACCTATTAATGGAACACTGCTATTCATCCTTAAAAGGGAGAGTCAGCTTCCTGCTCAGGAATTCCGGGTTCAAAGACGGCCGGATTCTCGAATCGGATAAAGTCTTTGACAAAAACAAGATTGACCACCCCGGTCGGACCGTTTCGTTGCTTGGCGACAATAATTTCGGCCCGTCCCTCGACTTCCATTCGTTTGGGATCATCCCTATCCAGATGAGAACGGTAAAATTCCGGCCGATAGACAAACATGACAACATCGGCATCCTGTTCGATAGCACCTGATTCCCGAAGATCCGAAAGTTGTGGGCGTTTATCTCCGCCTCTCATCTCGACCATCCGAGATAATTGGCTGATCGCAATCACCGGGATATTCAATTCCTTAGCCAGTGTTTTAAGCGAACGCGAAATAACCGCCATTTCCTGCTGCCGGTTTTCAGCCCGGGCAACACCGGCCATCATCTGGATATAATCTACTATTATCAACCCGATATTATGCTGTGCCTTAAGCCGCCGCGCCTTGGCCCTCATCTCTACCGGAGACAATACCGCCGAATCATCAATATAAATATTCGCCTCACTCAAAGGATCGGCCGCAATCGACAGGCGTTGCCAGTCGGCATCGCGAAGGCGATTAGTGCGAAGCAGGTGCTGGCTGATTTTGGCCCGGCCGCAAAGCAGTCGAAGAACCAATTGCTCTTTTGACATTTCTATCGAGAACAGCCCGACCGGGACCTTTTTCTCGATAGCCATAAATTCTGCAATGTTCAATGCGAAGGCGGTTTTGCCCATCGACGGCCGTCCGGCAATGACCACAAATTCTCCTTCATGCAATCCCCCGGTCATCGCATCAAGCTGGGTGAATCCGGTCTCGATACCACTCAGACCACCTTTGGTATCCTGAAAATGCTCAATCTGTTCAAATGTACTCGGCACCAACTCCGCCATCGAAACAAATCCCTTACGCAGTCTGCTTTCGGAGATGGCAAAGATATTCTGCTCGGCCCGATCGAGTATTTCCGAAACCTCATACTCGAGATTATAACAGCTTTGGACAATCTCATTCGAAGTTATGATAAGATTTCGCAGGACCGATTTTTCGAGTACAATTTTGGCATATGAGACAGCATTGGCAGTCGTGGCAACTCCATCGACGAGTTCGATCAGATACAGCCTTCCACCGACATTATCGAGCTGGTTCATCTTGGTCAGCTCTTCAGCCACAGTGGTAATATCGCTTGGCTCGCTTTTTTCAAACAGATTTAGAATCGCCTTGTAAATCAATCGATGCTTGGGGACATAGAAATACTCATTGGTGGGCAACTCTTCGATTATGGATGATATGACTTCCGGTTCCTTTAAAAGCGAACCCAGTACATCCTGTTCCGCCTCGATTGATTTGGGCGGTTCAAGACGGGCAAGCGTTTTATCTTTTTCTACATTTTGTCTGGTTGCCATACTTTATTCCGCCATCAACTCGTCATATTTAGCCCGGAGCCTCTTCACATCTTCCCACGTATCGCGCTTGTAAGACTGAAAACGCAGAAGCGCCGCCGGATGATATGTCACGATAAACGGGATACCGTTGAAATCATGCCATTGGCCGCGAAGCTTCCCCAGCGGGGTGGTCGTCTGAAGCAAGGCTTGGGCGGAGATGCGCCCCAGGGCACAAATTATTTTCGGGTTGATAAGGCGAATCTGTTCCATCAGATAAGGCATACATGTTTTCATCTCATCAGGCTGGGGATCACGGTTATTTGGAGGACGACATTTGAGAATATTGGCGATATATATATCATCACGTGTAAAATTGATAGCGGCCAGAATCCTATCCAAAAGCTGGCCGGCCCGGCCCACAAAGGGAACACCCTGGAGATCTTCATCACGCCCCGGTGCCTCGCCGATAAACAGCACATCGGCATTCGGATTGCCCACGCCATAAACGAACTTGCTGCGGGTCGCACCGAGAGGGCATTTCTGACAGGTGTTGATGGCTTTTTCATGTCCCGATAATGAGCGATACGAAGGCACCTGTTTTTTCTTCTTCCCGTTGAGAATCAACTCCTTTTGTTTCTTTTTTACTTTTCCGCGATCGACAACAATATCTCCCAATCCGATCTGCATCTGGCTTTTCGCCGCTCTGACAAGCATAGCCGATGTCTTCGGATCGATCCGGTTTTTAAAATTGGCCATCTTATTCTAACCTGCTTATTCGTTCGATCAGGATTCGCGCCAGTTCCATTTTTGACATGGTGGGAAGCGGTTCAGTCCGCCCCTTTTTGCCGATAAGCGTCACCTTATTGTTATCGCCCTCAAAGGGTGCGGTGTCCTCCATGCTGTTAAGCACGATCAGGTCAAGCTTCTTCTTTTTGAGCTTGGCCTTCGCATTGGCAATACCATTCTCGGTTTCCAGTGCGAATCCGATGATCTTTTGTTTTGCTTTTTTACTTTTGCCTGCTGTCTCCAATATATCGATTGTCGAATGCAATTCAAGCTTTAAACCCTTACTGCTTCCCTTTTTTATTTTTTGCTTGGAAGTTGATGTTGAGGTAAAATCAGCCGGGGCCGCCGCCATGATCAGAAAATCCGATTTACCAAATGCTTTCTTTACCGCCTTGTACATTTCCTCCGTTGTTTCAACCGGAATAACCTTGCACGGCGCGCCCGGCTTTATCTCTACCGGTCCCGAGACCAGGGTGACATCGGCGCCGGCCTCGTAAGCCGCCTCGGCGATGGCATAACCCATCCTGCCCGACGACCGGTTAGATATAAACCGCACCGGATCGATCGGTTCACGGCAGGGCCCGGCGGTCACGAGAACCTTTTTATTTTTCAGGAGCTTTTTTTTTTCGAAATATTTTTTGATGAATTGAACGATCTCATCCGGTTCGGCCAGGCGGCCGGGACCGTAAGTCTCGCAGGCCATTTCACCGATATTGGGATCGATGAAAATATATCCGGCGGCACGAAGCTTTTCGATGTTGCCCTGCGTGATCTTATTGAGATACATCTGACTGTTCATGGACGGGGCAATCATCACCGGGGCCCGGGCGGCGCAAATAACCGTCGTCAGCATATCGTCACTGACTCCGGAAGCAATTTTTCCGATAAAATTCGCGGTGGCGGGCGCGATCACAAAAAGGTCCGGCCATTCAGCCAGATCGATATGATGAGTGGCAACATAACGATACTCGGGAAACATCTCCACCGCCACCGGATGCTGGCAGAGTGTCTCGATAGTCAATGGAGTGATAAATTTGACGGCATTGGGCGTCATAATGGCCCGAACATCAACTCCGGCCTTCTTTAAAAGCCTTATCAAGAAAGCCGTCTTATAAGCCGCAATCCCCCCGCTTATACCGACAACTATCTTTTTACCTTTTAATGACATCCGGATTCAGTTTGGACAAAGGGTGAAAATTAATTCACAAGGCCTTCATCATCAGGCAATAAATAAACCTGTTGCTTACCGGCCTCTAAAAAATCGGGCTCACGAAACAGTAAAGCGCCGATAATAATCTTCAATTGCTCCAGATCGATAGCGGTCGAACCCATAAGGGTCGCCCTTTCCAGTATGACTTCCATCAGGCCGTCGCTTATAAGTCCGAGATAACGGAGTTGAAGCAGATAACCTATTGCATCCGAAGAAAAATGCCTGCGTTCCTGTTCGGTGAGAATGCGAGTGGATATATTGGACTGACCGTCCTCCAGGACAAATTGCGAATCGCTCTGGATCTGATCCAGCACCCACGAATAGGCAGAGCTTATCTCATTATCCGTAAAGCCGTTGCTTTTCAGATAAGAAGAGACATCCTCGAGGTTCTCCAATTGTCCCTGATGATCTTTAATATGTGACATCAAAAAGACGACAATCTCAAGAACGCGATTTCCCACAACTTATCCTTTCCTGAACTTTCTTCACTCAGTATTTAATTTACGCATAGTTCAATATGCACGCAAGCAATAATTATCCAAATAATTTAATTCTAATGTTTAAAATGCCTTATGCCTGTGAATACCATTGCAACATTGGCCTTGTCCGCCGCCTCGATCGCCTGTGGATCACCCTTTGATCCGCCCGGTTGAATAATCGCCGTAACCCCGGCATCGGTGGCAACCTCAATTGCATCGGGCATCGGGAAAAAGGCATCCGATGCCAGCACCGCGCCTTTGGCGCGTTTGCCTGCCCTCTTTACCGCCAGCGTCGAAGCATCGACACGCGATGTCTGTCCCATTCCTATCCCGACTGTGGCTGTGCCTTTGACAATCACGATTGCATTGGATTTCGTATGTTTGACCATTTTCCAGCCAAATAAGAGTGATTTGATTTCCTCATCGGTCGGGCGGCGTTTGGTCGGAACGGTCAATGAGCTTTCCGGCGTTTTTATATCATCAGCCGTCTGATACAACATCCCTCCCCGGACATATTTAAACACCATTTCTCCGGCAGGCCGCCCTTTGGCGATCTCGGGAAGCAGTAAAAGGCGACGGCTTTTTTTCTTTTTCATCATAACCAGCGCCTCTTCGTCAAAACCCGGAGCCACGATACATTCTACAAAATGAGTCTTATGCAATAATTCGGCACAGGCCATATCGACCGGCTTATTCAAACCTATTATCGATCCGAAGGCTGAAAGCGGATCCGAGGCCAGCGCATCGCGGTAGGCATCGGCAATAGTCGCCCCGGTGGCCGCTCCGCACGGGTTGGCATGCTTCAAAACACAGGCAAACGGTTCCTCGAAATCCAGAAGCATATCGAGAGCGGCATCGAGATCGGCAATATTATTATAAGAAAGCGGTTTTCCGGCCAGAACCTCAGCACGCGAAAGAGACGGTCCGGTAAAATCCTCATCGATATAAAAGGCGCCTTTCTGATGAGGATTTTCGCCGTATCGCAGAGATGATTTCAGTTTGAATGAAAAGTCAAGCCGCGGAGCGAACTCCTCGTCTGCCGCTTCCTTCGGCTCTGCCGGAGACGAACCAAAATATCCGGAGATGGCACGATCATATTTATTGGTCATACTGAATGCACGGCCGGCCAGTTCACGCCTGAATTCAAGACTAATTGTACCGTCATTGTTTTCTAGCTCCTCGATTATACGAGGGTAATCCGACGGGTTGGCGACAACCACCACGCCCGTAAAATTTTTGGCGGCGGCCCGGAGCATGCTGGGACCTCCGATATCGATATTCTCGATTATTTCGGCCTCGGTCACACCCGCCTTGGCGACCGTCTCCTCAAACGGGTAAAGATTAACCACTACCATATCGATCGGTTTATACTCCTGATGAGTCATCTCGGCAGTGTCATCCTCATTATCCCGGCGGAATAAAATGCCCGCATGAATTTTCGGATGCAGTGTTTTGACACGTCCTCCAAGAATTTCCGGGGCACCGGTAAAGGTCGATACCGAAACCGCATGGATCTCTTCTTTTTTAAGAGCAGCTAATGTACCACCGGTAGATAGAATCTCAATATCGAACTTCTCGAGAGCACGCCCAAGTTCGATCAGCCCGGTTTTGTCAAAAACTGATATTAACGCTCGTTTTATTTTGATCTTTCCGCTCATTTCATTTCCCCATCAATAGTCTCGCCGCCTCCTTATATTTCGCGGCTGATTTTTCCACAATTTCCTCCGGAAGTTCCGGACCCGGAGATGTCTTATCCCAGTCAAGGCCGGAAAGATAATCTCGAATGAACTGCTTGTCAAATGATGGCTGCGCTTTTCCCGGAGAATACTGATCAAGCGGCCAGAAACGTGATGAATCAGGGGATAATACCTCGTCAATAAGAATAAATTTACCATCGAGATAACCGAACTCGAACTTGGTATCAGCTATTATTATCCCTTTAGTCAGGGCATAATCGGCCGCCTTGGAATAGATACCGATCGATTTTTCCCGGCACATATCAGCCGTTTCGCGTCCGACTTCATCAACCATCCTGTCAAACGAGATATTCTCGTCGTGACCGTCGTCGGCCTTGGTCGAGGGTGTGAATATCGGTTCCGGAAGTTTATCCGACTCTTTTAAATCGGGTGGAAAAGCGAACCCGTGCACCTCGTTCAATCCGTCTTTTCGGGCCTTTGTCAGTTCTTTCCACATCGATCCGGAAATATAACCGCGGACAATGCATTCGATATCGATTCTCTCAGCCTTGTTGACAAGCATCGAACGCCCCTCGAGCACCTCCCGGTATTTGTGCAGAGGTTCGGGAAACTCCGTCACATCGGCACTGACTAAATGCGACTGCACTACATCCTTGAGAAAATCAAACCAGAACAGCGACATCTGTGTCAACAGGACGCCTTTGCCGGGGATGCCATTCGGTAGAATGACATCGAACGCCGAAACCCGGTCAGTAGTGACAATCAAAAGTTTGTCGTCAAGATCATATACATCGCGGACTTTTCCGCGGCTGAATAAGGGATATTCAGTTATGTCGGTTTTCATAACCATCTTATCCATTTCGATTATACCTCCCCCCTGATCAGTTTTTCCAGTGCCAGGGGATATATTTTATGTTCTATTTTCAACACTCTTGCGGCCAGCTTATCAGGGTCATCGCCCGGCAAAACCGGAACTTTTTCCTGAACAAGTATTCGGCCGTTATCGTAAATCTCGTCAACCAGATGCACCGTGGCGCCCGACTCTTTAT
>Ga0164318_10001176_pt1 | contig 22780 bp, 18 predicted proteins | sample GuaBasSedimGuay9_FD_113734 | JGI IMG/M metagenome (GOLD analysis project Ga0164318, IMG submission 113734) | Subseafloor sediment microbial communities from Guaymas Basin, Gulf of California, Mexico - Guay9, Core 4571-4, 0-3 cm | ecosystem: Environmental > Aquatic > Marine > Hydrothermal vents... | reverse complement strand
TTTAATTGAAAGCTGTCATCTTCTTCAGCTAATTCTAAACTTAGCTCAAGTGTTTCGTATATTTCATTGATATTGTTATATTCATCAATAATAGATTTTTCATTATTTAGTATTTCTAAAATTGATTGAGCCTTAGTTGTATCAGCCCAAAAATCTGGATGAAATGTTTTTTCTTCCAAATTATTTTTCTTCTCTATATGGCCTTCGATATTAATGGTTTCAACTAATTGGTTTAATTCTTTTTTTAAATCAAAAAGCGTTGTTTTTAAATCCAAATATGTCATAAATTCTCCTAATTAGCATTTCTACCATGACAGTATTTATACTTTTTACCTGAGCCGCAAGGACAAGGATCATTTCTTCCTACTTTTTTAACTACAGTTCTAGGTTTTCTTTTTACAGATTGATCTTCTTTACCTGAATATGTTTTTATAGGTTTAGCTACTTGAACTCTTTGAGTATTATCTCTTACCTTAGCTCTTAAAACATTAAGGGCCACGTTATTTTGAATATTATGAATCATATCTTGAAACATATTAAATCCAACTTCTTGATATTCCATAAAAGGATTATTTTGTCCATATCCTTGTAAGGAAACTGCTTGACGCAATTCACTCATAGCGTCAATATGACGTATCCAATATGTATCAACTATTTTAAGTGTTACAGCTTTTAAAAAATCATTATAGACTTTCTCTCCAACTATCTCTTTTTTAGATGTTACTTCTTTTCTATATTCATCTAAAATATATTCTAGTTTATTTTCTTCGGTTTCAAGTATTTGTTTATCAATTACTCCTTTATGAAAATAGACAGAAATATTCTTGTATAAAGCATCTATATCATTAGCGTGGGTATTATAAATTCTAGTTAGAGCTTCTTCAATCATACCATTAGCGCTTTCTTCAATATTATCTAAAAACAGAATGTCTGTTCTTTGTTTATAGATAATTTCTCTTTGTCTACGCATAACTTCATCATATTGCAAAACAGTTTTACGGCGATCAAAGTTATTTCCCTCAATCTGTTTTTGAGCTCTTAAAACCATTTTAGAAAACATCTTATAATCTAGCGGTGTCTCTGTATCAGAACCTTTTTGAGTAGTAATCATTTCAAGCATTCTCTTAAATCTATCACCACCAAATCTTTTTAGTAAATCATCATCAGCTGATAAGAAAAATCTTGAATACCCAGGATCTCCTTGTCTACCACTACGTCCTCTAAGTTGGTTATCAATACGACGAGATTCATGGCGTTCTGTACCTATAACCGCAAGTCCACCAAGTTCTACAACTCCTTCTCCTAGTTTAATATCTGTTCCTCTACCAGCCATGTTAGTCGCGATAGTAACTGCGTATTTTTCACCTGCTTTAGCTACAATTTCAGCTTCGCGTTCGTGTTGTTTAGCGTTTAAAACATCGTGTTTTACATGGCGTTTTTTTAACAACTTAGATAAAAGTTCAGAACTTTCAATTGAAACAGTACCAATTAGAAGTGGCTGTCCTAATTCATGTCTTCTAGCTATTTCATCAGCTAATGCTTTATATTTAGCTTCCATACTCGCAAAAATCAAATCATTTTCATCAATACGTATAACTGGTTTATTAGTTGGAATTTCAGTTACATACATATTATATATATTTCTAAATTCTTCTTCTTCGGTTTTTGCAGTACCTGTCATACCCGCTAGTTTACTGTACATCCTAAAATAATTTTGAAAGGTAATAGTAGCTAGAGTAGTTGTTTCTTTTTTAATTTCTACAGCTTCTTTAGCTTCTAAGGCTTGGTGTAAGCCATCAGAAAATTGACGTCCATGCATTAAACGTCCTGTAAATGAATCTACGATTATTACTTTTCCATCTTGAACTACATAATCGATATCTTTCGTCATAATAAAATTAGCTTTTAAAGCATTGTTTATATGATGAAGTAATGTAACATTATCAAGATTATATAAGTTATCTAAGTGAAAGAAATTTTCTGCTTTTTTAATACCTTCATCAGTTAAAGAAACAGTTTTATCTTTAATGTCTATTGTATAATCTTCATTCTCATTTAATTTAATAACAAAATAATTTGCTTGACGATATAAATCCGCAGTATTTTTAGCTCCACCAGAAATAATTAATGGAGTTCTCGCTTCATCAATTAAAATAGAGTCAACTTCATCAATTATCGCAAAATTTAAAGGACGCTGAACAATAGCTTCACGATAAACCACCATGTGATCGCGCAAATAATCAAATCCTAATTCATTGTTTGTGGAATAAAGAATATCACAAGCATAGGCATTTCTCTTTTCTTCCGCAGACATATCCCTAATATTCAAAGCTACTGTTAAACCTAAAAAATGAAATAGTTCCCCTATTTCGCCATCAGCTTCACGTCTGGCTAAATATTCATTAACTGTAACGATATGTACCCCTTTACCTGGTATCGCATTTAAATAAGCCGGCATAACTGCAGTTAAGGTTTTTCCTTCACCAGTTTTCATTTCAGCTATATTTCCTTCATGAATAGTAATGGCTCCCATAACCTGTACTTTAAAAGGTGTCATTCCTAAGACTCTAGTACTGGCTTCTCTTACAGTTGCATAAGCTTCAACTAAAAGGGAGTCTAAACTTTCTCCATCTTGATAGCGTTTCTTAAATATTTCTGTTTTTTCTTTTAATTCTTCATCTGTTAATTTTTTATATTCATCTTCTAAAGCGAGTACTTGAAGCGCTTGCTTTTCTAATCTCTTTAACTCGCGTTTGTTTGTATTAAATAATCCCAATGATATTCACCTCTTAATCTGTTTATTATATAATACCATTTAAAATATATATATTCAATAATTTATAACTTCAATTTCGATAAAAAGTGGCTGTAAAACAGCCACTTAATTACTCAGTCTCAATTAATCCATACTTTCCATCGTCTCTTAAATATAGCAACGAAACAACATTATCTTCACTTTTGTAAATGAAGAAATCATGTCCTAGCAATTCCATTTGTGTAATCGCCTCATCAAGAGAAAGAATTTCTAATTTAATGCTTTTCTTTTTAACCGGTGAAATCAATTCTCTTTCGAGCTCATCGATATCGAGGTAATCATTAGTAAATGTGTTTTTTAAGCCCACTCTGTCTTGTAAAGAACGATTCATTTTGTGCTTGTTTTTACGCAATTGAGCTTCTAATTTATCAACAGCTTTATCAATAGCTGCGTATAGATCTCTGTCTTGTACTTCAGCTCTCATGGTAATAAACTTAATTGGAATTGTAATTTCTACCTTGGTACCTTCACGATAAACTTTGCAGACAACATATGCATCAAGTTCTCGTTGGAATACCTTGTCAATCTTACTCAACTTCTTTTCTAAATATGAGTAGATTGCCTCAGTTATTACAAATCCACCTTTGCCTCTAACATCTAGTCTCATAAAATCACCCCTTGTTTATTTAATTGTATAATTAATTATAACATCATTAAAAACCTAAGTAAACTACCCTACATTTATTTTAGAAAAAAATCATTAAATTCTCAAAATTATATCTTATTAAAGACATAAAAATAATTGAAGAAAATCCTTTAATATAAGTAAATTCTTCTTTAAACAGCTTAATAAAATCTTCATCTACGATAATTATCGTCGCATTTCTAGGACTTAATTTATTCATTAAATCATATAATATTTCCCAATATTTATCTAAATAACTTCTCTGTTTTATATTTAATTTTAATTCATCATATAAATAGTAATAAGTTAAAAGTCCTTGGTCATAAGGTATTTTTTCAAGCTGCAAAATTGGCCTATACAATTCAAGACATTTGTCACAGATTTCAGGAAAAGAGTAAAGATTTCTAAAAGTAGTTTCTTTAACAAAAAAATGTTCACATATTTTGCATTTCATTTTGTTTATTCATGAGTTGAATTTCCTTTTTAGCTTGCCTCATTGCCTTTGATAAGTATTTTGAGTAAAAGATAACAGATCCATTTTCAAACCCTATAGCACGACCAACTCTTCCTGCTATTTGGATTAAGGTAGATTTATTAAACACATCATGTTCTGCTCTTAATACAATACAGTCAATATCAGGAAATGTAATTCCTCTTTCAAGTAATGTAGTGGTTATTAATACTCTGAATTCTTTGCGATAAAATGAAGATATTATATTTTGTTTATCTAAGGAATTGCTATAAACAAAGCGAATGCTTGGATTTATTAAATGTAATTCTTTATAGTATCTTTTTCCTAAATTTATTGTAGGAATAAAAACTAATGTCTGCCTTGTTTTTTTAAATAGATTTCTTAATATATTTAGCATTTTTTGTTCAGAAGATATATGTTTGAATTCAGGGACAATCAAAGGTTTATAATGATATCTAGATGGAATTAATTGATATTTCATATTTGTAAATTTAATTTTTTTCTTAAAACTCGAATCTATAGTCGCAGACATATATAACATTACTCCATCTTTTTTAATTGATTTTTTTAATATTCGATAAAGAAATTGATTATTATAAAAAGGGAATGCATCAACTTCATCAATTATTAACAAATCAAATTCATGATAGAAATAAATCAATTGTTGGGGCGTAGAGATAATTAAATTTGCTTTTTGAAATATTTTTTTCCCTTCATAAAGGGGAGCTATATTTGTTTTAGGAAAATCTCTTAAAAAACGCTGATATACTTCTTTTAACACCGCAACTCTAGGTAAAATATAGCCTATTTTTTTATTTTGATTTAACGCCTTTAAAATCGTCTTATAAGTCATTTCTGTTTTACCAGCGCCACAGACTGCCTGTAAGAATCCATTAGTTGATCTATTAAAACAATCTAATAAAAATAGAGATCCCTTTTCTTGGGCTTTTGATAATGTGTATTCCATATTTAAAACATGTCTTAGCTTTGGAATTTCTCTTTGATATCTATAAAGGGACATGTTGTCGTTAATTTCACCATATTCATAACAATCTAAACAATAGTATCTTCCTGAAGAATCTTGATAGATATTTTCACTTAAACACCGATTGCATTTTGTTTTTGTGACAGCTTTTACTTTTTCTTGGTAATTATCTTCTCTATATAGTTTTTCAATCATATTTCTCACCAAGAAAATATTACTTAAATGATGGTTATTTTCTTTTAAAAAGCCCCTACATTTTGTAGAGGCTTTTGTTTATTTAATTACAATATTAACTAATTTTTTAGGCACTATGATAACTTTAATAATTTGTTTACCTTCAATTATTTTCTTAATTTTATCTCGATTTAATGCTAGTTTTTCTATTTCTTCTTTACTAATATTAGCATCAACCATTACTTTATCTTTAACTTTCCCATTAATACTTATTACAAAAGTAATCTCATCATCAACCATCTTTTTAGAATCATATTTAGGATATGATTCAAATACTAATAAATCTTTATGACCAAGTTTTTCCCATAATTCTTCACAAATATGAGGAGCTATTGGATATAGTAATTTTAACAATACTTCATAATCTTTTTTTGTAATTTCTTTTTGTTTTTGATATTCATTTACTAAAGTCATCATTTTAGCTATAGCTGTATTAAATTTCAAAGATTCTATATCTGTTTGGACTCCATATATAGTTCTATGAATTAATTTTTCTAAAGATTTTGTATAAAATTCTTCACTATTAACATTTGGAAATAATCGCCAAATTTTATCTAAAAATCTTCTAGCGCCTTTAAGTCCTGAATCTGACCAAGGAGTACTCATTTCATAATCGCTGATAAACAACACAAAAGTTCTTAAGGTATCAGCTCCGTATTCATCAATAATATCAGTGGGATTTACAACATTCCCTCTAGATTTTGACATTTTTTCATTATCTTTACCAAGAATAATACCTTGAGCAGTTCGCTTTTTATATGGTTCTCTAAACGGTACTTCTCCGATATCATATAAGAATTGATTCCAAAAACGTGAGTATATAAGATGTCTTGTGACATGTTCCATACCACCGTTATACCAATCTACTTGCCCCCAATAATTTAATTTCTCTTTGCTTGCGAAGTGTTCATCATTAAAAGGATCCATATATCTTAAGAAATACCAAGATGAACCAGCCCATTGAGGCATTGTGTCTGTTTCTCTTCTTGCTGGCCCTCCGCAAATAGGACATTTACAATTAACGAATTCTTCAATATTAGCTAGTGGAGATTCGCCTGTATCAGAAGGCATAAATTTTTCAACCATTGGTAGTTCGACTGGTAAATCTTCATAAGGTACTGGAACTATTCCGCATTTATCACAATAGATAATAGGAATTGGCTCACCCCAATATCTTTGGCGATTGAAAGCCCAATCTTTCATTTTATATTGTGTTGCTTCTTCACCAATATTATGTTCTTTCATATAATCAATAATTTTGTCTATGGCTTCTTTTACTTGTAAGCCATTAATTAAAGGACTGTTAATCATTTCACCGCCAGATATATCAGTATAAGCTTCCTTAGAAATATCTCCGCCTTTTATAACTTCGCGAATTTCTAAATTATATTTTTTTGCAAAATCATAGTCTCTTGTATCGTGTGCAGGAACTGCCATAATTGCGCCAGTTCCATAGGTAATCATTACATAATCAGAGATGAAAATAGGAATTTCTTCTTCATTTAGAGGGTTAATTGCTTTTAGTCCTTTAATTTCTACTCCTGTTTTATCTTTAGCAAGTTCTACGCGTTCAAATTCACTTTTCTTTTTTGCTTTTTCTTGATAAATTTTAACTTCTTCTAAGTTTTCAATTCTATCTTCAAATTGTTTTAATAGAGGATGTTCTGGAGCTATAACCATGAAAGTAGCTCCGTAAATAGTGTCAGGTCTTGTGGTAAATACTTTTAATGATTCATTTGAATTAGCCACAGGAAAATAGATATAAGCGCCTTTAGATTTTCCAATCCATTTTGTTTGTTCTGTTTTGATTCTATTATTGCATTCTAATTCTTCTAATCCTTCAAGTAATTTATCTGCGTATTCTGTAATCTTCAAAAACCATACATTTTTTTCCATTTGAATAACATCAGAATGACAGCGATCGCATTTTCCACCTTGAGATTCTTCATTAGATAATATAACTTTACAGCTAGGACAATAATTTACATAAGCAACATCTTTATAAACTAAATTATGTTCAAACATTTTTAAAAATATCCATTGTGTCCATTTATAATACTTTGGATCAGTTGTATCTATAATTCTACTAAAATCAAATGAAAATCCTGCAGATTTTAATTGTTTTTTAAATGTCTCTATATTTCTATCTGTGATAATCCTTGGATGTATTTGTGTTTTAATTGCATAATTTTCTGTAGGTAACCCAAATGCATCAAAACCAATAGGAAACAAAACATTTTTCCCTTCCATTCTACGCTTCCTTGAAATAACTTCCAAGCTTAAATAAGCACGAATATGCCCTATATGCATCCCCGCTCCAGATGGATAGGGATATTCAACTAATGAATAATATTTTTCTTTATCATCATTATCTTTAGCTTTAAAATAATCGCCTTGATACCAAATGTCTTGCCACTTCTTTTCAATCTTTTTTTCATCAAAAGTTGGTATAAATTCACTCATCTTTTTCCTCCTAATTTAAAAAAATCGCCCTAAAAAAGGACGAATTAATCGCGGTACCACCTTAGTTCTGAATAAAATTCAGCTCTTAAAACTTTAACGCAGTTAACGAACTTCACTCCCGTGTTGCATGAAGCCTACTCCATAGACTAATTCAAACAATTTGTTTATTAACTTCCACCTTATGTTAACTCTCTATAAAACAAGATTGTTTTACTACTTCTATTTCCATGTATTTATCAATATTATAGCATATAACTTAATTATTACAACCCCTTTATTCTTCCTTATCTTCTTTATCTTCTAAATCATTATCGGAACTATTTTTTTCCATTTCTCGCAAAACCAATTGAATATTTAATTCTCTAGTCAAAGAAAATAAAGGCCTATATGCAAAGAAAGCTAAAACGAAGAAAATAATAGGATCAAAATTTAACAAATTATAAAATGTAATTAATAAAGCAGTTGGAGTTAATGCAAAGGTGACTAATTTAAATCTATTCTTATAAGAAATATTATTGCGATAGCGATAAAACATCATCGTAGATATCAAAATGATAGTTAAAATTAATACTAAATTCATTAAAGTATTAGAAATTATTCCCGAAATAAAGAGAAGGTGAGTTATAAAATCAGTTACATCAGTTATTGAATTAAAATCTCCATATTTCGATGATAATATCTGCTCGGAAACAATTAAGTTTCTACTTCGATATAAACTAATGTCTTTACCTTGTAAAACAATGCTAGAATCCCCAATATTTGATATATTATCGACAGTCATATCTTCATTCAAAAAGAAAATCTGAACTCCGTAAATATCATACATAGTATTGACATTGTAATTATCTCCATTACATACAAATTTATTATCAACTATATCACAACCAGTACTATCTTCTGTGAATGTTGGATTATCATAACTTAAATATAAATTGTACATACCTAAAGACATGAAAATAGCCATTACTAAAATATAAAATGATGTAAACCATCCATTTCTTTTAACTTGTTTAAATAACCCTTTAGGATTAAAAATACTATCATGTAAAATATAAAACATCATATCACCAACAAATATTATAACATTTTTTTAATTTTATTTTTATTTTTTGTTTAAATATTATTAAAAGATATATGATATAATTTGAATGGTGATTAAATGAATTATTTTACAAAAGAAAAACGATATAATACCTTAAATCAGTATTATAGGCATATATTTGGGACTAAAGTTTATAAAATTTCTTTAAACGGAGATTTCACCTGTCCAAATAGAGATGGAACTTTGTCTTATAAAGGATGTATTTATTGTTCGGAATCAGGTTCAGGTGATTTTGCTGGAAACAAAGAAAATACTCTAAGAGAACAATTTGATACAATAAAAGAAGTTATGCAAAAAAAATGGCCCTCAGGTAAGTTTATTGCTTATTTTCAAGCAAATACTAATACCTATGGTTCTATAAAAAAATTAAGGGATCTTTTTGAAACTGCTTTAACTTTAGATCCTAATATAGTAGGCCTAAGTATCGCAACTAGACCTGATTGTTTACCGGATTATGTTTTAGATTATTTAGAAGATTTAAATAGAAGAACATTTTTAACTGTAGAATTAGGTTTACAATCAACTAATGAAAAAACTTTAAAATTCATAAATCGCAGTCATAATCTTGGACAATTCGTTGAAGCTTGCGAAAAGCTTAGAAAAAGGAATATTAATGTAGTAGTTCATATTATTAATGGTTTACCAACTGATTCAAGGCAAGATATGATTAATACAGCGAAATTTTTAAATGATTTAGATATTCAAGGTGTTAAGATTCATATGTTGTACATTCAAAAGAAAACAGAATTGGCTTATTATTATAAAAATAATCCTTTTCCTCTTCTATCCTTGGAAGAATTCGTAGACATCGTTGTAGAACAACTAGAATATCTTGATGAGTCTATAATAATCCATCGCATTACTGGAGATTGTCCAAGAGATGAACTTATAGCTCCTTTATGGACTTTAAAAAAACTGGTAGTAGCGAATGAAATAGATAAAAAAATGAGACTAATTGATACTTATCAAGGCATAAAGAGGAGATTATAATGAATAAATTAGGACATATTGCAGGTATATCATTCGCAATTATTTTCGGTTTTTCCTTTATGTTCTCTAAGATTGCTTTGGTATATATTTCTCCAATGGGGTTAATTGCTTATCGTTTTTTATTAGCTTTTGTTGGTTTTGAAATTCTTAGAATTACTAAAATAATAAAGGTAAACGTTGAAAAAAAATATCTTCTTTCTGTATTATTAGTAGCTCTTTTTCAACCAGTTATGTACTTTATTTTTGAAACCTATGGATTAACTATTATTACGAGTTCTGAAGCAGGTATGATGATTGCTTTAATACCTATTTTTGTGACTATTCTATCGGCTGTTATTTTAAAAGAAAAACCTACCAAATTACAAATTTTATTTATATTTGTATCTGCTTTTGGTATTTTATTAATTCAAGGAATGAAGACTGGTTTTCATATAAACAGCAGTTTTTTAGGATTCTTATTACTTTTTGGGGCTGTTTTTTCAGCTGCTTCCTTTAATATTGCATCTAGAAACGCCTCAAGAAAATTAAAGCCTCAAGAAATAACTTATTATATGATGCTTTTAGGAGCTGTTATATTTAATTTAATCTATATTATACAGTTAGGCTTTAATCACAATTTAATTGATTATTTTTATAATATTTTAGATATTAAAATAATTATTCCTATTTTTTACTTAGGTGTAATTGCGTCTATTGTTGGATTCTTTTTAGTAAACTATTCCTTAAGTAAAATGCCAGCACATGTATCAAGTGTATATGCTAATTTATCTACTGTTATTGCGGTTATGGCTGGATATGTTTTTTTAAAAGAAGCGCTTTACTGGTATCACATTATAGGTGGTATATTAATTATTATTGGAGTATACGGTGTCGCAAGAGGAAATATTATTAATACAAAGAAAGGGTGATCAATTTGGTTAAAATTACAGAATTATCTCATGAATTATTAGCAAAGACAAAAAACGCAAGGATTGCGATTGACATGACTTGCGGAAATGGTCAAGATACCATTTTTTTAGCTGAAATTTCTAAAGAAGTATATGCTTTTGATATTCAAGAAATAGCGATTAATAATACAAAACGATTATTAAAAGAAAATAAAATAGATAATGTTATTGTTAAAAAAGAATCTCATGAGTTATTTGATATTTATGTTAATACTCCTTTTGATATAGCAATTTATAATCTTGGCTTTCTCCCTGGTGGAGATAAAAAGATTAAAACTGAAGCATTAACTGTAATAAAATCATTGGAAAAAGCTGTTTCTTTACTAGCAAATGATGGAAGAATTATCATAGTTATTTATTTACATGATAAACTAGAATCTGAAAGCATTGAAGGCTTTGTGTCTAATTTAAATAGTGAATTCGATGTAATGAAATATAAAATATTAAATAAAAAGAAATCTCCATATATAATAGAGATTCATAGAGTGAAATAAAGGGCCTTTGTTTTGGCCCTTTTTATGTATTTTATACTATTTTAATTTAAAAATATTTAAAGTAAAAATGATAAATAATAAGGTAAATATAATATCCCATTCGACTCATGTATATTATCAATACAATAGACAATTGGTTTAATAAATTTATTTTCTTCAACAAGTTTAGTTAATGAAGGGTGTTCTTTAAAATTAGAACCAGATTTAGCTTCAATAATTATAATAGATTTATTTTTTTGTATTACAAAATCAATTTCCATATTTGTAGGCTTTTTGCGATTATAATAATATAATTTATAATTCTTTTTCTTAAATACATCGGCTAATGCATTTTCTATTATTGACCCTTCATTAATTTCTATATCTCCATTTAATACTTCTTTTTGAATTCCTTTAAATGATAAAGCTACTAATAATCCAATATCTTTCATATATACTTTAAATAAGTTTCTTTTTACATTTAATAAAAGGGGATATTCAATAGATGCCACGTTGTAGCATGGAATAGCAATTTCAGCATTAAAAAGCCACATTATTGAATCTTCATATGTTCTCATTTTAGGTTCTTTAGATAACATTGATAAATAGTATCTTTTGTTCTTTTTATTTAATTGTGAAGGTATAGAATCAAATATTTCTTGAACTTTGATTTTACTTTTACCTGCATATTTTTTAATGTCATCTCTATAACTATTAATAATATCCATTTGTTCTTTAATAACAACATTAATATCATATGTTTCAACAAATTTATTAACTACAGCTGGCATACCTCCAACTATTATATACTCTCTAAAATAACGCATCATTATATTATGTATAGCTTTATTTATTGGTTTTTTCAAAGTTAAAGATTTTTTTAATGAATCAATAACATCATTAGAAATATTTCTTGCCCATAAGAATTCTTCAAAATCTAGTGAATGCATATTAATTTGTGTTTCAAATCCTACTGGGTAACTACTTACTTCATTAAAATTAATACCTAACAAAGATCCAGACTCTATATAGTCAAATCTACCATCTTGCACAAGAAATTTAACTGCCACTCTTGCATTAGGACAAGATTGAATTTCATCAAAAAAAATTAAGGTATTATTTTCTATAAAAGGTCCCAGTCCCATAGCAGACATATTTAGAATAATAGAATTTGTATCTAGCGAAGCAGAAAAAATATCTTTATATTCTGGATTGCGTTCAAAATTCAATTCAATAAAAGATTTGTAATTTTCTTTTCCAAATTTTTGTATACTAGTAGTTTTACCTACCTGTCTAGCTCCTTTAATTAATAATGCCTTTTTATTTTTTGTTAATTTCCATTCTTTTAATTCTTTTTCTATCTTTCTAGATAACAAATTAATCACTCCTTACAATACTATATCACACCTTTTTCTTTGATTATGCAATACTAAATTACACCTTTTTCCTGCGTTTTTATATCTTTTATTACACCTTTTTCTTTTTTTAATATATCTTTTCTTACTTATAAAACAAAAAAGGACCTTAAGTCCTTTTATTCTTTTTCTGTATATAATTCATATTTTTGTAATTTCATTATCCTTGCATAGAATGAGAAAGGAAATATTAATATTTTTTGATTATATACTAAAATTAATGCATCTCTTTCTCGCCTAATTGCTTGTAAGTTTTCATAGGTTTCAATGATATATTTATCATTATTATCATCTAAATTCAATTCTTGAAATGCTCGATCTATATTTTTAAGTAAAATCTTCTTCTCTTCATGAGGAAGATTTTTTATTACAACCTTTGTGAAAGGTTCTAAATAAGCTGGTGAATGGACGTTATATATAAGATTTACAATTTTGCGAATTTCAACGTGGAAACGAGCACGTATTTTTTGAACTTTATTTAACTCTATTTTTAAATCTCTTATAATAAAAATAGATGCAATTATTATTAAAATAATTAGTACAATAATAAGAAATAATATTTCAAATATTATTCCAGCTAAAGTTTGCATAACCTACTTCACTTCCTTGTACAAGTATGGTTTTAAAATATCAACCATATCTAAACGTTCCCAAGGTAAATCTAAATCATCTCTACCAAAATGTCCATATGTAGCTGTTTGTCTATATATAGGTCGTTTCAAATCAAGTGTTTCAATTATTGCCTTTGGGTGTAAATTAAAATGTTTATTTATTATTTTAATTATCGATTCTTTTGGAATTTTGTTAGTTCCAAATGTTTCAACTCCAACACTTACAGGACTAGCTACTCCAATAGCATATGATACCTGTATTTCTATTTCATCAGCTAATCCAGCAGCTACAATATTTTTAGCGATATATCTTAACATATAAGCAGCGGAACGATCAACTTTTGATGGATCTTTTCCTGAAAAAGCACCTCCACCGTGATGTGCTCTACCCCCATAAGTATCAACTATAATCTTTCTTCCTGTAAGCCCTGAATCTCCTGCAGGTCCTCCTTTTACAAATCTACCTGTAGGATTAATTTGATAAGTTGTTAAATCATCCATAAATTCTTTAGGTATAACATATTTAATTACATGTTCTATAATATCTTCTCTTATTTTTTCGTGACTAACTTTAGGATGATGTTGAGACGAAATCAAAATATTATCAAAACGTTTAAATGATCCATCCTCATTAAATTCGGCTGTTACCTGAGTTTTACCATCCGGTCTTAAATAATCAATAATTCCGTTTTTTCTTACAAATGCCAACCTTCTTGCAAGTTTATTTGCATAATAATGAGTTATTGGCATATAATTATCAGTTGCGTTAATTGCATAACCAAACATCATGCCTTGATCTCCAGCACCTTGTTCATGATTTCTGCTTGAATCAATACCTAAAGCTATATCTGGAGATTGCTCATCAATACTAACTAAAACAGATAAATTTTCAGAATCAAATCCATATTTACCTCTATCATATCCTATTTCCGCTACTACTTCTCTAGCTATTTTTTGGATATCAACATATGTATTAGTAGTAATTTCTCCAGTAATGAAAACAAGTCCTGTAGATACTAATGTCTCACATGCAACTCTTGCTTCAGGATCTTTTTCTAAAATAGCATCTAATATTGCATCGCTTACTTGATCACAAATTTTGTCTGGATGTCCTTCAGTAACAGATTCTGTTGTAAAATATTTGTACATATATATACCTCTTCACTAAATAAGCTTGTAATAGATAGCCTCAAAATCTTCACTATATTTAACAAATCTATCCACTATCTGTGGATCAAAATACGGGTATAATTCTAACTGAATTAAATCAATAGCTCTTTGATGCTTTAATACTCGCTTATAATTTCTTGGTTGTCTTAAAATTTCATATAATTCACATAACAAAATGACCTGTGATTCACGATTATTTTGAATGCTATTCATATCTTTTATAAAGTCTTTTGTAACTGTTTTTTCAAAATGCGCTCTAATTATATCTTCTCCCTTTTTTTCTAGTTGGAAACGTTTAATAATTACTGAACCTATAATTGTTTTTTCTCTAATTTTTAAGAAATCTTTTTCATCTAAAACTTCTTTTTGGTTATATTCATCCAAATTTAAAAGATTTTTCTTATCGATATGTATTGTGGAAAACTCAAAAAGTTCTTGACATAATTTTGAAGAATATCCTAAATAATTACCGAGTTTAGAAGCCATTTCCGCTACTCTTCTTGCGCTCTTTTCTTGATTTTCTTCGACTTTCTCATCACCACGTTGTTTATATACACTTATGACATCAAAAACATCAGATACAACGGCTTTAAAATCTTTTTCCATTGCTCTTCTTTTAATCAATTCTTCTTTACGCTTATTATTTAAATCTTCTGAGATTTTTGCATTAGAATATAAAGCAATCATAAATACCGCTAATACTAATGTCCTTAAGAAAATATCAGTTAATATTGGTCCTTTAATATAATCCCATAGAGTAATAAAATCCGTTGCGTATAAATATACAGGATATAATACAACTAAATGAATTATAGTCATTGCGACAATAGAGACTTTATAAACGGCTGATAATAATCTCGAATCTTGATATAAAGCAATAACAACTAATGAAAAATAAATCAAAGCATACCCTGCTTGTGTGATTGAAAAGAAATTTGTATCTGCAGTGCTTACAAGACTAAATTTCAACTTTAAATATACCGCAACTGCCATAAACAATATATAAAAGCCTGACAAGTATTCTCCCATTTGTTGCTTTTGTAAAGTGGTTGGTTCTTCTGAAATTACTTTTCTTATTGTTTGTGATACTAAAGTTGCAATCAAAGCGAATATAACTGTTACAATTATATTCATAGATTGATTAACGCCCTCAGAACCAATTAAAGTAAATAATATAAACACAATGTTAGTAACAAAAGTTATATTTCTAATAACTTTATTTCTTCGGTAAAGGACCTGAGTTTCATCTAAGATATCTACTCCTGTTTCAAAACTGAACCAATTAATAAACTTATATCTTATTTTGGAAAACAGGTTATTCACGTGGTTTTTATTTTCTACTTCAAGTTGTTTAATATTAGCAGCGACTTTATTTTCATCGAAATTCTTTTTAAATGAAGAAATTCTAAAGAAATCAATTAATTTATCAATAAAACTTTTTTTCTTAGGAGCTTTATCGATAGATACTGTATTAAAATAATCATCGATTTTTTTCTTTAGTTTTTCTTTTTCTTCTTTTTTCTTCGTCGCGGGATCATTGTTACGAAAAAATTCGTCTAACATCTTTTCACGGTTATCCATCAATTCACCCCTTTCATACGTAAAATAATTTTAATTTAATTAAAATAATTGTGGTTCTTCTATTATTCTTGGGTCTTTATTAGCTTCATTTTCATTTTCTATTTGGGCAACTCTAGTTGAAGCTGCAGCAGCTATCGCTCCAACAATATCATCTAAAAAAGTATGACAAGCTGGTTTATCTGATTTTCCATCTTCATTTAATTTCGCAACTATCCCTGGTTTATTAATATCAATATCACCAAAATTAGTTTTTCCAATAGTTCCATACATTCCCGCTACTTCAATTCCAAACAATTCATCAATTCCAAACATTCCTAAATCAGATGCTAGAATTTCTTGAATAGGACCTTCAAATGCATGTTCTTCAGTTAGACGATCAATTTCGGCTCCTAATTGCACAAGGTGAAAAACATCTCTCAAAGAAAGAATTTTTTCTACTGAATCCTTGCATTCTTTATAAGAGATATTCGGATTCCATTTTGATTGTTGTAAAAAAGCAATCTGTGCAATATCATCAATTTCAACTCCGCGTTTTTTTAATAACTTTACATTCATATCTAACATTTCAGCTCTTGAAAATAGATTTTTCTCTCTGTTCACAAAATCACTCCTTTTATATTTTAATATAAAACCATCCTAACTAGTTATTATATCATATATTTTATATGATGAAACTAGGTTTTTCATTATTCAACCATCTTTCCTTTAACAAATAATGTTCTTCCCGTTCCATTCATGAATGATAAAACATCCATCTTTTTCTTACCTTGTAATTGTAAAACCTTTGGCTGAATCAATCCATTCTTTGTTTGTATGCTAAATCCATCCTTTTTAACTTCAACAATTTCACCAATATTACTGGATATATTTTTGTCTATATATTTAACAGAATATAATTTTACTTTTAATCCATCAATTAAAAAATAAGTTAATGGCCAAGGGTTAAATGCTCTTACATGATTATATATCTGTTTGGCAGTTTGAGAAAAATCAATATGTTCTTCTATTGGCTTAATATTATAAGCATAAGTTACTTGTGATTCATCCTGTGTTTTTGGAATAATATTTGGCAATTCTTTCAATGTTTTAATCAATAAATCTCTACCAACTATGCTAAGTTTTTCTTCTAATGTACCAACAGTATCACTTTCGGTTATATTAACTTCTTCTTGAGCTAAAATTTCTCCTGAATCCATCTTTTTTCTCATATACATAATAGTAATTCCGGTTTTTGAATCTCCATTTTGGATAGCTCTATGCATTGGAGAACCGCCTCTATATTTTGGCAATAGAGATGCATGTACATTGATAGCTCTATTTTTAGCGTGATTCAATACTATTTCAGGAATCATTTGCCCATAGGCAGCTACTATGATGAAATCTAAATCTAAATCTGATATTTCTGAATAATCCTTTTTTATACTACTTGGTTGAAATACTTTTATTCCTAATTCTAATGCTTTATTTTTAACTGGCGTTGAAGTTATTGTTTTTTTTCTTCCTACTGGTTTATCCGGTTGTGTAACGACCAATAAAACATCGTGATTATTGTATAATCCTTCTAATATAGGGACAGCAAATTTCATACTTCCCATAAAACATATTTTCATAAATTTATGTCTCCTATCCAACATTAGGAAATCTATCAATCATAATGTATTTGTCATCTGTTTGATATTTTTCCATCATTTGATTTAATATTTTGTTAATGTTATCTATATTTTTATATTTAATTGTAATTTCACAATTATAGCGATTATTTATTTTTTTAACCGCTGGAACTGCAGGTCCTAATATAATAACATCTTTTTCTAAATTTCGCTTTAAATATTTAACTACTTCAATTCCATGATAGAATACATCTCTCATAAATTCACCACTTATTTTTAAATAAATCATATAATAAAATGGCGCATATTTAGCTAGTCTTCTAATATTCATTTCATAATGATAAAAACCTAAATAATCGTGTTCGCAAGCATATTTAATTGCATAATGATTTGGATTAAAAGCTTGAATTATCACTTTACCTTTTGCGCTTCTTCTCCCTGATCTTCCCGATACTTGCATGATTAATTGAAATGTTTTTTCAGGGGCTCTAAAATCAGATACAAATAAATTATTATCTGCTTGAATAATTCCAACTAATGTTACTTTAGGAAAATCCAATCCCTTTGCAATCATTTGCGTTCCTAATAGAATATCTCCTGATTCTTCAAATTCATGTAATAATTTTTCATGTGAATTTTTTCTTCTAGTTGTATCGTTATCCATTCTTATTATTTTTGCATTTGAAAATAACTCTATTAATTCTTTTTCTATTTTTTGAGTACCGCTTCCCATAAAACGAAGTGCATCAGTCTTACATTTAGGGCAAACCTTGGGTACAGGTATTTCATAATTACAATAATGACATTTTAATGAATGTGAATATTCATGATATGTAAGAGACACATCGCAGTTTGGACACATTATAACGTGTCCGCAATTTCTACAGATGACAAAATTTGAATATCCTCTTCTATTTATTAAAAGAATTACTTGTTCTTTTAAATCCAATCTTTTTTGTATCTCTTCCTGTAAAACTTTTGAAAAATTAGAATGATTTCCCTTAATAAACTCTTTTTTCATATTCACAACTTCTACTTCAGGAAGTTCTGAGTTTAACGCTCTTTTATTGATAGTTAATAATTCATAATATCCGCGCACATGTCTAGCATAACTTTCGATATTAGGTGTAGCTGATCCTAAAACTATTACAGAATTATAATATTCTGCTCGTTTTTTTAGTACATCAACCGCATAATAATTAGGCATATTCTCTTGTTTATACGTTGATTCATGACATTCATCAACTATTATTAATCCTATATTATCTAAAGGCGCAAAGCAGGCACTTCTTGCGCCAACTACGATGGATGCCTCTTTCCTTATAATTCGTCTCCATTCATCATACTTTTCAAGGGTTGATAATCCCGAATGTAAGACAGCTACTTTATTTTTGAATTCAGCCATTAATCGAGACATCATCATTGGTGTAAGAGAAATTTCGGGAACTAAAAAGATAATTGTTTTTTTCTCCTCAAGAGCTTTTTTTATTGCCTTTATATATATTTCGGTTTTTCCTGAACCCGTTACTCCATGTAATAAAAATGTTTTTCTTTTTCCAATACTATTTATTATTTTTTCATAAACTATTTTTTGTTCATCATTTAAATGAATTGTCTGTTTTTTAGATGGATATACCGAAATAACTTTACGATATGTTTCTTGGTAAAATGTTCTAACAATTCCATATTTTTCTAATGTATTAATAATTGATGTGCTAATTCCAAATTTATTTATTATATTTTTAATAGAGCTTTTATTATCTTTTTTGTTTTTTAAATATTTATATACAAGATTTTGTTTTTCTGTAAGTTTTTTTGTCGGTTCTTTTACTAGAGAAACATACTTAAAAGCTAGAGAACGATTTTTAGGTCTTATATCGTATATTTGTTTTAAAGTTTGTTTTTTCATTTCGTTTTTTACTAACGAATAATATTCACTATCAATTAATTCAAGTAATAATTCATCAGAATCTTCAAAAAAAGGTAAAAGCTTAGAATCTAAAGCCATTTTATTTATAACTTTAACCTTAGGCTTATAAATCATTTTTAAAGCTGCTGGCAACATTGCTTCTAATATTTGTATTAATAAAGAACAAGATTCTTCCTGCATTTTTTTAGCTAAATCAATTAACTCTCTAGTAAGATATGGTTCCATATCGATTATTTTATTAATGGATTTTAATTCTTTTTTGTAGCTACTAGTTTTGGCTATTTCTAAACAAAAACCCATAACATTTCGTTTTCCAAATGGAACAATAACACGGGCTCCTATTTCTAAAATATCTTCATATTTAGAAGGAATTATATAATCGTATGTTTTATCAACATTTTTTGATTTTATGTCTACTAATATCTTCGCAATCATTTTCATTCCTCCTTTAAATTATTATATCATGTTTAAATATGCATATAAAGAAATAATATGTTTTTCCATATTCACTCGAATTAATTGCATATAAATTAAAGATAAGTTATAATAATAGAGTAAAAAATGTAAAACATTTTTTTGAAAGGATGAACCTATGGAGAATTTCGACAGTAAAGCGAAAGAAATTCTGATTTTTGCTTTGGGAGGCTTAGGCGAAGTCGGAAAAAACATGTATTGTATCCAATACCAAGATGAACTAATCATTATTGATTCTGGACTTTTATTCCCGGATGAATATTTGATGGGTATTGATTATGTATTACCGGATTATCAGTATTTAATTGAAAATCAAGATAAAATTAAAGCCTTAATCATTAGTCATGGTCATGAAGATCATATAGGTGGAATTCCATTTTTAGTAAAACAGGTTCAAATACCTGTTATTTATGCATCTGGATTAAGTTATGGATTGATAAAGAACAAATTAGATGAAAAAACTTCATTTCCTGTTAATCTAAGAGAATACCAAGAAGATGATATTATTAAATTTGATAAGGTTACTATTTCTTTCTTCCGAACCAATCACTCTATTCCTGATAGTTTTGGAATTAGAGTAAGTACACCTGTAGGACATGTTGTTCATACTGGTGATTTTAAATTTGATTTTTCTCCAACTAGTAAAGACTCTAATTATCATCGCATGGCTAAATTTGGTGAAGAAGGAGTTATTTGTCTATTATCGGATTCAACCAATAGCGAGCTTGAAGGCTTTACTACTTCTGAAAAAGTAGTTGCAGAAAACATCAAAGATTTATTTAAATCAATTGATGGACGTATTATTATATCTACTTTTGCATCTAACATACATAGAATCCAACAGATAGTAGAAGCTTCTATTCAAACTAGAAGAAAAATAGCTGTATTTGGTAGAAGTATGATTAAAAATATTGATGTTGGTTTTAAGTTGGGATATATTAAAGCTCCTAAAGGAACATTTTTATATACTAGAAATAATTCTCAAATCAAAGCTAAAAATATTACAATCTTATGTACAGGTTCACAAGGAGAACCTTTAGCTGCTTTAACGAGAATTGCATCGGGAATTCATAGACAAATTTCTTTAAATCCAGGTGATACTGTAATTTTATCTTCTTCTCCTATTCCAGGAAATTTACAGTCTGTTAACCGCACTATAAATATGCTTTATAAACGAGGTGCTAAAGTAATAACTCAATCTCCATTCGCTGATGTTCATGCATCAGGACATGGTGGACAAAACGAATTAAAATTAATGCTTAAATTGATGAAGCCTAAATATTTTATGCCTATTCATGGTGAATATAGAATGTTAAAAATACATGCTGGATTAGCTGAAGATACAGGTGTTTTACCTGAAAATATATTTGTCATAGAAAACGGAGATGTTTTAGCTATCAATAAGGATAGAGCTTATATCAAGACAAAGGTTAAAACAAGTGATGTTTATGTAGACAACGAATCAATTGGAGATGTAGGTTCTTTAGTAATCAAGGATCGAAGAGAGTTATCTGATGATGGTTTATTGTCTGTTATTTTAACTATAGATGAAGAGCATAGAGAAGTTTCTTGTGCTCCTAATATTGTATCTAAAGGTTTTATTTACATAAAGAATCACGCTAAAATGATTAGTGAAATGCAAGAGTTAGTTATAGATGTAACTGATAAATTTTTAGATCCAGATAAAAAGCTTAATATTAATGGTATGAAAAACGAAATAACAAAGGCTTTAAAGAGTTATGTTATCAGACATACAAAAAGAACTCCAATGATTATGCCTGTTATCATGGTATTATAAAACAAAAAGTGGATTAATAACCCACTTTTTTTTCTACTTTAATTTGCATTTCATTATTACAAACAGCTTTAAAATAATCAAATACTTTTTTAGTAACTAATGCATCTTCCATAGCATCATGTTTTTGATTGTTTAAATCTATTTCTGAATAGATGTTATAGGCATTAAATAATCCCATATCATTTTTTAATCCAAAATAATTTTTATGTAATTTTAATAAATTGATAAATCGCATTCTTTTTGTAAAACTTTTTAATTTATACAATTTATTCATTTTGTTTAATTCTAATTGATCATTACTACCCCATACATAAATTATAGGATCATATTTATGAAAAATATCAATAAAACGATTATAAAATTCTACATAGCTTATTCCGTTATCCAAATCTTCTTGGCTTATATGCAAAAATTTAATAGCTCTCTTTGTAAGTTCTGGAAAAAGAATTGGTTTTATATAACTTCTGTATTCTTCTATTATTTTTCCTGATGGATCAGTAAAAACATATCCAACCTGAATAATCTCTGATACAAAGTTTTCATAATTAGTATATGGAGGCATACTCATTTCAAAATCAATAAAGATTTTATATCTTGGTTCATTAACTATCTTTTTAATTCCTGATTTTATAATAGAAACATCATAATAAATAACAGGGTGATTTTTTCTTGGTTTTAATATTTTTTCTATACTGACTACATTTTGAACTAGTATTCCTTTATAAATTCTTTGTCTTCTTGAAACGTTTAAAAAAACATACATTCCTGGTGTAAAATACATCATAAAGCTACGAAACATACCTTTACTCATATAATAAAAATATACCTTGCGTTTCTTTTTTATTGCAATAACTCTTTTACTAACATATACTCCGTGTAACATTCCATTTACAAATTCGTCCATTTTATCACCTAGTGTATTATAACATAAATTATTTTGTTTTGATATCTTTTAATGCAAGATAAATATTATCTATAGCTTCATTGGAAATCCTTAAGTTGCGCAATTCCTCTCTTGGGGCTGATTTTATTTTATCTAAGGTTTTATATTTTTTTAACAATTTTTCTTTCGTTGCTTTTCCTAC
>Ga0164318_10001175_pt1 | contig 22785 bp, 18 predicted proteins | sample GuaBasSedimGuay9_FD_113734 | JGI IMG/M metagenome (GOLD analysis project Ga0164318, IMG submission 113734) | Subseafloor sediment microbial communities from Guaymas Basin, Gulf of California, Mexico - Guay9, Core 4571-4, 0-3 cm | ecosystem: Environmental > Aquatic > Marine > Hydrothermal vents... | reverse complement strand
TAGATTTCCCGGGTGCAGGAATGTTTCACTATATATCGTTCCGTTCGTCTTTGGCAATTATTACATCATTAATAGTTTCGCTACTATATGGAAAAAAAATTATACGATTATTACAGCGACAACAAATTGGTGAAACAATTCGTGATTTAGGACTCGAAGGCCAAATGCAAAAAAAAGGCACTCCTACAATGGGGGGGATAATTATTATAGCTTCAATTTTAATTCCAACCTTATTGTTTGCCAAGTTAGACAATATTTATATAATTTTAATGATTATCACTACAGTTTGGTTAGGCTTAATTGGCTTTCTCGATGATTATATTAAAGTTTTTAAAAAAAATAAAGAAGGATTAGCCGGTAAGTTCAAAATTTTAGGGCAAGTTATACTAGGTGTAATTGTTGCTTTAACTCTATATATTAGTGATGATGTTGTGATTAGAGAAAAAAATAAGGTTGAGATTCCAACTACTCAGATTGTTGAGGGTATTCGAAATGCTAATAAAAATGAAAAGTTTATTACTAGAGATATAAAATCAACAAAAACAACAATACCGTTTTTTAAAAACAACGAAGGTGATTATGCAAATATAATTGCATTTTTAGGAGAAGAAGTGGCTCAAAAATGGGCTTGGCTGGTTTTTGCTATTGCTGTAATTTTTATTATTACTGCTGTTTCAAATAGTGCTAATATGACCGATGGTCTCGATGGTTTAGCTACAGGTTCTTCAGCAATTATTGGAGTTACTTTGGGTATTCTTGCATATTTATCGGGACACGTTATTTATTCCGAATATTTAGATATTATGTATATTCCAAATGCCGGTGAATTGGTTGTTTTTGCAAGTGCGTTTATTGGAGCTACTATTGGATTTTTATGGTATAATTCATATCCTGCACAAGTTTTTATGGGTGATACAGGGAGTTTGTCGATTGGTGGTATTATAGCTGTTTTTGCAATTATTATTCATAAAGAATTACTTATTCCAATTTTATGTGGAGTGTTTTTTGTTGAGAGCTTGTCTGTTATTATGCAAGTAGGATATTTTAAACATACAAAAAGAAAGACAGGAAAAGGAAAGCGTATTTTTTTAATGGCACCTTTACATCATCATTATCAAAAATTAGGTTATCATGAATCAAAAATTGTTACAAGATTTTGGATAATTGGTATTTTGCTGGCAGTTATAACTATTGTTACTCTAAAAATTAGATAAACATTTTGCTAAAGATGAATAATAAAAGAATTGTAATATTAGGAGCAGGTGAAAGTGGAGTTGGTTCTGCCATTCTGGCAAAATCAAAAGGCTATGAGGTTTTTGTTTCTGATAATGGAAACATTAGCAAAAAGTATAAAGACGATCTTATTAATAATAATATTGATTGGGAAGAAGGAGGACATAGCGAAAATTTTATCTTAAATGCAGGTCTGATTATCAAAAGTCCGGGAATACCTGAAAGTGTTCCAATTATTAAAAAGATTATTGAGAAGAAAATTAGAATAATTTCGGAGATCGAGTTTGCCGGTGTTTATACTAATGCTAAAAAAATTTGTATTACAGGAAGCAATGGTAAAACAACAACGACTTTAATGATTTATCACTTGTTGAAAAAAGCAGGGTTAAATGTTGGTGTGGCAGGAAATGTAGGAAAAAGTTTTGCTTTACAGGTTGCCAGAAATTCATTCGATTATTATGTAATTGAATTGAGTAGTTTTCAACTCGATGGAATGTATGAGTTTAAACCGGATATTGCAATAATAATGAACATTACACCTGATCATCTTAATCGGTATGATAATGTTTTTCAGAATTATGTTAATTCAAAATTTAGAATTACTCAAAACCTTACCACAAACGATTACTTAATATATTGTTCTGATGATGAGCTTGTAAAAAATGAAATAACAAAAAGAAATATAAATACAAACAAATTGCCATTTTCGCTTAGTAATGAGAGAAATAATGGAGCTTATGTTGAACAAAATAATATAATAATAAATATGACTAATAATAATTTTATCATGTCAATACAAGATTTAGCTTTACAAGGGAAACACAATACCTATAATTCAATGGCTGCCGGATTAACCGGAAAAGTTTTGAAAATAAGGAAAGAAGTTATTAGAGAAAGTTTGGCTGATTTCCAAGGTGTTGAACATCGACTTGAACCTGTTATTAAAGTTCACGGTATTGAATTTATTAACGATTCGAAAGCAACTAATGTTAATTCAACTTGGTATGCGCTTGAAACTATGTCGAAACCAATTGTTTGGGTTGTTGGTGGAATAGACAAAGGTAATGATTATTCAATATTAAACGATTTAGTAAGAGATAAGGTTAAAGCAATAGTCTGTCTTGGAAAAGATAATGAGAAGATACACAAAGCATTTGCAGATTATACTGAAACTATTATTGATACATCGTCAATTGAAGAAGCTGTTAGTGCTGCTTATTATCTTGCTGAAAAAGGAGAAGTCGTTTTGCTATCGCCTGCTTGTGCTAGTTTTGATTTGTTTGAAAACTATGAAGATAGAGGAAGAAGATTTAAAAATGCGGTTAGAGATTTATAACTATTATTTTAAATAATAAGTTTTAGTAAATTAAGATAAACTTTGTGGGAGTTTTTTAATATAAGTAAATGAAAGATAAACTTTCAAAATATTTTAAAGGAGATACTGTAATATGGGTAGTGATATTCATATTGAGTATTTTTTCTATTTTGGCTGTATATAGTTCTACAGGAACACTTGCTTATAGAAAAATGGGTGGTAATACAACATATTATTTTCTAAGACATACCATTTTTCTAATTTTTGGAATAGGAATTATTTATTTGTTTCACACAATATCATATAAATATTATTATGTAATATCTAAGGTGCTTTTATATGTCACAATTCCTTTATTAATATTCACCTTGTTTAAAGGAATGAGCCTAAATCAGGCTTCACGTTGGATAACACTGCCTGGTATTGGTTTGTCGTTTCAAACTTCTGACTTGGCAAAATTTGCATTAATTATTTACATTGCAAGATTGCTATCGAGCAAACAAGAACATGTAAAAGATTTTAAAAAAGCTTTTAAACCTGTGGTGTTGCCTATTATTATAGTGTGTGGATTAATATTACCGGCAAACTTTTCTACTGCAGCTATTTTATTTGCAACTTCCTTAATTTTAATGTTTGTTGGGCGAATTAGTTTAAAGTATTTGTTCGGATTAATTGGCATTGGAGTAGTATTATTTGCAGTTTTTGTTACAATTGCGCTTAATTCTCCTAATAAGGGTCGAGTTGGTACTTGGAAAAAAAGAATTGAAAGTTTTAACGACCAAACTAAAAACGATGGTAATTATCAAACCAATCAATCAAAAATTGCAATTGTTACCGGAGGCTTATTTGGGAAAGGTCCGGGACACAGCACTCAAAGAAATTTTTTACCACATCCTTATTCCGATTTTATTTATGCAATAATAGTTGAAGAATATGGCTTTATTGGAGGATTTTTTGTTTTATTATTATACATGATACTATTATATCGTGCGGGTGTAATAATAAAGAAATGTGAAAGAACTTTCCCCGCCTTTTTAGTTATTGGATTGACTTTTAGCATTGTTTTTCAAGCAATGATAAATATGGCGGTTGCTGTAAATATTTTTCCTGTTACCGGTCAAACATTGCCTTTTGTAAGTATGGGAGGTACATCAATAATATTTACAAGTATTGCGATTGGGATTGTTCTTAGTGTTAGTCGCAATGTTCACGAAACAGATGAGTTGATTTTAGATGATGAAGAAGAATAAAAAAATAATTATAAGCGGTGGTGGTACAGGAGGACATATTTTTCCTGCAATCTCAATTGCCAATGCTCTGAAAAGAATAGATGAAAATATTGAAATTTTATTTGTTGGAGCAAAAAGCAAAATGGAGATGGTGAGAGTTCCTGATGCAGGTTATAAAATTGTCGGGCTGCCTATAAGTGGCTTCCAAAGACGAATTACGTTAAAAAATATTTCGTTCTTTTTTAAATTATTTTTTAGCATACTTAAATCTAAACGAATAATAAATTCATTTAAGCCCGATGTGGCTGTTGGAGTTGGTGGATATGCTAGTGGACCTTTGCTTTATATTGCTTCAAAAAAAGGAATCCCTTCTTTAATACAGGAGCAAAATTCCTATGCAGGGATAACTAATAAATTGCTTGCTAAAAGAGTAGATAAAATTTGTGTAGCTTATCATAATATGGAGAATTTTTTTCCAAAAGAAAAAATATTATTTACAGGAAACCCTATTCGTAAAGATTTGTTGGAAATTGATAGTAAGAAAGATGATGCTTTAAAATATTTTAATTTAAATAATAAATCTAAAGTTTTGCTAATTGTGGGAGGTAGTTTAGGAGCTTTAACTATTAATCAGAGTGTTCTTAAAGATTTAGATAAGTTCTTTCGTGGTGGAGTACAAGTTATTTGGCAAACAGGAAAAAGTTTCTATGAGAAAGCAAAATTTGAATTACTAAGGTATAATAATCAAGAAAAGAGGATTAAAATTTATGATTTTATTTCAAAAATGGATTTTGCTTATGCTGCTGCAGATATTATTATCTCTAGAGCAGGAGCAGGTACTATTTCTGAATTATGTTTGGTTAAGAAACCTGTGATATTAATTCCATCGCCAAACGTAGCAGAAGATCATCAAACTAAAAATGCAATTGCTTTGGTGGAAAAAAATGCTGCTGTTTTAATTAAAGATAATCAAGCAATAGAATTGCTGGCTGACGAAGCGTTAAGCTTAATTAAAGATGCTGACAAAATGAAAAACCTATCAGAAAATATATCAAAATTAGCAGTTGCTAATTCTGATGAGATTATTGCAAATGAAATTTTAAAAATGATTGAATAATTGTAAATGGATATAAATAGTATACATAATGTTTATTTAATAGGTATTGGTGGAATTGGAATGAGTGCTATTGCACGATATTTTAAGTCTTTAAACTTTAATGTTGCCGGCTACGATAAAACACCATCTCCATTAACCGAAGAGTTAACAGATGAAGATATTGATATTCATTTTGATGATGATATACAACAAATACCAAAATTATATAAAACAGACATCAATAATACTTTAATAATATATACTCCTGCAATTCCAAACAATCATTCTGAATATAATTATTTCAAAAAAAACAATTTTCAGATATATAAGAGATCAAAAGTACTAGGTCTAATTTCTAATCACAAAAAGGGAGTTGCTGTTGCAGGTACTCACGGGAAAACAACAGTTTCTACTTTAATCGCCCATATTCTTAAACAATCGAAATTTGATTGTAGTGCTTTCCTGGGAGGAATTTCAAATAATTACAATAGTAATTTATTAATGTCAGACAAAAGTAATTTTGTTGTACTTGAAGCTGATGAGTTTGACAAATCATTTCTTCAATTATTCCCCTATTTCGCTGTTGTAACTTCTGTTGATGCCGATCATCTGGATATCTACGGAGATGAGAAAAGATTGAGAGAATCTTTTGTTCAATTTATTAAGCAAATAAAAGAAAATGGTAAACTGCTTATCAAGAAAGATCTTAATCTCAATTATGAATTAAATAAAGGAGTAAAACAATACACCTATTCATTAAATTCTAAAGCCGATTTTTATGCAAATAAAATTTGTTTAAGCAATGGCGTTTATTATGTTGATATTGTTACACCAGATGAAATTATTAAAGATGTGGAGATAGGAATGCCGGGCTTGTTTAATGTTGAGAATTCAATAGCAGCTTTTGCAGTTTCTTATTTATTAAGGGTAGAACAAAAAGATATTAGAGCTGCCATAGCAAATTCAAAAGGGGTAAAGCGTCGTTTTAATTATATTATTAAGACAAATAATTTAGTATATATTGACGATTATGCACATCATCCCAACGAATTAAAAGCAGCTATTTCGTCAGCTAGAGAATTGTTCCCCGATAAAAAAATCACAGGCATTTTTCAGCCGCATTTATATTCACGAACACGTGATTTTGCAAGCGAGTTTGCTAAAAGTTTAGAATTGCTCGATTGTTTAATAATGCTCGATATTTATCCGGCTCGCGAGTTGCCTATTGAGGGGGTTAGTTCCAAAATGATTCTGGATAAAGTAAGTATTGAGAATAAATTTTTATGTTCAAAGAGTGAATTAATTGATGTTTTAAAAAAACAAGAAACTGAGGTTGTGTTAACTTTAGGGGCAGGAGATATCGATCGATTAATTCAACCGATAAAAAAATATTTTGAAACAATTGTTAACGATTAAAAAATAATTTTAGAGAATGTAATTTTTTCTATTATCAATAATAAATGAAAAATTTTAAGTACATAAAAGAAATATTAATTTGGTTATCAATAATAGCTTATTTGATAATTTCGCTCAGCTTTGTTTCTGAGAAAGAATCGCAAATACCTTGTAGCTCCGTTGATGTGGCTATTGTTGACGATTCCCACAATCGTTTTGTTGAAGAAGATGATATTATTTCTATGATTTATAATAAAGGAGGTAAATTATTAGGATATCCTATAGATAGTATTAATTTGGCTAATTTAGAAGAGTTGATTAATGATAATCCATCGATTAAAAAATCAGAAATTTACCGAACAATAAATGGAATTTTAAAAATTGACATAGAACAACGCAAGCCTATTGTTAGAATAATTAATTTTAATAATGAAAGTTATTATATTGATGAACAGGGAGCTTTAATGCCTCTTTCAAATAATTATACAGCTCGAGTGCTTGTGGCAAATGGAGATATTAATGAACCGTATCAATTAAATTATTCTACCGACATTATTTCTTCATCAAAAAAAGATGAGCTAAATAGACATTGTGTGTTATGTGATATATATAATATTGCCAAATTTATTTATAATGATGAATTTTGGCGTTCTCAAATAGAACAGATATATGTTCGGAATGGTGAATATAAACTCATTCCTAGAGTTGGTTCGCAAGTTGTTTTGTTTGGTGGGATTAATAATTTAGAAGAAAAATTCATTAAGTTAGAAGCTCTTTATAAACAGGGTTTTTCTCAGGTAGGATGGAATAAATATAAAACAATAAATTTAAAATATACTAATCAAATTATTTGTACAAAAAAATAAAGTTTATGAGCCAAAAAGAAAATTTTATTGCAGCTATTGATATTGGCACTACAAAAATTGTTGCAATAATTGGAAAGAAAAACAAAAATGGTAAATTAGAAATTTTAGGCTTAGGAAATTCACCATCAAGTGGTGTGAAGCGTGGTGTAGTGCTTAATATTGAAAAAACCGTTTGTTCAATTAATGAAGCTGTTAGTCAAGCTGAGAAAGTTTCTGAATGTAAAATAAACAATGCTTTTGTAGGTATTGCCGGACAACACATTAGAAGCATTCGAAACAGAGGGTATATCAATAGAGAAACTTACGACGAAGAAATATCTCTCGACGATGTTCAGAGTTTGATTGACGATATGCATAGAATACCTGTTGAAGTTGGTGAAGAAATAATTCATGTTTTACCTCAAAATTTTATTGTCGATAATGAAACAGGAGTAAAAAGCCCTGTAGGAATGTTCGGAAAGCGACTTGAAGCAAATTTTCATATTGTTATTGGTCAAACTGCTGCAGGAAACAATATAAAAAAATGTGTTAACAGGTCAGGATTAAAAGTGAACAAATTGATTTTAGAACCTTTAGCATCTTCAAATGCAGTATTAACCGAAGACGAAAAAGAGGTTGGTGTTACTTTAATTGATATTGGTGGAGGAACAACTGATGTAGCAGTTTATTACGATGGAATTATTCGTCATACTGCTGTAATACCTTTTGGTGGAAATATTATTACTAATGATATAAAAGTTGGTTGTTCAATATTAGAAAGACAAGCCGAGGCTTTGAAAATTAAATTTGGCTCTGCTCTTGCCGATGAGGCTCAAGAAAATAAAGTTGTTACTATCCCGGGTATTAGCGGACGACAAAGTAAAGAAATTTCTTTCAAAAGTTTGGCACACATTATTCAGTCAAGAATGGAAGAAATAATTGATGAAATTTATTTTGAAATTGAAACGTCTGGTTTTGCAGATAAATTAGGTGCAGGTATAGTTGTAACAGGAGGTGGTGCTTTATTGAAGAATTTGCCACAATTATTAGCATATAAAACCGGAATGGATGTGCGAATTGGCTTCCCAAATCAGCATTTAACAAGCGATGTTGTTGATGATATAAACCAACCAAAATATTCAACAGCCATTGGGCTTATTTTAAAAGGTTATGAAGATGTTGAGATTGATGAAGAAGTCTTTGAAAAAAAAAATGAAGTAAATAATGTAGAGAAGGAAGAAAAAAATGAATCAAAACAGACTTCAAAGAAAAAAATATTCAATGGGTTTCTTGATAAGTTCAGTGATATGTTTGAAGTTGATGATGGGAAGATGTAAATTATTGTAGTATAATAATTTTGATTTAATAATTAGCAATTTAATAATATCGTTATGGCAGAAGATATAATAAATTTTGATTTACCACAAGAAAGATCATCAATAATAAAAGTTATTGGTGTAGGAGGTGGCGGTAGCAATGCTATTAATTATATGTATGGACAGGGTATTACTGATGTAAATTTCGTTGTGTGTAATACTGATGCTCAAGATTTAGCAAGAAGTCCTGTTCCTGTGAAAATTCAGTTGGGAGAAACTTTAACTCAAGGTCGTGGTGCCGGGAATAACCCTGAAATGGGAAGGCAAGCAGCAATAGAAAGTCTTGATAGCATTACAGAGTTATTGTCACACAACACAAAAATGGTTTTTATCACTGCCGGTATGGGTGGTGGTACGGGCACTGGTGCAGCACCTATTATTGCGAAAGAAGCCAAAGAAAACAATATATTAACTGTTGCCATTGTTACTATTCCATTCCAATTTGAAGGAAAACGACGAATTAGTCAGGCAGTTCAGGGGATATCTGAATTAAAAGAGTATGTCGATTCTTTGCTAATTATTAATAATGAAAAATTGCGCCAGATATATGGTAATTTGCCGTTCTCTGAAGCTTTTTCAAAAGCAGATAATGTTTTAACAATTGCTGCTAAAGGCATTGCCGAAATAATTACTGTTTCAGGAAATATTAATGTTGACTTTGCTGATGTACAAACTGTAATGAATAACAGTGGGGTTGCATTAATGGGTTCTGCTGTTGCCGAAGGGGAAGATAGAGCTCTTTGCGTTATTCAGGAAGCATTAAATTCTCCTTTATTAAATGATAACGATATTAAAGGTGCTAAAAATATATTATTGAATATTCGTTCGGGTAAAGATGATGAAATTAGAGTAGATGAGATAGGACAAATAACTGATTATCTTCAGGATGCTTCAGGTTTGGATGCTGATATTATTTGGGGTAACACTCTTGACGAAAGTTTAGAGAGAAAAATTTCAGTTACAATTATTGCAACAGGCTTTAACACTGAGTCAATACCCGAATTTGCAGTAAATAGAGTAGAAAAGAAAGAAAAAATATCTCTTGACGAAGATTTGAATTCTAACATTGAATTTGAAGTAGATAATAAAGTTTTAAAGCAAAAAAATGTTTTTTCATCTGCACAAAGGAGAATAGAATTTAATGGGAATGACGAAGTAGAAAAATTTGATTTGGAAGATAGTGCTGTTAATGTAAATGTTTCAAATACCGAAAGGATAAAAGACGAAGAGATAAATATAAGCAGGACAAAAAAAGAACAACATAATATTAAAAATATAAAAAGAAATCAAGTAAGATATAATAATTACAGAAGAACAAATAACATAGAAGAATATGAGGATGTGCCTGCTTATAAGAGGAAAGAGATTGAATTAGAAAGTTACAGTTTGTCTTCTGACGATGATGTTGAGGTGTCAAGATTTACATTGTCTGACGATGAAAGTGGCGATAACTCTAATATTAATAAGAATAATTCATACCTTTTTGATAATGTTGATTAAAAAAATAAATTAATATGAACTTATTTGAACAAATTACAGCAGATATTAAAAAAGCAATGCTAAATAAAGATAAAGCAATGCTTGAAGCGTTAAGAGCTGTTAAATCGGCTTTGTTAATAGAAAAAACAAAAGGAGCTTCTTCTGAATTGACAAAAGAAGAAGAAATAAAAATTTTGCAACGTCTTGTTAAACAAAGAAGAGAGTCCGCAGAAATTTATAAAAATCAAAATAGAAAAGAGCTGTATGATGCAGAGGTCTATCAGGCAGATGCAATTCAGCTTTATTTACCAAAGCAGTTGAGTGATGAAGAATTGACAAAAGAAATAGCTGAAATAATTGCTAGTGTTGGTGCATCATCGATGAAAGATATGGGAAAGGTTATGGGAATTGCAGGGAAAAAATTGGCAGGCAGAGCTGAAGGAAAGATTATAGCTGATAAAGTAAAGGTTTTGTTGTCATAAAAATAATTGACAAAAAAACAGGCTGTCATAAGACAGCCTGTTTTTTTTATGACTAAGTAAGTATAATATCTACTAATAGAATTTATATCTATTATCTTTTATGTCTGAATTTTCTTTTAAAGCATTGAAAGAAATGGATTCTATTTGATTGAGTAAGTTTTTAGTAAGATAAACTTTTTCTTTATTAATGTCGATTTTTTCACCGGAGTTGTTAATTGACTTAACAACAATAACATACACTCCATTATTTCCTTTAATTGGTTCTGATAATTTCTCTTTAGGAAGAGTTACGGCAGCGGCATTGATTTTTGGCTCAATTCCTAGTCCCTTAATCCCAAATGATGAAAATCTAATGTCTTTTGAAGATTTTACTTCTGTGTTAAGACTTTTTGCTAAGTCATTAATGTTATTTTGATTTTGATTTTTAATGTCTTCAATAAGCTTTTCTGCTTTTTTCTCACGTTTAACATCAATTTCAATATCAGTTCTTACTTGTTCAATATCTGAATAACCTTCTTCTCTTACATCAGTTAAAGTTGCTACAACAAATTTATTTCCAAATTCAAAAATTGGAGAACCAGTTCCTTCTTCAGCTTTAAAAGCCCATCTGATAAGTTCTCTTGGAGAATCTAATCCGGAAATCTTATTGTCGTTTATTCTTAAATTATTTGCTACTTTCTTTGTTAAGTTTTGCTTTGTAACAGCTTCTTCAAATTTTTCTTTTGTGTTATAAAGTCCTGCAAATTTACTTGCTTGTGAATAAATTTGTTGATAGGTTTCAGAACTTGGTTCAATTTTTCTGTCAAGAATAGCAAGCTGAACTTTTTTATGTTTTGGGCTTTGTTTAATTATTTTAACTAAATGAATACCATATTGTGTTTTAATAGTAAAAATATCGCCTTTATTTGCGAAGAAACAAGAATCGCTAAAAGCTTTACTAATAGAATTTTCTTGAAGCCAACCAATATCTCCACCTTTTTCAGAAGAGCCTTGATCTTCTGAATATTTTTTTGCTAAATCTGAAAATTTTTGACCGTGTTTAATTAAATTTTTCAAACTGTCAACCAATACTTCTGCTTTTGAATAATCTCCTGAGTTTTTATCGGGAGAAATTAAAATATGACTTACTTTAACAGAATCCGGTAAATTTGCAATTCTACTTACTTTTACTAATTTATAAGTGCCATCTTCGAGATATGGTCCATAAATTTCACCTTCTTTTGAATTAAATGCAAATGATGCAACTTGTCCTGAAAGTTCTTTTTCTGTATAGAATTTGTTATCGAAATGAGAATCAGCATTTAAGTTAACAAACTGTTCGTCATCTTCAGTGTTTTTAAATTCTTCAACAATATCATTTATCCATTTGTGAGCTAATCCCTCATCTTTTTTCGAAGGAACAACTTCAAATGTAACATAAGCAATATCACGAGAAGCTTCTTGTTTGAATTTATTAATGTGTTTTTCGTAATAATTTGATAAATCTTCGTCAGTAATAGTGATAAGACTGTCGCTAACAGAGTTGTATCTCATAACAATATAGTCAATATCAGCACTGAGATTTCTTTCTTGAGCTTCTTTTTTAGCTTCAAGGTCAGTAATAAATAGACCTTTTTTTATTAAATTATTATATTTTTCATTAAGTCTGTTGTGTAATACAACTTTCTCAAAAGCTAACCAACTTTGTCTTGCTTTGCCTGAAGGATCTTGGTCAAGATTTTTAAGGAATTGAATAACTAAAGTACGATCAAACTGACCTGTTGTTCTATTTTGAAAAATTGGAATTTGTTTAATTTGAGGAAGAATATTATTTCCCTGAACCATATCAAAAAGCTCATCAGAACTGATTGATATTCCAAGTTCTGAATATTCTTTTTTCATTACATAGTCTCTAATTAATTCATTCCAAGTTTGTTGTCTTATTCTTTCACTTGTTTCTTCATCTAAAGCAGATTGATTAGTGTTTCGTTTATAGTTTTCTGTTGCTTCTTCAACTTTTTGTTGATATAGTTGAACAGGAATTGATTTTCCTGCTACTTCGGCAATTTCATTTTGAGAACCTGAAAATAATGATCGTCCTGATTTTAACATATCACCTAAAATGAAGGCTAATAAGGCTAAACCAATAACTACAGCAACCAATACGCCTGCTTTGTTTCTTATGTTTTGTAATGTGGCCATTTTTTAATTTAATTATTTATTTTTATCTTATTTTTTTGAATTTACGAAGATAATAAAATTTACCATGAAATTTATTTTAGTTGGCAAATATAAGCTTAAGTTTAGAATTTTTTGAGTGATTTTTTATTTTTTTTCAATAAATAGCGTTATTAATTCTATTCTTGTTTGACTAACTTTCAGAATTTTGACTCTATAAGAGCCAATTTCTATGCTGTCATTAATTTGGGGAATCTTTTCCAGCTTGGATAAAATTAATCCTGCAATTGTTTCGTAGTCTTCGCTTTGAGGAAGATCTAAATTATATTTCTCGTTAATATAGTCAATCTCTAATCTACCAGAAAACATATATTCGTTTTCGCTTATTTTTTTGTCGATAAAATCAGTAGAATCATGTTCGTCTTCTATTTCTCCAAAAATTTCTTCCATAATATCTTCAATTGTTACCATGCCGGAAGTTCCTCCAAATTCATCAACGACCAATGCAATGCTTTTATGATTTTGAATAAATGATGATAGTAGCTTGTTTGCCGGCATAGTTTCAGGAACGATTGGAATTTTGTGAAGCATTTCTTTTATTGAAGACGGATTGTTAAATAATTCTGATGAGTGAGTATATCCAATAATATTATCAATACTTCCGTCGTAAATTAAAATTTTTGAGTACCCTGTAGTAATAAATTTTTCTTTCAGTGTTTCAATTGAGTCGTTTATGTCTAAAGCAACAATTTCATTTCGGGGAATTATGCATTCTCTGAGTTTTACTTTTGAAAAATCAAGAGCATTTTTAAAGATTTTCATGTCATGCTCTATTTCAACATCTTCATTTTTTGTGTTTTTGTTCTCGTCAATAAGATTGTTTAGGTCGATTTTACCGAAAGAAACTTTTGTGTCTTCTTTCGTTATTTTTATTCGGAAAATAAGTCTTAAAAAGTTGTTTGAAAACAATATAGAAAAGTGAGTTATTGGATAAAATAAGTAATAAAAAATTAGAACAGGGACAGAAAAAAACTTTAAAATTTTATTCGGATTTATTCTGAATAATGTTTTTGGAACAAATTCTGCTGTTAGTAGTATTATTAAAGTTGATACTATTGTTTGAATTAACAAAACAGATATGTATGATTTGGTAATTAAATATATTACAGGCTCAAGAATATTAGCCATAAAAACACCATAAATAACTAAAGAGATAGTATTTCCAATTAACATTGTTGCTATGTAATGTGTTGGGTGTTCTGTGAAAATTGAAATAATGTCAGCAGGAAAAAGACCTTGCTTTTTATCAAGTTCAATTTTTAATTTATTTGATGATATAAAAGCCATTTCCATTCCGGAAAAAAAAGCTGATAAAAGAAGTGAAATAAGAATTATGATAAAGTTATTCATTACAAAATACCTCTTATTTTTTTTTATTGGTTTCTGTTTTTCTTAAATTCCTCCTGTAAAAATACATTAATAGAGCAATTAATGTAAAGATAAAAAACAAATAGCTTTCTTTAAAACTTAATTGAATTGTTTTATGAATTCCTGCAAAAAGACTTAATATTGAAACAACGAGCCACAATATTTGTAGTATGTAAGCGAAATGTTTTTTCATAATAAGATTATAATTTTTTTAATTCTCAACGTTTATTATTCCTTTGGGTTTTAAAATTTCCCAACTCGACAAATCTTGGTTCGCTTTAAGTCCATGTCCATAAAAAACACCTTCACTTGTTGATATTTTTACAAACTCGTCGGTATGAATACGTCCCTTTCTTTTATCCCAAATTAAGAATTCAGTATTAAGCTTCTCGTTTTTTTCTTTATTAATTACAACTACATCGTATTTTGCTTCCCAAATTTCTTTCTTGTCAAAATATTTTGAGTAATTTGCTGTTATCTTTGCATTTACAAGAAGAGAATCGTTATAAAAAAGAACTTCAATACCTTTTGGAAATTCAGTATACGGGTCTTCTTTTTGTATAAAGTGATTTAGCTCTTTAGCAATAAGTTTTACTTTTATTTTGGCAGAATCGCTATAAATAATTTCTATATTTTTTGCTGATATACTAGGAGTTTCTTTGTAATTTGTTAGTGTTTTTATTTCTTCAATATCGTTTGTGCACGAAAAAAGCATTATACTACCTACAATTGCAGGTAGTATAATGCTTTTAAATAGTGTTGTTTTTGAAAGTTTTATTAAATTAACAATTTTGTCAATTTGCATATTATTTTTAAATATTATTTAAAACGAGCAATTGTTTTTTCGTTTATCCATCCTTCCACAGTATATGTATTTCCTTCTTGAACTTCATGAAAGAAAGCAGATTCTTTATCAGGAAAATATTGTGAATAAGTTTTTATTAGCTCATTAGCTTGATCAACTAAAGATGTGTCAATTTTTTTAGCTTTAATGAATTTATCGACAGCACTCCAGTAAACCGCTTTATGAGCAAATTCATCTTCACCAATATTTTTAGAATCAGTAGCATAAGCTTTACCAATTAAAATATAAGGGTTTCCGTCTTTAGGATTAAATTTTATTGCATTATAAGCGTATGTTCGGGCTAGTTCGTGATTGCCTTGTGAATTTGTTAATATTCCTAGCTCATAATAATATCTTGCTTTTACAATGCTGTCTTCTTCAAGACTAATTGCTTCTTTATAATAATGAGTTGCTTTCGAAAATTTTTCTTTTTTCAAAAATAATTTTGATAAATTATAAGCTGCTTGAGCCGAAGGTTCTAGTTTGTATAGGTTTACAGAAGTTTCTTCGAACAATTTGCAATTATTACATTCAGTTTTATCAAGTAATTTTGTAATTTTTTTCAATAATTCAACATCTTCGGGTGCTTCATTAAATTTAGGTGTAAATAATGATATTAAAGCATCGCAATCAGCAGCACCACTATCAGAAAATAATCCTTCGCAATTACCCATAATAGTTTTAGCCTTTTCTATTTTTTTTGGTTTTTTTTGGTTTTTTATTGCATAGTTAAGAGCATCAATAGATTTTGTGTAGTTGTTAATAACATCTTCTTTTGCAATAGTTCCTTTCTTAAATAAGTAATAAGTTGCTTGCATTAAAGAGTTAATTGCAATAGGATCGGTTTTTTCTTTTCTTATTGTTAAAGATTCAAGCAAATATTTATATGCTTCCTCTTCTCTATCTTTTGATAAATTATACAAGTCAACCCCTTTTCGACCTAAAACAGAACCTTTTTGATTGAAATGTTCAATTCTTTGGTCGTAAATCATCATAAGTGTGTCAATATATTTATTTTTTAATTCAAGATTTTTTTCATTCCGAATTAAACATTTATACATTATTGCACCTTTTATGTATGTGTTTTTACTTGCCTTAGGAGCATTGTTAAAAACATATCTCCATGGATTTAAAGCATCGTTGTAATTTTTTTGTTTGTAAAATTCAGTGTAGAGAGAAATGTTTTTAGCACATTCTACACGCGAAGCACTATCCTTTCCAAATTTTGGATTTTGATAAGGACGTTGTTGAGAAAATGCGTTGTTAATAAATACAAATAAAATAAATACCAAGCTTAATTTTATTACTGTTGTTTTCATTTTTATAAAAATTTAATCAAATTTACGTTTAATAAACCAAATATCTGACAAAGATAAGTTTAATCTTATAATTCCATAGTTTTCTTTTATTAAATTATTATCTATAGTACCTCTTTGTCCTAATTCAAATGATAGATTAATTAGGGTATTTGTTTTTCTTAAAGGTATTCCTAAGCCAAAACTAATACCATAATCTTTTAGTTGTTCGTTATAAATATTCAAATATGTATTTGTATAATGTCCGCCAAAACGATAATGAAATCTTTTATATGCATGATTAATTGAGTTCCATTTTGGAGTATATTCTAATCCAAATTTAAAAGAATTGCTGTTTGTCAATGAATCTGTTCTGCCTAAAAATTTTGTAGATGACCAGTTTTGAGTAGTGTAATCAGCACTAATAATGAATTTTTGATTTTTTGAAAAACTAAAGCCAAATCCTAAATTTGTTGGTATAGTGAAAGAATCTTTTTGGTCTTTTATATTTTCAAGAGTGTCAATTAATGTATTGTCATAAATTGAGTTTGTATATTTTCCATAAGTTGAACCTGATAATATGCTTTTCTCTACATTTATTTTGGTTTCATTGTCGAATTTTAAACCTAAAGTATATGAATAATTTTCGTTAAGTTTGTTATAATACTGAATTCCATAATTAAAAAAAACATCACTTATGTTGATATTTTTTTCACTTTGTGTATTAGTTGTGTAACTGTCGTCAACAAAAATAACTGTTCTTGTTTGATTTAAAGAACCTAGCAGATATGAAGCATTAATTCCTACTGAAAAATGTTTGAAAAATTGAAATGAATTACTCCAGTTGAATTGATTAATACCTCCGGAGCCAACAAAGTAAGTTTCTACATTTCCAATAGATGGGTAGTTTTGAGAATCGACAATGTTGTAGCCTACGTTACTGTATGGATTTAGGCTAAAGCTTGAATGCCACCAATTTGATACTCTAAACCACATCGAAAGATAATCTAAGTTTATATCGTTGCTGGTTGATTCTGCATTTGACGATTTAAATTTTGTGGTTTGGTTTTTTATCCCTATTTGAAATTTAAAACGTTGAATTTTAAGCGCACTTAATGAAGCAGGATTTATGTTGTTCTGATTTGTACTTGAACGCATTCCAATTCCGGTTCCTCCCATTGCATAATTTTGGCCAAAGCCTTTATTAACAATGTCTCCAATGCCAAATTGAGAATAAGGGGAGCTAGTGCTGTTTTGCGAAAAAAGATTTATACCTGCAAATAACAGTGATATCGAAAGAAATATTTTAATTGTTTTTAACATTATAGTCTAAAATTCTGTTTAGTCCTTGAAATAATAAATTTGATTCTACAAAGATGGGGATTTTTATTATTTTTTCAAATAAAAATGTGTCTCCACCTGTTAATATTGTTTTTAAAGTTTCATGTTCTTTTTTTAGTTTATTTATATAACCTTCTACTTCAAATAATATGCCATTTTCTACACCGTAAAGAAGTGCGCTATTTGTATCGCTTCCAATAAATTTAAAATTTTTGTCTTTCTTTACTAAGGGTAATTTTTTTGTATGTTCATGTAGTGATTGAAGCCTTAATGAAACGCCGGGGGAAATATTTCCTCCAACAAATTGATTGTTACTGTTTATAAAGTCGAAAGTAATGGCTGTTCCCATATCAATGACAAGAACGTTGGTATTTGGGAAAATATTGTTTGCACCAACAGCTGTTGCTATTCTGTCGTTGCCTAAAGTTTGTTTGCTTTTGTATTTTATTTCAATAGGAATAGCTGTGTTAGAATTAATTACAATAAAATTTCTAAAATTATTTCTAAGATAATTTCTAATTTCATCTTTACAACTAACCACTGAGGATAATATTACATTATTGATTGATGATAAGTGTTTTAAGTTTTTTATATCATTAATATGAAGTTCGTTAAATATATGGGAATCGACTAATTCGTTGTTATTATAAACTGCAATTTTCGTGTTTGTGTTTCCAAAGTCGAGTAAAAGATTCATTCAATAATAGCTTTTTTATTCAATTAGATTAATTCGATAAAATTTATTTTTATAGAATAATTTTTTATTGTGTTCCCGAAAAAAACGGAATGTCTTTTACAGTTTGTTTGTTTGTTTTAGCAAGTTAGTAAAAAATAAAATATTTAGCATTAATTGTTTTGTAGCACTTATTTTTAAAGTGATTGAGTATACATCTACGCCATCGCCTAAAGTCCATACTCTATCAAAAACGTTTTCGGTATAATCAATTTCGTCTTCTTGAATCCATTCTCCCTTGTTGTTATCATCTTTGCCATAAATTTCATATAATTTATTTACAACGTTTTTAACTTCGACATTAGATAGAATAATACCATCATTTAATAGAGTAAGGTTTATATGATTACTTCCAATTATATTTTTTTTATCATTAAAAACGCGTAAACGAGCTTTGTCAAAAATGTTTAATTCTGTACAAGGTAAAACTTTTTCATACTCAATCATAAATAGACCCTGTATTTCTTCGCAAGAAATTTCTTCATAATCCTCATCAAGAAAAAAAGTTGAAAAATCATAGATGAATAAATCTAAAACGCTTTTATTATTATGTGTTTCCATAATAATTAATTTTGATAAAGAATATTAATGAATAAAAATTATGACAAAAATAATAAAAAACTCTTAGGATTTTAATTTTTTTTTTAGTTGTTAATCAATTAAGTACCTTTTTTAAGGTTGATATTGCTTGTGCAATATTAGTAATATTTGTAAAGGTAAGAGAAAGTTTATTGTTTTTTTCTTGCATTACACAATTGTTTTTTTGTTTTTGAACGAAATTAAGAATTGACATGAAAATACCTGATTGATAGAAGGGTGAGCTCTGGTTTGAAATGAAATATATTATCATTTTGTTTTTTTTGAGAATTATTTTTTCAACACCAAGTTTAATAGCAATCCATCTTAAACGAACAACATTTAGCAATTCTTCACTTTGTGTAGGAATTTTACCAAAACGATCAATTAATTGTGTTTCGAATTCTAATAAACTTTCTTCGTTATCAATGTTGTCTAGCTCGCGATAGAGTTTTATCCGTTCACTTATATTGGAAATGTATTCGTCAGGGAATAATAATTCTAAGTCAGTATCTATATGACAATCTTTTGCAAAAGTGAAATTTTCAAACTCAGGTTTGTTAGTCAGTGACTGTGCTTTTTGTATTTGTTCGTTACTGCAGTCTTGTTTAAATTGATTTTTAAATTCGTTCTCTTTCAGTTCTTGAATAGCCTCATTAAGGATTTTGTTATAAGTTTCGAATCCAATATCGGCTATAAAACCACTTTGTTCTCCCCCAAGCATATTGCCGGCTCCTCTAATATCCAGATCTTGCAATGCGATATTAAGCCCACTGCCTAATTCAGAATAATTTTCAATCGCAGATAATCTTCTTCTAGCATCGCTCGACAATAAGGAGAGTGGAGGTGCAAGTAAATAACAAAAAGCTTTTTTGTTTGAACGTCCAACTCTTCCACGAAGTTGATGAAGGTCGCTCAATCCGTAATTTTGAGCATTATTAATAATTATTGTGTTTGCATTTGGAATATCAATGCCTGATTCAATAATTGTTGTTGCAATTAATACATCGTATTTTCCATAAATGAAGTCAAACATTTTTTGTTCAAGCTCGGGACCTTTCATCTGACCATGAGCAACCATTGTTTTAACATTTGGGCATATTCTGTTTATTAATATTTTAATTTCTTCAATATTTTTTATGTTATTGTTAATAAAAAAGACTTGCCCGTTTCTGTCAACCTCATAATTTATTGCTTCTTTAATAATTTCTTCACTAAAAGTGTGTAATTCTGTTAATATTGGATGACGATTGGGAGGGGGGGTGTTAATTATTGATAAATCTCTAGCACCCATTAATGAAAATTGAAGTGTTCTTGGTATTGGAGTCGCTGTTAATGTTAAAGTATCAATATTTATTTTAAATTGTTTTAGTTTTTCTTTTGCCGAAACACCAAATTTTTGTTCTTCATCAATAATAAACAAGCCAAGGTCTTTGAATTTAATATCTTTACTAAGTAGCCTGTGTGTGCCAATTATTATGTCAATTTTTCCTTCTTTAAGTTTTTTTATAGTTTCTTTTTGAACTTTTGCGGTTTTTAATCGATTTAAATAATCAATAGTACAAGGGAATTTTTTTAACCTTTCCGAAAAAGTTGTAAAATGTTGAAGTGCTAATATTGTTGTTGGCACTAATATGGCAACTTGTTTGTTGTCGGCAACAGCTTTGAATGCAGCACGTATAGCAATTTCGGTTTTCCCAAAACCAACATCTCCGCAAATCAATCTATCCATTGGGATATTAGATTCCATGTCCTCTCTTACATTTTGTGTTGCTTTTGTTTGATCCGGTGTGTCTTCATATATAAAAGAGGCTTCAAGTTCTCTGTTCATATACGAATCGGGTGAAAATTGAAAACCTTTTTTTTGTTTGCGCTTTGCATATAACGAAATTAAGTCTTTTGCAATATCTTTTACTTTCTTCTTTGTATTTAACTTCAATTTTTGCCATGCGCCTGATCCTAATTTGTATATTTTAGGAGGTATTCCTTCTTTCCCTTTGTATTTTGAAATTCTATGTAACGAATGAATACTAACATATAAGATATCATTATCTTTATATATAAGTTTTATTGCTTCTTGTGTTTTTCCGTTTATGTCAATTTTTTCTAAGCCACCAAATTTACCTATTCCATGATCAATATGAACAATGTAATCGCCGGGATGTAAGTTAGTTATCTCATTTAACGATACTGATTGTTTTTTTATGAAATTGCTTTTTAAATTGAATTTATGATAACGGTTAAATATTTGGTGATCGGTATAAAAACAAATCTTCATGTCGTTATCGATAAACCCTTCGTGCAAATTAATAGTAAGAGGTTCGAAATTTATATCAGGATTAATTTCTTCGAAAATCGAATTTAGCCTTTTTATTTGTTTTTCATTTTCGGATAGAATAAAAATTTTATATCCCTTTAATATATTTTCGTAAATATTATCACTTAATAGTTCAAAATTTTTGTTAAAACTGGGTTGAACAGATGTGTTGAAATTTAGTTTTAGCTTAGGTTTAAAATAATTTTTATTGCTAAATTCAATAACAGAAACTATTTCTAAATTTTTTAGAAATAATTGACTATTAATTATTTGCTGTTTTATATTGGGTGAGTTTTCACTGTCATTTATTGTTTTATTATATATAGAATCTAATCTGTCTGCAATAAATTGAATATTGTTAGCAAATACAACAGAATTTTTTTGAATGAAGTCGAAAAAAGATTCCCATTTTTCTGTAGTGCTTTCTGTTTGAATGTTAGGAACAATATTAATTTTTTTTAAATTTTCTTTTGACAATTGGTTTTCAACATTAAAACTTCTGATAGTTTCAACTTCATCACCAAAGAAATCAATTCGAAAAGGGTTCTCGTCAGAAAAAGAGAAAACATCAATAATACTTCCTCTTATTGAAAATTGTCCCGGTTTATATACAAAGTCTGTTCTTTCAAAGTTGTATTCGTTTAAAACATCAGTAATGAAATCAATAGAAACTTTTTCGCCAACATTTAATTGTAAAGTGTTTTTTTTAAGGTTGCTTTTAGTAATTACTTTTTCAACAATTGCTTCAGGATAAGTTACAATAAGAACATTTTTAGTTGATGTTATTTTGTTCAGTACTTCTGTTTTAATTACAATGTTTGATGTTTCTAACTGTTTGTATTGTATTGAGCGCTTGTATGAAGATGGATAAAAAAGAATGTTTTTTTCATTTATAAGCTCTACTAAATCGTTATAGAAATATGCAGCTTCTTCTTTATCAGATAGTATAACAACATATGTGTTTTTGTGTTTAAGAAAAGTTTGTGCGCAAGCTATAGCCTTTGACGAGCCTTTTAGCCCGCATAAATGAATATTTGTTGATTTATGTTCTTCGAGTTGTTTTGTTATTAAACTAAAGAACTTATGCTGATTTAGTAATTCTAAAATTTTGGAAGTTTGCAATTTTTGATAGTTAGTCTTCGTCCTTAATTCCAATAAGTTTAATGGGTACTTTTTTTAACATCGCATATATTTCTCCTTCAGATTGAATATCATCATCGTCAATAAAATAGTACCAATTAATGCTAATTTCTTTATTCGTCTTATGGAACTCTTCAAATTTTGTTAAAATTAACGAAACCATTTTTGCAGAAGCAGAATTTAGATAATCCATCCTGAAATTAACCTCAATTGGAGTCGGAAGGTAATTTATATTAGCATCAATCCATTTTATAATTGGCTCGTATGTTCTAACGACATTTTCAGGCAATGAACGACCAGATATTTCATAAAAATTATTAATAGGATCAAAAACAATTTTTGGTGTCTTTGACGTTGCTTCTATAAGTAATGGTTCAACATTCATTTTATAAAAATATTTAACTTTAGCGTTTGTTTTTCAATTCCCAAAATAGAAATAAAAAATGTTAATTAAAAATTTTATATTAATTATTTTGTAACTAATCGGTGCAAATAATTATTAAC
>Ga0164318_10001174_pt1 | contig 22792 bp, 17 predicted proteins | sample GuaBasSedimGuay9_FD_113734 | JGI IMG/M metagenome (GOLD analysis project Ga0164318, IMG submission 113734) | Subseafloor sediment microbial communities from Guaymas Basin, Gulf of California, Mexico - Guay9, Core 4571-4, 0-3 cm | ecosystem: Environmental > Aquatic > Marine > Hydrothermal vents... | reverse complement strand
TTTGGAACCGGCAGCCGCTAGACGGATATGGGCGGGGAAAATTCGGCTTCTATAGACGACCTCTGTATTTTTGGATCAAAGATTCTGGTGCGATACTGCAATATTTATGGACAATTGTTGCATTAAGCCACCAGGACCTGCAGGACCCCATGGAAGAAAGGTGCGTTGTACGTTTCTTGTCGGGAAGATGGCCTGAGCCCTAAGCTTATGAAATTGCAGAAAAAATTCCGGAGGGACGAGCTTGGCCAAGGGGAGCGAACCGGCTGTTAGAGGTGGTACGGATGATGCAGATTCAGTGAGATTACTAGATGGGTCACTGTTCATTTTGAAGGAGGGGCAAGATGAATATTTCTGATATTTTTCAAGGAGTTCCTCCCATGTATAACGTCTTGCTTAAGCAACCGGACCTGGGGAAAAGGGATATTTCGTCGGTGGTCTTTTGCCTTTCTGCTGCTACAAAGATGCCCGAGAACCTCATCCTGCAGGTGGAGGAAAAGCTTAAATGGCGATATGCGGAGGCCTGGGGCCTTACTGAGGTTTCATGCGTTGGGACTACCGCGCCATATACTGAGACCAGGATTGGCTCCTGCGGTAAAGGCATGGACGATGCACAGATAAAAGTGATCGACGAACAAGGCAATACGCTTGGGCCGGGGCAACAGGGTGAGTTGTGTGTAAAAGGCACATGTGTTACCTTGGGATATCTCAATAACCCAGAGGCCACAAAGGCCGCCTTTGACCCTGAGGGGTGGTTTCACTCTGGCGATATTGCTTATATAGACGAGGACGGTTATGCCTACATTGTTGACCGAAAAAAGGACATGATCAACGTGGGCGGGGAAAAGGTATTTCCTTCTGAAGTGGAAGACATGATGCTGGAGCATCCTAAGATCAAAGACCTGGTGATCGTGGGGATACCTGATGAGCTGAAGGGAGAAGCACCTAAGGCATTTATTCAGCTCAGAGAAGGAGAAGTGGCAACAGAAGAAGAAATAAAAGAATTTTGTAAAGGTCGAATGGCCCCGTACAAGGTCCCGGCAGCTGTGGAGTTCGTGGACGAAATCCCGCGCTCTGCATCGGGTAAGGCTTTGAGAAGATTGCTAAGGGATAAGGAGTGGGCCAAAAACAGAAACTAAGGCATGAGGAGGCGCTGATGGATTATAAGTTTATACTGTATGAGGAAAATGACGAAATAGGAATTTTAACCCTGAATCGACCTGACAAGCGAAATGCCTTGGGACGCGAAGCCGAAGAGGAAATTATCGCATGTTTGCAGGATGCGGGCAAAAGATGCGATGTGAAGGTTATCATATTGAAGGCGGCAGGAGAGGTATTTTGTGCAGGGCATGACAGGAAAGAGATCTTGAATCAGCCTATAGGCGAGATTAGGCGGCTTTTCCATACCTCCTTCAATATGATGATGACCATGCGTATGGCCCCCCAGTGCATCATCGCCCAGGTTCAAGGGATCGCCATGGCAGGTGGATGCCACTTGGCTGCGGCATGTGATTTGATAACAGCGGGAGAGGAAAAGGCTCGGTTTGGAATGACGGGGCTGATATATTCCTACAATTGCTCCACCCCTACTGTTGCTGTTAGCCGGGCGGTGCCTCAAAAAAAGTGCATGGAAATGCTTATGACTGCGAAGCTTTATACAGCAAGGGAGGCCGAGGCCTTTCACCTGGTAAACCGAGTATTTCCAGATGACAAGCTAGATGAGATGACCATGGAATGGGCAAAGGAAATAGCAAAAGCCAGCAAGTATGCTATCTACATGGCAAAGCAAGTTTTTTATTCGCAGATTGAGATGACAGAGTGGCAGGCATATCAATATGCCAAGGAAATGATGGCACTGGCGGGGGTAAGTATAAATGCCACAGAGGGTTTTAGTGCCTTTGTTGAAAAGAGAAAGCCGGTGTGGGACGAATCCTCACCCTTTTAGTGTATCTTGAGATGCAAGGGACATACATCTTAATCATAAGGGTCCTTACCCCTAAAGACCTTGATGTAGGAAAGCTCGGCAAGATCCATTTTGACAAAGGTCTTTATGCATATGTTGGCTCCGGGATGAGGGGACTTGAGGGGAGGATAAAAAGGCATCTGCGAAGAAAAAAGAAGAACCACTGGCACATTGATTACCTCCTAGCATATAGTGAAATAATAGACCTGATTATTCTTGAAACGAGGCAAAGGTGCGAGTGTGAAGTAGCCTCTAGGCTCAGCGCTCAATTTTCCTCAATCAAGAATTTTGGTTCAAGTGATTGTAGGTGCTCCAGCCATTTGTTTTTCCTTGGTAAAGAAAAAGCACGGCTGGACAAGATAGTCACTAGGCTATGGTTTGAAGTCCCCTGCCTAGGGCCAAGCCAGGGCCTTGATGACGCCACTGATATCCGTGGGATCCTATTTGACTTAGATGGTACGCTCACCGTACCTGGTGCCCTGGATTTTCCTGCAATAAAGCAGGAGATGGGCTGTCCACCACATATACCAATCTTGGAGTATATAAGCTCAAGACCCGTATCTGAGCAAGACAGGCTGTACAGTATCCTTGAGAGACATGAAGCCGAAGCCGCGGAGAAGTCAACTCCCAATGAGGGAGCTGAACAATTCTTGGGCGCTTTAAGGGATAGGGGCTATAAGCTCGGCATAATTACCAGGAATAGGATGCCCTCAGTTGAAAAGGCGTTGAGTAAGTTCAGGGGTGTGAAAAAGGAAGATTTTTGCGCAATTATTACAAGGGAAAGTGCATTGCCCAAACCTCACCCCGATGGGGTTCAAAAGGCTGCCAAGCTGATGGGGATCACTCCAAGACAACTGCTGGTAGTGGGAGATTACCGTTTCGACATTATAGCCGGAAAGGCTGCAGGTGCAAGAACCGCTCTGTTAAGAAATAGCGGTTTGCTAGAACCTGAACTCGAGCCACTGGCTGATTATAAAGTGAATAATTTGAAAGAGCTTTTGGGCTATCTCTAGGATCTTTGGGAGGGGCCTTGGCCCTTGTATGGTGCCTCGCCCCTTGTGAATCTCTTGATGAGCTTGGTCGCCGCCAAGGAGGCCCCAATACTTAGGAGCAGGGCTGCGGTCAAAAATAAGGCGATGGTTTGGGCCGTTGCCTCTGCCCAGCTGATTTGGTCACCAGCAAAGTAACCTATTGATACGAACAATACCAGTTGGATCCCAACTGATATGCCATCCACTAGTAAGAATTTTACCCATGGATAGGAGGCGATTCCAGCCGCTACATACGCTGCAGACCTGATGCCAAAGGTAAATCGCGCAAGGAACAAGGTCCACCCGCCATGATTAAGAAAGGCATTTTGGTACAATGCCAACCTTTTTTGTCCGACCAATCTAAGGACCCATCGCTTCAATGCTGGCCACGTAAAAAGCCATCTAACGGCAGCAAACAAGATAAAATCGCCTGCGAGGATGGCCAGGAACCATAGTGGTAGGCTGGTTGCGAGCTTGCTCATCTTCTGTGACATGGCATACCCACCACCTATCAGCAGGGGATTTTCAGGTATGGGGAATCCAAGGCCGCCGATAAACAGGCTGAGTGCTATCGCCCAGGTTACTGATTTGCTCGTTACCTCCACTATTATTTTCCTTTGACCACAGATTAATCTGCCTTAACCAGGACTATCTGGCCAGGGAAAATAGTGCTTCGCGGGGTAAGGTGATTCAACTTCAGAAATTCCGAGAGGCTCATTTGGTGCTTCTGGGCTATGAGAAAAGGCGAGTCACCTTCCAAGACCTTGTACGTTTTTGTTTTAAAGGAGAGGGGAGTGGGTTGGCCTTTGGGTATTAAAAGTAACTGGCCGATTTGAAGCTGTGGGCCGTTGAGATTGTTAACAGATCCTATGGCCTTTGTTGTGGTGCCGAATCTTCGGGCTATGCTCCACAAAGAATCTCCCCTTCTTACAGTATAGCGGATCAGCTGTCCCTTCGCCTGGATCGTTTTTGGTGGAGAAGATTTCTTAACCGGGATCCAGGACTTCCTGGCCACCCTGCGCCCTCGCAGGGGTATTTTCAATTTCCATCCTGCCCTTATGAATCTTGCACTCCTCAAGCCGTTGAATGCCATAATCGCTCGTACAGATGTCCTATACCGCTTTGCGATTCCCGACAGCGTCTCGCCCCTCCTCACTCGGTGAACAACGTAGGCAGGAACCGGTGGACTCCACACGGGCAAATCTTTTAGCTTGGCCAGGAGTAACTCACGTTTGCCTTTTGGCACTCGTAACGAATAGGGGCGATTGGGCGTGGAATTGAAACGAAGTTCAGGGTTTATATCTTTCAGCAGTGAATAAGAAATGCGGAGGACTTTTGCAATGGCCTTGAGGTGCACCTGTTTGTCTATGGTCACCTTTTCCGTCTCGATGGGTTGATCTAATGTAGGCAATGTGAAGCCGTAGGCCTCAGGCGCTGACAAGATATGAAGAACAGCGAGAAACTTGGGCACATAGAAGGCTGTTTCCCTTGGTAGTTTTTCATACAGGTCCCAAAAGTTGTCTAAGTAATTGATGTGTTGGGTCCTTATGCATCTTAACACAGTCCCTTCCCCGCAGTTATAGGCAGCAAGGGCTGTGGTCCAATCGCCGAAGATCTTGTGTAATTCCTTGAGGTATGCGATTGCAGCTTCGGTGGATTTTTCCGGATCCATTCGCTCGTCCACCCAGCGGTCCCTTTTAAGGCCGTATTTGTAACCAGTTGAGGCAATAAACTGCCAAAGTCCCAAGGCCCTGGCCCTGGACAGGGCCCTGATTTTGAACCCGCTTTCGATCAGGGGCAGCCAAGAGAGTTCCTCGGGCAGGCCTGCCTGCTTCAAGGAACTGACGATCATCGGCCTGTATTTCCCAGACCTTCGGTACGCATTCAGAAAAAAGTCCCGCTCTTGGGTCTGGAATAGTCGTATAGCCTGTTTTACATACCTATTCATAACAAGGGGAATTTCCTTCCCATTCCCGCTTGCCGCAGTAAACCGAGATGAATAAACTTCTATAATTCGCTTTGAAATGGTAAACCTTAGGTCGTCCTTTTGCTGATCGATCTCAGGCTTGTCTTCTCCGTCCACCTTCAATATCAGTGAATAGGCCTGGTCCAGAGCGTCCAAAGCACTGTCTAAATCACCGTGCTCCCAGTAGTCCGAGGCTGCTTGGCAGAACTCCAAGGCTGAATCAAGTAGTTCCTGATCAGATTGTTTTTTCTCCTCTGTGGGCTTAGGCGAAGGACATGGAGGCGATTTAACTTCTGTTGCCGATTGAGACTTGGGGACAGGTTTTTCCTCAGCTTTGGGCTCCTCGGCGGTGGGGATCATTAGGGAGTCTGATCTTGTGATATCAGAGGAGAGTTTGTTTTCCTCAGGTTTTTGCTCGGGCGAGGGTTGTTTTTGCTCCTCCTTTGGATTCATATGCGTGGTGGAAGCTACCGAGTCTTTGCTGACACTGACTGTAGGTCTGGGTTTTTCCTGGGTAAGTGTCGGTGCGCAGCCCAAGGGCAGGAGAAAAAAGAGGGCTGCGAGCGCCAGGCCTGGTGTTAACATAACTTTTTTGACTAAATGGTCAAATCGCATCACCGTATGGATTCCTTTTTCCAATTGAACGGGCACATTTGGCCTCGGGAGTATAGAAAAGAGGCTTGGTCTGGTCAAGAAATATCGAATGGCCTGCTAACCGTTCGATTTTCCTGGTTCATAGCCCTTTAATAAGATATCGACAAGTTGCTTTCTTGTATTTAACTCTGGGTTTTCCGTGACTAGTTCCAAGAGGCCTTTCAACACCTTCCCCACCTCGGGCCCGGGAGGGATGCCGAGCAATCGCATCACATCCTCCCCGTCAACGGCGAGGCCTGAAGGTGCAAAAACGGAATTCTTGGCGCTCAGGATTTCCTTAACCCGCTTTTCAAACTCTTGAAGTAGTCTTAGATCCCTGTCCGCTAAGGGGGTTGCATGGGCCAATAGATCTGCTCTGCGGAAGATTATGAGGATTTCGGCGTTTTCAATGCCGACCTTTCTGATCCATCTTCGCACGGCTGAGTCCGACCATTGGGGATTGTATTCTATCAGATGATGGCGCACCAAATGGGCAACTTTTCGAGTCAGGCCCGAAGAAAATCTCAGCCGCTCCATAATTTGCTCCGCTAATTTCGCGCTTTCTTCCTCATGGCCTAAAAAACGCCAGTGTCCCCTGTGTCTTGTTCTAGTTCTAGGTTTTCCAATGTCGTGAAGCAGGGCAACCAGTCGAAGTAATAGAGTAGGCTTGACCGTGTCCAGTGTGACCATTATATGCCGGAAGATCGTGTAGCGGTGGTACTTGTTTTGCCTTTTCAAGTATCCTTCCAAAAGTTCCGGTAATATGTATGATATGAGGCCTGTCCTTCGGAGAAGATGAAAGGCCACCGAGGGCGTCGGTACAACCAAAATTTTGGTTAATTCATCCCTGATTCTTTCTGCCGCGCAACTCTCTATGAGCCTTGCCGCTGTTTCCATGGATTTCTGGGTGGATACTTCAATGTCCATTCCCAGTTCTACACAGAGCCGCACTGCTCTCAAGAGACGTATTGGGTCTTCCCTGAAACGGTCCATTGGGCTTCCAACTGCCCTTATTTTTCTCCTTCGGAGGTCTGCTAACCCTCCAAAAGGGTCTATGAGTTGTTCCCTCCTAGGGCAATATGCAAGAGCGTTTATAGTGAAATCCCTGTGGGCAAGATCTTCCTGTAGGGCCATTGGGTCGCCGCCCCTAAAAGGAGTAACCTCCACTTTGTAGTCAGGCCCCACAAGGGACACGGTTTCGCTTTTTAGCTGATAGTGGCGAATATCTGGGAAAATCCGGCGTATTTGTGCAGCCGAGGCAGTGGTAGCGAGGTCCCAATCCTGGTGCCGGCGGCCCAGAAGAGCGTCTCTAACAGCTCCGCCGACTATGTAAACTTCATGACCCTTTTCCCAGAGTCGTTGTATTATGGATGTGACGAATTCTGGCGGGGCTATCCGATCTAATTTGCTTGCTCCAGACATGGGAAAAGCAGACCACTCAGGACTTGGCGTAGCTATGTAAGCCGGCAAGGTAGTTGACCCCAAAGTAGGTGAAGAGAACGCATGAAAACCCAACTATACACAGAAAGGCCATGCGCTTGCCGCGCCATCCTCTTACCATTCGCGAGTGTAATACCAGGGCATACACCAGCCAGGTTATTAGAGACCAAGTTTCCTTTGGATCCCAGCTCCAGTAGCTGCCCCATGCTGAATGCGCCCATACTGAGCCAGTAATGATTCCCAAAGTGAGCATCAAGAAGCCTATCACAACTACTTGATAGTTCAGGTCATCCAGTATGGAGGTTCCGGGAAGAAGCCTGAGAAACGGGTTTTGCGTGTTATCCCCCCCCTTTTTTTTGATCAAGTACATCAGGCTTAGACCGAATGAAATCCCGAATGCTGCATAGCCGAAGAAACAGGTAATAACATGGGCTATCAACCAATTGCTCTTTAGTGCTGGTACCAAGGGTTGAATCCGGCTGTTAATAGAGGGTGAAAAAGATGCATAGGCCAGGGCTAGGAACGCCAAGGGAGAGACAAACACACCTAGTGTCTTGTTCTTGGTCCGCCATTCTACGATGAGATACAGGAGTATGATGGTCCAACTGAAAAATATCAGGGATTCGTACATATTGGAAAAAGGCGCATGTCCAATGCCAAGTTCATACGATTCGTACCACCTTAATCCTATGCCCACAGCTTGGCCAAAAAAGCCTATAATGCAGAAAGCTGTCGCCGCTTTTCCGAGTACGGGTTTCCCAATTATCATCATACACAGGTAAAAAAAGAATGCTCCGAAATAGACAAAAGTAATGTAGCTAAGTATAGTGGTATTAGTCATTTTTTCTTTCCTCTACAGAAGCCCTAATTCCTTCTAACAGTTCGTGGATTTCTCTTTCAAGTCCTACTGGATTTTTGTTCGCCATACCGGCTATGGCAATCTCCGATTTGCCCTCACGTTGCAAGACCCTTATCCAAATCCGCTTGTGGGAAGTGAAGAAGGTTATAAACAAGCCGGCGATTATAAGAAAAAATCCTGCCCACACCACAGGCACCCCAGGGTCCTTGCTTACCTGCAATCCCGTGTAATACCGGCTCTCGATTCCGTCAAGAAAGAATGTATAAGGACTGAACGCGGAGGGATTCAATGTGGGAAATCTATCAAATATACCTGGAAATTGCCTCCTTATTCGCTCCTGGTTTTGGAAGACCCAAAACCTTATTAGTTTGCCATCTTTGGGTTTGATCTTTATCAGCACAGCAGGACCCATATTCATGAAATTGTCCTTAATTTGGGAAACTACAAAACTGCCCTCGCCGCCGGGCAGAGGTATTTGTTGGCCGGAGTGTGTTTCTACGTATTTAACTTCAGGTTTGCTCGCTTTTCTAACCAATCTTATCCTTGCGTTGTCACCGGCAACAACACCGTAACTTGATTGATAAAAAACTATTCCCCGGAACTTGACAGGGTGGTTTACCCTCACCACTGCGGACTTGAGCTTCTTGCCGTTATCAAGGAAAGTGAGGTCTGAACGATACTCTTTGGGGGTGCCATTGTCGTAGAACGAGACACTGAAATCATCGCAGCGTACGCTGAAACCCAGAGCTACAGGCACCATTTTTCCCCTGATCATGGCGCTGCTGACCTGATCCCCTTCCATGATATTAACATAGGCTTCAAATCCATAAAATGAGCCCAGAAGCGCTCCCATAATGATGATCAAAACACTTAGGTGAACCAGGTAGACGCCGAAATGGCTGTACCTTCCCTTGTCAACGTAAAAATAGGTCGATGAGTCAGATACCTTTTTCCTCACCCTTTTGTACCTGGAACTAATGAGTCCCTCGACCGATTCGACTACTGACTCCGAAGGTGCGGTAATCTCCAGTGACTGTTCCTGCGGAACTCGTTCAAATAATCTGGGTCTAAGAGGTGTAGGTTCTGCTGTAAAACGTCGCCATACGCCGGGGAACCTGTCGATTGAGCAGACAACGAGGTTCAAGGCCAGAAGACCTATAAGTATCCGGAACCAAGCAGTGTGGTACATGTCAAACAGCCCGAGTGCCTGGAATACACGAAGGGTTTCAGGGTTAAGGTGCCGTGCAAAATCCACGGCTTCTTCTCTTTGGGGGATGAATGTACCTAGGACAGAGGCGATCGCGATTAGGATCAGCAAAACTATGGTAAGCCTGACTGAGCTGAACGTTTTCCAAAAAATGTTGTACTTTTTTCCTTCATTGCTCATTTGATGGGATTCTATTTCTCCTTTTTTAACCTTGCCGGGCGGTCAAGCCGCAGATTTGCCAACTTTTCACAGCATTATGCCTGTATTTCTTTACCACGTAGGGGTACAAAGAGCAATGGCAATCGTTTCGTATTTGTCAAGGGATTGTGTTTTTGAACGGGATTAGTGTAAGATAAGCAGGTATTAATCGGTAGTGGTTTTTGACGAGTAGTACGCCTCAGAGAGACCTGAGAAAGGAGCGGAGAATGCTTGATCTAAAGTTCGTGAGGAGTCATTTGGAGCAGATCAAGGAGATGCTGAAGGCCAGGGGCTATGATCTTGATATGTCCCGGTTCGAAGATATCGACACAAAAAGGCGAGGCCTGATAACCAAGCTTGAGGAGCTGCGACACAAGAGAAATGCGGTGAGCCAAAACATAGCGAGTTTGAAAAAAGAGGGAAAAGATGCATCCGATTTAATATCGCAAATGAAGGAGGTCTCTGCGCGTATAAAGAGCCTGGAGAAAGAAGCTGATGAGTACGATGAACAACTGCGTGAGTTGCTGATGGTGATCCCCAATGTGCCCGATGAATCAGTACCCATTGGCAAGGACGAGTCGGACAATGCGGTTGTGAGGATATGGGGCGAAAAGAAGGAAATGGATTTTGAGCCCTTACCCCACTGGGAGATAGGAGAAAATTTGGGTATCCTGGATTTTGCCTGTGCTGCCAAGCTCGCGGGAGCTAGGTTCGCACTATACAAGGGGTTAGGGGCAAGGTTGGAGAGGGCCCTGATAAACTTTATGCTTGATGTTCACACAAAGGAGCATGGTTACCTGGAAGTCCTTCCCCCCTTTATGGTTAATAGGGCATGTATGACCGGTACAGGTCAGCTGCCTAAGTTTGAGGAAGATCTCTTCAAAATAGAAGGGTGGGACTATTTCTTGATTCCCACGGCAGAGGTCCCTGTAACAAATATTCACCGTGAAGAAATTTTGAATGAGGATGAGCTTCCTATCTCCTATGTCTCATATACGCCCTGCTTTAGGTCTGAGGCGGGTTCCTATGGAAAAGATACTAGGGGACTTATCCGACAGCACCAATTCAATAAGGTGGAATTGGTGAAATTCAGCAAGCCTGAGGAATCATGGGACCAATTGGAGGTGCTAACAAGAAACGCGGAAGAGATACTGCGCCGCCTTGGTTTACACTATCGGGTGGTTTGCCTCTGCACCGGAGATCTTGGATTCTCAGCGGCTAAGACGTACGACCTCGAGGTCTGGTTGCCTGGGCAAGGCCTCTATAGGGAGATCTCCTCTTGCAGCAATTTTACTGACTTTCAGGCAAGGCGAGCGGGCATCCGGTTCAAGAAAAAGGGGGCGAAGGGCACAGAGCTTGTGCACACCCTTAACGGGTCTGGGCTAGCAGTGGGCAGGACGGTGGTGGCCATTCTTGAGAATTATCAGCAACCTGACGGAACCGTGATCATACCTGAGGCGTTGAGGGAATATATGGGGGGGCTGGAAGTGATAACAGGGCCTATCCCATAGATGGGTATCCATAACCTTTTGCATATAGGGAATAATATGGTGGCAAAAGAAAAAGTTCCGGAGCCTGCAGAGTTTTATCCGCGCTTCAAGGCATTCCACGAGCTGATGGCAAATAAGATAAGGGAGATTCTCCTGGTCTCAAGCCCTTACGATGCCTTTATCCTTGAGGAGGATACCAGTCTAGCCTCTCAGATTATCAATGAGTATAGGGGATTGAACCTGAGCCAGCCGCCCAGAATTACTCGGACTGCTTCTGCTCGTGAGGCACTGAAACTCCTCAAACAGAAAACAGTGGACATGGTTATAGCCATGCCTCACCTTGAAGACATGGATGCATTTACCCTGAGCCTCGAGATAAAAAAGATAAACGCTTCTTTGCCCGTGATTCTTCTTGCCCACAGTATAAGAAGCATTTACCCGCTGCCGGAAAGTATGGATTGTACGGGTGTGGATAAGATATTTATTTGGTCAGGAAACTCTGATTTGTTGCTCGCTCTGGTAAAAAATGCAGAGGACAGCCTAAACGTTGATCATGACACCCGAAGGGCAATGGTTCGGGTTCTTATTCTGGTTGAAGACTCACCTGTTTACTATTCCTCATTTCTTCCGCTGATCTACAAAGAGATAGTCAAGCAAACCCAAGAAGTGCTGCAGGGCGGCTTGAACGAAGAGCATCGGCTTCTGCTTATGCGGGCCAGGCCCAAGATTCTTCTGGCAAGGACATATGAGGAAGCTGTGGGATTCTGTGAGAAGTACAAGGATTACCTGTTTGGAGTAATTTCGGACACGCGGCTGCCTAGGCAAGGCAGGCTGGACGATAACGCAGGTTTTGAGATCCTCACGAGAATCAAGAAAGAAATACCCGATTTACCCCTTTTGTTGATGAGTTCGGAGTCCGGAAATATGGAAGTCGCGGCCAGGATTCCCGCAGCCTTTATCGATAAGAACAGTCCAAATCTTATAAAGGAGCTCCATGAGTTTTTCCTTACCCATCTAGGATTCGGGGAATTTGTTTTTCGTTTGCCAGACGGCACGGAGATTGACAGGGCGGCGGATCTTCACGAACTGGAAATAAAGGTGGCCGGGGTGCCCGATGAATCTCTATTGTACCATGCTCAACACAACCACTTTTCCAGATGGATAATGGCCAGGTCAGAGTTCACCTTGGCTTCAACCATCAGGCAGGCCCAAACCTCGGACTTTGAAAGCGTTGATGAGATAAGACAGTATCTGGTTTCAATGATACATGGGCTCAGGAAATGGCGGCAGAAAGGAGTAGTGGCTCAGTTCAGCCCAAATTACTTTGATCCCGAGGTCATGGACTTTGTAAAAATAGGAAGCGGGTCTCTGGGCGGAAAAGCAAGGGGCCTGGCCTTCATGTCAGCACTATTATATGAACAGCAAGAATTGCACGAGAAATACCACGAGATAAACATCCTGATTCCTAAGACGCTGGTTATTTGCACAGACGGGTTCGAGTCGTTTGTAGAGGAAAACGATCTTAAGCATTTTTCTCAGGAAGGATACAGCGACGAGGAAATAAGGGAAAATTTTTTAAAGGGTAGGATGCCCGAGTGGCTTTTAAAGCATCTGGAGGTATTTCTCAAGAAAGTAACCTATCCTGTTTCGGTTAGATCTTCCAGCCTTCTTGAAGATGCCCATTTCCAGCCGTTTGCCGGAATCTATAAGACATACATGATACCTAATAACCATCCAGATTTCCGAGTAAGGCTCCGCCACCTTGTGACCGCAATAAAACTAGTGTATGCTTCCACCTATTATGAATCGGCCAAGTCTTATTCCAGAACTATTTCCGTGAGGCCCCAGGAAGAGGCGATGGCAGTGATTATCCAGCAACTCGTCGGCCAGAAACATGGAGATTTCTTTTATCCCACCATTGGCGGAGTGGCGCAGTCTTACAACTTCTATCCAGTAGGCCCAATGAAACCAGAAGACGGGATTGCAAGCATTGCGTTGGGCTTTGGAAAGACTGTAGTGGAAGGAGAAAAGTCTCTGAGATTTTGTCCTCGCTATCCTCAAGTCACGCCGCAATTCTCGAATGTGGATGATATACTGGAAAATGCTCAACGATCCTTTTATGCACTGCGGGTCAGAAACTATCCAGAGAGGCTTCAGTTTGAGCCTTATTCCAATTTGGAGAAGCGGCAGGTGGACGAGGCCGAAGCAGAACTGCCGGTTAAGCTTTTAAGTGGAACTTATATTTCGGAAGAGCATCGCATCAGGGATTCAGGCTTCATGCCAGGGCCAAAAGTTCTAACCTTTGCGCCCATATTGAAGCACGGCAGTTTTCCCCTTCCTGATCTGCTCATGGACCTTATTTACATGGGAAGAAGAAATTTGGGTTGCCCGATTGAGATAGAGTTCTCTGTGAATCTCGCGGAAGGGCGCGGCAAGAAAGGGGACTTTTTCTTCCTTCAGATAAGGCCAATGGCCTTTGAGCAGGAGCGTTTCAATATAATAATTACAGAAGAGGAGGAGAAAAAGGCTATTTGCAGGTGTACACAAGCCCTTGGTGTTGGGGTTAAGGAAGATATTAGGGATGTGGTTTTCGTAAAACCTGACGTGTTCAGCCCGGATGCCACACAGCAAATTGCCCAGGAAATAAGGAAAATTAACTCTTCTTTGGTCAAGCAGAAGAATTCGTATTTGCTTATTGGGCCTGGGCGGTGGGGGTCTGCTGACCCTTGGCTGGGGATTCCGGTTAACTGGAAAGATATTTCAGGGGTGTGCGCCATAGTGGAGCTGAGGTACGAAAAACTCAAGGCGGATCCTTCCCAAGGGTCCCACTTTTTCTTGAATATAACCTCCCTTGGAATCCACTATCTAACGGTTACCGAAGGTAGTGGAGATCATCTTGACTGGGACTGGCTGAACTCTCAGCCAGTTGTCGAAGAAACAACCTTCCTGAAGCACATTAAGGCCGAACACCCTTTGATGGTAAAGATCGACAGCAAGAAGTCCAAGTGCGTAATAATTCCAAAGGAAGAAGACGCAAACCAGATAGACTTGTCCCAAAGCTGTCAATGGTGGGCTATGAAGTGATGAACCTAAATATATATTGAATGGAGGAGAGTGAAATATGGATGAGATAATGGAGCTTATTGAGTCGAGAGATCCTGGAGAAAAAGAATTTCATCAAGCAGTGCGTGAGGTGTTGGAGACAGTGGAGCCTGTCTTACAAAGAAACCCACACTATAGGAAGCTGGGGATTTTGGAACGGATTACAGAGCCAGAAAGGGTGATCATATTCAGGGTGCCATGGATTGATGACCAGGGGCAGGTTAGGGTGAATCGAGGCTTCCGGGTTCAAATGAATAGCGCCCTTGGCCCATACAAGGGCGGGTTACGTTTTCATCCTTCTGTGAACCTCAGCATATTGAAGTTCCTGGCATTTGAGCAGGTTTTCAAGAATGCGCTTACCTCATTGCCCATGGGAGGAGGAAAAGGAGGCTCTGATTTTGATCCAAAAGGAAAATCCGATGACGAGGTTATGAGATTTTGCCAATCCTTTATGGCCGAACTTTATCGGCACATCGGGCCGAACACAGACGTCCCTGCGGGAGACATCGGCGTGGGGGCCAGGGAAATTGGATTCCTTTTCGGCATGTACAAAAAACTGCAAAACGAGTTTACCGGTGTATTAACTGGCAAAGGCCTTAACTGGGGAGGCAGTCTTATAAGACCTGAGGCGACCGGGTACGGGTGCGTGTATTTCGCGGCGGAGATGCTGGCCACAAAAGGTGAGGAACTGAAGGGTAAGACCTGCCTTGTCTCAGGGGCAGGCAACGTGGCCCAGCACACGGTTGAAAAGCTCTTGGAGCTGGGCGCCAAAATAGTAACAATGTCTGATTCCTCTGGGTACATATACGACGAATCAGGTATTGACGAGAAAAAGCTGGCCTTTGTGAAACGACTCAAGAATGTGAGGCGGGGCCGGATCAGAGAGTATGCAGAGGAGTTCAAAGAGGCTGTTTACACAGATGCGGACCCCGCAAGAGACCACAATCCGCTTTGGAACCATAAGGCCGATTGTGCATTTCCCTGCGCAACAGAAAACGAGATCAACGCAAAGGATGCACAAAACATGGTTAACAACGGCGTAAGGCTTGTTTGCGAAGGTGCCAATATGCCGTCTACTTTAGAAGCTGTTGATATTTTTATAGAAAACGGGATCATGTATGCGCCGGGAAAAGCGGCTAATGCGGGAGGCGTCGCAGTATCGGGATTAGAAATGGCCCAGAACAGTATGCGCCTGAATTGGCCTAGGGAAGAGGTGGATTTTCGACTGCGCAGCATTATGAAAAATATACACCAGACCTGCCTGGAAACTGCAGAGGAGTACGGTGAGCCCGGAAACTACCTTGTTGGTGCCAACATAGCGGGATTCGTGAAAGTAGTTGATGCGATGATAGACCAAGGATTGGTGTAAACCCCTAAATGTTGGTTGAAGAGTCCCACTGGAGATACCGATAAGAGATATAAGACTGGGACTGCCCAACTCGGTAATAATAGTTCGCAAAGCGCAAATGCCGGACAAGGCCCTTAGGCCATCGACACAGGCAGAAGTGCGCAAAGGGAGAAATTGGCATGTGCGGCATCGTATGTTATGTCGGAACCAAGCAGGCAAAGCCCATTTTGCTCAATGGCCTCAAACAGCTTGAGTACCGCGGGTATGATTCGGCGGGTATTGCCATTCAGAGAGGAACCCAAGTAGTAAGGTACCGCTCTGTGGGCAAGATTGAGAAACTGGAAAGAAAACTTCATGATGTTACCTTACCAGGAACAACGGGTATAGCCCACACTCGTTGGGCCACCCATGGTGAGCCTTCAGAGAAAAATGCGCATCCCCACACAGACCAGCAAGAAAGGGTCTTTGTTATCCACAACGGTATTATAGAAAATTTTCATTCCATAAAGAAAAAACTAGAAAAGGACGGGGTGGTCTTTAGCTCCGACACTGACACAGAGGTGTTAGCACATCTTATTGCTCTTAACTTTGATGGTGACCTTGCCGAGGCCGTCCGGAAAACAATGGCGCAAGTTGAAGGGACCTTCGGGATGGCGGTTTTGCACAAGAACGTTCCAGGGCAGATAGTGGTTGCGAGAAGGGGAAGCCCTTTGATTATCGGGATATCAGAAGATGGTCATTTTGCGGCCTCTGATGTGTCTGCCATGGTAAGGTATACAGATAAGGTGGTTCACATTGAAGACAATGAACTAGCGGTTCTTACCAAGGACGATTTCTCCATTTCCACAGCCCAGGCCACCCTTATTACTCGTGACACCGAGCGTGTCGAGTGGACCGCTGAAGACGCCGAGCTGAATGGGTTTCCCCATTATATGCTCAAGGAGATATACGAGCAGCCAGAGACAATCAGAAATGCAATGAGAGGAAGGATCGAGCTCGGCGAAGGCGTTCCCAAACTGGGCGGTATCGTGCCCGTGTGGGACAAACTGAAGGACTGCAGACATCTGGTGATAGTGGGATGCGGAACCTCATATTATGCAGGGTGCGTGGGTAGATACGTTTTTGAAAGACTTACGGAAATAGACGTTGAAGTGGAGCTTGCCTCGGAATTCAGATACCGAAAGCTGAATTTTCCACCTAATACCTTTATCCTTGCACTGAGTCAGTCTGGTGAAACGGCGGACACCTTGGCCGCAATTAGAGAGGCAAAACGGAAGGGGGCGAACCTCTTGGGCATAGTCAATGTGGTAGGGAGTTCCATTTCTCGAGAAACTGATGCCGGGGTTTACAACCATGCCGGGCCGGAAATTGGGGTGGCCTCCACAAAGATCTTTACCTCCCAGCTCACCATCTTAACCCTCTTGGCCCTTCTCCTTGGAAGACACCAAAACCTCTCGCTTACCGAGGGAGTCACAGCCATTAGAGCGCTCCAAGCCCTTCCGGATCAGGTGCAGCAGGTCTTGGCACAGGCTCACCACATAGAGGCTATCGCAGAGAAGTACCACAAGTACAACAACTGGCTCTTTCTCGGGAGAAAGTACAACTTTCCCATAGCCATGGAAGGGGCGCTCAAATTGAAGGAGATATCTTATATCCATGCCGAAGGCTATGCTGCAGGAGAGATGAAACATGGGCCCATTGCTCTGGTCAACCCTGATATGCCCACGGTAGCCATCGCGCCATTGGATGAGATGTACGAGAAAATGATTAGCAACATCCAGGAAATTAAGAGCAGGAAAGGGCCGGTTATAGCCATTGTCAGTCAGGGAGATGAAAAGATAAAAGAGATGGTGGATGAGGTTATTGAGATACCTCACACACTGGACTACTTGAATCCAATTCTTGCTGTTGTTCCCTGCCAATTATTGGCATATTACTGCGCCAGATTCCTTGGCAGAGATATTGACAAACCTAGAAATCTAGCCAAGAGCGTAACCGTGGAGTAATTGTCCAAATGGTAAGGGCCTGGGTTTATTTACCTACCAGGATCTTAGCCAAGGTCGTTCTCAGTCCCATATTCTCGCTCCAGGTCGAACAAAAGAGAAATCTGCCCGATCACCAGGGCGTTGTACTCTTACCCAAACATCAACGCTGGGAAGATATCCCTCTTTTGGGGCTTGCAGTACCCAGGCCTCTTCACTACGTTGCGAAGCATGAGCTTTTCGAGACTGCCTTGCAAGGCCGGTACCTGAGGGCGCTGGGAGGCATACCCCTGAATCGCATGAAACCCATTAGGAGCAAACGTTCCTTCAAGGAAATAAGGGAAATCCTGGCAGCGGGTGGCACAATCGTTGTTTTTCCGGAAGGGACTTATTATCCAGGTTTAATGGGACCATTGAGAGCGGGGATGATAAGGTTCTTGTTGAAGTGGGGCGAGGTTCCTTTCGTTCCCGTGGGCATAGCATATAAAAAGAGTATGCTCCGCACAAGGGTACGCATAAGGTTTGGATCTCCTATGTTGTTTAAAAATTACGGGACCGAGCAAGAGTTTATACGGGATGTGTCGGAAAAAATTGCATTTCTGTCCTGTCTGAGGCATTAAAAAGGGGGTAAAAGAACAACGCTCAAACAAAATATCCGGGAGGATTAACAGCTATGTCCGATTCCATTGATAGGATTTTTTCTCAAATTGATTTTTATCGTGGTGAAGTGATCTCGCTTCAGCAAGAACTAACATCACGGGTCGCCCTTGGTCCTGTCAACGGGGGGAGTGGGGAACACGAGAAGACCACATATATAGAGGAAATTATCCGCGAACTTAAACCCGCAGAGCTTGAGCAAGTCAATGCACCAGACCCAAAAGCGGAATCGGGCTACAGGCCCAATCTGGTGGCCCTATGGGATGGAAAAGAGGATCTGCCTAGATTGTGGATTCTCTCCCATTCCGACATAGTTCCTCCCGGTGATCTTTCCCTGTGGCAAAGTGATCCGTACCAGGTAAGGGTTGAGGGGGACAAGATCTACGGCAGAGGGGTGGAGGACAATCAGCACGGCATTGTAAGCTCCATCTTAGCCGTTAGAGCAATTATTGACTCGGGCCTGAAGCCCTTACGACCTATAGGCATAGCCATTGTGGCAGATGAAGAAACCGGAAGTAGGTATGGGCTTTGCTACTTATTGGAAAAGAGAAGGGAGCTATTTCGAGATACAGACCTGATCGTGGTGCCCGACGGGGGCAACGAGACCGGAACAATGATAGAGGTAGCGGAAAAGTCCATCTTATGGGTGCGATTCACAGTGTTGGGAAAGCAGTGCCATGCCAGTACGCCCCATAAAGGTAAGAACAGCCTCACGGCCGCGGCCAGGCTTATTGTAGCTTTAGAGAAGATAAGGGAGAATTTCGATGAAAGGGACGAGCTGTTCAGTCCGCCCATATCCACTTTTGAGCCGACCAAAATGGAAGCAAACGTTGAGAACGTCAACACGATACCAGGCAAGGACGTATTCTATATGGATTGCAGGATCCTACCTCGGTTCGAGGTAGAGACTGTTCTCGAGAGGTGCCGTGAGATAGCGGGCGAGGTCAGCGAAAGTCTTAGCGTTGAAATAAAGGTTGACATTGCCCACAAGGAGGATGCTGCCCCGCCTACCGCGGCCGATGCTCCGGTGGTAAAGTCCCTTTCCAGGGCAATTCGTTTGGTCACGGGCAGAGAAGCAAGACCAATGGGAATAGGGGGCGGTACTGTGGCAGCCTTTTTTCGCAAGGCAGGACTGCCCGCTGCAGTATGGTGCACCTCTCCGGATACAGCCCATCAACCTAATGAGTATTGCCTGATTCCCGACATTTTAACAGACGCCAAGGTGTTTGCTGCGATGGCGATGGAGGCATAGAGACTCGCTATCTGTAGCTCCGTACGAATCGTTCAAGCCTTTCCATTGCTTCAATCAAGTCGCTTCTGCCTACAGTGCAGGAGATTCGTATGCAGCCCTTTCCTGAAGGGCCAAAGGCTTCGCCGGGTATGACTACTACTTGCTCTCTATCTAGCAGATCTAAGGCGAACTTCATGGTGTCCCGAGAAAGCTCATCAACGCTGGGAAAGAGGTAAAAGGAACCCTGAGTTGGGTGCACCTTGATGCCCGGCATTGCCACGAGTCGCTCATACGCAATTTTGCATCTGTCGGCAAACTCTTGAACCATTCCCTCAAAAATTCCTTGGTCTGATTTCAGGGCGGCCATGGCGGCCCTCTGTCCAATGCTGCTCGGGCAACTTGTAAAGTAGGTGGCGACTTTCAACGCTTCAGCGATGAGCCACTCTGGACCAAAGCAATATCCTATTCTCCATCCTGTCATTGCAAAGGCCTTGGAAAAGGAGTTAACCACTACGGTCCTTTCCTGCATCCCCGGCCTAACATATATGGAATCGTGGTTTCCCTCGAAGACCAACCTGTCATAGACCTCGTCAGATATAACAATGAGATCATTTTCAACGGCTATTCTAGCCAATTCATCCAGTAAGTCTCCGGGCATAACCGCGCCTGTGGGATTGTTGGGTGAATTCACAATCAAGGCTTTGGTCTTTGGGGTTATAGACTTCTCGATCTGAATAGGGTCTACAATAAATCTGTTTTGAAAACTAGTTGACACGTAAACGTGTGTTCCGCCGGCGAATGCAATCTGGGCTTTGTAAGTTGGGAAATGAGGTTCGATAACAATAACCTCGTCACCTGGATCAAGCACAGCCCTGAGAGAGGCAATCAGCGCTCCCATGCCACCGTGCGTAACCATCACCTGCTCTGGTTTCAATTGTATGTTCCTTGAGGCTTCAATGTGATCGATTAACGCTGAGATCAAGTCATCATAACCCCTAGAGGGAGTATAATGGGTGAAGCCCTTTAAGGCATCCTGCAGGGCCGCTTTGCATATATGCTCTGGTGTGTCAAAATCAGGTTCTCCGATACCAAGGGATATGACGTTATCATAGGCTGCGGCCCTGAGGGACATTTCCCGAATTATTGCAGGGGGAATTTCACGGACGTTTTTTGAGATTTTTTCTTTCATCTACAAGTATCCGAGCAGCTTGGGGATTACTAATATCAGCCCGGGGAAATAGGTTACAATCAAAAGCACTCCTATCTCCACTGCCAGGAAAGGTAATACGGAGCGGATAATAGTTGAAAACTCCAGTCCCGTAACCCCGGCTACAACAAATAGACAGACGCCCAGGGGAGGGGTCAGAAGGCCTACTACTATGTTTAGTACCATTACAAAGCCGAAATGTAGAGGCGTTATTCCGACGGCAGTGGCAACGGACAGAAGGGTTGGGGCGAGAATGATTATGGCAGCACCTCCTTCAAGGAACATCCCGATAAAAAGCAAGAAGATATTCATCAACAAAAGGATTATGTAAGGATTGCTTGTCACGGTTAGGAGGGCGTTGGCAATTCTAGTGGGGATCTGTTCCGCTGTAAGCACCCACGAAAATATGTTTGCCATACCTATAATTAACAATAAGACCGCGGTAGTTGTGCCGCTTTGTACGAACACATCCACTATTTCCCTGAGTGAGAGCTCCTTGTAGATCACTGTTCCGAGGAAAAATGCATAAAGTACGGCCACTGCTGCTGCCTCAGTGGCTGTAAAGACGCCGCCAAGGATTCCTCCCAAGATAATCACAGGCGCGAGCAGAGCGGGGCCTGCGGATAGCGTGGCTTTTGCGATGGTTTTTAGACTAATTGGGATTGTCTCGCGGGGAAAATGGTGTTTGATGGCCATAAAGTAGCTTAACACCATCATTGATAGCCCTAGGAGTAGCCCGGGAATTATGCCGGCGGCGAATAGCCCACCTATAGACAGACCCGTGGTGACTCCCATGATGACCATAAATATTGACGGAGGTATGATAGGACCTACGGTCGAAGAGGCCGCTGTGACTGCTAGCCGTTCTCCGTTATCCCCAGACAGCGGACGCCTGTCTTCTTCAAGAAGCTCTTAGCAAATTTTTGCCCAAAATCGCTTTCAAAGAATTCCCATGCAGCGGGCGCACTGCTGAACATATAAGGTATGTCAAACACCATGACCGGAGGGAAAAAACCCGGTATGGGGCCCGAAGACACAAAGATCATTTCGATACTCCCCATGCGGACGCCTTCCATCATTTCGCGTTCGTCACCCAGTTTTCTGGCGTGATAAGGCCGGACCTCAACCGCCCCTTGGGTTCGTTTTTCCACATTGTGTTTGAATATGGCGATTGCCTTCACTGAGCGATTATCTGGGTTGTCAGGGCCCGCGTTGGCCATCTTTATGATGACCTTTGCTGAGACAGACGAGGAAAAAGCTATAAGGGCCGCGCAAACAAATAAAACTGAAAACCATTTTCTCATGACAAACCTCCCTCAAGAATATTTTTAAACTCTCATAACACTGAAATATGGAAAGGGCCATGCTATTAATAACCCAGCCCGGTTATTTCTACGACACCATAATCAAGGTCAGTTCCCAATGTGTTTCCAATGACGGGGCTATTCTGATAGCATCTAACAGCGTTATGTGTCAAACTGTTTGTTCGTGACAGGGTAGGCAAAAACTTTGACCAGGGGAGATACTGATGGTTGACCTAATTATCTATAATGCAGTGATAAGAACGCAGGACCTGGACAAGCCTATTGCCTCGGCGGCCGCGGTCAAGGGAGATAAGTTCGTTGCCATTGGAGGCAACGAGGAGGTGTTAGGTCTAACGGGGAGAGAGACAAATAAAATAGATCTGGGAGGGAGACTGGTACTTCCAGGCTTCACTGACTCACACTTTCATTTCTACGACTGGGCACTTGGAAGAAAGTGGATTGATTTTTCGGCATGCTCATCCCTGGCAGATTTCATCGCTACCTTGAGGAAGGTGGTTGAGAAGGATGATACCCAGTCTTTTTTCCCTGGCGGATGGGTACTGGGTCAAAAATGGAACGAATCAGAATGGCCTGAGGGCAGAACACCTACGAGGACTGACTTAGACTCGGTAAGTAAGAGCAAACCGATAATTGCTTGGCGCTCGGACCTTCATCTGGCTGTGGTAAATTCCAAGGCCTTGGAGCTTGCAGGCATAGGTGATAACACAAGAGACCCTGACTTTGGCAGACTGGGCCGTGACCCTAGTGGTTCTCTGAATGGGATACTCCAGGACCGTGCCATTGATCTCGTGAAAGGTAAAATCCCAGTACCTGGAGAAGGAGACGTGGCCGCTGCAATGCACGAAGGTATTCCTGTGCTTCATGCCATGGGAATTACAGGGCTCCATGATTTTAGGTTGATGGATGGGAAAGACGGCGCGCCGAGCTTCAAGGCACTTCAAATCCTGGATAAGGAAGGCACCTTAGAGTTAAGGGTCTGGATGTGTCTGTCGTGGAAGGTACTGGAAGAAGCTGTCAGGATAGGACTTAAAACAGGTATGGGAAGTGAAAATTTACGTATAGGACACATAAAGATCTTCGCAGACGGTAGTGTTGGGGCACGAACCGCCTGGGTCAGCGAACCCTATATTGATGGGGGAAGTGGATTTCCACTGAT
>Ga0164318_10001173_pt1 | contig 22793 bp, 21 predicted proteins | sample GuaBasSedimGuay9_FD_113734 | JGI IMG/M metagenome (GOLD analysis project Ga0164318, IMG submission 113734) | Subseafloor sediment microbial communities from Guaymas Basin, Gulf of California, Mexico - Guay9, Core 4571-4, 0-3 cm | ecosystem: Environmental > Aquatic > Marine > Hydrothermal vents... | reverse complement strand
GCATCAAACAGAGTCTTGAATATACCATCCTCCATGTAGGGAACACTCGTTTTAAGCGTCTCCTCAGTCCCTTCGGAAACGGTATAGATAAATATTGTCTTCGCCGATAAAGATGCACCGGTCAGTAAAACAAACAGTACAAATATGTATAATCGTTTCATATCCGTTCTATCGGCATAAATCACGGCAGTATTGAAGATATTGCTGTTGCGTGATAATTTGTCATATGAATTACTTTGTACTTCAGGTACTGACAGGCGAGGAGCAGAAGTTTATTAAACTGGCTGAATACAATCTCGCTGCAGAGCATGCCGATGGTCTTGGGCAGGTTCAATTTATCTGGCCGAAGAGAAAACTGACCATACGGAGAAGGGGAAAACTTACAGAGAAAATCACCTCCATATTCCCCGGTTATATCTTTTTGCAGACAGAGGAATTAGATCCCGATGTATACTGGATAGTAAAGAAAACCTCCGGTTTTGTACGCTTTATGAAAAACAACAGAGAGATCGAACCTATACATGGAGATGATAAAAAACTTCTTCTTCATTTCCTCTCTTTCGGGGAAATTGTTGAGAAATCCAGGGTATGGTTTGACAAGGATAATGTTATCCGTGTTACCAGCGGCCCCATGAAAGGGCTGGAAGGACGGATAATAAAGGTGGACAGAAGGAAAAAACGTGCTAAGATCAAACTATCGCTTTATGATGAATCCTTCAAAATTGATTTTGGATTTGAAATTCTGGAAAAAGTAGAAGATGAAAAAGAAAGAAAAGAATAGAATTTTAATTGTTGGTGCAGGATTTGCGGGAAGGGAACTTGCCTCAGAGCTTTCTTCCAAAGGGATACTCGGAGAGGTAGTTGCATTCATCGATGATGACAAGAAAAAAATAGGTTCACACATAGAGGGGATTCCGGTATACGGACCGATCAGCACTATTGAAGCGGTAAAAAAGAAGTGTTCCCCGGATGAAACCATTGTTGCCATCCCCGGAGCATCCAGATCTCAGCTGAAAACGATTTATAACGCTTTAAAACTTGCAGGAATCAAAAACATACGGATCCTTCCGGGGATCTCCCAAATTATTGAAGGGGAAGCACATCTAATCCAGACACGAGAGATCAAGGTTCAGGACCTTCTTGCCAGAAGACCGGTCATGATCAGCCTGAAAGAGAGTCTGGAATATCTACGGGGAAAGCGGGTTCTCATAACCGGCGCAGGAGGGAGTATCGGCAGTGAACTTGCCAGACAGCTTCTGTACGGAGGAGCAAGCAGACTCTACCTTTTCGATCATGGAGAGAACAATGTCTACGAGATAGACAAGGAACTCAAGATCCTTCAGGAAGAGGGTGTCGGTGAAACTGCTATGGTTGTACCCATTATCGGGGAACTGCAGGACAGAGACTTTGTTAACTTTATAATTAAAAGACTCAAGGCGGATGTCATCTTCCATTGTGCGGCTTACAAACATGTTCCTTTGATTGAAGAAAACCCCGTGGAAGCAGTAAAAAACAATATCTTTGGAACAAAGAATATTGTTGAAGCTGCAAAGAATGCCGGTGTTTCAAGGTTTGTTTTCATATCTACCGACAAGGCTGTAGAACCCTCCAGTATCTACGGAGCCAGCAAGCTTATTGCAGAAGAACTGATCCTGTCAAACAACGGAGAGAATACCGATTTTATGGTTGTCAGATTCGGTAATGTTTTGGGCTCCATGGGAAGTATTGTCCCCCTGTTTACAAAGCAGATTCAAAAAGGAGGTCCGGTAACCATCACCGACAAGAGGGCAAAACGGTTTTTTATGACCATACCCGAAGCTGCATCGCTGGTACTCAAGACCGGAGGCGTCGGAAAGGGAGGAAATCTGTACATACTTGAGATGGGAGAACCCATTCTGATCAAGGATCTTGCCGAACAGATGATCCGGTTTTATGGATTTATTCCCGGTAAAGAAATAAAGCTTGAGTACATCGGTCTCCGTCCGGGAGAGAAGCTTACCGAACATCTCTGGACAGGGGAAGATGAGGTTGTCAAAACAGAATATCCCGGCATTATCCGTTTAAAACACCGAAGCAGACTTAACGGGAGGCTGGATAGCCTCATATCCAAACTTAAGGAAGTATGTTTTACCGAAGATGGTAAAAGCAGCCCCCGTTACAGGAACAGGCTCTACTTACGATCTTCACTGAAAGAAGTTATCCCTTCAATTCCGTGGGTTGAAAATGAACCTGAAGTCTGAACCCATCCCATTTGCCCTCCCCTCAATAGGGAAAGAGGAGGAAGAAGCTGTATTACGGGTCCTCAGGAGCGGCTGGCTGACAACGGGAGCTGAAGCGAGGGAGTTTGAAAAAGAATTCTCATCCTATGTTGGATCCCGCCACTCTCTGGCTGTAAACTCGGCCACAGCAGGGCTTCATCTGTGTCTTGAAGGACTGGGAGTAAAAAAAGGGGACAGAGTAATAACTACACCCTATACCTTTACCGCGACTGCTGAGGTTATCCGTTATCTTGGAGCAGACCCTTTATTCGTGGATATTGATCCTGAAACCTTTAACCTTGACCCGGCATCAGTCATCAGGGTATTGAAGTGTGAAAAAGGGGTTAAAGGACTTCTACCGGTTCATATCGGAGGCAGACCCGCCGCCATGGAAGAACTGATCCGTATAAAAGAGGAGCGGGATATTTTCCTGGTGGAAGATGCAGCACATGCATTTCCACTGGTTTACCGCGATAAATTTCTTGGTACCTGGGGAGACGCAGGTGTGTATTCCTTCTATGCCACAAAGACCATAACAACCGGAGAAGGGGGAATGGTTGCTACTGATAACAGTGAACTTGCCAGGAGGATCTCTACCATGCGGCTCCACGGAATAGACAGGGAAATATGGGACAGATATACCTCAAAAGAGGCTTCCTGGATGTACAGGGTAGTAGAAGCAGGCTACAAGTACAATATGCCCGACATCCTGGCAGCTATAGGGCGGGAACAGTTGAAAAAGGCAGAAATGTTTTTCCGGAAAAGAAAAAAAATCGCTGAGTTTTATCAAAGGACCCTTGGTGAACTGGACTTTTTACACACCCCTTCTTCCGGAGGTGAGAATGCCTGGCATTTGTACATGGTGAGGTTGAAAACGGATAAACTGTCAATTGGAAGAGATACCTTTGTAAAACTTCTTCAGGCTGCGGGAATCGGGACCTCTGTCCATTATATCCCTCTGCACATAATGCCATATTATAAAGATAAATACGGCTACAAGCCTGAAGACTTCCCCAATACCATGAAGGTTTTCAAGTCAGTTTTCAGTCTGCCGATCTACCCCGGGATGAGCGAAGAACAGTGCGTAAGGGTGTCAGATACGGTAAAGAATATCGGGGAAGCCCATTACAGGGGAATACATTAATGGAAACAGAGTACTTCAATATCGATACCGTTTCCCCGAAGAATGTTTTAACCGCTTCTCTAATCCGATCTCCACTGCCCACAGGCACTATCAAAGCAATCGAATTCCCCCCTTTACCGGAAGGATACTTTTCTCTTACATACAAAGATATTCCCGGAGAAAACTTCATACGAGTTGCGGGGGAAATAATGCCTATTCTGTGCAGGGAGGAAATCTCATACAAGGGAGAAATTATAGCTGCGATCTGCGGGCCGGATAAAAGTAAAGTCCTTTCCCTCTGCAGGAGCACCAAAATAAGTTCAGAAACAAACTACACCTTCAAGGCATTCAAAGGGCACTCCCCGGATCAAATTGTAAAAGAGAAAAAGTTCACAAAAGGAAATCCGGATAAAATTTTTGAAGATGCTTTAAGTATAGTTGAGGGGACTTACCACACAGCTGCAAGAAAAGCACGCTTTACCAGTTATAGGGGTGTTATTGCCCGCTCCGCAAAAGGGATTCTGGAAATACAGACAGAGACCCAATGGCCGTTCCATCTCAGAAACACGGTAGCTGCAGTTTGCTCTTTACCTGCAGCCAGGGTTAAAACTGCAATTGGAAAGTTCAACCCCACCTACGATGAAAAACTTCTCATACCGACCATCTACGCCTCCCTGGCATCCCTTCTGTCTCTTAAGACAGGCAAACCTGTGCGGTTTGTTCCTGACAGAGAAGAGATGCTTGATTTCAGCAGCAGGAAACCGGAAGTACTTATTAGAAGAAAATCTGCTGTTGATGAAAAGGGAAAGATAATTGCTGAAATGATCGATATTGAGGTTAACCTGGGAGCTTACCCTCTTTTCTCTGACGAAATTCTTACACAGCTGATAGTAGGTGCCGCAGGATCCTATTCCATACCCAACCTGTCAATCAAATGCAGAGGGATCACAACCAGTGAGCCTCCCATGAATGTCTTTAACGGGCTTAACCTTTCCTCGGGAGTTTTCTCCTGTGAAGCACATCTGTCCAGAATAGCCGAGATCAACAGCTGCAATCCGGGAGACTGGCGCTTAAAGTACCTTCCCGGCAAACCTGCTTACATTCCCACTGGAGGAATAGAAAAAGAATTTAACGGTAAAGAGCTTCTTGCGAGAATCATACAGGCATCAGATTTTAACAGGAAATACTCGGCTTATGAAGTTTTAAGGAAACACCGGAAACCGGGCAGGGTATCACGGGAGCTTCTTCGGGGTATCGGGATTTCTTTTGGATTCGCCGGAAACGGATTCTCAGGGAGAAAGGAGAGCGGAGAATCATACACCGTTGCAGTAAATTTTGACAGAGACAACAAGGTAACCATTAGAAGCAGTGCCAATGGATCCTCTTCCACAACGGTCTGGAAGGAAACGGCATCTTCCATACTCGGAGTAGATGCAGAGTCGGTAAAGATCCTGAAAGGGGATACTTCAACTCTCCTCAATTCCGGCCCCTCTTTTCTCGGCAGTGATATAAGCATTGTAACGAGCCTTGTTGAAAAGTGCTGCCTTGCCATAAAAAAGCAGAGGTTTCATAAAGCCCTTCCAATTGAAGTAAAAAGATCGTACCGCTCTTCCGGAGTTAAAAGATGGGATCCGGTAAAACTCAAGGGAATGCCCTTCCATTCCCTTTCCTGGGGAGCTGTAGTCGCTGAAGTTGAGATAGATCCGGTTTTTCTACGGCCAATTGTAAGAACACTATGGATGATGGTTGACAGCGGCAGACTCTACAACAAAAGCATCGCAGTTAAATCTCTTGAATCCTCGATCCTTGAAACCCTGGAATGGATCGTAACGGAGGATGATGTTACATCCCCTTCTGTAACGGATACAGGATTCAACACACCTCTCCGGAGGAAACTACCGGATATTTCGGTGATCTTCTCTGAAAAAAGGAAGAATATAACCGGAGGAATCTCACAGTTACCTGATACTTTTATTCCCGCAGCTGTTATTTCTGCAGTATCCCAGGCAACCGGTATCTATCCCGATTCTCTTCCCTTAACACCGCATATCCTTTACAAACAAATGGAGGGTGCATGAAGATATCGTTCCTTTTAAACGGCAGACAGTTTGAAACGGAAGTCTCTCCCACTGAAAGACTGTCGGATATCCTGAAATCAAACGGTAAAATTTTCAGCGTTCGCACATCCTGCCTGAAGGGAGAGTGTAAAAGCTGCTCTGTTATTATCGATGGAGAGGTCGTTCCATCATGCATGATTCCAGCGTTTTCTGTCAGAGGAAGCGACATAACAACCCTGGAAGGATTCAGCAAAACCAGGGACTACCATGATATAATTCAGGCTTTTGAAGAAACAGGAGCATCTCCCTGTGATTTCTGCCGGGGAGGAACAATTCTGACAATCCAGTCAATCCTTGAACGGTTTGCAGAACCGGAGGAACCCCAGATACTCGATGCATTCAGCGGGAATATCTGCCCTTGTACCAATATTGGTCTTATCATGGATTCGGTAAAGAGAGCAGCACTGTACAGAAAGAGGAAACGTCTTGGAAGGAAATAACCTCGGGAGAAACATATACGCACCCCAATCCCTCAACGAACTTCTCCATATGAGAGAACAGCACCCGGATACAATTTTATGGTCCGGGGGAACCGCTCTCATGAGAATGCAGAAAGGCCCTGTCCCTTCTTTCGATAGAGACATTATTCACCTCTCCGGAGTAAACGAACTGAAAAAGATACGGAGAACCGAAAGATACCTGGAAATAGGAGCCGCAGTCCCGGTAAAAAAGATAATCAATGTTGGACAGCACATACTTCCCTTTGCCCTGGCCCAGGCTCTTATGAGCATAGGCTCTCCGGCAGTCAGGAATCTTGCAACCATGGGGGGAAATCTCGGCATCAAAGACAGACGACTTAACTCTTTCAGTGTACTCATGCTGATGGACAGTATTGTGGAGCTTAGAAGGAGTGGAAAGAGCAGGTGGATTCAGCTTGGAAGGCTGAATAGTATAGGAGAGGCTGAAATCCTGACAAGAATCCGTATTCCATTCAGGAACTGGGATCTCCAGTACTTCAGAGCGGTGGGAGACCCCCTTCTGCATCCCATGGATTCTCTTTCATTTACTGTTCTTGCTGAGACCAACAAGGGAATCATCTCAAACCTCCGGTTTGCTGTAGGCAATACAGGAAAGAGTACCCTGCGAAGCTTAGATTTCGAAACCTATCTATCCGGTAAAAAACTCAGACTTTCAGGCAAAGAGTTTGATGCGGCAGTGAACATCTTTCAGTCATTTGTTCAGAACGCAGAAGGTGATCTGACCCCTTTCCAAAAAGACCGGTCATTAAGATTCGTCCACTGGTTTCTGCGCGAGTTAAGGGACGTTTATATCTTTACAGAATAACTCTGAAGCAGTATATTCATGATTAATGTTAAACGTACCTGACTTTGTTCACCTGCACAATCATACTGACTACTCTCTTCTTGATGGTGCCGTTTCAATAAAAAAAATGGTCAACAGGGCTGTCAAGCTGGAGATGAAACATCTGGCTATTACTGACCATGGGAATATGTTCGGTGCCCTTAGATTTTACAAAGAATGCAGGGCAAAGGGAATAAATCCCATTGTGGGATGCGAATTCTACGTCTCTTCAATCAGCAGAAATATAAAGTCAAGCTCAGACAAAGAAAACCGTTACAACCACCTCGTTCTTCTTGCAAAGAACTATAAAGGTTATAAAAACCTTATGATCCTTTCATCCCTTGCTTACACAGAAGGATTTTACTATAAACCCCGGATAGATGATGAACTTCTCGGGAAATACCATGATGGACTGATATGTACAACCGCATGCCTTGCAGGAATAATCCCAAAGTATATCGTTGACGGCAACCATGAAGAGGCAACAAAAAAGGCTCTCTTCTACCGGGATCTATTCGGCGAAGAGAACTTTTACCTGGAACTTCAGGATCACGGTATTCCTGAACAGAAGATAGCAAACGAAGGGATGATCCGTTTGTCGAGGGAAACAGGAATTCCTCTCATTGCAACAAACGATATCCATTACCTTACAAAAGAAGACTCCAACGCCCAGGATATCCTGATCTGTATAGGAACCAACCGTAAAAAACACGAAGTCAACAGAATGAAATTCCACTCCAGCGAATTCTACATGAAGAGTAAGGAGGAGATGTTTGAGGTATTTAAAGAAATACCCGAAGCTCTGTCAAACACTGTAAAACTTGCGGAGAAATGCAATCTGGAAATAGAGCTGCCTGGACCGCTCCTTCCTGACTATAACATCCCCGATAAATACAGTTCTCCTGATGACTACCTGCGGGCTCTTACAGAAGCGGGACTCAGGGAGCGGTACCCGGAAATTACCGAAGAAATAACAAAACGGATGGAGTACGAGCTGGATATCATTATCGGGATGGGATTTACCGGCTATTTCCTTATTGTCTGGGATTTTATTCACTTTGCCAGAGAAAACGATATTCCTGTTGGACCCGGAAGAGGATCTGGTGCCGGATCCATAGTGGCCTATTCATTAAAGATTACAGATATCGATCCACTCAAATACGATCTTCTTTTTGAAAGATTCTTAAACCCGGAAAGGATCTCGATGCCTGACTTTGATATTGATTTCTGCTTCGAAAGGCGTCAGGAGGTTATAGACTACGTAACCCAAAAGTACGGCAAAGACAGAGTCGGTCAGATCATTACCTTTGGAACCTTGAAAGCCAAGGCAGTTGTCCGTGATGTCGCAAGAGTTCTGGATATTCCCTACTCCGAAGCGGACCAGATCTCAAAGCTCATTCCTTCGGAAAACAAGATTACAATAGAAGAGGCGCTTGAGAAAGAACCGAAACTCAAGGAGTATGAGAACAAAGGAGAACTCTACAGAGAGTTGATTGATACCGGACAGAGGCTCGAAGGACTATCCAGACACGCCTCCACTCACGCCGCCGGGGTAGTAATCGGAAAATCAACCCTTACCGACTATGTTCCACTGTACCGTGATGCAAAGACCGGATCAATCTCTACTCAATACACCATGGATCAGTTAGAGGAGTGCGGTCTGGTCAAGATGGATTTTCTGGGGCTCAAGACACTGACGCTGATCAAGCATACCGAAGATATAATAAGAAAAAAAGGGATCGACTTCAATACAGATAAAATCCCTGAAGATGATGAAAAGACCTTCAAACTTCTCGGAGAAGGGAAGAGTGTTTGTGTGTTCCAGTTTGAAAGCTCCGGTATGCAGGGAATTCTCAAACAGGCAAAACCGAACTCCATTGAGGACCTTATTGCCTTAAACGCCCTCTACCGTCCGGGACCAATGCAGTACATTCCCCAGTTTATCGACAGCAAGATGGGAAGAATGCCCATTAAGTATCCCCACCCCAACCTGAAAGAGGTACTGAAGCCCACTTATGGAGTTATTGTCTACCAGGAACAGGTTATGAAGGTTGCCCAGATAATAGGCGGTTTCTCCCTCGGCAAAGCGGATATCCTCCGGAGGGCAATGGGTAAAAAGAAAGTAAAAGAGATGGAACAGATGAAGATAGAGTTCATCTCCGGAGCAAAAAACCAGGGGTACTCTGAAAAACAGGCCTCCGACATCTTTGAAATGCTCAAACCTTTTGCAGGATACGGATTCAATAAATCCCATGCTGCTGCATACTCGGTGGTTGCATACAAGACTGCCTATCTCAAGGCGAACTTCCCGGCAGAGTTTATGGCTGCAAACCTCACCAATGAAATTAACAGCCCGGACAAACTTACCCAATACATCAATGAAACAAAAGTAATGGGGATAAAGATCCTTCCCCCGGATATAAATCTTTCCGATAAAAAATTCACTGTTGAAAACGGCAGTATAGTGTACGGACTGGTGGGAATCAAGAATATAGGTGAAGCAGCTGTTGACGAGATTATCAATACCAGAAAAGAGAAAGGAAAATTTGAATCGTTTCTGGATTTCCTGTACAAGGTTGACCTCAGGGGAGTAAACAGAAAGGTAATAGAGTCGCTTATTAAGTGCGGGGCCTTTGATTCCTTCAATACCGGAAGAGCCACCCTGAACCATAACCTTGATACAATGCTTGAGTATACCAACAAAAGAAAAGAGAGTGAGATGTTTGGTCAAACCTCCCTTTTTGACAACTCTACAGAAACCCGGCTTCCGGAATTGAGGATGGAAACGGTGGAAGAGTGGCCTCAGATGGATAACCTGAAAAATGAAAAAGAGCTTTTAGGATATTACTTCTCGGGGCATCCCCTGGACAAGTATAAAAGAATTTGGAAAAAGAGCACGAATCTTGATCTGTCAAACCTTGAGCATCTGTCTGCTGACCGGAAGTATACTATAATGGGGATGATAAACGATGTAAGGGTTATCCAGACCAAAAGAGGGAAACCCATGGCATTTGTACAGCTTGAGGACTTTAACGGTTCTATTGAACTTGTTGTTTTTTCCAGAATTTGGGAGGAGAAGGGAATGCTTATCCAGAAAGACGGTATCTCGGGATTTTCAGGAAAAATAGATCTTTCCAGAGATAACCCGAAATTTATTGTTGATGATGTGTTCCCGCCGGAAAACCTCAAAAAGGTTAAGACATCGGAAATACATATAAAAATGAACAGGGCGATATGTCAGGAGGAAGAACTTGTATCCTTCAGGGAATACCTCATGGATTTTATTGGAAATTGTACGGTATTCCTTCATTTGCCATCCGGGAATTCCGGAAACGATACTGTTATAAAAGCCTCCAGACAAATAAAACTGGAACCTTCCGGTAATGTGATAGAATCCATAAAAGAATATCCCAACATTGAAGATGTCTGGACGGCTTAGCGTAAAGGAGGAATTTATATGCTTACAGTACTGAGAATTATATCAAGTCTTATTTCAGGATACATGCTGCTTATATTCATAAGAGTACTTTTGACATGGTTTTCAAGAGGTACACTGGGTAAAGCGGAAGAAATTTTGGGAAGGGTAACCGATCCTTACCTGAATTATTTCCGGAGATTCTCTTTTATGCGGATCGGGATGATAGATATGTCACCGGTAGCGGGTATTATTGTTCTGGTTGTTGTTCTGAATATGCTTAATACCATTCTGGCTTATGGGAAAATCACTGTGGGGATAACCCTGTCCATAATTCTTGCAGCCCTCTGGTCTGCAGTATCATTTCTGCTTACCCTTTATATTGTTCTTATTGCAATACGCCTGTTTATGGAGCTGTTTCAGCCTGATACCTACTCCCCATTCAAAACGACTCTTGATGCACTGGTTAATCCTGTTACAACTTACGTAAAAAACACTATTGCCAAAAAGAATTTCCTTTCATACAAGGTTCAGATGGCAATGACAGGGGGAATATTTGTTGCCCTCTCCATAGCAGGAAACATGCTTGTCAAAGGATTATCAGGCGTTCTCTTGAGAATCCCCTTTTAGAATATGTTCGCTGATGAACTGAAGTTTCCTGTAATTGATTTAAAAGGGATTGGGTCTTCCTATGCAAAATCTCTGGCAAAAGCGGGAATACTGACAGTTGCCGATATTATCCGTTATGCACCCAGAAGTTACGAAAACAGGAAAGACATTGTCCCCCTTTCCTCCGTCCCCGATAAAAGAGAGGTAAATACCGTTGTCGAAATAGTTGCCCATGATTTTGTCGGTTACGGAAAAAAAAAGACCCTGAAAATATTCGTACGGGATGAAACCTCAACAGGAGTCCTTGTATGCTTTGGGAGGAATTTCCTGAAAAATAAAATGCCTGTGGGTAAACGGTTTTTCCTTTACGGACAATTTGATTACCGGTACGGTGAACTGCAGTCAACCCAGTTCGATACGGAAGAGTACGGTGAAAATCCCGGACATTTCGGTCTGATCCTTCCCGTGTATCCGCTATCAGGGAATCTCAAGCAAAATGTCCTGAGGAAAGCTGTTAAAGCGGTACTCAATACCTACCTCCCCTCTGTTGAGGATCAGCTCCCCGCTGCTCTGATACGAAAATACAACTTTCCGTCCAGAAAAGATGCCGTAAGAGCAGTGCATTTTCCGAAATCAATGGGAGAGAGGCATGAAGCCCTTCGTCTGCTTAAATACGAAGAACTCTTTTTCCTTCAGCTTACAGCAGTACGCCGGGCGTTCAAATACAAGAAAGAGAAAAGGGAAATACGGAAAATTACCGGCAGCATTATGAAGAAGGCAGTACTTTTACTCCCCTTCTCCCTTACACCGGATCAGATCTCTGTCCTGAAGGAAATCAGAAAAGACATGGAATCGGAAAACCCCATGTACCGTCTTCTACAGGGAGATGTGGGAAGCGGGAAAACCCTTGTAGCCTTCCTTGCAGCTCTTTTTATAATCGAGGCTGGGGGGCAGAGTGCCTTCATGGCACCTACAGAACTTCTGGCCCGGCAGCATGCTGAAAACGCCGCGAAACTTCTCGAACCCTTGGGGGTCCGGCTTGCATTTCTGAGCGGGAATATAAAGAGTAAGCAGAGGGGGCCGCTTTTAAAAGCCCTCAAAAAAGGAGAAATAGATCTTATAATTGGGACCCATGCACTCTTTACCTCTGATGTGGAGTTCAAAAAGCTGGAGTTTGTTATAGTGGACGAGCAGCATAAATTCGGCGTTATGCAGCGTATTTCCCTTTTCAACAAAGGGGAAAAACCTGATATTCTTCTCATGACAGCAACCCCCATCCCCAGAACCATCACCATGACAATTTTTGCTGACCTGGATGTTTCAGTTATTAAAACAGCCCCGGAAGGAAGAAAACCGGTAATAACTCATCTTTCAAGAATGGGAAACGAGGAGAAAGTATACCGGGCGGTAAAGGAAGAATTGAAGAAAGGGCACCAGGCCTACTTCGTCTACCCGAGAATCTCCTCGGAGAGTAACGCTAAAGAGGGACTCAAGGATGCAGAGAGGATGTTCCGGTATTTGACCAATGACGTTTTCCCGGAGTATAGAACCGCCCTGATCCACTCAAAACTTCCGGATACAGAAAAGATCTCAATAATGCAAAATTTCAGCCGGGGAGAGATAAAAATCCTTGCAGCAACCAGCGTTGTGGAAGTGGGGGTTGATGTGAAGAACGCGACTTGCATGGTGATCGAGCATGCTGAAAGATTTGGACTCTCCGCTCTGCACCAGCTGAGAGGAAGAGTTGGGAGAGGACCGGACCAGGCTTATACATTTTTGATATACTCCGAAGATCTGAGTGATGTTGGGAAGGAACGTCTGAAGATCATGATGAATTACAGCGACGGATTCTCAATCTCAGAAGAGGATCTCAAAATAAGAGGTCCCGGACAGCTCGCAGGAACAAGACAATCCGGCTTCCTTAAACTGAATTTTGCTGATATTATCAGGGATACAGATATTCTGAACCAGGCGCGGAAGGATGCCTTGTCGTTATTGAAGACAGATCCGGGATTCCTGAGGGCAGATAACGGAGTGCTGAGGGATGTTTTGGAAAGGTGTCCCCCCTTTGAAGACGATCTGCTGTCAAGCGGATAGGAGCGTACAGATTTGAGGATAACAGGCGGAAAGTACAGAGGAAGAAAAGTCACCTGTCCCCCGGGAATAATCCGTCCGGCAATGGACAGGATGAGGGAATCGCTCTTCTCCATTCTTGGAGATATCAGCGGCTGCTCGTTTCTGGATCTGTTTTCGGGTTCAGGACTGGTAGGAATTGAAGCTGCTTCCCGGGGGGCAAATCCAGTTGTAATGGTAGAGAGGGACTTCAAGAAGAAAAGAGTAATCCTTGAAAACATGAAGTTTGTTGAGAGCAACATCACCTTACGGATGATGAACGTTCAACGGTATGTGGCTCTTGCCAAGGACAGCTTTGATCTCATATACGCAGACCCTCCCTTTATATTTTCTAAAAAGCAGAGTCTGATCAGGGGGATAGGCAGATCGCCCCTTGTTGGACCGGACACAATTGTAATGATCCACCACCCTTCCACAGATGAGTGGGATCAGGAAACGGGTAATCTTGCATGCTATGATATACGTAAATACGGCGGGTCTATGGTAAGGTTTTTCAGGCCCGCCTAAAAATCAGCCGTTCACGGCTTCTACCCACTTTTTCCATCTATCCAGAAGCAGTTCTTCTGACTCCTGAGTAATATTTTCAACAGGAATCTCCTTAAACCATTCCCCGCTCTGTATCAGCAGGATATCTTCAACCTTCAGCTTGTCGTCCATACATCTATTCTACACCATTTTTTTTAATTTCCAATTAAAAAACACCAATTGCCACTGATTATCTATTCTGATACGATGTAGTCCGCCAAGGAGGATGGAAGTGACAGAAAAAAATCAGAGACTTCTCCAAATCCCGCAGGGAACCGAGATTATTTATTTAGAGGAGGCGTTCAAACATCAGCAGGCTGTTTCCCAGATTAACAACCTCTTTACCTCCTGGGGGTACTTGCCGGTAGAGACCCCGTTGTTTGATTTCTTTGATATATACCAGGAGCTTCTCAGCAATAAGGTAAAAGATGTCTACCGGCTCGTTGACAGGGAGGGAGACTTGCTCATGCTCCGCTCAGATATTACCCTTTTCCTTGCCAAGCAAATGGGGGTAATGCTCTCCCGGGCGGATCTTCCGAAACGAGTGTACTACTCAGGGGCAATCCTCCGGCATCAGAACAGGGAGGATATATCCAAGAACGAGTTTTTTCAGACAGGAGTGGAGCTTATCGGTAAGAGCGGTGCAGATGCAGACCTGGAAGTTCTCACCCTCCTGGTAAAGACCTTTGAGGCGCTTAACGTCAAACCTTTTGTGCATATAGGATCGCGGGATCTTATCAACACCCTGCTTTCCGCCTCCCCGGAAGATTTTACTGCTTCGGTTTTTAAGGCAGTAAAAAACAGAGACTTTCCCTTATTGAAAGATCTTCTGGACGGTAATGTTTCCTCAAAGAAAATCCCCTTTTTAATGCAGCTTATGCGGTTTATTGGAAGCAGTGCAGAATTCAGAAACATGCTTAAAAATCAACCCTATAAACCTTCTGAAATCGAGATGGAAAAAATAGAGCACCTGCTGTCCCTGATGGATACTCTTGAAAAGCTTGGTATGGAGCAGTACTTCCGAATAGACATGTCCGAAACAGGGAATCAGAGTTATTACACCGGGATTGTCTTTCAGGGATATCTGGAAGGTACCGATTCCGCAATTGTTTCTGGAGGAAGATACGACTCCCTCCTTGAACATTTCGGATTCGACACCCCTTCGGTAGGTTTTTCAATTCTCCTTAGAAAGGTGGAGGAGCATCTCGGCTCAAGGTTTACCCTTCCCGATAATACAAGGATCAAGGGAAAAGACTTTGTATCGGCATTCATGGAAGCGGAAAAGATCAGAAAGGAAGGGGGAATAGCAATACTATGACACTGACAATGGCACTGCCCAAGGGCAGGCTTCTTGATAATGTAAAAAACCTTTTTTCGTTGAAGGGAATGGATTTTTCCTTTGTCAACAGGAAACTTGTGGCTCACGATTCTTCAAATACTCTCAAGATTTTTTTGGTAAAGAACTCTGATCTTCCCACCTACGTTAACCACGGTATTGCAGGTCTGGGTATATGCGGCTCAGACGTTCTTTATGAGAACAGCTATGATTTTTTCAAACTCATGACCTTCGACTTCGGCGGCACATCCATGTGCATTGCAGGTAAAAAAGGGGAAAAGCTGGATATGTCAGGAAAAAAGCTGACAATCGCTACAAAATTTACCAAATTCACCCGAGATTATTATCATAAGAGGGGGATTCCGGTGGAAATTGTAAAACTCAACGGTTCAGTTGAGCTTGCTCCGGTTCTCGGCCTTACCAGATACATCGTGGATCTTGTAGAAACCGGAAGTACCTTAAAAGCCAACAATCTTGAAGTTTTTGAAAAACTTGAGGACATTAAAGTCCATTTGATAGTCAACCCCTCCTACTACAAATTGAATTACAAGGCTATCAATGCCTTCGTAGAGAGGATAAAGTAATGAACAGGAGATCAGCATCAGTAAAACGGGAGACAAAAGAGACACAGATAGATCTTACACTGGAAATGGAGAGTAGAAATATTTCTGTCTCTACAGGGCTCCCCTTTTTTGACCATATGCTGAGTGCCATGGCATTTCATGGTACGTTTGGGTTAACAGTAAAAGCGAAAGGAGATCTGGAGGTAGATCCGCATCATCTTGTTGAGGATACCGGGCTTGTTCTGGGACAGGCTTTAAAGGAAATAATCAACACGTACGGTCCGGTCACCAGATTCGGACACAGTATAATTCCCATGGACGAAGCTCTTTCAGAAGCAACGGTCGATGCTTCCGGCAGGTCATTCTTGGTATTCAATGCAAAGTTCCCGCAGGAATACTCAGGAAATTTTCATATGCCGCTTTTAAATGAGTTTTTTACTGCACTTGCTCATGCAGGGGGCTTAACCCTTCATCTTGAGTGCAGGTATGGCAGTAACAGCCACCACATGGCTGAAGCCCTCTTTAAGGCATTGGGAAAAGCTATTGAAGCTTCATTTACCCCCCACAATAAGGGTGAGATCCTTTCAACCAAAGGAATTCTCTAATTCCTCCAGTTTTTACTTGCTATTAGTATCAGATTTTAGTAGTATTGGAGTTTAACGGTGCAGATGCCTGGAAAAAGCAAACCTGCAGGTTTTTTAAAAACCGGCAGCGAAAAGAAACAAGTACTCTCTTCTTCTCAGCGGTCTGCTCTAATTAGGAGAGGGAATGAATTTTTTAACCGCGGTGAATATGAAACTGCTAAAAAAATTTTTGTCACAACATCCTACAGTGACGGGCTTATCCGCATGGGAGATTATTACAAAAAAAAGGGTAATACCATAGAGGCACTGAAGATGTACAGGATGGCGCCGGCAAAAGAGAAGTTTGACCAAATCCTGGAGCAAACAGCAGCAATCTTAAGCCGATGGCTTGAAGAGGAATAGAGCATAATGAGCGAAGAAGAAATGGAAATACCACAGGATACAGAAAAGGAAGCTGCCGGCCCTGAGCAGTTATTAAGTGAAAAAGTGGCACAGCTTTCCAAAGAGGGATACCACCTTCTAAAAGAGGAACAGCTCCAGGAAGCTGAAGAGTGCTTTTTCAAGATTCTGGAGATTGAGGATGACAACAACTATGCTCTTGTAGGACTAGGAGATACCGCCAGAAAAGAAGGGAAACTGAACAAAGCGATTAAGTACTACCAAAGATGTCTTGAACTGTACAAATCCAACAACTATGCACTTTTTGGTCTTGCGGACTGCTACAAGGCAATGAATCAGTACAACAAAGCAATTAAAATCTGGGAGGAGTATCTTCTCCAGGATGAAAACAATATAACAGTCCTGACCAGAGTTGCGGATGCTTACAGGAAAGTCCGGAGCTTTAAAAAATCGAAAGACATTTACCTGAAGGTTCTGGAGCTGGAGGAAAACAACGCCTATGCACTGATTGGGCTGGGACATCTCCATTACGACTTTAAGGAGTTCAGGGAAGCACTTTTTTACTGGGAAAAGATAGTGGAGCTGAACAGGGATCATGTAGATATTCGTGTTTTAACCTCTATTGGAAACTGCCACCGGAAACTCAAAACCTACGAAGAGGGACTTAAGTTCTTCCACATGGCTCTGGAACTGGACCCTGATAATTTTTATGCACTCTTCGGGCTGGCAGACTGCTACCGCGGATTAAACAAAAATGAAGATTCCCTGGAGTGCTGGCACAGGATTTTGAAGAATGATCCCGATAACAAGGTTATACTTACCCGGGCAGGAGACGCTTACCGTGAGATTGGTGATCTCGATAATGCAGAAATGTATTATACAAAGGCTTTGAATATTGAGTTTGATTCTTTTGCAGTTATTGGGCTTGCACTTCTCAACAAAGCAAGGGGAAACTACCATGAGGCCATCGACAGCCTTTCTTCCCTTATCCTTAACGATCCGAGGAATCACCGTTTGTACTCAGAAATGGCGGAATGTTATCTCGCACTCGGTGAGAAAAACAAAGCTGTAGATATCCTCAACGAATTTCAGAAAAAGGGAATGCACAGCATGTATGTTACCCGTCTTCTGGAAAAGATAAAGTCCGGCAGATCGTAATGATACCGCAGCTTACAGGGCTATTGCCAGACGAAATATATTCAGCACTGGATCTTAAACAGTCCTTCAGGGGAAAGCAGATCTTTAAATGGATCCATAGCGGAGTCGAAACCTTTACCGAGATGACTAACCTATCCGCAACCTTGAGAGATGATCTTTCCTCCCGCTGTGTTCTATTCTCTTCCACGATAGCAACAGAGGTTGCAGGCAGAGACGGGACAGTCAAGATAACAATCAAACTGGAGGATGGCCTGTTTGTAGAAGCAGTGCTTCTCGAGGATGAAACAGGGAGGAAGACTGCCTGTCTTTCCAGTCAGGCAGGCTGTGCCATGGGATGCAAGTTCTGCCGCACCGGAACAATGGGCCTTTTGAGAAATCTTTCTACGGGGGAAATAGTAGAACAGTTTCTCCTGCTCCAGAACAAGTATGGAAGAATATCCAATATTGTATTTATGGGGATGGGAGAACCCTTCGAAAACCTTGAGAGTGTCCGCAAAGCCATTGAGATATTTCATCATCAGGATGGGCAGAATATAGGTCTCAGAAAAATAACGATTTCCACCTGCGGTATCATTTCAGGAATTGATTCCCTGACTGAGGAAGGACCTGCAGTCAGACTTGCAGTCTCCCTGGTAAGCGGAGACCAGGATACAAGAAGTTCCCTTATGCCGATTACAATAAGCAATCCGCTGCCGGAGTTAAAGAAATCACTGAAACGATATCAGTTGGGCACAGGAAAAAGATTTACCCTCGAGTATGTCCTTTTGGGAGGAATTAACGATACTCTGAAGGATGCAGAGAAGGTGCGTCATTTTATTGGAAATATGAAAGCTGCTGTTAATGTGATTCCGTGGAATCCTGTAGAGACACTGCCCTATAAAGAACCGGAAGAAGAAAAGGTAAACCTCTTTATAGACAGACTTGAGGAACTCGGAGTTACCGTAACCAGACGCTACAGAAGAGGCAGGGGAGTTAACGGAGCATGCGGTCAGCTAGCTGTGTTCGAGAACAGCTCTGATTCTTCTCACTCCGGCTGAGGAAGACTGCTCCTTCTTAATCCTGAAGTGCCCCATTATTCCGGTTCTCTCTACGTGAGGACCGCCGCAAACCTCTTTTGAGAAATCACCAATGGAATAGACCTTTACCTTTTCATCGTATTTATTACCGAAAAATGCAAGGGCCCCGGCGTTTTTAGCCTCTTCCAGACCCATTACCTCCATGGTAACGGGAAGATCTGCCTTGATCTGTTCATTCACAAGATCCTCAACTTCCTTGATCTGTTCAGGAGTCATCTTTTCAGGATGAGTAAAGTCAAACCTCAGTCTGTCTACTGTTATATTACTCCCTTTCTGTTGAACATGATCTCCAAGAACAGTCCGCAAAGCCTTATGAAGGAGGTGGGTAGCTGTATGGAGAGCAGTGGTTGCTTCAGAGTGATCTGCAAGCCCCCCTTTGAAAGTTTTTTCCGCTCCCTGTTTGGACAGCTCCTGATGTTTGGTAAAAGCTTTTTCAAAACCCGCTTTATCCATACCGAGACCATTCTCCGCTGCAAGCTCTTCGGTAAGTTCATAGGGGAATCCATAGGTATCATAAAGTTTAAAGGCTATCCTTCCGGGAATTACCGGATTCTTGCTCTTGAGTAAATTTGGAAGCATTTTTGAGAACTCTTTCTCCCCCTTTTTAAGAGTCTGGGAGAATCGCTCCTCTTCCATATCCAGCTCTGAAAGGATAAACTCACGATTCTTCCGGAGCTCCGGATACACTTCCTTGTATTGTGCAATCACAATTTCCGCAAGGTGTTTAAGGAAAAAACCCTCAATACCCAGTTTCATGCCATGCCTTACAGCTCTTCTTATGAGTCTTCTCAAGATATACCCCTGCCCCAGATTTGAAGGCTTCAACCCACGTTCATCACCGAGGATAAACACAGAGGTCCTGACATGATCGGTGATAATCCTGATTGACGTATCCAGGTTATTATCAGCACCATAGCGGCTTCCGGATATCTTCTCGATTCCTTTTATCAGTTCAGCAAAGTACTCAGTATCATACACTGAACTTTTTCCCTGGAGCATGGCAGCAGTTCTTTCGATTCCCATACCGGTATCCACATTCTTCCGCTTCAGGGGGAGGTAACTTCCGTCCTCTTTCTTTTCATACTCCATGAATACATCATTCCAGATCTCAAAGTATTTTCCGCAGGAACAACCAGGACGGCAGTCAGGGCCGCAGGGCTCCTTCCCCGTGTCGATAAACATTTCGGTATCGGGACCGCAGGGTCCCGTTTTCCCGGCAGGCCCCCACCAGTTATCCTCCCGGGGAAGAAAGTATATTCTATCATCAGGAATCCCCAGTGAACGCCAGATCTCTGCAGACTCATTATCGGCAGGAACTGAATCATCTCCCCTGAAAACCGTAACCGATAGTTGGTCCGGAGAAAACCCAAGCCATTCTCTGGAGGTCAGGAACTCATAGCTCATAGTAATGGCTTCCTCCTTGAAATAATCTCCAAGGGACCAGTTGCCAAGCATTTCGAAAAAAGTAAGATGGCTGGAATCGCCAACTGCATCAATATCTCCGGTACGGATACACTTCTGAAAGTTAACCAGTCTGTTTCCGGCAGGATGCTCCTCTCCAAGCAGATACGGAACCAGCGGATGCATTCCGGCTGTGGTAAAGAGGACTGTCGGATCATTTTCAGGAATCAGGGACTTACCGCTGATCTGTTTGTGATTCTTTCCAGTAAAGAATTCTATATATTTGTTTCTCAGCTCATCTATTTTCATGAGCGCATTATACTTTGACCTGTTGCTAATTTCAAGTGGATAGAAGACGGAGACCTTATTCCCTATCTGAACCTCATTCTCAAAACAGCCTGGGCCATTGGGATAAAAATCGGCGCATCTCTCACCGATAAAGAACAGATATGGCCTGTAATTACTAAAAGGGAGGATATGGCTGAGGTTGAAAGATTCAGAGGAATCGACTCCGGAAATGACAGGAACAGGGCATTCTTTTCCCTTGCCCTGAACAAACCTTCCAGACACATGGAACCCTTTATCGTGGAGTTGTCACACTCCCATGCAGGTATAGGGAAACCTAAAAATCTTCCAGATCGGGATGTACACCATTGGAGAATTCGGGAAAGAAATAAACGTACATCCCGGTTTTTTTCACCCTGATCTCCGCATACCCCTTTTGAACCAGCTTTTCCAGAGCATTTTTGGCATCATCCAGACCAACTCCTCCCTCCAGAGCTACCGCTGACGGGGTTACAACACCGTTGTTCTTCTTTGCAGTTTTAAGAATAACCGACTCTATCGATTCTTTTTTCTCCCGAAAACCGGAATAGTCAGGCACTTCATTATCCCAGACAGCATTACGGTAACCAATCCGCAAATTTGCCTCCCTGACCTGCAGGGAAAGGGTAAGCAGATCATAAAGAGATCCGATACCGGACAAACCGCCGGTAAACATAAAGAGCAAACCTGTTCCGAACTTTCCAAGATAAAACCGGTGAAATCCAAGAGCTCCGAACCCCGATACCAGCCAAAGCAGGTATGCGATTCCTGTTGAATACAAAATAATTACTCCCCTTTTAAATATACTCATCTTTTCTGCCGGTGAACAGGATAGAGCCTCTCAACTCCAGTTCCCGCAGATAATCCAGAAAATCTTTCATGCTTTTGTCCACTTCGGAACGCAGCATGGGACCAAGAGCATCCTCTTCCATGGTAATGAACTCGACTCTTCTTGAGGAAAGATTTCCAAAGATCTTCTTTCTAAACCCTTCATTCTGACCTTTTAAAAGAACAGCAATCTCTTTATCACTGTAATCCCTGAGCACCTTCTGGAGATCTTTATCCCTGAGGTCAAGAACCGAGTCAACAGTAAAGAGTTTTTCTTTTACCTCTTTTGAAATATCTTCATTTACGTCAGCAAGTTCGGAGAGAATCCTTCCTTCATCGGAAAGATTCATATTCTTGAGAATAGCCGCAAGGACACTGCTGCCGTCTATCTCCTCAGTAACCACCTTCCCCTGGGTCCTTACCCTTTCAATGAGCGTTGTCTCAATTGCCCTTACAGCTTCGGGTGCTACCCTCTTCATTCCCGACATTCTCAGTACTATCTGTTTTTGGACATCCGGATGCAGGGCTTCAAGAATAACCGAAGCTTTAAGCGGATCCAGGTATGAAAATATTATGGCCAGCACCGCAGCGGATTCTTTTCTTAAAACCATGATAAGCTGCTCGTTCTCCAGATCCTCCAGAAATGCAAAGGGCTTTTCCCCTCCGAAGGGGAGTACCTTATTGAAAACTTCCAGCCCCTTTTCCTCTCCGAGAGCATAGCAGATCAGCTCTCTGGCCGCTTCAACGCCTCCGTTTGTTATTTGAGGTTTTTTCGGTTTCAGATAACCGAATTCCTCCAGAATCTTTACCGATTCATCTTTGGGAATCCTTTTTATGGTTGCAATTTCTCTGGTTATTGCCTTTATTTCTTCATCAGAGAAGTGTTTCAGAACTTCCGCAGCCTCTTTCTTCCCCAGCAGCAGCAGAAATTTCGCCGCTTTCCGGTAACCAATATCCTTCTTTTCAGTAACTTCAGCAGATTTCTTGATAAACCCCTGTTCCTGATCCTTCTCTATTTCCTTATCCTTTTCGGGAGAAAGCGAGGCAAACTTATACGCTTTTACCGCCCGTGCATGTCTCTCCATGGCTTCATATTACTCCATGAACCTTATCAGGGTCAATCTTCATACATCTTGACACCGATCATTCCTTCAAGCACAATAATGATCAATGCCGAAGGATAACCACTTTATAAGAAACACAGCTGCAATCTCTGCCGTGGAGTTGTTTTGGGGTATGGGACTCCCGGTAGTCATTGAATCCACTTTTCTTCAGCTCTTTTTAAAAAACCTTGGAGCAAACAGTTTTCTAATCGGGTTGATCCCTACTCTTTTTTTTATTGGCATTTCCTTTTTCTCCCTGTTCTCCGGCTTGCTTACCGGACATTTAAGAAGGAAAAAGAAAGCAGTACTGACTCTGCATCTTATAGCCTCCCTGCCGATGCTTGTTTTCGGTATATTCCTCAATATTTTTGGATTCGTCAATGACACTATGAAGTTCTTCTTCATCCTTTACACCCTGTTCTCCATCAGTATAGGGTTGCTTCTTCAGGCATGGCAGAATTACATATCGGGAATCTATTCGGATAAAAGATCCTTTCGGGACATTCATTTATGTGGATTGCCCAAAGTTTAGGGAAATT
>Ga0164318_10001172_pt1 | contig 22803 bp, 21 predicted proteins | sample GuaBasSedimGuay9_FD_113734 | JGI IMG/M metagenome (GOLD analysis project Ga0164318, IMG submission 113734) | Subseafloor sediment microbial communities from Guaymas Basin, Gulf of California, Mexico - Guay9, Core 4571-4, 0-3 cm | ecosystem: Environmental > Aquatic > Marine > Hydrothermal vents... | reverse complement strand
TAAGAGATACCAGAAACAGAGATGAATCAGCTGTCATTCTGTGTGTTGATAAAAACTTTGAATCCGAAGAAGCTGACAAAGCGGCCTTTCTTGGAGTGAATATCCTATATCCGGGAAGGCTGGAAACTCTTGATGATTTTAAGGAACTTGATCAGAAGATCTGCCGCTACAAAACTCCTCCCATGAGGTTTCGGGGGTCTTCCTGGATACCGGGTAAGGAAGATCGGATATCGTTTATATTCAGGCACCCGGAAGATTCAAGGATGATTTGCGGAAGGTTCACTGAACTTTCCGCAGCCGGGGGTGTTTTCAGGCCTGACGACCCTTCCGATATTTCAGAATTGGCTCCGGGAACAATAATTGAAGGCGGATCAATGAGAGCCGGAGATTCTTTAATCTCACTTCGAGGCAGGATTATACGTAATTCAGGGATACTGTCACTGGCATTTATTGATTTTTCAGGGAACGGTTTTCAGAATCTTCTTGATGAGATGAGCCTTCACGTCGCAATCGTATAACAATCCTTCTTGACGCTATACCTTCATGAACGTAAAGTTGCTTCATGGGTAAACGTAACGATTTCATTTTTACATCTGAAAGTGTCGGAGAGGGTCACCCGGATAAGGTCTGTGACATAATTTCTGATGCCGTTCTCGATAAAGCACTCACTGAAGATTCTGAATCACGGGTAGCCTGTGAATGTTTTACTTCCACAGGACTTGTGCTTGTCGGCGGTGAAATTACAACTAAAGGCTACATAGATATTATTCAGACAGCCAGAGACGTACTGAGCGAAATTGGATACGACGACCCAGCTGACGGAATAGATAGCGAATCATGTGCCGTTCTTTCTGTCATCCAACCCCAGTCCCAGGATATATCCCAGGGTGTCACCATCGGAGAGGGACTGCACAAAGAACAGGGTGCCGGCGACCAGGGCCTGATGTTCGGTTATGCCTGCAGTCAAACAAAGGAGCTCATGCCCGCACCTATACAATTTTCTCACAATATTATGCGGAAAGCATCTTTTGTGAGAAAATCCGGCGTTCTGGATTTTTTGCGTCCTGATGGAAAATGCCAGGTAACCGTCCGGTATTCAGATGGTAAGCCGGTACACATTGATACAGTTGTTCTTTCTCATCAGCACCAGGATGGAATATCACACTCTCAAGTTAAAGAAGGACTGATTGAAACCGTAATACGCCCTTCCCTTCCTGAAGACTTAATCAGTAAGAAGACTGTTTTTCATGTAAATCCTACAGGCAGATTTGTTATCGGCGGACCTAAAGGTGATGCAGGATTAACAGGTCGAAAGATAATTGTTGATACCTATGGTGGCTATTCAAGACATGGTGGTGGTGCATTTTCAGGTAAAGATCCATCTAAAGTAGACCGCTCAGCCGCCTACATGGCCCGCTACATAGCTAAAAATCTTGTTGCTGCAGGAATTGCCGACGAAGCTGAAGTTCAGCTGGCCTACGCTATCGGAGTTTCTGAACCGGTTTCCCTTTATGTGGAGACTTTCGGAACAGGAAAGGTTGAAAATACCGCTATTGAAAAGGCTTTACCCGAGATTTTCAAACTCACTCCCGCTGGAATTATTGAGTCCCTGAATCTGAAACAACCGATATACAAAAGGACCGCTGCATACGGTCATTTCGGACGGGATGCCTTCCCCTGGGAAAACACCGATAAGATTGATGCCATAAGATCTATTCTAGGCTGATATGAATCCTGAAGCTGAATGGTGGATAGAAGAAAATGGAGAAATCACATGCCTTCTTTGCCCCCATCACTGCCTTCTTTCCGATGGTGATACAGGTATCTGCGGAGTAAGACAAGCCGTTGATGGAGGGTTAACACTTCCCGGTTACGGGATGCTGACTGCATCAGCTGCAGATCCTGTAGAAAAAAAACCTCTATACCATTTTTACCCCGGAGAAACAGTCTGGTCTGTCGGGTTTACCGGCTGCAATATGGACTGTCCGTACTGTCAGAATTACAGAATTTCCAGAGCCAGACCTTCTGCTGGAGTATTTAGAAGTCCCGAAGAGATTGTGAGTGACACTATAAGCTGTGGATCTGAAATGCTTGCATTTACGTATTCAGAGCCAACCGTTCATTACGAATATCTGATGAAATCAGCAGAAATAGCCCATAATGCCGGTTTAAAAACCATTCTTGTTACAAACGGCAACATCAACTTAAAGCCGGCGAGAAACCTGCTTTCACTGATGGATGCTGTCAATATCGATCTGAAATCATGGGACGATGCATATTACAGAACGATTCTCCGTGGAAACCTGAATACGGTAAAGGATTTTATCGAAGAATCCCTGGCCCACAGCTGGGTGGAATTAACGACACTGATTGTACCGGGAGACAACGATAATGTAGAAGAACTGGGTGCGATGAGTCGGTGGATAGCTTCACTGTCGTTAAACATTCCACTTCACTTGTCCGCCTACCACCCTTCATACAGGTATCAGAAACCCGCAACTTCAGAATCAGTAATGATAACGATGCAGGAGAAAGCCCGGGAGACGCTGAACTTTGTATACCTTGGGAATATAGGTAGGGAAAACGGAACACTTTGTCCAGGCTGCTCGAGTGAAATCATCAGGCGGAAATACTACCGGACTGAATCATTAATAATCAAAGGACGATGTCCTGAATGCGGAACAGAGATACCGGGAGTGTTTCCCGGCGGCTCCGTTCCATACTATCGTTAAATGTAGGGCAGTTCACCTGCGACTCTGTCAATCTCTGTATATGCCTGAGAAAGTACCGCTGTAGAATCCCAGCTGCCGTCCAGCAGGGCATTCCTGTAAGCTTCAGGCATGGACGCGGTCCATTCTCTTGAGCCGGCTGTAACCTTCATTGTTTCAAGATTGATGCTGATTTCCATTTTCGGTTCATTTTCAACAAAGGACTGGAGCTGTTCAATATCACTCTTGGACAGAGTAACAGCAGGCATTCCCAGAGAAGAACAGTTGCCGGCAAAGATTTCAGCAAAAGATTCACACAAAAGTGCACGGATGCCCCAATCCTTTAATGCCTGAGGTGCATGCTCTCTCGAAGAACCGCATCCGAAATTGGCATTACCGATTAAAATCGGATTACCCTGATATTCTGGATCATCAAAAGAATGTCCCTTGCTTTTTCCGTTGCCGTCTACTCTCTCATCATTAAAAGCATAGACACCCAAACCTTTAAAGGTTACACATTTCATAAATCTGGCCGGGATAATTCGATCGGTATCTATATCATTGCCACGTACTGAAATACCTTTTCCGCTGAACTTTTTTATAGGAACACTCATGATGCAGCCCCTGTTTTTCGTATATCCACTATTTCACCGGCTAAAGCTGCAGCTGCTGCCATTGCCGGGCTCACCAGAAGGGTGCGCCCGGTGGGAGACCCCTGTCTGCCGATAAAATTACGGTTGGATGTACTTGCAGAAATCTGTCGTCCTTGAAGCTTGTCAGGATTCATGGCAAGACACATGGAACAACCTGCAAGCCGCCATTGAAACCCGGCCTCTTTAAAAATCTTATCAAGACCTTCTTTCTCCGCTGCTACGGCAACCTCCTGACTACCTGGTACGACAAGCGCTGTAACATTCCCTGCCACCTTCTGTCCCCGGGCAACTGCAGCAGCTTCTCTAAGGTCTGTCAGCCGGCCATTCGTACAGGAACCGATAAAGACAACATCAATTTTTTTCCCGAGTATTTTTTCATTTTCTGCAAAGCCCATATATTCATAAGCACGAAGCGCTGTTTCTCTCTCTTCTTCAGGGAGAGACTCAACAACAGGAAATTTCTCATCAACAGCCACAACCTGACCGGGATTGATACCCCAGGTAACCATGGGTTTCAAATCCGAAGCATTAAAAACAACTTCATCATCAAAGAAGGCGTCGGAATCAGATTTGATTTCTTCGGCATATCTAATCATTGAATCGTAGTCTTTAACGTAAGGGCGTCCTTTCAGCCAGTCATAGGTAATCTGATCGGGGTTTACATAGCCGGCACGGGCACCGCCTTCAATACTCATATTACAGAGAGTCATACGTTCTTCCATTCCCAAAGCATCAATGGCTTCCCCTGCATATTCATATGCATAGCCCAGGCCGCCGTTAACACCCAGACGCCCGATAATGGCAAGTATAAGATCTTTAGCCCCAACACCTTCGGGCATTGTTCCGTTCACAGTAATACGTCTTACTTTCGGCTTGGAAATTGCCATTGTCTGAGTGGCAAGAATGTCTCGAACCTGGCTGGTGCCGACACCGAATGCGATGGATCCAAAAGCTCCATGAGTGGCTGTATGTGAATCACCGCAGGCAATAGTCATACCGGGCTGTGTAAGGCCTTTTTCAGGCCCGACAACATGAATAACGCCCTGTTTACCCGATTCGGGGCCGAAATACTGTATACCGTATTCCTGAGTACTTGTTTCAAGAGCCTTCAGCATTTCTTCAGCAAGAGGATCCGCCAGAGGACGGCTGATGTCATCTGTGGGTATGATATGATCCGCTGTGGCGAATGTACGTGAAGGGTATCGAACCGTTAGATTCTTATCCTTGAGCATACCGAAGGCCTGGGGTGATGTCACTTCATGAATGAGGTGTAAACCGATGAATAACTGGTCCTGCCCCGAAGGGAGCGTCCGGACTTTGTGCCGTTTCCAGACTTTTTCAAATAAATTTTTTCCGGCCATAAAGACCTCCTGATCCCTGCCACAGGCAGGGATGATTTTCTTTTCAATGTGAATAGAATACCGGGTTCAGAGTATATACGTTCAGGTATAAATGCTTCAAGTTCAGTCCGCTGATGTGGAATAATGCCTACTCTTTCCAGGGGAAAATCATACCTTTTAATGTTCGCTTTCCCACACGTTCTTTTTCATCCACCAATAACTCATACCAGGGAACGTCCTTTCTCTTCGCATCCGGATTTACCTCCAGCCAGTCGTATTTCAGAATGAGAAGGCGAAGAGCAGAGTTCAGATACAGTTGTATTCCTGCCGGACCGAAAGCAGCAAAAGCTGTCAACGGCCATAGTATCAGGTTTACAGGTATCATGATAAAGCCCAGGAATATTGTGAGGCCAAGATTATCAAACATAATCAGTGCACTTTTCTTCAAAGACTTGCGAAAATCCCCTGTTAATCTGTTTCGTACTGGGAAAAACCAGATCAGGGTAAAGTAAACCCCTACTGTAATCCAGAAGAGAAGGGCAGACGCCGCCAGGCCCAGCAGAGACTTCATGCTGGAGTAGTAGATCATTCCGAATATCGACATAGAAAAAAATACTGTGGAAATCAGCGAGAGGAGAAGGGATGCCTTCCATGTTTTTCTGAAAGTATCGGGAATCTCTCCCCAGCTCAACCTTTTATAGTCAACAATCTGTGACATTATTGTCGAAATAATCCCCAAAGAAATAAAAACTGCCGGTATCAGTACAATAAGTATCAGGAAACCGGCTGTTGTATCATTTTCCAGTATTTTAAACATCGGCCAGAGTCCCAGAGCGAAGACAATGAACAAACCGATATTTCCGAGAATCAGGGCACCCAGATTGTCCCATGCATCAAAAAATGACTTTTTCATTAATAGAAAGAACATAATTCAAGAACCTCAGGTTTCATTTATTTTATTATTATTTTTCCAACGAACGGCCAGATAAACAAGGGGTGTGTCTGCTGCTGCAACAATCCATTTCAGTATGTAAGTTGAAAATACAATCTCCCAGAACGATCTGACAGGAATACTTCCTGCAAAAGCGATAGTAACAAAAATCAAAGAATCGATGGCCTGACTTACCATGGTGGATGCGTTATTACGCAACCATATCCAACGTCTGTCAGGGCGGCGTTTTTTCATAAGAGAATATGCCCAGACATCATGAAACTGACTGGCCCCATACGCCACAAAGCTGGCTAAGGCTATTCTGGGGAGTAAAGAATACAAGGTGAGCATACTCTGTTGGGCAAAATCCACAGCAGCCGGCTTGAACATCAATGCCAGGTTCATAAAAACAGTTAAAGAAAAAAGAGACAAAAAACCGATTCCAACAGCTTTCCCGGCATCTTTTTTCCCGTAATTCTCAGAAAGTATATCGGTGGCAAGAAAACTGGTGGCGTAGACGATATTGCCCAGTGAAGATGTCAACCCGAACAGCTGTACCGTTTTTATCACTTGAATATTGGCAATGATAACAGCAATGGGAACCCATGCGTAAAGACCAATCCTGCCGAAAAATCTATACATAACAAGTATACCGGCAAAATTGAGCAGAAGCATCGCTATCCAAAGCAGTTCATTCCCGGGGGGGAAAATACTCATAGCATTTTCTCCTCAATTTTCAAAGGAGCACTCCATCTGCTGGTGGTTTCCTTATTAAAGGCCCTTATCCTGAACCACACAACAGATCCGGATTCAATAGGAAGCTCCAGGTTGCGCCCCCTGATTGTCCATTTTTTTACATCATCACTGAACAATTCACTGCCGGACATCTGAACCTCATAACCTTCGGCTGTATCAACACTGTCCCAACTGATTAAAACACGCCCCAGGGGACGTCCCTGAGGCTTATCCAATCGTGGACGTGAGATAAACCCGTCTTCAACATTTTCATTGTCAACAGCCGGCTCAGAAATCTTCCCTGAAGAACATGAAGTAGAAAATAGTATCGTGCTGATTAACAGCAGTGCAAGACGCAGTATTCGTATCACCATGGTTTCGGCGAATCATAGACTTAACAGGGAAAACTGTCGATACGGATACTACGTTTATTATCTCTTTCCTTGCTCGAAAGGTTCTCCTGAAGCCCTGGGGGCCTGTGAAGACTTTGAAAAGGCTATCAGAGCCAGAAGAGTTACCACATAGGGGAACGCTTTTAAAATCAATCCCGGTACCCGGTCCAAAGCCGGTACCACCTGAGAGACATTGGCAATGGTGCTGGCAAAACCGAAGAAGAATGTGGCTCCAAGTATTCCAAGAGGTTTCCATTGCCCGAATATCAGAGCGGCAAGGGCAAGGAAACCCAAACCGGCAACAGAACCATTGAACTCTCCAGAGTACGTAACAAGAATAATTGCCCCTCCCAGACCGGCAAATGCACCGGAAAACATAACGGCAATGTATCTCACCAGCCGGACATTGACACCTGCAGAATCTGCAGCATGTGGATGCTCCCCACTGGCTCTCAGACGCAGACCGAATGGAGTCTTATACACCAGATACCAGCTGGCCAGAAGAAGGAAAAGAACAAGCCATGTGGTTGTATAAGTCTGAGTGAAAAAGAGTTTCCCGATTACCGGTATCTTTGAAAGTACAGGTATTGTATAACGCTGAAGGCCGCTGATGATGTGAATATTGCCGCTTCCGGTAATATAACGTGCAAAATACAGGGTAAGTGCGCCAGCCATCATATTAATAGCCGTTCCACTTATAACCTGATTGGCGTTCAGGCTGATACTTGCAAATGCGTGAAGCATTGAGAAAAGGGCACCGGCAACGGCAGCGACAATCAGCCCTACCCATACAGCTGAGCCGCCGAGGGAGGGGTAGAGTCGAAATATCGTTAAAGCACTGGCAAAGGAACCTATTATCATCAAGCCTTCGAGGCCGATGTTGACGACTCCGGATCGTTCACAGATCAAACCGCCCAGGGATGTAATTAAGAGCGGAATGGTGAATGTAATGGCATAGGGAAATACAAAAGTCAGAAAATCCCACATATCAGCTTCCCCCCCTATTTATAGTTCGGTTGGAAAAAAACTTTTTAATCCGGTCCAGGAATCGTTCGATCAGCACACTTGTAGCGGCAAAATAAAGGATGATGGCAATAATCGTATCACCGATCTGAGGGGGAATCTGAGTCATCGCATTCATAAAACCTTTACCCGAATGCAGAATACCGAAGAACAATGCGGCAAATAAGACTCCAAACGGTGAGTTTGCACCCAGCAGGGCCACAGCAATACCGTCAAAACCCTGATTCGGGAGTATCCCGATTTGAATATTAACCGCATAACCGGCATATAGAGCCATTCCACCCAGGCCGGCCAGGGCACCGGCAATAGTCATGGAAAGAACAATATTCCGGTTAACCGCCATCCCGGCATACTCAGCAGCATACCGGTTGAACCCTGCAGCTTTCAGTTCATATCCGAGAACTGTTTTATTGAGAATCACCCAAATCAGTAGAACAACAATAACGGCCATCAGTATCCCGAGATTAATAAAGGAATCGTGAAACAAATCAGTCAGCCAGGGAACCCGGAGGGATGCAATATCCGGAATTCTCCTGGATTCTGTTTCCATGAATTCCCCTTTCAAGTATGCCGGTATCGTATAGTAGGTTACCCAGTAAGCCAGCCAGTTCATCATGATGGTTGCAACCACCTCATGGACGTTAAAGAGAGCCTTGAGAAGACCGGGGACAAAACCCCACAGAGCTCCTCCTGCAATTGCGGCAACAATCATAAGTAAGAGTAGAAGAGGTTTGGGGAGAACCACCGTCAAACCTATTGCTGTCGCTGAAAGCCCACCGATCAGAAGTTGACCGGACGCTCCTATGTTGAACAAACCGGTTTTAAAGGCAAAGGCCACCGAGAGTCCTGTAAAAATAAGCGGAGTAGCTGTTGCCAGGGTATTCCCGATTCTTTCGATATTCATCAATCCGCCGCGAAAGAGGAAGTTATATCCTTCAAAGGGGTTACTGCCTGTTGAGATCATAAAAACAGCTCCACCGACCAGCCCCATGAACACAGCAATCAGGGAAACAGTTATCTGTCGGGGAATCTGTGGTAATTTCAACTTCATTATTCTGATCCTTTGGAGATACCGGCCATCATCAGCCCGGCTTCGTTCTCGTCTATCTCATCAGCATTCACCAGGCCCACCAGTTCTCCATGGCTGATTACGGCAATTCTATCCGAGAGATCCAGTATTTCATCAAGCTCCAGAGAAACCAGTAGAACGGCCTTCCCGGAATTACGCTGCTCCACAAGACGCTTATGAATATACTCAATCGAACCGACATCCAGGCCTCTTGTGGGTTGTACAGCAATCAGGAGGTTGGGGTTATGACTGATTTCCCTTCCTACAATCGCCTTCTGCTGGTTTCCGCCGGACAGGGAACGGGCGGGGGTAACACTACCCTGCCCTGCCCGGACATCAAAATCCTCTATAATACTTTCAGAGTTTTGTCTGATGGCATCCCGTTTTAAAAACCCATGGTTGTTGAACCGTTCGTCCAGGTAATTCTCAATGATAAAATTATCTTCCACAGAGTAATCGAGAACGAGCCCTCGTTTCTGCCGGTCTTCAGGAATGTGTGCGATTCCCCACTCAATACGCTCGCGAATACTGGCCTCAGTAATGTCTTTCCCGTCCAGAAGGATCTTTCCGGATTCAGCCTTCATCAAACCGGTTAATGCTTCAACCAGTTCTGTTTGTCCATTACCATCTACTCCAGCCAGTCCGAGAATCTCACCACCATGAACATCCAGAGAAAAGTTCTTGACACTGAGAACCCCGCGCCGGTTAAGCACGTCAAGATTCTGTATTTCGAGAACTTTTTCACCCTTCTTCTGTTCGTCTTTATCAACGGTAAATGAGACTTCCCTTCCCACCATCATCTGTGCCATCTGTTCTGTTGTAGTGCCGGCAACATCTACAGTTCCAATCAGTCTGCCCCGGCGAATTACCGTGCAGCGGTCTGCAATTGCCTTGATTTCCTTAAGTTTATGAGTAATCAGGATGATGGACTTTCCCTCATCAATCAGATTTTTCATGATTTTCATGAGTTCCTGAATTTCCTGAGGTGTAAGAACAGCCGTAGGTTCGTCAAAAATCAGAACCTCGGCATCCCTGTAGAGCATTTTGAGAATTTCAACCCTCTGCTGCATTCCCACAGAGACATCTTCGATTTTCTCATCGGGATCGACGTTGAGCCCATAATGTTCGCTGAGTTCCTTGATACGCTTTGAAGCGGAAGTCAGATCCATCCCAAGCCCTTTTCGTGGTTCCAGCCCCAGGACGATATTTTCAGTTATGGTAAAATTATGAACAAGCTTGAAGTGCTGATGCACCATGCCGATCCCCATTTCATTCGCTTGTGTAGGGTTACTGATGTGGACTTCTTTTCCGTTTACGGAGATTGTACCTCTGTCGGGCCTGTAAAGGCCGAAGAGTATACTCATCAGAGTTGATTTCCCGGCGCCATTTTCACCGAGTAATGCCAGAACTTCACCTTTGTTCAACACAATGGTGATGTCGTCATTGGCCACGATTCCCGGGAATGCTTTTCGAATCCCTTTCATTTCTATTACAGGGGTATTTGCCACGTCTGATGAGCTCCCTAAGAGGAAAAAAAGGGGGCGTGTTACCGCCCCTCTTCAAGTCATATTCGATTATTTAATCAGATTACCCTGCTCTGCAGAAACAACGATGCTTCCGGAGCTGATCAATTTGAATACTTCGGCAACTTTGCTTTCAACCGCAGCATCAAGATTGGGATTCTCTACGGGGATACCGACTCCGCCGTTGGATGCATCAAGGGTGAGCATCTGTCCGCCGGGGTATGAGCCGTCAAGTTTGGCTTTAATCATATCGTATGCGGCAACATCAATGTACTTCATTGCCGAAGTCAGGATGACAGACTTATCGCCTTCATAAATACCTTCGGCGTACTGATTGACATCAACACCGACAATCCATACATCTTCACCGTTCTTGGCTCTGGCTTTTGCCTCGTTGATAGCGCCGACACCGACACCGCCTGCGGCACAGAAAATTACATTTACACCTTTGTCGTACATACCTGCACCCAGCTGCTGTCCAGCGGCAACATTATCAAAAGAGCCCTGGTAAACGATGTTCTCGGCTTTTAATATGATTTCAGTTCCAAGGTTTTCATTCGCATAAGCGACACCCTGCTGGAATCCCCAGTTGAACTTCTGTACGGGAGGAATCTCCATTCCGCCGATAAATCCGGCTTCACCGGTTCCGATCTGAAGAGCTGTGGCGACACCGGCAAGAAAACCGGACTGCTGCTCTGCAAAGAAAATAGAAACCGTGTTGGGACCGACAACCGGTACATAGTCACCGGCATGGGGCATTCCGTCGATCAGCACAAAAGAAGCTTCGGGATACTTGGTCTGAGCAGCGAAAATAGCCGTTTCAAACTTGAAACCCGGGGTGACAATAAAACTGTAACCGGCATCAACGAGGTTTCCGATTTCTTTGATATAGTCAGCTTCAGTACTGCCGGTAGGTTTGAGGTATTTCTCTGATACCAGGCCTTCGGATGCCGCTTTGAGAATTCCTTCCCAGGTACCCTGGTTAAAAGACTTGTCATCAATAGTACCAGAGTCTGTAACCATTCCGACTTTCATTTTCTCAACTTTTACTTCTGCCGCAGCAGGAGCCGTTTCGGCCTGTTTTTTACAGGACAACAGTCCGCCTGCAATCAGGGCGACAGCAAAAAAAACGATAATTGCTTTCTTCATTAAAAATCTCCTTTGGATTTTATCTTTATCATGAAACTATAAACGATGAATGCACAAGTCCGCAATAATAACATGAGTAATAAACTCTTATTGTCATTTATTCAGCCGATAATCCGGCCGGCGCGGTTAACTAAAGAAATACCGTTCCGTTACCCTGAGCATTTTTCCCGAAAACCTTCTGAATACTTACCGATAAATCCGAGAAACTCTCCCGTATTCCCAGTGATGCTTTTTCCGCCGTAAGCAATTCAGATCCTGAAGTCTTAAAAATCAGTGGTACATGTTCCCTGGTATGATCAGTTCCCTTGAAGGTAGGATCACATCCATGGTCTCCTGTAATGGCAAGAACGTCTCCAACATTCAGCAGGGACTCCAGTTCCGGAAGAACCGCATCGATAGCCGCAACCGCATCGTGATAGCCCCGGGGGTTTCTCCTATGGCCGTATATCATGTCTGTATCCACCAGATTAACAAAAACAAACTGATCTTTGTCAGTTTTCTCCCGGGCAATTTCAAAGGTTTTCCTGATACAGGCTTCATTCCCGGCATCATGGTGGGAGACATCAATTCCCTGCTCGTTGAATATTGATCCGATTTTCCCGACTGCTACAGTTTCGACACCTTCTTCCCGGAGATAATCCAGCAGCATTTTCCCCGGAAGTTCGATCGACCAGTCATGCCGGTCTTTTGTACGGTTGAAGTTCCCTGGGGTTCCTTCAAAAGGCCGGGCGATAACTCTTCCTACATTATAGGGATCACAGAGTTTCCTGGCGACTTCACAGAGTTTGTGGAGTTCTGCCAGAGGATAGATATCACTGTGTGCCGCTATCTGAAATACGGAGTCTGCCGAGGTGTAGCAGATGGGTTTACGGCTTTTCAGATGCTCTTCTCCCAACTCCTCGATTATAGCCGTTCCTGAAGCGGCCTTGTTGCCCAGAATACCGGGCACTCCGGTTTCATCGAGAAAATCTTTAATCAATTTTTCAGGAAAAGACGGGGCTTCCCCCGGAAATACAGGAAAAGCTTTATCAAGAACGATACCGGCCATTTCCCAGTGTCCGGTGGTTGTATCTTTTCCAGGTGACCTCTCCCGCATGGCGCCGAACATGGCTCTGGATTGTTCGGTCGGAGGACATCCGGGGATGGTTTCACCCGTTAATTCTGCGATATTCCCCAAACCCATTTTCTGCAGATTCGGCCAGGCGGCACCACCAACGGCTTTCCCGATATTGACAGCTGTGTTGGATCCGGTATCACCGTACTGCTCCGCATCCGGCAGAGCACCGATGCCGAAACTATCTATTACAAGTAAAAAAACTCTCATAATATCCGCTCCTGAATAGCATACTTAAGGATAAGTCTATTCATCTACCTGCTGATTTCCAGTTAATCAAGTGAAATAACCCGCCGGTTGTCCCTCAAACGTCCCTTTAAGTACTCCCTGTCGAGGTTCAAGTCGCTAACCAGGGCGATTATCTGATCCCGACTTACAAGGTTCTGCTCAACAAACAGATAAATCAAAGCCTTTTCAGCCAGAGCCGGAACCAGCAGGGAGTTCAGGCAGACCGGTTGAGGCTCATTGATATCCATGTGATTTTCCTTTAAAGAGGAATACAGGGATGACTGGTGAGGATTATCTTTTAAAAGGATCAGTTCCTGCCGCAGGGGTGCCAGATTACCTGCAGCCGCTGCTTCTCCTAAAGGTTTCAAAGTAAAAAAGGTGTACTCCTTACCCGGTAGATAGTGATGCTGATCGCATCGTGTGCAGTAATTCGGCTCCAGAGGATCTTTTTTATCTTTATCCCCGCCTATTACAATCAGAGGATCGAAATAAAGAGCCGGACATTCGCGGTCATCCACAGAATAATAACGGTATGTGTAAAGAGAATCCGTCAGGCAGTCCGGATGCTCACAATAAGCCGTCAGAGTAATCACATCGGTGGAAGTTTCCAGAAGCAGGCGTGCGGTTGAATTGAATATCTCCCGGCGGAAGTTGAGAACAAGAGTCGGATAAACAAACATCAGCCCCCGGCGCTCAGATTCTCTGGCGGTAACATATGCCAGCCTCTCATCGTAAAAAGAAGCTTCATCAATAATCCACGTGCCATGTTCCGGATTATCCTCAAGTACTTTTTCCAGATCGAATGAGTTTCCGATTCTTGCAATACCATCACCGCAGCGTTCATATCCGCCCCTGTAAGCCAGAGCATCCTCCGGATATTCCTGAAATCTGCCGGCATCAAGCAGGCTCCGGACAAAAAATACATTTCGCCTGTCAGCACCCTCTGTAGTCGTCAGATCAGCTATTTCCGCTGATTTTCTCTGTGCTATCCTGGCATCTCTCCAAACACCGGCTGAAAATTCTGTTTTGCCGGATCCCATTGGGCCGATAACCAGAATGCGACGTTTCTGATGGGTGAAATCAAAGTGATTTCTCGATCCATGAATTCGGATACTGGGGAAGCCAAGACTTTTCAGGAAATCTCCGGCTTCACCTGTTGCCGGTCCACCATTCACACACTTGCCTCGAAATGCTCGTTGATTACCGGGTTGGCCAGTATCCCAATCTTCTCAATCTCCACTTCCACAACATCTCCATCTTTGAGAGGACCGACACCTGCCGGGGTGCCGGTAAAAATCAAATCCCCTTTGTTCAGGGTGAATTGGCGGCTTACGTAGGAAATAATTTCGGGAATGGAGAATATCATCATTGAAGTTCGGGATGATTGGACTGTTTCTCCGTTCAATCGTGTTTTTATACTCAAATCCCCAGGATCGCCGAGTTCCTTCGAGGGAACGACAACCGGCCCCACAGGACCGAAACCATCAAAAGACTTTCCTCTGTACCAGCCGGATCTGTCGGAGTTCTGCAGGTTCCTCTGGCTCACATCTATACCGCAGGTATAGCCCAAAACGTATTCCAGGGCTTTATCCTGTGGGATGTGCCGTCCATTTTTACCGATTATAACCACCAGCTCACCTTCGTAGTCAGTTCGGGCTTCACCCGCCCAGGGATAATCAGAAATAACAACAGGTATGGGAATAGCAGAACCCGGTCCGATAAGAACATTCGGTGTTTTATTGAAGAGAACCGGCTCATCAGGCTTTTCACCATCAAACCCCTGAACCTTCACAGACAGGCTTTCTTCTATGTGTTCTTTGTAATTCAAACCGACGGCAATGATTTTTGAAGGTTTTACCTTGTAGGTTTCCCCGGATCCGGTAACTGGTAGTATGACTGACATAGTTTCTCCATTCATTCTGATTGTAACTCATGAATAGACATTTAATGTAATGAACTGTTACAAATTATTAATAAATTTACAATTTACTTATCTGCTGCTTATTGTTAATTTAAGTCCTCTGTTAAGGACTGGTTGGAAGAACGCCGATTTGATGATTAGGAGCGCTTTGTCCATGAAAAAAATATTACTGGTAACAACTGTCATTTTCGTATCGTTTTCTCTCTGGGCTGGTGGTCAGAAAGAATCGAAGAGCCCTGGAAACGCAGCAATTGAAGATGCTGATGCCGAAGAATCCCAGCCGGGTATTCTTGACATGGCCGCTTCAGGAGATGCTCAGGGAATCAGCCATCTGCTGAAACTTGATATCAATCTGAATGAAACTGATGATGAGGGGAAAACGGCTCTTCATGTTGCATCTGCCTCAGGTGATGCTGAAATAGTTTCTATTCTCCTGATTCGCGGAGCTGTTCTCGACCCGAAAGATAATGCCGGCGAAACACCTTTACTCCTTGCTGTTAAAGCAGGCAATGAAGATGTGGTTGATATTCTGTGCTCTTCGGGGGCGGATATATCACTACAGGATAATTTCGGGAACTCACCGGCATTGTTAAGCCTTCAGGACAAACCGAGTATGATGAAGGCCTTACTCAACAGTAACAATGTCAATCTTCCAGTAATTAAAAATGCACCAATACTCCACAATGCCGCAGAAGCCGGTTTGTACGAGCTTCTCCCTGTAATTGTTTCTGAAGGTGCCGATATCAACCTTACCGATACAGCCGGACGAACAGCACTGGATGCCTCATTGAGTTCACCGGTAAGGCTTGAGCAGATTCAATGCGCAGCATTTCTTCTGAAATCCGGTTCCCTGCAGCCCCGGGATGAAGAGTGGCAGTACATTGTGGAACCTTTGAGAACTGGGAATCTGGAAATCAGGTTTGACTACGGTCTGACGGCACTGCAGCTGGCCGCTGAAAAAGGACAGGAGGGAATGGTTCGCTATCTGCTGGCAAACGGTGCCGATATCAATTCAAGAGATCAGCCGGGGAATACCGCTCTTCATGTTGCTGTTCGAAAGGGTTACAGAACTATTGCAACTCTGCTGCTTGATGCTGGTTCCGATGTGAATGTACGGGACTACAACGGTAATGCGCCAATTCATGAGTCGCTTACCGCCAATGATAATTTTGCAATGACAACCATGCTGCTGGATAGAGGAGCAGAACCGAATCTTAAAAACGGTTCAGGCAGCACGCCCCTTCATATGACTGTACTTCTGAGAACGGACATTGCCGGTGCCCGGCTGCTTCTGGGCCGCAATGCGGAAATCGACCCGAGAGACAGGGCTGGGAACACTCCGCTGATGCTGGCTGTGGAAGCTTCCGACCGCGATTTCTCCGAACTTTTCCTCTCTGAAGGTGCCGATATATTTGCAAGAAACAATAAAGGTATCACTCCGGCAGAAGGTGCCCTGGGTTATGGGAGTGAAGTAAGTTCATGGTTTTTCACCGGCGATCGTTTAAACCAGACCGATAATGAAGGGAGAAGTGTGCTTCATCTGGCAGTATCCATGAATGCTGAACCTGAAACTCTGAAGATTCTACTGGATGCCGGATCTCTACCGGATCTTAGAGACTCCAATGGGGAAACAGCTCTTCATTATGCTGTACACCAGAGCAATGTTCCTCTGGCTGTAACTCTGATGAACAAAGACTCCGATCCCTTTTTAGAAAATAACGAGGGCATGACTCCACTCATCAAGGCTTTTAAGCAGGGGCCGGATTTTACGGTTTCCTTTTTAACGGGCAGAATCGATATGGAAGACCGCTGGGGGAATACCGCGCTTTTTCATGCTGTGCATTGGGAATACCCCATAATAGTTGATGCATTAATCACTGCAGGAGCAGACAGCAATCATCAGAATCAGCAGGAAGGCACGGCTCTGCATGAAGCTGTACATACCGGTTCCATGGAAATTACCGGGATACTTCTTTCAGCCGGGGCAGATCCGAATATCGGTGACAATCTGGGACATAGTCCTGTGCATGAGTCAGTCAGCTGGGGCGCGTTAAATATTCTGAAACTTTTGTATGAAAACGGTGCTCAACTTGATTTAATTGATAATACAGGTCAAACAGCCCTTCATATGTCGTCATTTTCCGGGAATGAGAAAATAACGTCCTGGCTTCTTGCTGCCGGGGCTGCCGCCGATATCAGGGATGATATGGGACAGACTCCGTTGTTTATTGCCGTTGAGTCAGACAGGGTGAATACCGCTGAATTGCTCCTTGACAACGGGGCAAGCCTTCAGATGCGTGATAACAACGGTAGAACCGCTCTTCATACGGCCATCAGCCGGAGAAACACGGAGTCAGCCAGGTTTCTCATTAATTCAGGCAGCGATCTGTTTGCCGTAGACAGAATGGGCATCACTCCAATGGAACTGGCCTTGGAAGCCGATGCGGTATTCATGTCGGAACTCATGGACCGGAAACTGATTAATCGTCAGGACAACAGAGGTAATACAGCTCTGCATCTGGCGGTAATGGCCGATGCCGATAAAGATATGATTGAAGTTCTCCTTGAGAAAGGAGCCGATAAGCTGGCCCGAAATGCTTCTGGTAAAACGCCATTCGATCTTGCCAGAGAAATGGGCGATGAGGCTTTAGAATCCTGGGTCAAGTAAGAATATCATTCATGAACGATGCGAGAACCCTGAGGGCATTGGCGTTGTGTCCGCCTTCAGGGATGATGATGTCGGCAAACTCTTTGGTAGGCTCAATAAACATATAATGTCCCGGGCGGACAACTTCCAGGTACTGTTTGATAACGGATTCCATTGTCCGCCCCCGATCGGTTACGTCACGCTCCAACCGGCGGATAAAACGGATATCGTCCGGTGTGTCGACAAAGATTTTCAGGTCCATCATGTCTCTGATTTCCTGTTCAAAGAAAACCATGATCCCTTCAACAAGAACAACCCGGCTTGGTTCAACCTGGACTACTTCTTTCGCTCTGCGGTGATGGACGAAATCATACGTCGGCATTTCTATAGCCTTACCCTCTTTCAGTTCCGACAGATGTTCAAGCAGCAGAGATGTGTCAAAGGCATCAGGATGATCGAAGTTGAAGTCTGTAATATTTTTATTTGAAATATTTTCAGCACTTTTGTAGTAATTATCCTGAGGTATGAAAACAAAGTCCTTAACTCTTTCGGCAATTCTCTTGATTATCGTTGTTTTACCCGATCCTGAACCTCCGGAAATACCGATCAGACGGACTTCATTACTCATGTGCTGGCCTCCAGGGTTAATTCTTCAAGCTGTCTGTCTACATTCTCCAACTTTTCCTGAAGATTTGTAATGTTTTTTTCCAGCCTGCGCTTCTGAGCTTCAAGCCTGCCCATGGACGGCTCAGGTTCAGTACGGGTTTCTTTAATATGCTGACGAACCTGAGGGGGTGTTTTCCCCTCTTTAAATGATTCCGCAGCCTCAATTCGCTCCTTAGGATTTTTGATGGATGCAACAACTTTCATATTTTCAAAGCCGAGGGACTCATCAATATCCAATGCATATACCTTCATCATGCTCCTTGCTGATCCCCGGGTCATCCCCAATATTCTTTCTGCATAATCTTCAAATACAGCATGTTTTTCTCTGCATAGATCCAAAGCTTCAATCAGGAGTTTTCCGAATTCCTTCATCAGATACCCGTTCTTTTCCAGATATTCAGACTTGATTCTCTTTGTCAGTAATTGAAAATCCCGGTCATTGTCAAACAGACTTTTATAGATACCTTTATCTTCCGCTTCTGAGAGAAGACCGTGAAAAAGATCCCAGAATCTATTGGTATGAGCTCTGCGGGTAACTTCTTCAGGATAACGGCTGAAATGCACATGATGGGCATATTCATGTATCGCTGTGTAGAGAAGAATATTATCATCAGGGAAATTTTTGTTATGAATTAAGATTTCACAACTTTCGGGTTTGTACAGGCCATCCACCCGCTTACTTTCTTTCCCTGTGAATGTAACAGAAAATTCAGGAACGTCACTTTCCAGTTTTAATAATATGTCTTTTACTTCTGCCTGATTCATAGATGCCTCATTTTGACGATTAAAATGTTTATGACAGATTACTTCCGGGGAGGATACTGTCAAGGGAAATTAAGAAATTAGAAGATATCTTTCAATCGCCAATGCCGGGAAACGGGTGAAGATACCACCAGGGGTTGCTCCATGAGCATATCAGATCCCTTGTACCACCTGATAAACCCTGCAGAATCACCAGGTTCCAATGGAGCTGTAAGCTCTTCGGGAGTATCAATCATAACTGTCAAAGCTCGTGTATCAGAACTCTTCAGAGTAACTGCTTCGATACTGTCCCATTTCTCTTTAGGAATCTGAAGAGATACAGACCGGAGGCTGCCGTGGCGTACAGGGATATGAATAAGTGGTACAGGGGCTGGCTTCCAGCTGTAGTAATTGTCAAAGGCCCATTCAAGCAAGGCTCCGGCTTCATCGGCCCTCAGGTTTAAAGACTCATAATAGCTTGAAGATTTAATTCCCATAACAAGAGATACAAACCGTGTGCCGCTCCGTTTTGCCGTTGCAATAAAATGGAAACCGGCTGAAGGGATTGTGCCGGTTTTAAGTCCGTCCACACCAGCTATTCGGCCCAGAAGAAGGTTTGTATTTCTTTTTCGTACTTTATTTCTGATGTTGTCAGTATCCTGGTAAACCATCCATGGCAGGCTGTGAAGACGATTGAGCACACCCGGATGACCCCTGATATAGGAAAGAGCAAGAAGCAGCTGATCCCTTCCTGTTGTTATTGATAGTGACGACCAACCGTCAGGATCGGCATAAAGAGTCTTGCTCATACCGATTTCAGAGGCAGTTTGATTCATCCTCAGGATAAAATCATCAGCATCGTTATTGGACAATAAGGCCAGAGCCCAGGCGGCATCATTCGCCGATACCATTGCAGCCGCCCTTTGAAGTGTGAGAAGTGTAGATTCATCTCCGGGACTTAAACCCAGTATTGATGATCCGGGACGCATAGATTCCGCCCACCCTCCTGAAGGAACGCTGTACAGCTTACTGTAGGAAATCCTGCCGGATTCAACATCCTTCATTGAAAGGTTCAATGTCATAATCTTTGCAAGAGAGGCAGGAGGAATAGAGATATCCGCACCGTGTTCCAGAAGGATATCTCCATTGTCCGCATTGGCCACAAGGTATATCGGGGCAGAAATCTCAAAGGAATAACCGAATGGAAGGTTCAGGAAAAAAAGGGAGAATATTACTGATAACTGTTTTCTGAACGTGTGAAAAGTCAGGATTTCCAGCACTCACGTAGAAGTTTAATCATACAGTTATGGTCGGATATTGAGGCTGTTTCTCTGGAACTGTGCATGGCCCACAGGGGATTGCCGATATCTACAGCTGAAATAGAAAGCCCCGCAGAGCTTATAGGGCCCACAGTGAAACCGCAGGGTAAATCCGAGCGGAATATCAGTTTCTGCATTTGAACCCCTGCCCTTTTAGCCGCTTTAAGAACTCGGGGCTCTGAAAACACATCTGCAGCGTAGTGTTTCTGGCCATGCTCTTCAGCTCCTCCCGGCCTCCGCAGGAAGACAGCACAATTCTTTCAACTATCTCATCGGGAAACAATGAAGCCGCACCGGCAGTTGTCCGGTTGCCGACCTCTTCAGCATCAAACCGGAGGGTGATTACACCCCGACCGTCCCTGATAAGATAATATCCCCGGCCGCTTTCCAGTTCCCACTTCTGTGTTTCATCAAGCTTATTGTAGCCGTTCTTTTCCAACACATCTGAAATGCTTTCAGTTGCGTGAAACGCCGTAGGTGAGGAATCAAGGAAATCCTTTAAACCCGGATAATCAGTCACTATCTTCGGCGACCGAAAATTCTCAAAAGAAATAGAAACATATTGATAAAGTCCAGATAGAGCTTTAATGCACCGATGATGGATAGCCGGATAAAATCATCTTCACTTGCATTAGCACTGGCCTGATCGCTCATTTTTTTAATCATCTGGGTATCATAGGCAGTAAGAGCGGTGAAAAGGACAACCCCGGCAGCAGAGTAGAGAAAATTATACGCGGCTCCGCCGATAAACATACCGACCAGTCCGGCGATAATCAGACCGATCAGTCCCATAAACAGGTAATGCCCCCAGCCTGAAAGATCGCGTTTAGTGGTAACGGCCCACAGGCTCATCACACCGAACATACCTGCAGATACAGCAAAAGCTTGAAATATAACTGTGTTTGTGTAGGCCAGAAAAATAAAAGACATGAGAAAACCGTTCAGTACTGCATATAAAGCAAATCCACCCATGGCAGCGGTAACGCTCATCTTCATAATATTGCGGGATAGAACCACCACCAGCACAAAAGTACCGATGGCCAGAACAAAGAACGGAAGTCTGCCGTTTCCGAACATCAGCTGCCGAACGGATGGTGAATTTGCCGACCACCAGGCAACTACCGCTGTCAGAGAGAGCCCGACAGTCATCCACATATACACATTCCGGAGAATCGTCCGATACCGCGCCTGAGCCCCAGCCGCTAAAAATCCAGTGTTTTCCATAATAAGTAATTCTCCTTTACCAGTATAATCCTAAGCGCACTAATTGCACTTCAGCAATCTTCCATAAATATACATAATTTCTCTTTAACTGCCATTATTTCATCAATCTTTCAACATGACAGTTTTGCAATTGACCAATCATGGCGTTTCTATGTATAACAACATCACTTGAAAAATTGGAGGGAAAAATGAAAAAAATCCTACTCAGCACAATTGTGCTCGCACTTTTAGCATTCTCGGCTTATGCCACCGGTGTTCCAGAGGATAAACCTCTCACAATCGGAATTACAAAAATTGTTGCCCACCCCGCCCTTGATGCCCTGGAAAACGGCATCATGGAAGTTGTTCTGGAGACTTACCCCGATGCGGTATTTGATAATCAGAATGCCAACGGAGAGATGAGTACCGCCTCTTCCATCGCTCAGAAGTTTAAAACCGACAAAGTAGATCTGGCCGTTGGAATAGCCACCCCTACTGCCGTGGCCCTGGCTAACGTAATTACAGACGTACCGGTTATCTTCTGCGCTGTTACCGATCCTGTCGATGCCGGTCTGGTCCCCTCCATTGACAAAAGTGAAGGGAATATCACCGGAATATCCGACATGACTCCTGTAAAGGATCAGATTGCCCTGCTTCAAGAACTCAAAGATATTAAAGCCCTGGGGCATGTATACAGTTCCGGTGAGGCCAATGCTGTCCGCCTGGCAGAATTGGCGGAAGAAGCCTGTACTGAGTTGGGGATTGAGTTTGTTCCTTCCACCGTGGCCACTTCAGCTGAAGTGAAACAGGCCGCTCAGGCTATTGCCGGCCGTGTAGATGCTTTTTATGTCAGTACCGATAACACCGTCGTTTCCGCACTGGCCGCTATTGGAGATGTGGCTGCAAAAGAGGGAATCCCCATTCTCTCCGCCGATCCCAGTTCCGCACCGGAAAACGGTGTATTTCTCGCATGGGGTTTTGACTATTACAAAATGGGACAGGCCACTGGAAAACTCGTTGTGGAAGTTCTTCAAGGTACCGATCCTGCATCCATTCCAACCCGGTTCATGACCTCTGTCGATGATATCGAACTTTTTGTCAATCTCGACATTGCAAAAGAACTTGGAATTACAGTTCCTGCCGACCTTGTCGCCAAAGCTGAAACTGTCGTGAAAGACGGCACGATTGAAACGAACTAAGTGATTGAAGGTATTTTCGTTGAGGGCCTGATTTACAGCATCATGGCCCTCGGCGTGTTCATGACGTTCCGAATACTGGATTTTCCCGACCTCACCGTAGACGGTTCATTTCCTCTGGGTGCAGCTATAATGGCCACCAGCCTTGTGGGAGGCCTTCCGGTCTGGACGGGCATACTCCTGGCTTTGCTGGCTGGAGCTGTTGCCGGAACAATTACCGCTGTCATTCACAATGAGCTCAAAGT
>Ga0164318_10001171_pt1 | contig 22832 bp, 31 predicted proteins | sample GuaBasSedimGuay9_FD_113734 | JGI IMG/M metagenome (GOLD analysis project Ga0164318, IMG submission 113734) | Subseafloor sediment microbial communities from Guaymas Basin, Gulf of California, Mexico - Guay9, Core 4571-4, 0-3 cm | ecosystem: Environmental > Aquatic > Marine > Hydrothermal vents... | reverse complement strand
TTCCTATAGGCTGGTATTAAATTTAACCTTGACACCCCTGACACAAAAATGAAAATGACCTTTTCTCCCCTTAATATGCCCAAATTTAAAGGAATTCAAAAATTTTTACCCCTGACATTTTCAAATTATAACAAGTAAACATACAATATATTGTATAAAAATAAATATTAACATACAATAAAAATTAAAAAAAATAAAAATTATAATCTTTTATAAGATTATTCAGTTTTGTTTAATGGAAAAACTTCTCCAATAAATGATGATACTTCAACTTTACCATTTACTTGTTTGGCATAATCTTCAACTTTAGTTTGGCATTGTTTAGAAATCATTAAATCTGTATTAATGGATTCACCTAATTCAAAACCTAAAGCTAATAAAAGTTGTCCAATCTTTGTATTTGGATTATATTCTTCACTTGTTGGTGCAGAATAAACCAAAGTTACTGGTTTATTTTCTTGATCTTTTTGACCGTCAATTACAAAAATAAACCTAATTCTTGTTTCATCTTCTGATGGTTTAACTTCTAAAAGTGTTGATTTATATATTCCTGCTGGAATATGTACTTTTGGATAAGTTTTTGCTTCCTTTGATGTTTTTAATAACATTTTACCTTTTTTTCTCCTCCTTTATATCTCTATAAACATTTCTTATTTGAAATATTATAAAAAAGATTAAAAGAAAACTTAAAAATAAATATGAAATAAATGTCCAAACATTCATTTTAATCCTGCCTTAAATTTTTCATTTAATTCTTTTTCTCTTTTCAACCTATCAATTGATTCTGAATTATTTAAAATATCTCTGGTTCTATGAATACCCAAATAATTAAATAATTTTTTAATTTTTTTATAATTTCTATTTCCATGTTTATTTTTTAAAAAATCTATATCTGTCCTATCCAAATAATTACATTTTTGGCTAATTTTAGCCATTCTGACAGCTTTTTTCCTTTTTTCTGTAGAATTATTAAACTTTGGAAAAATCGGCTCTTCTATTAGCTTAATTCCGCATTCTCTACTAAAACAATGACCACATAATAATCTTCCATCTTTTGGAGATTTCTTTAACTTTTTCTTACACATAAATTTTCCACAACTCTGGCAGTGATCTTTTGGTTTCATATGCTATGCCTATTAATTTTTTTCTTCTTACCAATTAGTTTATAACTAACTTCAAAATTTTTAGAATCATAAACTTCATAATAATTTCCCAATCCAAAAGCAAGAGATTGAATCCAATTTATTGCAGAAGTTTCACTATTAAAACTTTCATTAATTTTTTTGGTTTCAATATCTCTTATATGAAATCTTTTGTGTTGTTTTTCTTTTGTCATTTTTATTTCTTATAGGAAAGAGTGTTAGGTAAGAGGTGATTGAATGAAAAAATTCAACACTCTTAATTTTATTAGGGATAAAGGTTATATAAAGAATTAGTTTAATTCAAAAAAGGTAACAAAAAAATAAAAAAATAAGGGATTTTCACCCTTCCTACGATGTATACCGTAGTCTTGCAGTTTGAGTTATAAAGGTTTACTGTCCTTCAAGGTTTCTAGTGTTTATGCAGTAATTTGTTGTAATCTTTCATTCTTACCAGATTACACTTTCTTTTAATTACCTTATGCTGAAATTGAACCAAGTCCACTATCCTTACTGAATAATCTAACAACATATTTCACTAAGAACAAGATACCGATAAGAGTACCTGAAATTGCGAAGAAAGCTATTAAACCAGTAACAAATCCACCAAATGAGTTAGTTAATTCAGTTACATTAAGAATAGTAATTGAACTAAATACACTATTTGATAAAATTGAACCAACGATCAATCCTAAAACAGCAATAAATATTACAGTAACACCAATTTCCTTTACAGGAGTAGTTAATTGCATTTTTCGTTATACTTCCCCCTTTTTACTTCTATAAGATACATGATAGATTAAATAAAAAAGATTTTATAAATATTGGTGGGAAATAACCACCTGGTAGTTACAGATTACTTATTTATATTGACTTAGGCCATACCAACTAAATAATACTGCTAATATAAAAAAACCAATCCAATAACCATTTAACACAGTAATTAATGGAGTATTAAGCGAAGCTAGGGGAAGAGATAAAATAAAAGTTGCAAAACTCATAGCAGTAAAAGATTGCCAAAATCTCTTTTTTCCAGTTGTTTTAAGTATAGCAAAATAAGAAGAGGCTGTTCCAAAAATCCAAATTATAAATAACATCATAGGAAAAAAACTTGGAGTGGCTAAAGCTAAACTTTGAATCATTGCAAGTCCACCAGTTGTATTTAAATCTGCTATTGTAGTAAATTTTTCCATTCTAAAACAATGACCTCCCTAATCTAAATATCCAATATAATATTAATATTCCAATCATTCCTCCAAAGACTCCAATTATTAAGGTTCCTGCAAATCCAGAAAGAATCCATCCAATAAATCCTTTTGAACTTTCCCAAAATGATGATGCAGTTTCCCAAAATCCATAAGAGTTTGAAGCTGAAACCCTTGAACCTAATGTTTGATCTTCTGATTCAATCAAAGCACTAATATTCAATTGTTCATTAGAGGAAGTTTCCAATTCAAGAAGTTCATTAGAAATATTATTTGTAAAACTATCAAAATTACCTTTATTCTCTCCTAAAGCATTTGGATTATTTTCATAAAAATAAGTTAGAGTAAATGTTAAAAGGAAAAAAAACAATAATCCAAAAGTTACCCAGTTAATTGTGAAATCTTTTATATTTTGATCTGCCATTTTATATTATATATTTAATTATCCTCCTGTTTTGATGTTTTTAATAATAAGATTATTCCAGCCCCAATTATCCAAATCAAACCACCCAATCCCATTACTAAATCCATTCCATTTAATAACCATAAAGCTCCAGCACCAACAATAGTTAAGACCGAATTTAAAATTATCCACTCTGGACTTGAAGTAGACATAAATACAAGACTTAATCCAATTATAAATACTATTAAAAAATTATTTTTATTAAAATAATCGGATAAATCTTCTTTAACTAAATATTCTTTTTGGGCAATTAATATTCCATCTACATAAGTATAAACTATTAAATTTGAATCTGCAATTGTATCATTATAATTACAAATTAAACTTCCAGAAGAAGAAGTTATTGTTTTATTACAAATTGTTGAAGTTCCAAGTATTGTTTTATGTAAAACTATTAATTGTATTTTTCTAGATGTTGCACTAGGAGTTGAAAAATCTAATTTTATTTGTTTATTTGTTTTATTTGTATTAATTGAATAAGAGAAATCTTTTAAATTTTCAAGACTAATTAAATTTGTAGGAACAATTGGTTCTAATAATTTTTGTTCACAAATTCCATATAATTCATTATCACATTGAAAGACTAGATTATCAAACATACTTAAAATTTCTCCATCTTTTGTAATTGTTATTTTATATTTAACTGAATCAGTATCCACATGGATTATTGCTTCTGAATCTGAAGAAGTTAAAGGGGCTTCAACAGTTTTAAATTCATTTAGATAAGTATATTTTCTTTGTAATTGAACCACTGCATTTGGTGTTTTAGTTAAATCAATTGATTGATAAATAATTCTAAATTTAGTTGAATCTTCTGTTTTGATATTATATAGATTAAGTGTTTTTGGATAATCACTTAAAATTCCTTTTTGAATATGGTAAAATTCTCTTGAATAATTTTCTGTTTCATACTCTATTTCTGCATTAATATATAAATTTGTATCAGTTAAATTTATGTTAGAACAAAATTTTTCAGTATGTATTGCATCATTTTTATCTTCATATTTAGCAATGATATTTTCAGAACTATCTACAATTTGAAAGTTTGTATATATTTTTCCAGTTAATGAAGAAAATATTTCTTCATCTAAAAGGGTTAAGTTTAATATTTCATTAGTATAAACTGTACAATTATCTATGTTAACTGATTTAATTAATTGTGTTTTATTAAGAGTATTTATTCCATTTATTATAAAATTAAATGTTTTATTAGTGTCATTTGTAACTGCTGGAGCGATTATATTAGAATAAAATTCATAAATATCATTTGGTAATGAATTTATTGAAGTAGTATATGTTTTCCCATTATATCTTAAATAAACATTATTCACATCTTCTGGTATTTTTAATTGTCCTTTAATTGAGATGGTTTCTGATTCAACAATTTCTGCATTATAAGTATAATTATCTAAATCAAATATTTTATAATCCCAACTTGTTATATCACTTGCTAAATTTCCAAATGTATCATTTACATAAAATGTTAAAGAAGTTTCACTACTTATTGGATTAAAATAAGTTTGATTATCTGAACAAGTTACTGTTGTGTTTGTATCATTATAATTATACCAACAAGTATCTAAATTTGTATCATTTGCTGTCCAATTTAAAGATAAATTATATTCTGGATATAAATAATTAAAAGTTCCTGTTGGAGAAGTTATGCTTATTGTTGGAGGTGTAAAATCTACTGAAAAATCTCTTGTGTCAGAAGTATAGTTTGTGCTTTCATTGTCATAAGCAAGAATTGACCAATTATAATTTCCTTCTGCAAAATTTTTATTAAAAATATAAGTTCCATTAAATCCACTTGAATTTGTTTCGTTTAATACTCCATTTAAGTAAAGTGAAACATTTTCTATTTGTAAACTACTTGAGGAAGTAATTACAGAAGCATTAAAAGTTACTTGTGTGTTGTTTGATTTAAAATTATCTTCTGGAGAATTTAAATAAATATCTAAACCTTTTTGTAAATATTCCAAACCATTTCCATTATTATAAAGTTGTGTTACTTCACTTGATGTTAATACTCTATCCCATATTCCTACTTCGTCTATTTTTCCATCAAATTGAAGTCCAGAAGATGGTGTGCCTCTTCTTCCAATTTGTATAGGGTTAGAATTAGTTATATCTGTTCCGTCCCATGTTGCTGTATTTTCATAATTTCCATTAACATAAATATCATAAGAATTAGAGTCACGAACAAGAGTCACCATTTGCCAAGAAGTTGTAACATCTGTTGTTGAACTTACAAATATTTGAGTTTCATCACTTTCACATCCCACTAATCTAAATTTTCCTGAAGACTGCTGAATTGCAAGCATTTGTCTTCCTGCGCTATCAGCAGTTTGTCCTATTATTTCACTATATTCACTTGGGTCATTAGATTTAACCCAAACATTTATAGTTACCTCGGCATTTTCAGTTATTAATCCAGAGCCTAAATCAATATAATCATCAATTCCATCAAAATCATAAGCAGTATTAATCTTACCAGTTACATGAGGAGTTGCACCATAATTTGTTCCATCATTTGAACCATCAGCATCTAAAACACTTCCAGAACTTTCATCTAATTTATAATAAGAAACTAAATTAGTATTTAAATTTGCTGTCCAACTTGCATGTTTTTTTATTTTTTTATCTCCTATTTCCCAAACTCCATCAATAAAATCTCCTTGTTTGTTATTAACCATTATACCAATTCTTATTTTTCCTTTTGGAATATCTTTTGAATTATAATCTAACCAAACTTTTCTTGTTTTTGTTTTTGTTCCTATTTGAGTGCTTTGATTAATTGTGCCGTTTTTAGTTTCTACTAATTTATGAGAATAAACTGGAACTTCATATTCTTCATCTCTCCAATAAACAAATTTATATTCTCTATCAACTAATTTTCCTGTTCTCATATCTGTAAATTCAACCCTTCCCAAACCATTTTCATATAATTCTAAAAAATCAAAGTCATAATACATTGTTACTTGATTTCCTAATCCAACTTTCTTTATTTCATTTATAGATTTATGAGATTTTAATTCTAATGTTCCTAATTCTTTTGTTTTAATTAATCCAAATAATGTTGTATCTGAAAGAGTTACTTTTAAATCTGGATTTCCATTCCCCCCATTTAAATAAGTTAATTTATTTGCACTAACTGCTGGAAGCATTGCTAATAAGAATACTGCTAAGATTAATATTGGGAATAATTTTTTATTCATTTTTTATTTATCTCCCTGTTAAAATATCTTTTACAACTAGAACAACAAATCATTTTTCTTTTAGAATTAGTTTTCCATTTATATCCACATTTAGGGCAAGTTATTTTTTTTCCAGTTTTACCTTTAGATTTATACTTTCTCATTACTTCATTTAAGAATTACTACTATTTAAAACTTACTATTTAACAATTAAAGGTAATCTTTTTAACTTCTTTTTTATATTTCCTGAAACATCTAATGTGATATTTTTGATTAGCCATTGTTTTTCTTTTTTCATAAGGATAAATTAATCTTTTACAATACTTACATCTAAAACAATTTTCTGGGATATTTTCTTCTTGAACTTCTGGAATGACTTCTTTTTTTTGTTTTTTATTTTTAGAAAATAATTTTTTAAATAATTTCATTTTTTTGTTTTGATTTGAAAATATTTGTTAATTAAAATTATTTTTTCTCTTTTATAACTTGAAGAATCAACAAGCACTAATAAAAAAAAGATAAACAAACTGAATAATCCTTCAAATAAAAAACCATTAATCAAACAAATTAAACTAATAGTTCCAATAATAAGATTATATATTTTTAAATGATGATAATTATTATCTTGTTTTATACTATCTAATTTAAAATTTATTTTTTCTTCAGGTTTAAGTTTATTAATTATTTCTTCCATTGAGTATAAAATATTTTATAGTATTTAAATCTTTCTAATAATCTAAATCTCCACTATTTGGTTTTACTTTTTGAAAATTAACAATACTTATTCCAGAAGTAATTAATCCAATAACTCCAATGAACCATGGGAAATTAAGTATAATTTTATTATAAATATTAAAAGGAGCCATCATTTCAAAGAATAAAGGGTTTTCTAACATTGTTCTGTAAACATTAGACAATTCTATTCCCATATATGAAAGTAAAATAGTTGTTAAAATTAAAACTGGCATCATTGCTGGGCTTTTTCCAGATTTGTAACTTAATACAAACATTCCAATTACTAATCCAAATATAAAGAAATAACTAAACCAAATTATTATACTTCTTAAACTTAAAAAGGGATAAATTGAAAATTCAAACCATTCTTGACAAGAATCAAAATAAACATTATCTGTTATAGTGCAGTTTATTCCTTCCAGAGAATCATTTAAATTATCAAATAAGAAATAAGTTCCTCCAAAAAAGATTCCACTAAAGAAGATTGCCAATATGCTTAAGATTATCGCAATCATTCCTCCTTTGCTTTGTATATTATTAGTTATCTTGTTTAACATTTTCTTTTATCATCTCCTGGTATGCTTTATTATGTGTTTTAAAATAATTAACAATGAAATCCATTGATTCAGCAATAGAAGGTTCTTTAACTTTTAAAATGTTTTCTTCTAAATCCATTCTTATAGTTTTGATATTATGTTTCAATTTCACAAAAAAAATCAATGATTTATTTGTAACTTTTATTGAATTGTTATTAATTGCCATTAATTGTATCCTCCCCATTCTCTCTCTCTAAATTGTTCAACAAAATCCATTATCCATTCTTGTATTTTTCCTAAAAATAATATTCCAACTAAAGCAAATCCCCAAGCATAAATGAATAATAAGGATTTCATTAATGTATAAATACTTGCAATGTTATATGTAAATGAAACATCTGCTACTAAATTTAAAATTATAAATCCTAAAGAATAATAAATTACAAACATATTTTTTAAAAAGGAATATCCAATTCCTGAAAAAACTAATTTAACAAAGTTTCTATTTTCATATTGTCTTTGCATTTTATTATACCATTTCTCTTCATCAAATTTTTTTCTGAAATATATGATTGTAATAAAAGTAATTATAAAAAATAATCCTATAAATATAAATGCTAATATTTGTTTATTAGATGAATCCCCTCCTGTTAAAGTCACTTCAAAGGTATCTCGGTCACAAATAATTTCCCCACTTGGATTTCCACAAGTTTTGAAAGTATAAGTCCCCAATTGATCAGGGGCGTAAGAAAAATTAAAATCTTGATTATTATTTGTCATTTCTAAATTTGGATAAATAATTGTATTATTTGGTAATTCAATAGAAGTTAAATTCATATAAGTACAAGTACCATCTTGACAGAAGTTTGTGATTTCCATTGGTTCATCAATCTTATAAGTTCCAATTAATTTGGCCCCAACTAAGCTAAAAAATAAGATTCCTACTATTAAAAAACTAAACACCTTTTTCATTTGGGTATTTGAAGTTTTTATTCTATTTATGTCTTTCGTTTTCATTTTATATAACTTTCTCCACTATTTTTTCTTTACAATAATAACCTAAATCTTCATTCCAATTACAATTATCTTTAAATTGATATTGATAATCAATTATTTCATTTGTTTGTGTTGAACTTGAACAATTAGTTTGATAAGTTGTTAAATCTGTTTGGTTTAATTTTATACAAGGGTAATAAGTTGTAGTTGTGTTGTATATTGGAGAGATGTTTATTGCTTCATAATAATTAACTTTTCTTTTTGTTTCTGTTATATTCCAACAAGTTCCATTATAAAAAAATCCTTGAGATTCACAATTTTTTCTTTTAATTGATTCAATTTCTTTTTCATTTAATTTATTAATTTTATTATTTAATCTTAAAGCCATTTCTTCATATTGTGTTCCAGACACTAAATTCCAAAATGTTTCTTTTGTATAAGAGTTTCCATTATAAATTATTTCATCTACATTCCATAAATTATCTTTATGTAAATAAAGTCTTTTTTGTAACTCTGGAAAATCTACTGAACACCAATCACTTGAACAAGCAACTATTGGAGATTTTGCTTGTAGTGTATCATAGTAAATTGTTGAAGCATTTATATCTCCAGAACTTAATCCTGCTAAAGAGTTTGTTCCTATTGCTAAAGAATTTCCAACTGTTAAATCTGTTGTAAAGTTTCCATCACCAATTACATTTAATTTATTTTGTGGAGTTGCTGTATCTCCTATTCCTATATTACCCTCTTTGGTTATAATCATTCTTCTACCACCTTGAGTAACATCTGTTGGACTTTCTGATGTAAAAAAACCTAATTCTTGTGCCCAGTTTGTATCTGAACTTGCTCCACCATAAAAAATCTTATTATAACTTCCATAAGAAATAGCCATAAATAATGCTACAGGATTTTCGCTCATATCATAATGAGGCATAACAAATTTTACTGATTTAAAATGAACAGGTTCTCTTATATCCCCATTATCGTGATTGCTTCCTATCATAAACTTAGATGTAACTACATCTAAATTATATTGAGGGTTAGTTGTTTTAATTCCTAATCTTCCATCTACAAGTGCATTTTTATACATTCTCAAAGTTCCATCATCTGTTAAATACATTTTTTCGCTTAAAGGAGTGTCGGTGGTTCCTAATAAAAATGACATTTTTGGGTGCGGAGGATTTAAGTTATTTTTATACCAAAGAGTTTGTATTCCACTATACATATCTCTTTGTCCATATGCACTATTCCATATTTTTCCTTGAAGAATTAATCTTGGACTTCCTGCATTTGAATATATATCATCTCTTATTAAAAATTTAGAATCTGATGAATTAATTAGTACATCAAAAGTTGCTGTTGGATTTGTTGTCCCAATTCCAACTCTCCCATCATTATAATAAATATCATCTCCTGTTGTAGTCCATTGTGAAGAAACCTTTGCGTCATAAGTTGAATTGTAAGTTGAAGTCCAAGAAGAATTATACAAAGAATAATTTGTTGTCCAAAGCGGGTCTGATTCAGAAGTAGAAATTCCAGTTAAATGAGAACCATCTCCATAATAAGAAGTTGCATTAATATCACCAATTACATTTAATTTATTTTGTGGACTTGTAGTTCCTATTCCAACTTTTCCATCATTATTAATTTGCATTAAAGATGTTGCTTTATTATAAAAACCAAAAGAAGGTCTTGTTGAAACTACTCCGTTATTACTTCTTGTTTCAAATTTTACAACTGGAAAAGTTCCAGTATCTTTTCCTGCAATTAAATCCCCCATAAACCACATTCCTGCCAAAGTTGTTGAATCTCCACGCCCCCAAAAAAGGGGTACATAATCGCTACTTGAACCAGAACCAATAGAAAAGAATGTTCCTGAATTGTCAGTATCTTCCATTTTAAGTGTTGGTGCTGTATTTTTTATGTGTAAAGAAGTTGTTGGAGTATCAGTTCCAATTCCAACTCTCCCACCATTATAATAAATATCGCTTCCACTTGTAGTCCATTGAGTAGAACCATTAACATTTGTTAAATGAGAACCATCTCCAAAGAAATTAGAAGCAGTTATATTGTAACCAGAATTATCTAAATTTTTTTCTTTATGAAAAGAATAAGGGTCTACTTCTTGTCCTGATGGTGTTCCATATCCCTTAACCAAAGCAAACCAATCAATATAATAATGATTTTGAGTATTTCCATTACTTGCTTTATAAAATCTCATTTGAACTGTTCCATTTCGTAAATATCTTGAAGAATCAAAAATTGGTTCTGTAACTATTATAAAATCTACAATTTCTCCCACTGGAGGATAATCTTCCCAAGAAGAAGTATCATAATTCCATAATTGTCTTATTGGATAATCTCCTGATAAACTACTTGTTTCATACCTTATTATTCCCCTATTAAAATCATCTACATTTGTAATATTAATTCTAATATCTAATCCAGGACTTCCACTTGCTTCGGATATATTTAAAGTTACACCATCATAATTTCCATCTGGATGTTGAATAAGTGTTATATTTCCTCCGTTTAATGTTCCCCTTATAATTTCTGTATTTGTTGGATTATAATAAGTTGAAGAAAGTTTTGATTCATTAAAAGTTAAATGATACCCATTAAAAGAATGCCAATCGTCTGTTGTCCAATTAAATTTTCCTTTAAACCATTTTGCAGTTAGATCATTAGAACCAATATTAATATCTTGATTTGCATTTAAACCATCAATATTTAACCAACGAGTATTACTCCAAGCATTTCCATCCCAAAATTGAGAATTATTTACATTAAAAGTAGTAGTATTAATTTCTTTTTCTAAACTTTTAATAGGATTAATCAAACCATCTGTTTCATCATAGGGGAGAGTAGACAATCCTTGAGCAGAAATTATTGGAATTATCATTAATAAAAAAACACTTAAAAATAATATATTAATTTTCCTCATTTTATTTTATAAATATTAGATTATTTATTAATCTTTCTTTTTTTAGTATTTTTTATCTTAGAAACTTTTTTCTTTCTAACAATCTTTTTTTTCCATATTGCTTTTTTCATAGTCCTAGATAATTGTTTTCTTTCTCCTTTAGTATCTGCTGAATATTTTCTTTTTTCAATATATCCCCTTATTGGTTTCTTTTTCTTTTTTTGAATCTTATATTTTCTAAACTTTTTGGCTCTCTTATTAAAAGCCCCAACATATTTGTTTGAGATTTTTCTAACTCTTTTTAGTTTTCCTTGAGGTTTTATTACTGCACTTCTTAAAAGAGTTGTATCTACATTGTAAGCTAAGAAGTTTTTAGCATCTGTTTCAATTAATTTGTCTGCTAATAAAACATTTTTACCTCTTCTTTTAACATAAACTTTATATGTCATTTGAGGTTTAGTTAATGTTTTCATTGGGATTAGTTTTTTTCTTTTCTTTTTAATATAACTTGAATCCTTTTTCTTTGGTTTTGGTCTAGTGGTAGTTTTACTTTTAATTTTAGTTTTTACACTTGATTTTAAGATTGGTTTCCTTATTGGTTTTGCATTTGTTTTACTTGCTTTCTTTTTGGGTTTCATTCTTGACTTTACTTTTGATTTTAAGAGTGGTTTATGTTTTTGTATTTTTTTGTATGTTTTTATTTGTTTTTTAACAGGAATTAAATTATATATTTTTTTTGGTAAAATAAGTTTTAGAGAATTCAAATTAATTTTAGAAGATTTCCCAAAAATCATTTCATAAACCATTTGTTTTCTTATTCTAGGTTTTTGTAATTGTTTAGATATTTGTATTTGTTTTTTCAATTTTAATGTTAATTGTTTTTTCTTAGGGATTTGGATAACTTTTTTATTTAATTGATTTTTTAAATCGATTATTTTTATTTTATTCTTTTTAACTAGTTGTTTTTCCATTAACATTACTTGTTTTTTCCCAGTTTGTATAAAGTTTTGCATTGTGTTTATTTTAGTATTTTTTAATGGTCCATTTATGACTCTTAATTCTGGCATTTTTTTAATTTTATTAAGTTTATTAATTTTATTTATTCCATTCTCTATATCTTGTAATTTTATTTTTTTAGAATTAAGACTTTTTTCTAATCTGTTTTTTATAACTCGCAATTGGTTTTTGTCTATGTCAAGATTTGCATTTTTTAATTTATTGATAAATTTATTTATTTTATCTTGTTTTTTTAATCCTTCAATAGAAATAGTTCTTTTTATTTTTGGTTTTGCTTTTTTCTTGAATTTAATCTTTTTAATTATTTTCTTTAAACTAATTTTAGATTGTATTTTATTAAAATTTATTTTATTTATTGGAGTTTTCTTTGAAATTAATTCTTGTATTTTTCCTTTTATTAATTTTTCCAATCTTGCTTCTTCATATTGGTTTAGTTTTACTCCTTTTCTTTTTTGTAATTCTTTAGTTATTTTCTTAGATAATTTATTTATTTTATCTTGTTTTTTTAATCCTTCAATAGAAATAGTTCTTTTTATTTTTGGTTTTGCTTTTTTCTTGAAAGACTTTGTAACTAATCTAATGATTTTATTACCCTTTTTTTTAATTAACCTTATTGATTTTCCAGACATTTTAAAAATTTTATCAATTATAGCAATTTTTCTTATTGATTTACCAGCGATTTTAATAGAACCTTTTATTGATTTTTTAGCTATTTTTGCTATTGGTTTAAATCCTTTACTAACAGCAGACATTATAATAATATCTCCTCCAATACTTATCATAGCTTCTCCTGGATTAGTCCTAATCATTTTAACACTTTTAGTCCATTCTTCTTTTATCATTTTTTTAGCGTTTTGCTGAGCTTTTTTATCTGTTGCTAATTTTTCAATAGTAGTATTTATGTTTTTTCTAGTTTCTTTATTTAAAGCATAACCAGTAGTAAATTTTGTAACATCAAAAAAGAATTTAGCAGAACTTAAAGCAACACTCTTTCCAGTTTCTTGTAATATTTTATTTTGTAATTTTATCCCTTTTTTATCATATTTTGATTTTATTTCTAAAATCTTTTTTCTTGCATCTTCATAAATTTTAACTTTTTCTTTATTAGTTTTAGCATTAGAAATCTTTTTCTTTGTTTCTTTATCAATTTTTTTAAGTTCTTTTGCTCTTTTTTCTTGAATTGGTTTTAATTCTTTATTCAAATCTTCTCTTTTTAATTTAGATTCTGAATATAATCTCTCTAAATCTTTATCTGCTTCATTAAAATATTTTACAAAATTAATTTTAACATCTGTAAATTTTGATTTAATGCTTTGAAATATATCCCTAAATTTTTTATCTTCTTTTGCAGAAACAACTCCACTAATTTCCGCTGGTTCAAATTTTTTATTAAATTCTCTTATTCTTCCTCGTTTATATGCATCATAAATCTTTTGTCCTTCAGCTTGTGTTAATATTCCAGAACTAATTACCTTGCTTAATCTTGTCTTTTCAGCGGCCAATAATTGATTTAGTTTTCTCTCTTCTTTTATATATTTAGCAGAACCTTTCCCATAATTTAAACCCCCAGTTTGAATCATTCTCCCAGAATTTTTATCATACTCAATTGTTTGAATATCAAATGATCCAGTGTTTAAATTTTCTCTTTCTATTATTTTATATTTTATTTTTTTACCAGAAACTATCTTATCTACTTCGGTAGTAGTTATTTTAATTTTATTTCCAGTATCTACATCAGTTACAATTCTACTACTAGATGAAGCATTATCTCTTTTTGATTTTTCTTTCAATAAATTAATTCTATTTTGTTCTGCTTGTAATATTTGTTTTTGTTTTTCCCTTTCTGCCTTTTGTAACTCCATTAACATCTGTTTTTTTCTTTGTTCTGCACTAATCATTTTTAGTTTTAATTGTGCTTGTTGTCGTAATTTTTTTAAATCTTCTTGTTTCTTTTTTTCTGATGCATTCTGTTTATCTAAAATGTCTTTAATTGAAGTTGGAGTTGGAGTTGGGGTTTTTCCACCTCTTGAAGAACTTCCACCTTTTGAAGAACCTCTACCCCCTGAAGAACTTCCTCCGCTACTTTTTGGAGGGGTGTAACTTGCTTTTGGAGGTTTCATACTAACTAATCCACCAGGTGAAGATCCTACTCCTCCACCAAGATATATTGTTCCGCCATTACCAGAAGGAGTTGGTATTTTTTTCTTTTTCTTTTTAAACCAATCTTTAATTCCCATTATCTATTTAACTCCTTATTAATTTTGTTAAAAAATTCTTTTCTATCTTGTAATGTTTCTTTACCAAAATTTTTTACAATATAATTATCACTTAATCCCTCAACTAATTCATTAAAACTAATTTTTTCATCATATTCCAAATTAATTTTTTTATGATTATTATTAATTCCAAAAGTAAAAAAACTTCCAATTAATAAAATTCCAATTCCTAAAATTAGAAATACTTTTTTATTCATGTTTTATTTAACATTTACTACTATTTAAATCTTTTCCTAAAACAAAGGAGGGGATAAACCCCCCCAAAATACAAGTTTTTAACCAGTAGGTATAAAGTTTGTGGATTCAAACAGGATCATATAATTAATTTTCTCTAGAAGAAAATTAACCTTTCCTTACTTGCAACCTAGTTTCTATATCCACACAGAAACCAAGATAATTAAAATAGTAAAGTTTAAATACTTTTTTATTTTATAAATAACATGAGAATAGAAAAAACAGAACCTGGCTCAAAATTAGACAAGGTATTAACTACTTATAAAAAACTAGAACCTTTTATAGCAATATTTGTTTTAGTATGCGTAATCATTTCTTGCGTTTATTTAGTTAAGTATGTTAATAACCAAAAAGAAATAAAAGAGAATTGTGGTTGGAGTCAAAATGAAACTTATTATTGTTATTGTGGTAAGGATTTCGTAATTCAAAAACAAAATGAATGGAATCTTTTACAAAGCCTAAATGAAAAAGGGGTAAAAGGGGTGGAAATTGAATGAGATTCCTAAATTTTTTTAGGGATATTTTTAAAAAAGTAATATCTAATGTGCTAACTTTTGTCTTAATTGTGTGGGGAATCTATTTAATTTTTAAATTTATCCTCGGACATTTTATTTAAAGTTTAATTTTTTTAATTATCCTCGTTCATTAAGGTTCCTAAGTGAATGGTTTCTTTATAATATTATATATAATTGCACATAAATAAGACATTTTGTTCAATTTTATGCTTATATTCAACTAATAGTGATTATTTGAGAAACATTTAAATACTTATTAGTAATAATTTAAACATGGAAAAAAATGAAATAATTGAACCCAACAAACAACAAGTTAATGATAAGGTTATATTATTAGACAATAATTTGATGGATAAAATCATGTTATTTATTAAAAAAGATTCTGGGTATTCAATTAAAACAAAACGAACATACTCTCAAAATATAAAAATGTTATTTGAAAAATATGATTATATTAATAAAAATAGAGCTAAAAAAATAGCAAAAGAAAGCAACCCAAATAAAAGAGCTATGCTTGGATTAATAAAAAAAACATCAGAAGAATACGATTTAAACATTCCAACTTTTAATTTTCAACCACCCCACAGACAACAAAGAAAACCACCAGAAAACATTTATTCAATTGAAAAAGTTAGAGAAATTATAAATATTTTACCAGATCCTAATTCTAAATTATTCTTTAAAATGATATTTAATGTTGGTGCAGGATTAAGGATAAGTGAAGCAATAAAGGTTAAATGGATTGATATTGATTGGCAAAACTGGATAAAAAATAAAGATGGATATGGTAATATGAGGATAAAAACCAAAAGAGGAAAATATAATTCATTAACTGTTCCATCAAATATTATGCAAGAATTATTCAATAAATCAAATAAAGATAAGGTTATTTGTAGTGAATTTAGTATAGATGGAATTCATACAATAAGTTATCCTAATGATGATAAGTTTATCTTTGATTTTAATATAAAGAAATTTGAAAATTATGATTATTATTATAAGTTTGAAAAAGAAAAATTTTTAGATATTTATGTTAGAAAAGTTTATGATCAAGTTCAAATACATTTAGTTAGAAAATACATTAATCCATTTTTGGGACATAGATTTAAACCACATAGTTTTAGACACTCCAGGGCCACACAATTATTAAGAGAAGGTGTTCCATTAGCAATTATTTCTAAAACACTTGGACATCAAAGATTAGAAACAACAATGATATATTTAGACATAGATTCAACTGAACAAGCCAAATTCTTATCAAATGTACAAAATTTATGAATATTTAGCTATTTTACTAAAAAACAGCGAATATAAAAAAATAATCGTTTAAATAAGCCATTCTAACGAACGATTTTTATTTTAATGAATAATTAATCAATAGAAATATATTTAATTTGCAAATTGTCTTTCAGAAAGCCAATCTATCCCTTTTCTAAACCCTTTGTACCCGATTTTTGCCTTTTTATAAACTTTTTTACTAACTTCTTTTATTTTTCTTGTTTTTCTTCCCCTTTTCATAGCTTTTAATTTTTTTTCTAGGAGTTTTCGTTTTAATTCCTTTTTTTTCTTTAACATTTCTTTTTTATATTTCATTTCTTCTAAAGCTATTTCTCTTTTAAGTTCTGCGATAGTTTTTTGTTTTTTTGCCATGTTTTTTATAAGAATCACTACTATTTAAATGTTTCCTTTTTGAATTTAAAACATGATAAATATTTGAAATATTTCCATAAATTTTTATTTATTCATCATCTTCTAATTTCAACCTACTAAAAATTGCCATTCCTCTCATTTTTAAATGCCTATTTATCTTTTTTTCTAAAGTATCGTCTGTATACTTTGTTTTTTCTTTTAATGCTTTCCATAATTCTATTTTTCTTTTTATTTCACCTTTTTCTATTTTTTCTATTTCCATAGGAATAAAATCTTCAACATTTGTTATCCCCTGATTCTTTTTTAATTCTTCTTCTGTTAATTTACCTGTTGCATGATGTTCTTCAACCAATTTATCATATCTTTTTTGATGTTCTTTTGAAAGTGCATGAAAAATAAAATATCCCATAAATTCTGGATGTATTGTTGGAGGAACATCATCACTATATGGATTTTCTTTTCTCCATTTATTTTCTCTTTCAATAATTCCTCTAATATCTAAACCCATACCCCCCTTTCTTCCATGATTAACCCCAAATAATTGTGCTATTGCGTGTCCATTTTCCCTCTTTTTTACCCAAATCCAAAAATTAATATGATAAGAAATAACTTTATCAATTTGAGATTCAAAAGGAAGTAGTAATAAATAAATATTAAATCTTTTTCTATTTTTATTTTTCCTAGATGAAATTAAATTATTTATTTTTGAGTTCCAATTTCTATTATTTAAAGCATCGATTGCTTCATCTAACCAAATTACACTCCCTCTTTCAGTTACCATTTTTTGTGCAAAATCCTCTGGGTCAGTGCAAAAATTTCTGTCTTCGTACATTTTACCTTCATTGGTAACTATGTTATCATAATTTGCAAATTCTTTAAAACAAAATTTACCTGCTAATGTCGATTTACCTTGGCCAGTAACCCCAGTTATAACAATTGTTGCATCTTTACGATTTTTTATTCTATTAACCATCCCATTACAAAATTGTTTATAAGAAATCCGATTATATTTATATTTTCTAGCTTCTCTATCTTCAAATATTGTTTTTCTAAATTTTTTTCTGTACATTTTATTTAACTAAGTGCAAGTCTATCATTTGTCATTTCAGTTAATGTTTTTTCTGGATCTTCATCATCTCTACTAAACAATCTTAACCCATTTTTAGACATAATATTTTCAACTTCAACATTTATTCTTCTTAAATCTCTTAATAAATCATAATATTTTTCATTTACAAAAGATTTCACACATCCATCTGCACAAATGTGATTTGTCACATAATCATCTTTTTCTGTAATACTTATTCTTGCTTTATCTATTTCTTTTTGTTGAGATATTAAAAAATTATCAAATATTTCTAAATTTTTTAAATCTTCAGAAAATTTAGAAAAAGGATTTTCTTTTTTTTGTTCATCTGTCCTATTTTTTTTCTTCCAAGCTAATTTTTCTTTATGTTTAACAACAGGAGTAATATAATCTATTTTTCTTTGTAATACTTTCATCATATCATTTAATCCTTTTATTTTACTTTTTTCTTTTAAACTTAAACTAGAAGCTTCATCATCTCCATGCTGTGCTAATTTAATTGCTTCATAGAAATCTAAATATATTTGTAATCCAATTGTTTTTGAAACTTGAACTTCTAAATTAGCCCCATCTTTACTAGTATTATCATTTACGAAATCCATTTTAGGTATATCCAAAATCTGGTTTATGGTCACTTACCTGTTGCAAAGATTCTTGTGCTTTTACAGAATCATGGGTTGCTCTATTTTCTCTTCCTTCAACAGCTCTTGAATAATTTGCAAAAATATTGAACATCACAGAAGAAAAAATATTTATTGCATCTCTTTTCATTTGTAATTGAAGATTAAATCCTTTAAACCTCCCAAATTTATACTCCATTATTTCTCTAAAATGTGTTTCTATTTGTTGATATAAACCCATTAATTTTATATCATATTGTTCTTTTGTCATAATACTTAATTTTATTCCAGAAGACAAATGAGTTTCACATAATCTCAAAATTGATTCTGCTTCTTCATCTGTAAAACAATGAGATTCCTTCCTTTTAGTTACATATTTTCCTTCATTCTTATCCCAAACATCTTTTAAACCTCTAATTTGTCTTTCTAATGTTCTAAAATCATTTTCTAAAATATATCTATGAAAACTTTCTGGTTTTTGTGCTATTGGCAGACGATACTCATCCTCATCAAAATTTAAATCATCTTCAAACTTATCATCTTCATTTTTTGAATCATTTTTTTTATATTCTTTTTCTTTATATTCTTCTGGAATTTTAAATTTTGAATCGTGATTGTTATTATTATATTTTATATTAGTTGCTGTTTTTTCAATTTTCTTTTTCAATTCATTCATAAAACTATTTTTCATTTTTAATTTAAAGCATTATTTAATTGTTTAGCAATGCCTTTGGCTTCTAGAATAGTATTTATATATGTTCTATATTTGTAAATTAATTTATAAATTATTAATAAAATTAAATTAATAATAATATTCCAATAAAGAACATTTAATTTACATAACGCTAAAATAAAAAATAATAAATTAAAAAAGATTATTGTTGTTATTAAAGCATTTAATTGTTTTGTTACTCTCATTTTTTATTTACCATTTTTAATTCCATCATCTATGTGAAGTATTTTTCCTCTTTCTATTTCTAATTTTAATTTTTCTAAATGTTTTTGTTCTTTTGTTTTTGGAAAAATTTTTTTAAAAATTTTTTTAATCTTCATTTTTATCTCTATATTTATTTATTTCTTGTGAAATATCTTCTCCTTCATATAAAGCTTTTAACATAGGAGTTATTTGTAACTGTTGGGTATTAACTACTCCTTGCATAGTTTTCATAGCTTCACCTAAATTTTCCATAGCTATTGCCTGTTGTGATGCTTGTTCAACTTTGTATTCGTATACTTCGCTCCACTTACCTGTTCCAACAATAAAAACTACTACTGCTCCAATTATTAAAAGAGCCCATAATCCTGCTTTAATTAATTCTGCAGTTGTAATCTTTTTTGCATTTTTGTGTGCATATTGGTATTTTTGTTTTAAATCAGACATTGTAACATCAACACCTGCATGAACTAGAGATATTTCTTCGCAAGATTTATCTTTATTAAAAATTGTTTCTTTTTTTGTATAAATTCTGTTATCTTTATCAATTACGATAGCCATAGTATTATCATCTATATAATCTCCTACGCGAGGAATAATAAAATTACCTAAAATTGGTTTTTCTAATTCAAAATTTTCTGTTCCAGTATCTAATTGAAATCTTCTAGCTCTATGTATTACCTTTTTAGATAATTCTCCATTAGATAAAATTCTTTGAACTTCAAATTTATGTGTCCATTGTTTCTTCTTTTTTCTAAATAATGAAAAAATATAAAGGGAAATACCTATAACAAATAAAGCTAAAAGAATATAAAAAAATATTTTGAATTTACCTAATGAAGCTAATCCTCCACCAATAACACTCATAACTTGATTTCCGACATCATTAACAGATTCACTTGCCATCGTAATCCTCCACCATATCATTCACAACTTCTGATTGTTTATTTTTTCCTCGAGTTTCTGCAATTTTATTTATTTTCATCTTATTTTTAATTTTTAAAGAATAAGCACAAATAGTTTTCATATTAGGATAATCTTCTACCATAATTTTATAAAATATTTTATACTATTTAAATGTTTCCTTTTAAATGGCTTTGCCTTTTTAGTCGTGTTTGCCTTTTTAGTCAAAAGTCATAGATTTTTCAAGTTTATTCATTGTTTTTCTTCTTTCCCACATTTTAATCCTTTTTCAAATGCTAATTTAACTGTATCCCAAACTGTTATTTTTTCTTCTATTGCTTTTTGTGCAATGTTATTTATGATCATTTGCTTTGCTATTTTATTCATTTTAATTTCCTAATCTCCGCTAAATCTCTTTTTTTAATATCCATATGAGCGACCCCAACCTTTTTTTGATTTTGGGTTCTTCTTAACTGTGAAAAGTGAATAGTTATTAATATCAATCCCAATAGTTTTTCTATTTAATTCTTTTCCAATATTAATAATAGTTCCAGTTCCAGCAAAGGGATCAAGTATTATATCTCCTTCATTTGAATATGTTTTGATTAACATTTCAACTAATTCTATTGGAAGTTGATTAATTCCATTTAGTTTCTTATCTTTTGAAACATTCTTACAGAGATTATATTCAAATGTAGTATAATGGTTTGGAGCAAATCCTTTTTTAATCCTCTCTTTTATTCTTTTGTCTGTTGGGTTCTTGTATGCTTGTTTTTCTGGATTAAAGGTATAATTCTTTGATTTACTAAAAATTATTATTGTTCTAAAATTTCTAGTATATTTATTATTTGATTGCCCAATATTTGTAGGATATTCCCAAATTAATTGTTGAACGAAATTATAACCTTTCCTAATTAAGTCTGTGTAAAGAACATTATTATTTTCTGGATAATTAATTATTGCTAAAATACCATTTTCTTTTAATTTGGAAATACAAAGTTCTGCCCATTCTAAACACCATTCATTGTAATCTTCTTTATTATCATTTACTTTATCTGAATATTTCCATCCAATGTTGTATGGAGGATCTGTTAAAATTAAATCATAACTAAAATCAAGTCTTTTCATTTCTTCAATACAATCTCCTTGAATTATTGTGTTTGTTTTCATTTTTTCTTTGAGTATAAAAAGAGAGGGTTTTTAGCCCTCTCCTTTGAAAACTCGTCTTTCCGAGCTGTCATTTCCATTTGTTAGACAAAAAAGGTTTTGCAAGTGATGAGATTTGAATTCACCCTCTACTTGCATATGCTCCCGATAAGTTTCACCTTAATCGGACGCTTAAATTAAAAAATAATAATAAATTAAATTGTTTCTTTATGTAAAACAAGAAGAGCAGAATTATTCCTCAGAAGAGTGTCCCTTTTACCACTCCAATTTATCGGGTTCTCTTTGGTTTCTGTCTGCTCTTCTTTTCCCGAAGGAATATGATTTTGTCCCCCGAGGACACTCTGCTTCGCTCCAAACAAAGAGTTACTAACAGAGTGCCTGTTTAACTCGGGTTCAGTATGATTAATAATTGTTTCTTTATTTTTCATTTTACTTCTTCGTATTTTTTATTTCTTTTTCTAAATTTGTTTTCATTTCAACACCCTCCTCAATAATTTAAAAACTTCTTCTCTTTTTTTAGTGTCCTCTGTTCCTTTCTTAAATTCATTTGTATAAAATTTATCAGTTCCAAATTTATAATCCTTTTCAAACTTAACAAAACAACCCAATTGAATAACTTTTTTTCCAGTGTTCTTATCAACATAACCACTTGCCACATATTTATAACAATTATAAAGAACAACCTGATTTTCAATTTTTGTATTTTTTAGAATTTTTGTATGTTCTCTAATTTTAACATCTTCTCCAATTTCAACAAAACCACCTATTCTAACATCTTCTCCAATTTCAACAAAATTATCTATTTTAACCTTATTTCCAATTTTAACAAAATCATCTATTTTAACATTATATTCAATTTTAACATTATCCATTATTTCAACATCTTCTCCAATTTCAACAAAATCATCTATTTTAACACCATATCCAATTTCAACAAAATCATCTATTTTAACACCATATCCAATTTTAACATTATCCATTATTTCAACATCTTCTCCAATTTTAACATAATTCCCAATTTTAGAATTATTCCCAATCTTAATATCATATTTTTCACATTCTTTCCTTAATTCTTTCATTGAATTGTATTCAAATTCGTTTTCATTTAGGTATATTGTTTTCATTTTATCTCCTCACATGTTTTTTTAATTTTACCACATTTTTCACAAATAACTTTATTCCAAACTTTTCCTTTTCTATTCATCCAAATTCCCCTCAATTCTGGATGTTTTGGA
>Ga0164318_10001170_pt1 | contig 22836 bp, 18 predicted proteins | sample GuaBasSedimGuay9_FD_113734 | JGI IMG/M metagenome (GOLD analysis project Ga0164318, IMG submission 113734) | Subseafloor sediment microbial communities from Guaymas Basin, Gulf of California, Mexico - Guay9, Core 4571-4, 0-3 cm | ecosystem: Environmental > Aquatic > Marine > Hydrothermal vents... | reverse complement strand
CTCAGCGATGAGGAGGCGGTATTGCTTAGCCGGGAGGTAGCCAAAGAAGTGGAAAAGAAGCTGACCTATCCCGGACAGATCAAGGTTACGGTAATCCGTGAGACCCGGGCCGTAGAATACGCCCGGTAAGGAGTTCTGGTTGGTAGTTTTGGTTTTTAGTTTTAGTTGAAAAAAGTTGAAACTACCAACTAAAACCAAATGAAAATCTTTTTCATCGGTGACATCATGGGGGCACCGGGACGCCGGGCCATCGCCCAACTGCTCCACAAGGTGGTCGATCAGCATCAGATCGATCTGGTGGTCGCCAATGGTGAAAATGCGGCCGGTGGCATCGGCATTACCCCAGCCCTGGCTGAGCAACTGTTGGGACAAGGAATCGATATCCTGACCAGCGGCAACCACCTCTGGAAACATAAAGAGATTATTCCCTTTCTGGAGTCCAGTGACCGCCTGTTGCGTCCGGCCAATTATCCGCCCGAGACCCCGGGACAAGGATTGGCCCTCGTCGAAACCCCAGCCGGGGAACCCGCGGCCATTTTCAATCTGGAAGGTCGGGTGTTCATGAGTCCGTTGGAGTGCCCTTTTCGGTGCGCGGATCGCCAACTGGCCACTATCCCTCCGGAGGTAAAGGTTATCCTGGTTGATTTCCATGCCGAGGCGACCAGCGAAAAGCAGGCTCTGGGGTGGTATCTGGACGGCCGGGTCAGCGCCGTGATCGGCACTCATACGCATGTGCAGACCGCGGATGAACGCATCCTGCCCGGAGGGACGGGGTATCTTACCGACGCCGGCTTTACCGGCCCCTGTGATTCGGTGATCGGCATGAATAAGGATGTCATTATCAAGCGCTTCTTGACTCAGCGCCCGCAACAATTTAAAGTAGCCACTCAAAATATCCAATTACAGGGGGTGGTGCTAGACATCGATGCCAAAGGGCATTGTCTTGCCCTGAATAGAATCCAATTGCCGTTAAGTTAATGATTAACTTATAAAAATATCTGGAGTAATAAAAATGCGCCCACCATTGCATGTCTGCCTGGTTATTACCGCGCTGATCTTCATGGGCTGTGCCACTTATCAGTCGCGGGTAACCCCGTTTAAATTGCCCCAGGCCTATCCCAATATGCAGCAAATCAATGGCACTGCTATCGCGGCCCGAGCCTGGGACCAGATAGAGGAAGCCCGGGCTGCCTTTGGCTTCAACATAATCAGAGCCGGGTTATTGCCGGTCCAGGTAGTCTTTGACAATCAGGGCTCCCAGACCTTACAGATCAATCCCAGTCAGACTTTTTTAGTCAACTATCATAATGAATTATTCCCGGTGCTGGATGATCAGATCGCCTATGATCGGGTCAGCCAGGCCTCCGACTTTCCCGAAGCAGTGCGCGGCTTTGCCAAGGGTGGATTTTTGGGTGGAGCGGCCGGTGCCCTGATCGGCGCTGCGGTTGGGGTAGTCGCGGGCCGCGATGCCGGTGATTACGCCATGCGCGGTGCGGTGGCCGGGGCCGCGACCGGCGCCGTCCTGGGAGCCGGAAGCGGAGGCAGTTCTGACCTGGGCCGGACGATTACCGAGGACCTTTATAACCGGAGTCTGAGCAATAATCCCATCAAGCCGCAGGAAATGGCGCAAGGCATTATCCTGTTTCCCGCCGAAGCGGGACGGCCGCAAGTGTTAAGATTACAAATTAAAGAGAAAGAAACGGAAAAGACCTATAATTTAAACCTGATCCTTTAACCCCACCGGCCAGCGGGGGAGACCCCGACCACTGTGAGCTGATATGGAATTTCGGCAAGTAATTGATCTGATGCGGCTGAAAGAGGAATTTATCAGGGAAAATCTGGAACTGATTCCTCGGGAATTCCAGCCCTATGCCGCAGCCTGGAAGGTGTCGGCGGCCCATTTTGTGGATCTATTTTTGGAGTACCTGGATCGACAGGGCCTGGAAATTTCCTTTAAACACGGGTTTTCCGACTAATGGCCCGGCACCACGAAATAATTCTGTGAATTTGAGGTTGACGGCATTAGTAGATTATATTTAAATGAACACAGTTTATAATATTCTGCACTATCGGGAGATTCTCTGGGCAAAGGACAAAACATGAAAATCCACGAATATCAGGCTAAACAGTTATTGAAAAAATTCAACGTGCCCATCCCCCAAGGGGGGGTGGCGACAGACCCCCATGAGGCTTATCAGATTGCCGAAGCCCTCGGGGGCATGACTTATGTAGTCAAGGCCCAGATCCATGCTGGCGGCCGCGGTAAGGGGGGGGGAGTCAAGGTCGCGGCCGACCTAAATGAGGTCCGGCAACTGGCCGAAGCCATCCTGGGTATGACCCTGGTGACCCATCAGACCGGGCCGGAAGGCCGGGTGGTCAAAAAGGTCCTGGTGGAACAGGCCCTGGACATCAAGCAGGAGCTTTATCTGGGCATCGTCATTGATCGCGCCCAGGCCCGGCCGGTGATCATGATGAGCGCCGCCGGGGGCATGGAGATCGAAGAAGTGGCGGCCCGGACCCCGGAGTTGATTGTCAAGGAGGCCATTGACCCGGCGGTGGGTCTGATGCCCTACCAGACCCGCAACCTGGCCTTTGGGGTGGGGCTGGATGGGGCCTTGATCCGCACCGCCTCCAATTTTATCACCAATCTTTACCAGATGTTCATGGCCTATGACTGCTCCCTGGTGGAAATCAATCCGTTGGTGGTCACCAATGGTGGTCAGCTGCTGGCCCTGGACGCCAAGGTCAATTTCGACGATAACGCCTTGTATCGCCATAAGGACTTGATTGAACTCGAAGACCCGAACGAAATCGATCCCCTCGAACTGGAGGCCAAGAAACACAATCTCAACTACATCCGGCTGGATGGCACGGTGGGGGCGATGGTCAACGGCGCCGGCCTGGCCATGGCCACCATGGACCTGATCAAGCTGGCCGGCGCGGAACCGGCCAACTTTCTGGACGTCGGCGGCGGCGCCAGCGCCGACATGATCACCAATGGCTTTCGCATCATATTGGGCGACCCGCGGGTCAAGGCCATCCTGATCAATATCTTCGGCGGCATCCTGCGCTGCGATGTCCTGGCCCAGGGGGTGTTGGAGGCGGTCAAACAGGTCCAAGTCCAGGTGCCGATCATTATCCGCCTGGAAGGCACCCGCTGCGAGATCGGCCGCGACCTGTTAAAAGACTCGGGCCTCGACTTCACGGTGGCCTCTGACATGCTGGACGCGGCGCACAAGGTGGCGGCGTTAGCCTAATGGACTTTGAACCTTGAACTATTTAAGCAGAAAGCGACAAAATGAGCGTTTTGGTAAATAATGATACTCGACTGGTGGTGCAAGGGATTACCGGCAAGGAAGGATCGTTTCATACCCGGCAGTGTGTGGAATATGGCACGAACGTGGTCGCCGGGGTGACGCCGGGCAAAGGCGGTCAGCACATGGACGACATCCCGGTATTTAACACCGTTAAGCAGGCGGTGGCCCAGGCCGGGGCCAATACTGCGATGATTTTTGTGCCTCCGGCCTTTGCCGCCGATGCCATCCTGGAGGCTGCCGAGGCCGGGATCAAGGTGATCGTTTGCATTACCGAGGGCATTCCCACCCTGGACATGGTGAAGGTAGCCCGCTATCTGGAAGGCACCGATATCCGACTGATCGGCCCCAATTGCCCCGGCATCATCTCGCCGGGCCAGGCCAAGGTGGGGATCATGCCCGGCCAGATTCATCAACCCGGTCCGATCGGGGTGGTGTCGCGCAGCGGCACTTTGACCTACGAAGCGGTCTATCAGCTAACTTTGCAGGATCTGGGGCAGTCCACCTGTGTGGGCATCGGCGGCGATCCGATTATCGGCACCAATTTTATTGATATGCTGCGGCTGTTTCAGGCGGATCCCCAGACCAGCGGGGTGGTGCTGATCGGCGAAATCGGCGGCACCGCGGAAGAAGAGGCCGCGGCGTTTATCAAGGCGGAAGTCAACAAGCCGGTGGTGGCCTTTATTGCTGGGCAGACCGCGCCGCCGGGCAAACGCATGGGTCATGCCGGGGCGATCATCTCCGGGGGCAGCGGCAAGGCCGCGGATAAGATTGCCGCCCTGGAAGCCGCGGGGATCACGGTGGTGCGCAATATCGGCGAATTGGGGGCGATCTGTAAAAAGGTGATGGGCACTTGATGGTTTTATGAAAATTTTATTACATATCTGTTGCGCGCCGTGCGCCCTTTACCCGCGGCAGGAGCTCAGCGCCGCCGGGATGAAGGTGCACGGCTATTTTTATAACCCGAATATTCAGCCCTACCAGGAGTTTGCCCGCCGGTTAAGCACCCTGGAAGATTACGCGGCCAGCTCCGGCCTCCCTCTGATCGTGGACCGGCGTTATGACCTGGAGGAATTCTTGCGCCTGATGGTCTTTCGCGAACAGCAGCGTTGCCGCATCTGTTACCATCTGCGCTTAAAAGGCACGGCCCATGTGGCCCGGCATGGCAAGTTTGACGCCTTCACCACTACCTTACTCTACAGCAAACAACAGCAACATGAGCTGATCCGGGAGATCGGCGAGCAGGTCGGCCGCGAATTGGGGGTGCCCTTCTACTATCAGGATTTTCGTCCGGGCTGGAAGCAAGGCATAGAGGAATCGCAGCGGCTGCAGCTTTATCGGCAGAGTTATTGCGGCTGTATTTACAGCGAACGGGATCGCTACTATCACCCTGCGAAAAGAAAGTATGACGCCAAGACGCCAAGACGCCAAGACGCCTTGGCGTGAGAAAATAATGGTTAAAGACCTTAAAGGCATAGTCTACTTGGTGGGCGCCGGGCCGGGCGATCCCGGGCTGATCACCCAGCGCGGTTTGGAGGTGCTCCAGCAGGCCGACTGCCTGGTCTATGATTATCTGGCCAATCAGACCCTGCTGGCGGCCGCGCCGCCGGAGGCCGAGATCATTTATGTGGGCAAACGCGGCGGCGATCACACCCTGAGCCAGGAAAGGATCAACCAGTTGCTGGTAGCCAAGGCCCAGGCCGGTCTGAAAGTCGTGCGCCTCAAGGGCGGCGACCCCTATATCTTTGGCCGCGGCGGCGAAGAAGCGGAGGAGTTGGCCCAACACGGCATTGCTTTTGAGGTGGTGCCGGGAATCAGCTCAGCGGTAGCGGTCCCGGCCTACGCCGGGATCCCGCTGACCCATCGGCGCTATGCCTCTCTGGCGTCCTTGATCACCGGCCACGAAGACCCCAGCAAACCAGAGAGCGCCATCCCCTGGGAGATTCTGGCGCACAGCCCCGGCACCCTGGTCTTTCTGATGGGGGTAAAAAACCTGGCCGAAATCACCGAACAATTACAAGCTCATGGCAAACTGGCGCAGACCCCGGCCGCGGTGATTCAGCAGGGGACTACCCCGGCCCAGCGCACGGTCTGCGGCACCCTGGGGAATATTGCTACCTTAGCCCAGGCCGCGGGAATCAAGCCCCCGGCGGTGCTGGTCGTGGGCGGGGTGGTAGAACTGCGCCCCAAGCTCAACTGGTTCGAAACCCGGCCCCTGTCGGGCAAACGGGTGGTGGTGACCCGGTCCCGGGATCAGACCAGCGCCTTTGTCAAACTGTTGGCGGAACAAGGTGCCACCTGTATCGAGGTTCCGACCATCCAGATGCAACCTCCGGACAGCTATGCTGGCCTGGACAACGCCTTAGGACAACTCTCCCGCTATGACTGGTTGATTCTGACCAGCACCAATGGGGTCAAGGCCTTTATGACCCGGCTGTTCCAGTCCGGGCAGGATGTGCGGGCCTTGGGCGGTCTGAAAATTGCCGCCATCGGCGCGGCTACCGCTCAGGCTTTACGGGAATACAGTCTGGTGGCGGATTGTGTGCCCACGGACTATCGGGCCGAGGGCTTGGTAGCCAGCCTGGGCCCGCAGATCCGCCCCGGCAGTCTGATTCTGCTGCCCCGGGCCCAGATAGCGCGGGAAGTATTGCCCCAGGAATTGGAAAAACGGGGAGCCTTGGTGGATGTCGTCGCCGCCTATAAGACCGTTCCGGGACCGGGTTTGCCCCCCGATGTCGAGGCCAGTTTTCAGCAAGGCCAGGTGGATGTTTTGACCTTTACCAGTTCTTCCACGGTAACCAATTTTGCCGCCCTGGTCGGCGAGGCGCGTTTTTCGGAACTGGCAGCCCCTGCGGTAATTGCGGCCATCGGCCCGATTACCGCGCAAACCTTGGAAAGTTATGGCCTAAGGGCCCAGATTCAGCCCCAGACTTACACGATTCCGGCCCTGAGTGCGGCGATCGTGGCCTATTTCACCAAGAGTTCGAAATGAAAAATCTGAAGTCCTTGACCACCTTAGAAGACCAAGCAGTGACCCCGCCCTTGGCACCAGCCATCGATTATCGCCGGGAGCTTAATCCGGCCCAATATGAGGCGGTGACCACCCGGGAAGGGCCGGTGTTGGTAATAGCCGGGGCGGGCAGCGGTAAGACCCGGACTCTGGTGTATCGCCTGGCCTATCTGGTGGAATCGGGAGTGCCGCCCTGGGCCATTCTGCTGCTCACCTTTACTCGCAAGGCCTCTCAGGAAATGCTGTCCCGGGCCGCGTACCTGATTGATCGGCAGCTCCATGAAGTGGTGGGGGGCACCTTCCATTCCGTCTGCCATCGCTGGCTGCGGCGCTACGGCAACCGCCTGGGCTATGAGTCCGGCTTTACCATCTTAGACCGCAGCGACCAGGGGGATCTGCTGCGACTGCTGCGCGAACCTTTAAAGATTAAGGCTGGTCCCGGCCAGTTCCCTCGCAAGGAGACCATCGCCGAACTGTTCGGGGCTATAGTCAACAAAAATCTTCCCCTGGAAACTCTGTTGGCCCAAAATTATCCGCAATTTGAGCCTCAGACCGGGTTGTTGCACCAGCTTTATCAACTTTACCAGCGTCATAAACGGGAGCATCAGCTACTCGATTACGATGACCTGTTGGTGGAGGGCAAGCGTCTGCTCGAAGAGCATCCCGACCTGCGCCAGACCCTATCGGAACGTTATCGCTACATCATGGTCGATGAATACCAGGATACCAACCGGCTGCAAGCGGAACTGGTGCGGCTGCTGGCCTTTTGTCATAATAATGTCATGGCGGTGGGGGACGACTCGCAGTCGATCTATTCCTTCCGAGGCGCCAACTTTAGGAATATCATAGATTTCCCGCGCCTGTTTCCCGGCACCCAGATCATCAAATTAGAGGAGAATTACCGCAGCACCCAACCGATTCTGGATCTGACCAATACCATCATCGCCCAGGCACGCGAGAAATATACCAAGTGCCTGTTCACCCGGAAGAAAGAAGGCCCTAAACCACACCTCTTAAGGACGGGCAGCGAAAACGAGCAGTCCCAACTGGTCTGCAATCTGGTCGCCGAACTCCAGGAGCAAGGGGTGGCGCTCCACCAGATGGCGGTGTTGTTTCGAGCCGCCTTTCATTCCTTTGATCTGGAGATTGAACTGCTGCGGCACCAGGTGCCGTTCATGAAGTTCGGCGGCTTTAAATTCATGGAAAGCGCCCATATCAAGGACCTGTTATCTTATCTGCGGGTGGTGGCCAATCCCCGCGATCCCATCAGTTGGAACCGATTGTTACAACTGGTTCCGGGGGTGGGCAAAAAAACCAGCCAGAAATTGCTGACCCTGCTGAAGCAGGAGGACTTTACCCTACCCTCAGCCCTGGCCTGGCTGAATGCCCAGAAAGGTTCCAAGCAGGGTCTCAAGTCATTGGCCGAACTTTTGGCCCAATTGAACGAGCCGACGCTCAGCCCGGCTACCCAGCTCAACCTGGCCCTGACGCATTATGAGCCGATCTTGAAGACCCGTTTTGACGATTATCCCAAACGTTTCCGGGACCTGGAACATCTGGTGACCATTACCGCCCGTTACCGGCAACTGGGGAATCTGTTAAACGACCTTACGCTGGAGCCGCCGACCAGTCTGGCCGATGTCACCCAGGAACGGGGGGAGTATCTGAACCTGTCCACCATCCATTCCGCCAAGGGCCTGGAGTGGGAGGCGGTGTTTATTATCTGGGCCGCGGAAGGGCGCTTTCCCTCCAGCTATTCGCAGGATAACGAGGAAGACCTGGAGGAAGAACGGCGGTTGATGTATGTGGCCACCACCCGGGCCCGGCATTACTTATTTATCCTTTTCCCCGCGGTCAGTTATAATAGATATTTAGGGACCACCTATAACGAGGTCTCCCGCTTTGTCCAGGACTTGCCGGATCGGATCCTGACCAAGATGAGGATCGACCCATGAATGAGTGGGAACCTGCCTACTTAGAGACCTACCGCCAGGGCATCCTGGAGCAGCGCATCAGTGCCGCGTATGAGATCATGTCCCAGTGCGAAATCTGCCCGCACCATTGCCACGTCGATCGCTTGCACGGCGAGCTGGGTATCTGCCGCACCGGCGATAAACCCATAATTTCCAGCTATAGCCCGCACTTCGGCGAGGAAGACCCCCTGGTCGGAAAGCATGGCTCCGGGACGATCTTCTTCACCAACTGTAATCTCTTTTGCATCTTCTGTCAGAACTGGGAGATCAGTCATGGTGGTGAAGGTACTATAATCTCTATAGAAAATCTGGCGGCGATTATGCTTGCTCTGCAACGCCGGGGCTGCCATAATATAAATTTTGTGACGCCCACCCACCAGGTGCCGATGATTCTGGCGGCCCTGCCGCCGGCCATCCGCGGCGGTCTGCACCTCCCCCTGGTCTATAACTCGGGCGGCTACGACGCGGTGCCGACCCTGAAGCTCCTGGATGGGGTGATTGACATTTATATGCCGGACTTCAAGTTCTGGGATGCCCAACTCGCGGCGCAACTGACCGTCGCCCCGGATTACCCGGAAGTGGCGCGGGCTGCCTTAAAAGAAATGCACCGCCAGGTCGGGGACCTGGTTATGGATGAAGAGGGTATCGCCTACCGCGGTCTGTTGGTTCGGCATCTGGTCTTGCCGGACGGTCTGGCCGGGACGCGAGAGATTATGAAGTTTTTGGCTGAGGAAATTTCACCTAACACCTATGTCAACGTCATGGGTCAATATCGGCCTTGCGGACGGGCCAGTGAACATCCATCGTTAAATCGCTTCCTTACCGGGCTAGAGCATCTTGAGGCCCAAAAACAGGCGCGGGAAGCCGGACTGACCCGCTTGGATCAGCGCAACAAACTATTCCGTTGGCTATAGGAGCCTGAGTTGTCGCAAATCTATGCCATCGGCGATATCCATGGCTGTTTAGGACATCTGAAACGTTTGATGGCCAAAGTTAGACCTGACCTCGATCACCATAAGCTGATCTTCATCGGCGATTATATTGACCGCGGCCCAAACTCGCGGGGCGTGGTCGATTACCTCATCAATCTTAAGAATAATTACCCGCCGGAGCATATCATCTTTCTGATGGGCAACCACGAACGTATGTTCCTGGACTTTTTACAGGGTGAAAATCAACTCCTCTTTCTCATTAATGGGGGTAGATCTACGTTGGAGAGTTACTGGGGCAAAGATTGGAGAAATCATCCCTGGCGATTGCCGCCCGACCATGAGGAATTTTTTCAGCAATTACAAATGATCTATGAAACCGAGGATTACATCTTTGTGCATGGCGGCCTCAAGCCCGGTATTCCCCTGGCCGAGCAGCAGGAAGACGATGTCCTGTGGATCCGTGAAGAATTTCTCAGTTGTTTAGATGACTTCGGCAAACGGGTGATCTTTGGCCATACCCCCTTTCCCAAGCCCTTTATCTGGCCCAATAAGATCGGCATTGATACCGGCGCCGTCTATGGCAACTACCTGACCTGTATAAAACTGCCGGAAGAGATCTTTTACTGGTCTCGTTAGACCCTCGAAACGACCCAAAGGGGCGGGGGTTCGGCTCAGGAGTTTATAACATGTTGAGAAAAATCCGCCTAAAATTCTTATTTTTATTAATTCTGACTGTGGCTTCAATAGCCTTTGTGTTGCCGTCTTTTACTGACCGGTTACCGAGCTGGTGGCAAACCTATGTGGGCCGCGGCATTAACCTGGGACTTGATCTAAAAGGCGGCATGCACCTCATCCTGCAAGTGGACATGGAGCAGGCGGTACAAAATTTCCTGTCCATGAGTTCTCAGGACCTCAAAGAACTGGCCGAAAAACGGGGCTTGTCCCTGCAGATCGGGGCGGTATCCCAGGAAAACCTGGCGGTGACGCTCTTAAACCAGGATGAACAGGCGGTTTTTAACCGCTTGCTCAAAGACGAGTTCAGCCAATTAGAGGTTAAAAGCACCCAACGGCAAGGAACCAGTGTCAAATATCTGCTGGACCTGCGGGAAAGCGAGCGGAAAGATTTAGAAAAGCGCACCCAGGCCCAGAGTCTGGAAGTGCTGCGCAACCGTATTGATCAGTTCGGGGTCCGGGAGCCGGTAATTGCTCCGCAGACCATTTTAGGGGCCTATCAGATCGTCGTCCAACTGCCGGGTATTCAGGACCCCCAGCGGGCCATGGATCTGATCGGCAAGACCGCGCAACTGGAATTTAAATTAGTAGATGACCAGACCCAGATTAATCTAGATGAATTGATCGAGCAGGCGCTGGCCGACGGTCGCTTGAAGCCGGGTTACAGCCATGAAGAACTCAATCGCGTCCTGGCCGATAAGATCCCCCCAAACACCGAAGTTTTTAAATATAAGAGTGTCGATCGCCAGACCGGCAGCATCAAATGGAGCTCGCTGTTGCTGGAAAAAAAGGTTTTGCTCACCGGTGCCGCTATTAAAGGGGCCCGGGTGCGCTACGGCGATTACAACGAACCCGAGGTCTTAGTCGATTTTAATAGTTTGGGAGCCAAGCGTTTTGATCAAATTACCGCGGCCAATGTCAAGCGCCGCTTGGCTATCGTCCTGGACAATGTGGTCCAATCCGCCCCGGTGATCCAGGAGCGCATCTCCGGTGGCACCTGTCAGATCACCGGCTCCTTTACCCCGGAAGAGGCCTCCGACCTGGCCATTGTCCTACGGGCCGGGGCCTTACCGGCCAGCGTCAAGATCGTCCAAAATATCACCGTCGGCCCTACCCTGGGGCTGGACTCTATTCACAAAGGAATTTTCTCCGGCCTGTTGGGAACCCTCCTGGTCGTGGCGTTCATGTTTATTTATTACCGGCTGAGCGGCTTGGTAGCCAATTATGCCCTGATCCTCAACCTCATCATGATCATGGGTGCCCTATCCCTGTTTAATGCCACCCTTACCCTCCCTGGAATTGCCGGGATCATCCTGTCGGTGGGGATGGCGGTGGACTCCAACGTGCTCATTTATGAACGCATGCGTGAGGAATTTCATGCCGGCAAGCCCCTCAAGTCCGGAATTGATGGCGGCTATGATAAGGCCTTCTGGACCATCATCGACTCCCACGTGACCACCCTGATCACCGCCATGGCGTTATTTCTGTTCGGTACCGGACCGATTAAAGGCTTTGCGGTGACCCTCAGTCTGGGCGTTGCCCTCAATCTGTTCACCGCGCTATTCGGCACCCGGGTGGTCTATGATTACCTGCTGTTCAAACGTTGGCTCCAGAAACTGTCTTTTCTGGAATTTTTCAAACAGCCCCATATCAACTTCATGGGCTACCGGAAGATTGCCTTTGCAGTGTCGGCGGTGCTCTGTCTCTTAGGGTTGTTTGCCTTTGTGCAACTAGGTCGCGGCCATGGCAACCTGGGAGTAGATTTTGCTGGCGGGGCCATGGTGCAATTCACAGCTCAGAAACCCTTTACGGTAAACGAAGTCCGCCAGGCGCTAACCGAAAAAGGTTGGCAACAGGCGGAAATCCAGTCCATAGAGGGCGGCCGCGGTCTGATGGTCAAGCTAAAAAAATCCGACGCATCAGTGGGCCAGATGGCCGAGGACATGAGCGCGGTGCTCAATCAGAGTATATCTGGCAATAGCTTTAAAATCGAGGGCACTTCCGAAATCGGGGCTTCAGTTAGCAAATATTTGCGCAACCGCGCCTTGCTGGCCATCGGCATCTCCTTAATCGGCATCATCCTTTATCTGGCCTGGCGTTTTGAATTGATTTTCGGGATCGCCGCCGCTACCGCCACTTTTCATGATGTCTTGGCCGTCTTGGGAATCTTTTATCTTTTAAATAAAGAGATTTCCCTCCTGGTGGTCACCGCCCTGCTGACCCTGGCCGGTTACTCCCTCACCGACACCGTGGTGGTCTTTGATCGCATCCGGGAAAACCTGGGCCGGCGGCGGGAAAGCTTGTATAACACCCTAAACAACAGCATTAATGAGGTCTTGAGCCGGACCATTGTTACCTCCCTCACGGTGATCTTAGTGTTGCTGGCCCTGCTCCTGTTCGGAGGCCTGGTAATCCATGATTTTGCCTTGGCGCTGTTGCTCGGGGTGATGGTTGGCTCCTATTCCTCGGTATTTGTGGCCAGTCCGATCATCTATGGCTGGCGCCAAGAAACTAAAAAAGTGGTAATCAAAAAGGAGAAGGTCATCGAGCTGGCGGCCCAGAAACAGAAAAAAGCCCAGAAGCGGGAAACCGCCAACCGGAAAAAGAAAGGCTCACGGCGTTAAGAGCGATGCCCCCCATCAAAGCGTTGGTTCTTTGTGGCTATGGTTTGAATTGTGATTATGAAACCCAGTTTGCCCTGGCTCAGGCTGGCGCCGAAGCCGTGCGGGTGCATATTAATGAACTAATCTGCGGTGAGGCGCGGCTCACTGATTTTCATCTTCTGGCCCTGGTCGGCGGCTTTAGCTGGGGCGATGACCATGGGGCCGGGGTGATTCTGGGGCTGCGCCTGAAACTCGCCCTCCAGTCTCAACTGATTGATTTTATTCAGGACGGAAAGCTAATTCTGGGTATCTGCAATGGTTTCCAGGTGCTGGTTAATATGGGGTTATTACCGGGCTTGAACGGAGATTATAACCGGCGTCAGGTAGCCATGATCCCCAACGATTGCGGTAATTTCCGGGATGCCTGGGTGCACCTCCAAGTGGCCTCCGAACGCTCGGTATTTACCCGTCACCTGAACCATCTGGAACTCCCGGTGCGCCACGGCGAAGGCAAGTTTTTTGCTCCCCCTGAGGTTCGGGCGGAGTTATTCGCCAGGCAACAAGTGGTCTTCCAATACGCCACTCCGGAAGGCCATCCGGCGCACGGCCGCTTCCCCGATAATCCTAATGGCTCCCTCGACGATATTGCCGGGATCTGCGACCCCAGCGGCCGGGTGCTGGGTCTGATGCCTCACCCCGAGGCCTATATCCAATTTACCCAACACCCCACCTGGACCCGCCAGAAAGAAACCTGGCGGCGGCAACATCAGCCTCCCCCCTCTCTGGAAGGGGCCGGGATGCATTTATTCCGTAACGCCATTACCTATCTCCAAGCAACCTTTGGAACATCCTCGGATTGATGGTTATCATCGGGTCCGTCTGCGCGCCATTTAAACTACCTTAAGCCAAGTAAATATTCCAGGAGCGCGTCCCCCCGGTCAACGAATAGTCCGGTAGCTTCGGCACTGAACTCGTCAAAGCCGCGCTCCGGTCTGTTTTCGGACTTACGAGAATCGTAGATTATAAACGGCACTGGTTCGGTGGTATGGGTTCGCACCTTGACCGGCGTCCGATGGTCGGGGAGCAGCAGCACCCGATGCGCCCCCAAAGATGTCAATCCCTGCCGCATGGGACCTACCACCTGGCAGTCAAAGTCTTCAATGGCCAGCAGCTTGTCCTTTAATTCCCCGCTGTGGCCGGCTTCGTCGGGAGCTTCGACATGCAGATAGACCAGGTCAATTTCCTGCAGGGCCTGTAAAGCCGCGGCCACCTTACCGGCATAGTTGGTGTCCAGGTAGCCGGTAGCGCCGGGGACCTGAATCGGCTTCATGCCGGCATAGATGCCCAAGCCGCGCATCAGATCTACCGCGGAAATGACCGCGCCGTGCAACCCAAATCGTTCCTGCAAGGTCGGCATCTGGGGCGCTTGCCCCTGTCCCCAGAGCCAGATCGAGTTCCCCGGATTCAGCCCGCGTTCCTGACGCTGTTGATTGATATAATGCTCCGCCAATAACGGCCACGAGGCCTTGACCAGATCAAGCACTGGTTTTTCCGGCCCCTTCCCGCCCAGATAGTCTCTGACACTCTGTCCGGTGAGATCATGGGGCGGATAGGTGCGCCAGTTATCCTGACCCCCTTGCCAGACCAGCAGATGACGATAGCTGACCCCCGGGTAGAAGCGCTTGGTGGCATTTCCCAGATTCTGATTGATGGCGATGATCAGTTCCCGGGCTTCTTCGCTGCTGATATGTCCGGCGCTATAGTCCTCCATAAAGATGTCACCGCCGGGTTCGTGGCGTAGGGTAACCAGATTGCAGCGAAAGGCCACTTCCTCCGCTTGCAGGTACACCCCCATACTGGCGGCCTCCAACGGTGCCCGGCCGGTATGATAGCGGCCCGGATCATAGCCCATGATGGCCATGTTGGCCACGTCGCTGCCCGGTTCCATACCGGAAGGGATGGTGCGCACCAGCCCTAGTTCGCCGTGCGTGGCCAAAAAATCCATGTTCGGGGTCTGGGCCGCTTGCAGCGGGGTTTGCCCGTCCAATTCCGGCAGGGGATAATCCCCCATGCCATCGCCGATCAGGATAACGTATTTCATCAAAACCTCAGATCAAGACAGCTTTTTTTAAAAATATGACCCATATATGCCAGGTTGCCAAGTCAGATCTGCGCGGCATCGAGACCTGGATCTTCAATGCGCAAGAGTATAGTTTTATGAGCAATTTCTGGCAGTTGATCTATCGCCGCCAACGCCTGTCGGACATGGGCTTCGCGGGCCTCATGGGTGATCATAACGATGGGCACCGATTCCTGGAGGCCCCGGCCTTTCTGGATCACCGCGGCGATACTAATCTGGTTCTGACCCAAGATACCCGCCACCTTGGAAAGCACTCCCGGGCGATCCTGGGCGGCAAAGCGGAAATAGTAATTGGTGATCAGATCGTCGAGGGGTTTGACTTCCCGGTTGGTCTGACTGACATGCTCAATCCCTAAAGCCGGCAAGCGCCGCTTGATACCGTGGGTTAGATTGCGGGCCAACTCAATCAGATCCGCAACTACGGCACTGCCGGTGGACATCATCCCTGCCCCCTGTCCGTAGAGCAGAATCGGCCCCACCGCGTCACCGGTGATGTATACCGCGTTATACGCACCGTTGACATTGGCCAGGATATGGTCCAAGGGAATCATGGTCGGGTGGACCCGGGCTTCGATGCGCTCGCCGTCATCCCGGGTGATAGCCAACAGCTTGATCTGATAACCGAATTCTCGGGCGAATTGCAGATCCACCAACTCGAGATCGGAGATGCCTTCGATGGCGATGGCCTCAAAGTTGATGGGCACCCCGTAGGCCAAAGCCATCAGAATGGCCAGCTTATGCGCGGTATCCGTCCCTTCGACGTCCAGGCTAGGATCGGCTTCGGCATAGCCTTGATCCTGGGCCTCTTGCAAGGCCTGCTGGAAAGAAGCACCCTCGGCGGCCATCCGGGTCAGGATATAGTTGGCGGTGCCGTTCAAAATGCCAAACATCTCCTGAATCCGGTTGGCCGCCAATCCCTGGCGCAGGGATAGAATCAAAGGGATGCCGCCGCCGACGCTGCCCTCGAAGCCGATTTCCACCCCGGCCTGGGCCGCGGCCTGGAAAATCTCATTGCCGTACAGAGCCAACAGATGCTTGTTGGCAGTGACGACGTGTTTACCCCGGGCAATAGCCACCATCACCAACTCCCGGGCCGCGTCGACACCGCCGATCAGTTCCACCACGATGTCGATTTCCGGATCATCCAGGATGTCCTGAGCCTGTCGGGTCAGCAGCCGGGGGTCAAGATTCATCGGTCGCGGGGTCTCTAAATCTAAGTCCGCGACTTTTCGTAGGATTAACTGCGTTCCCAGGCGCTGGTGATAGCGATTGCCACTCTCGGTAAGCAGGCGCGCCACTCCACACCCGACCGTGCCCCAGCCGATTAGCCCCACCTGGACAGGTTTCACGCTTATTTTCCTTGTAGTACTTTTCTCAGTCCACGAATCGCCTGATTAATCCGGTGTGTGTTCTCGACCAGGGCAAAGCGCACGTATTCATCGCCATATTCGCCGAAACCCAGGCCGGGCGAGACCGCCACTTTGGCCTCCCTGATCAACATTTTAGAAAATTCTACTGACTTCAAGTGGCGAAATTTCTTGGGGATCTTGGCCCAGACAAACATCGTCCCTTTGGGCGGCTCCACTCGCCAGCCGATGCGTTTCAGACCGCGACAGAGGGCGTCGCGTCGTTCCTTATAAGTATTAACAATATCTAGCACCGGCTCGTACGGGCCATTTAAGGCGATGATGCCGGCGATCTGAATCGGCTGAAAAACCCCGTAATCCAGGTAGCTCTTGATCCGGGTCAGGGCGTGCACTAATTTCGGGTTGCCCACTGTAAAACCTAAGCGCCAGCCCGGCATACTATAACTTTTGGACAGCGAAAACAGTTCCACCCCGACCTCCTTGGCTCCCGGCACCTCCAGGAAACTCGGAGCCACGTAGCCATCAAAGACCAGGTCGGCATAAGCAAAGTCATGAACAATCATGACATTATATTCTTGCGCATAGGCCACCACCTTCTCAAAAAACTGTCGATCGACCACTGCGGTAGTGGGATTATGTGGAAAAGAGATGATCAGCATCTTGGGCCGTGGTTGAATAAGCCGAGTGATGGTTACCAGATCCTCAAAAAAATCCCGGTCAGGATCTAGCGGAATGCTCACCAAGTCGCCACCCGCGATGACCACGGAATAAGCATGGATGGGATAGGTAGGATTAGGGACCAGCACCACTTCGCCGGGGCTGCTGGTCGCCAACACCAAGTGGGATAGACCCTCCTTGGCGCCGATGGTAGCAATGGCTTCGGTTTCCGGATCGATGTCAACATCATAGCGGCGTTTATACCAATCGGCGATCGCCCCCCGGAGTTTGGTTATGCCACGGGAGGCAGAATAGCGATGGTTATGAGGTTTCTGCGCCGCTTCGAGCAATTTGGCAACAATATGCTGAGGAGTGGGGAGATCAGGGTTGCCCATGCCTAAATCGATGATGTCTTCCTGCCGTCGCCGAGCTTCCATCTTCAAAGCGTTGACGGTGGCAAAGACATACTCCGGCAACCGTTTCATGCGGGGAAATTCTTCCATTACGGTTTCCTTTACGGCCATCAGCGGCCCAGAATTTTTTTAAATAATTAATAATTACATCAAATAACCATGATTTGTCAAACCCTCTGCATGGCTGTCTCTAAGGCCTAATCACCATTAGATTTTGTGAACTTCAATAGCTGGCAATTTTATCTAGGATTAACCAATAGACCTAGTTTAGCTAGCTTTCGGACAATAGAAGGCCCCTCCAAGGGGACCATCAAGCTGTGGCCCCCCTCTGCAATGCTTATTTTTAGAGATGATATACCTAGAAGCGGGTTATGCAGCAGGCTCCAACTGAAAAATTCCGTCCGGCGTCATAGTAGCTTTAATACCCAGCTGGCCCAGGAGTTGGCTGAGTGACCGGCCCAACAACAGATTCGTGGCCAGCGCCGGGACTTCCCAGTCATCAATCAACATCTGACGCAGGTAGTGATCAAAATGGAGCAGGTCAAATAACGCTTCTTGAGCCTCTACCCCGCCTTGCGCGACTTCCTGCACCGCCTTCTCGAACCGCAAATAGGCACAGCGTTGTTCATGGGCTTCGATCAATTCCCATAATTCCGCTAGGTCACCAAAGAGCTGGCGCCTACTGAGCGGAGTCTCAGTCTGTGGGGGACGTTCTTCTTCGGTATGCCAACAGGCCTGGGCCTGACATTGCTGGGGCCGCTGCTCATAGATCAGACAGCGGTTCGGCTCTTCCCGATAGAACAGGCACTGCCGGGAGCCGGGAAGCGTCCGGATCTTGATCCGCTCTTCGGGCAAGGCAAACACCTCGCCGCTCCGGGGCGACGACACTCTTTCCCCGGTCCTCAAGGTATAGACGTCGGTCCAACTCAGGACATTGTTCTGAAAGAGACGCAGATCGCTGAGCATCAAGGTAGGAGTATGCCGCCGACAGCATTCTCCACAGCGGACACAGAGGCCTTCGGTATTGCGTTTATGTTTCTTGGTGATCTCCAGTAATTGATACCACCGGAAACCTCTTTCAGGTACCGTCAAGTCATTCCACTCCTGGTATAAACGCTCAAAATTGGCCTCGCGCTTGATCCGGCCTTCCAGCTCCTTAAAGCGCCCTGACTTGGGTTCCATCCCGATGAGTTCAGTAAAATATTCTTCCCAGAGAGTGGCCATCACTTCACAAGTGCCCCGTTCCAAGGCAACAATCGGGTTATCGCGAATCTTACCGGTGAATTTCCTGGTTTTTTCCATCCAACAGCCTTTTTAAGAACTTCAGTTTTTTAGTTGTTAATTTTAGTTGTTAGTTTCGCTTTTTTTCAACAGAAAACTGAAAACTATCATTCAGATAGTAATCCGGGAGAAATCCGCCATTTTTAAAAAGGTCTGGCTGATCCGTACCAGCAGGGCCAGTCGGTTGTGCCGCCGGGGTAAATCCTCAGTCATCACCAAGACGTCGTCAAAGAAGCGATCCACTGGCTCTTTGAGTGCGGCTAAGGCCCGACAGACCGCGGGGTAGTCGCGGGCCGGCAACGCCTGGCTGACTGTGGCTTCCATCTGTTCGGTGGCGGCCAGCAGATCATGCTCGGCCGGATATTCAAATAACTTTGGGTCGATAGGGCCCGGCGGGGTATCCCGTGAAATATTGATCACCCGTTTGAAGGCCACCGCCAAAGCCGGAAAATCGGGGCTGCGACGCACTTCTTGCAAGGCCCGGACCTTCTCTAGGGCCTCCACCACATCGGTAAAGGCGGTTGACAGGACTGCATCCACCACTTCAAAGCTAAAGCCCTCGCCGGTCAGCAGGTGATGCAGTCGGGCGCGGAAAAAGTCCAGCACTTCCGCCCCAGTCTGCTCGGACGCGGCCGTCAGTTTGTCCTGTAGCAGATTAAGGCTGAAGCCGATGGCCGCAGCCAGGTCCAGGTAAAATTTCTTGTCCGCCAGAATATTGATAATCGCCAGGGCCTGACGGCGCAGGCCATAAGGGTCGGCCGCGCCGGTGGGGATCAGCCCGACTCCAAAGCACCCGCAGATGGTATCCAGGCGGTCGGCCAGGCCGACCAGCGCCCCTACCTGGTTGTCGGGCAGTCGATCCCCGGCATGTCGGGGCAGATAGTGGTCAAAAATCGCCTCCACCACCTCTATAGCCTCCCCGGCCCGGCGGGCATATTCTCGCCCCATGACGCCCTGCAGGCTGGGAAACTCCCCCACCATGCCACTGACCAGGTCGGCCTTGCACAACGTCGCGGCCCGGCTGACGGCTTCGACTTTGTCCGGCGACAGTCTTTCGGCCAGATACCGGCCTAAGGCTCGGAAGCGTTCCATTTTTTCGTACGAGGTGCCCAACAAGGAATGGAACACCACACCTTTCAGTTCCTCCACCCAGTTATCCAGGGGTATTTTGCTATCCTCCTGGAAGAAGAACATGGCATCACTGAGGCGAGCCCGCAGCACCCGCTCATGCCCTTGTTGTACCACCTGGGGATCTCGGGCCAGGGTGTTGTTGATGGCGATAAAATGCGGCAACAGTTTCCCCGAGGCCTCCCGCAAGGAAAAATAGCGCTGGTGTTCGCGCATGGCGGTAATTAATACCTCGTCCGGCAGCTCCAGAAACTTAGCCTCAAATTTGCCGCACGAAGTCGAGGGAAATTCCACCAGAAAGGTATTTTCTTGCACCAACTCCGGGTTGTGGACCACCTGACCGTTAACCTGGGCCGCGGCCTGCTCCAGCTCTTTGACCAGTTTCTCCTGCCGCGCCACCGGGTCCACCAGCACGTAGGCCTGCTCCAGGGCCTTGAGATAGGCCTGGGAATCGGCAGCCACCAGGGTGATGGCCTGTGGGGCCATAAACCGGTGGCCATAGGTTACGGCTCCACTGCTGACTCCACCCAGGCTAAAACGGATGACCTCATCTCCCAACAAAGCGACAATCCAGTGAATCGGTCGGGCAAAGGTAATAGTCTCCGACCCCCAGCGCATGGATTTGGGAAAGGACAGGCCCAAGATCCACTCGGGGAGAATCTCGGGCAACCGCTGCCGGGTGGGCTGCCCCGGAGTACTCTTTTTTATCGCCAGATAAGGCCCGCGCTCCGTGGACACCATCACCAAGTCGGCCACCGTCACACCTTGGGCACGGGCAAAACCCTGGGCCGCCTGGGTCGGACGGCCCTCCGCATCAAAGGCCACGGTCTGCGGGGGACCGATAATCTCGGCGGTAATTTCGTCTTGTTGGGCAGCAAGGTCGCGCCCCATCAGAGCCAGCCGCCGCGGCGTCCCCATGGTGCTCAACTCTGCCACCCGAATGCGTTCCTGGTCCAGACGTTTCTGGAAGGAGGTCTTCATTTCTTCCAAGACCGGTGGAATAAACCGGGCCGGGATTTCTTCAGTGCCAATCTCAACTAGCAGTTGCAGTGCCATCTTACCCCTCTTTAGCCCTTGGCTCAGGCCGCCTGCTTGAGCAAAGGAAATCCCATCTCTTGCCGCTGTTTCAGGTAACCCTCAGCACATAGCCGGGCCAGATTTCGCACCCGCCCGATTAGGCGGTGGCGTTCGGCCACACTGATGGCCCCCCGTGCATCCAATAAATTGAAAGTATGGGAACACTTCAGGCAATAGTCATAGGCCGGCAATACCAGTCCTAACTCAATGATGCGCTCAGATTCTTTCTCATACTGGTCAAAGAGATGGAACAACATCTCCACGTTAGCTTGCTCAAAATTATAGATGGAAAACTCCACCTCGCCGCGGTGGTGAATATCGCCATAGCGGATGCCCTCGGTCCAGACCAGATCATAGACATTGTCAATGCCTTGCAGATACATGGCAATCCGCTCCGGGCCGTAGGTAAGTTCAACGCTTACCGGACTTAAATCAATGCCCCCGGCCTGCTGGAAGTAGGTAAACTGGGTGATTTCCATGCCATCCAGCCAGACCTCCCAGCCCAGGCCCCAGGCCCCCAAGGTCGGAGACTCCCAATCATCTTCGACAAAACGAATATCGTGGGCCAACGGGTCGATCCCCAGGGCTTCCAGGCTTTCCAGATAAAGGTCCTGAATATTATGGGGCGAGGGTTTCATGATCACCTGGTATTGATAGTAATGCTGCAAGCGATTGGGATTCTCGCCGTAGCGGCCATCGGTTGGCCGACGGGAAGGTTCCACATAAGCGACATTCCAGGGTTCAGGGCCTAGCACGCGCAGCAGAGTGGCTGGGTTAAAAGTTCCCGCCCCAACCTCCAAATCGTAGGGTTGCTGGATCACACAGCCGTGATTAGCCCAATAGCGTTCCAGGGCCATCAATAATTCCTGAAAATTCATGCCTACCCTCCTGTAGCCCACGGTTAAGATTTATGACTCTCTATGGCCCCTGGCCGTGGTATTTGACGGACGCGAAAACCACCACAAAATCTTAAATATTTAACAACACCCCTAGATGCTGTCAAGCGGTTTTGCCAAGTTTATAGGTCACGTTGTAGGCCGGGACAGATATTCCTTGGCTTCGCCCACCGTAAACAATGACCCGGTAATCAATACCAGGTCATCCGGCCCGGCCAGGTTACGGGCCTGATCGATGGCCGCGTCCAGTTCCGGGACCAGATGTTTTTCCAGGGCAAAACCATCTGCCTGGCGGGCCAAATCCTCGGGAGCGGCGGCGCGGGGATAACGGGGGCGGGTAAAAATCGCCACCTGGGCCAGCGGTAGCAGATGCTTCAGGATAAGCCCGATATCTTTGTCAGCCATGATCCCCAGGACCAGGAGCAGTCGCCGGAATTTCAGGCCGGATTTGAGGACCTGCGCCAGGGCCGCGGCCGCGGCGGGATTGTGGGCCCCGTCCAGGATCACTTGCGGGTGCTCTGATATTACTTCTAAGCGACCGGGCCAGTAAACGCGCTGCAATCCTGCCCGGATGGCAGCTTCGGGGATTTCCCAACCCTGGTTCCGTAAAAGTTCAATCACCGCCAGGGCCACCGCGGCATTGCGATACTGGTGACGGCCGCTCAGGTTCATGACCAGATGCTCCAGGTGAGTGGACCAGCCCTGGTACCGAAAACGGCCCTGGCCCTGGCCCCGGACCTGAAAATCAACGCCGCCTAGATAAAGCGGCGCGCCCAATTCCCGAGCCCGGTCCTTAAACAGCGCCAGTATTCGTTTCTGCCGGGCATAAGTGATTAACGGCACCCCCGGTTTGATGATCCCGGCCTTCTCGAAGGCAATGCTCTTCAGGCCAATGCCCAGATGCTCCTGGTGTTCCAGGGCGATGTTGGTGATCACCGTCAGAATGGGGTTGACAATGTTGGTGGCATCGAGTCTCCCGCCCATGCCGGTTTCCAGGATCACCGGATCTGCCTGGGATTCAGTAAAGTAGAGCAGCGCCATGGCGGTGACAAACTCAAAAAAAGTCGGCAACTCCTGCGCATCGACCACCTGCCGGACCCGGTTGATCAACTCCAGCAGCCGGTCTGGAGATATTTCCCGGTCCCGCAGCCGGAAACGTTCGGCAAAGTCGATCAGATGCGGCGAGGTATAGAGTCCGACCGGATAACCGGCCTGGGTGAAAATCGCCGACAGCATGGCCGCCACCGAGCCTTTGCCATTGGTCCCGGCGATGTGCAGATAGCGCGGCCCCAGATGCGGGTTGCCCAACCCGG
>Ga0164318_10001169_pt1 | contig 22836 bp, 21 predicted proteins | sample GuaBasSedimGuay9_FD_113734 | JGI IMG/M metagenome (GOLD analysis project Ga0164318, IMG submission 113734) | Subseafloor sediment microbial communities from Guaymas Basin, Gulf of California, Mexico - Guay9, Core 4571-4, 0-3 cm | ecosystem: Environmental > Aquatic > Marine > Hydrothermal vents... | reverse complement strand
CCCCTTAAGTGGATTTCATCATCTTGATGGTAAAGGAATAGAAATAAAAAGAGAAACCAAATATTCTTTAGGATTTACCTGTAATCAAAAACTCATTGAGGGCAGAGATAAATTAGAAACTACAAGACTCATTGGTGAAATAGAGAAGAGCTAAAATATCCCTTCAAAGGAATAATCTCTGATACGCAGAGGTTATTGGTATCTCTACAAAAAGTTTGGGCTGGAGAAGACTTGTTCTACAAAATACTAACAGTTAATATAACCTCTCTAATTGTGGGTTTACATTATGCCTAATTTAAGATATAATTTCACTCTATGAAGAGATTTTTTTGTTTCATCATTGCCCTCAGGGGAAGATACACATTGGATTGGCAGGAGGAGATTTCTTATTCCTTTTAGAGCGGGTAAGTAGAGTGTAAGGAGAGAAAATGTTCATTATTAGCAACTTTATCTTTGCGTTAGCAAAAATTTTGGATATTACCTTGACTGTTTTTTGGTGGTTAATTATTATTCGTGCTTTAATCAGTTGGGTTAACCCTGACCCTTACAATCCCATTGTTCAATTTCTTTATAAAACTACTGAGCCAATTCTTTATCCCATAAGAAAAATTCTTCCTTTGGATTTTAAAATAGGGATAGACATTTCGCCTCTTATCGCCTTTCTGGTTATTGTATTTTTAAGAATTTTTCTTGTAAGGACGCTTTTTGATTTAGCCTCTCAATTGAGATAGGTGAAAAAAATCTCAGTAAAAATGGAAGGTAGAGGATGGAGGAGCAAGAATGTTTGGGAGGCCCATAATTACGCAGATATTGAAATCAATCACCTCGCAGATTTCTTTAGAGAAATTAAGTGAATTAATTTTAGAAGGAGCAATATCTTCTACCCAAAGCGAGAAGGGTGCAGTGGGATATATTCAGGCTAACAGATTGATAATTCTTTCTCAAAAAGAAAATCATTGGAGAAAAGAATATATGATTTCTGAACTTTCTCACAGTGACACAAATCGTTTTATGGAAGAGGCGATTAAAGATAAAAAACCTATAATAGTAAATGAGAAGACACCTGAATTTAGCCGTCTGCTTATTTTCCCTGTACAGTCTAAAGAGAGGGTGGAAGGGTTAATTTGTGTTGCTGGTGGTGAAGGAGAATATACCTCTCAGGATCTGGAATATTTAGAGATGTTCGCCTCACTTTTTATTTTAGCCCTTTATAAGAAAAAAGATGAGGATAAAATTAGACAGTTTAGTGAGGAAGTAGAGGAGATAATTGAGAAACGAACTTATGAGTTAGAGATTCTGTATGAGCTTTCTCAAAAGATTCCAAATATATTTAGTTGGGACGGATTCTTTCGCCTTTTCTTTTCCTATCTTTATCAAGTTATAAAGTATAATTTTGTTGGATGTTGGGTGAAGGTAGAGGGTTCGTTAAAAGTTTATATCGGCAAAACTGGTTCTTTTGATGAAAATTCTCTGAAGGAGTTCATCGCGTATATTCAAGAAACACAGATTCAGTATGAACTAATTTCAGAAAGTATAGAGGGAAGAATAAAGTTCATAGAAGTAGATAAAGAGAGAAAAGCAGAGGGACTTAATACATATATTCATCTTCCTTTAAGGATTAATGAGAAGATTAAAGGGTTTGTGTGTATAGGGTTTTCAGAGAGAGTAATTTTGGACGAATACGAATTAAGATTTTTCGATACTCTTGTGCATCAGATTGCTCTTTCTCTGGAGAGGTTGGAGATTTTAATAAAAACTCAGGAAAGAGAACTTTCGGAAATTATAGAAAGATTACCTGAGGGTATAATCATTATTGATGAGGAACGACGGATAATCCTTTTCAATCCTCAGGCAGAGAGAATACTTTCCTTTTCTTCTATAAAAAAGGGTGAGATTTTGGAAAAAATTGGGGAAGTTGAGGTAGAGAAAATTTTAGGAAGGCAAGAGATTGTTGAGTTGGAAATTAGTTATCCCAAGAGACTTTTTTTGGAAATAATGACAGGTTTTCTGGAGAAGGGAATTTTTAAAAAAAGAGGATGGGTGATTCTTTTACGTGATGTTACTCAACAAAAAGAAAAAGAGATGTATTTTGAGCAACAGAGAAGGCTTGCGATTGTAGGACAACTTGCTGGAGGCATTGCTCATCAGTTTAATAATATTTTAAATGTGATTATTGTAACTGCGGATGCAATTCTGGTAAGCAATCCTCATCTTGATGAGGAGACAAAAAGATGGCTTAAGAACATAAAAGAAGAAGGAAGACGAGCAGCGGATTTGGTATATCGCCTTTTAGACTTCAGCCGCCATTCCTTGGTAGAGAAGAGAAAGATAGAGCTTTTTTCTTTCATCAAAAATTTAGAAAAAGAGTTGAGGGAGTTTTTCCCTCCCAATGTAGAGATATGTATCGAAAGAGACCAAAAAAGCGAGTATTCTATCCAGGGCGACCCCTCTCTTCTTAGGCAATTATTTCTCAATCTGGCTTCTAATTCTAAAGATGCTATGCCAGAAGGGGGAAAATTTATTTTAGGATTAAAAGAACTAACTGTGGATGAGGGGAATATGCTTTCTTTCTCCACACTTTCTCAGGGAAAATATATAGAGGTAAAAATAGAAGATACAGGAATAGGAATGGATGAAGAGACCAAAAAGCATGCTTTAGAGCCGTTTTTCTCTACTAAAAAAAAGGCTTCCGGGTTAGGATTGTCCCAAGTTCATGGAATAGTCAAACAGCATAGAGGAATTATGAAGCTGGAAAGTCAACCTTCTCAAGGGACAAAAGTTATTATATATCTACCTGAGTATGAAACTAAAGAAAAGAATGAAAATAGTAGTGGATACAAATATTTTTGTTAATCCTTCTTCCTTTCGTTATTTCGGAAATTCAGCGGAGGATGCTTTAGATAATTTTCTGGAGAAATTAAAAAGAAAGAAAAGAGTTTCTTGCTTTATGCCCCCTTCTGTTTATAAAGAATTAGAAAAATTTGTTGACTTGAGGAGTGTTTCCAAAAAGAAGCTGTTGTTAATTAGTAAAAGACCCCCCTCTCAATACGAGGTGCCTATTCCGGCTATGTTTGTCTATGAGTTTATTGAAGATATTCGTGCGCGTATCAACAAAGGGTTAAGAACTGCAGAAAAGTTTGTGCGTAAATCAAAAGAAGGAATGCCTATGGAGAAGTTGATAAGGACCTTAAGAGATGAGTATAGAATAGCTTTAAGAGAAGGAATCATTGATAGTAAAGAAGATTTTGACCTTTTGCTTCTTACCCGTGAGATAAAAGGAGTTTTGGCTACTTCAGACAAAGGTCTTATAAAATGGGCATATAAACTAGGAATAAATTGTGTATCTCCTGAAGAATTGAAAGAACTGATAGAATAATAGAATAAGAATTTATTTAGAGATAGAGATAAGAATTTCTCTCATAATATCTTCCAGGGTGACAATTCCTAAAATCTTTTTACCTTTTACCACTACAGCAATACTTTCCTTTTTATTCTTTAAGAGATTGAACACTTCATATAATTTTTGGCTGGCTCCTACAAAACTTATGGGACGGATGCTTTCTTTTAGATTGACCTCTTTTCTGTAAAAAAGATCAAAAATGTTAAGATACCCTATAATTTTATTTTGAGAAAATATGGGTAAACGTGTGAATTTAAACTTCCGAATTTTTTCTTTTATTTTTTCTGGAGGGGTGTGAGCTTCTATACCGCATATTTTTTTTAAGGGAACACAAATATCTTTTACTTTTTTTTGGGTAAAGTCAAAAATATCTTCTATAGCTTCTTTCTCTCCTTTCTCCAGCCCTCCTTCTTTCTCTGCTTCCTCAATTAATGCTTTTATTTCTTCTTTAGCCAGAAAAGAGAAAGATTCCTTTTTTCTTTTTAAGAATATCTTCGAGAAAAAGAAAGCTGCCTTTTCTGCTCCTATTACTAACGGATAAAGGACCGCCTCTAAAACCTTAAAAAAGTTAGCTATCTTAACTGCCACATCTTCCTGATAATACCGACCGATATTTTTGGGGATAATCTCGGCAAAGATGACCACTAAAGGAGTAAGGATTGTGGTTACCCATATGTTACTATTTTTTATGCCAATTTTTATAAGAAGATAAGTAAGAAGGGTGGTGCTGATTATTATAGAGATGTTACTTCCTATAAGAATTGTAGAAAGAAATCGCTCTGGATTAGAAAGTATTTGTTCTAAGGTGTAAGCTTTTTTATTCTTTTCTTTCCTTTTCTGGAGGCGTAAAGAATTTGTAGATACAAAAGCAATTTCACTAAGAGAAAAAAAACTTTGAAGAAGAAGAAAGAAGAAAATCCCTATTATAATAAAGAAAGGTATCATTTTTTTAACTTTAAAATTACACTTATTATTCTTTTAGGAGTGGCTCTCTCAATAATAAATTCCCGTTGGTTTATTTCAAATCTTTCCTGAGGATGAGGGATTTTTTCTAAATGAGAGAGTATAAATCCAGCTAAGGTGTCCTCTTTTTGAGGTAAATCTATTCCCAGCTCTAAATTTAAAGTCTTAATAGGAGTCTTTCCAGAAACTCTATAAGTATCTTCTCCCACTCTTTCTATCAATTTGATAGGAGATTCAAATTCATCGTAGATTTCTCCAAAAATTTCTTCCTCGATATCTTCTAAAGTGAGAATACCTGAGGTTCCTCCATATTCATCAAGAACAATAGCAATTTGTTTTTTAGTTTCAAGGAATGTTTTTAACAGATCATCAATTTTTTTGCTTTCCGGAACAAACAAGGGATTTCTCAAGAAAATATGCCAATCAAGATTCTCATTAAGAAAGATGTCTTTTGCCTGGATTATCCCTACAATATTATCCAAAGACTCTGCATATACCGGTAGTTTTGAATGCTTTGTCTTCCGTAAATATTCTAATACTTCTTCTTGGGACAAATCCCATTTTAAAGCCTTAACTTCAATACGAGGAGTCATAATTTCACTTACTTTAGTATCCTTGAATTCTAACACAGAATAGATTAAATCTTTTTCCGCTTCAGAAATAGTACCCCTTTCCCCCCCTAACTCAATAGCTTTTTTTATCTCTTCTTCAGTTAAGCTTTTTCTTTTCTTTAAAAAACAGCGGGAGATTGCGTCGACAAGTTTTTGGATGATTCGCACAAAAGGATAAAAAAGTTTGCTTATAAAAAGTATAATTTTTACGCTGAATAAAGCTATTTTTTCCTTTTTGTATATTCCTATTGTCTTGGGAAAAATTTCACCTAAGAAAAGAATAAGAAGCGAGGAAAGAAATATAGAAAAAATCAGCCCCTTTTCTTTGAAAAAATTCACCAGGGTAAGGGTAAGCAGAGAAGTAAGAGCAATATTTACTAATGTGTTTGCGGTTACAATGGTAGAGAGATAAAATGAGGCATTTTTGTAAATAATATTTAATTTTTTTGCCGCAGGGAAATGTTCTTTTAGTCTTCGAAATGCAGATTTACTGAGAGAAAAAATAGCCACCTCTGATGAAGAGAAGAAAGCAGAAAAGAATAGAAGAAGGAGAATAAGAAGAATAGGTATCATAAAAGATAGAGGGGAGTCATTTTTTCTTTGGTTTAATTACCTCATTTACATGTAAAAGAGCAATTATCCCCACACCACTCTGTGTAAAATCGATATTTTCTTCTTCAAGCAGGTGTTTAAATTCATTCCAGTTCTTCTCCTCCACCACAGCAAAAATAGTGCGGTTGGCAGATCTTTTTTCTCCCATTAATTGCCTTAATCCGGCAAATATAGGAATCTCATAAGCTAAAAAATGGCCTAATCCTTCACTGTTAAGGATAGTGGCGCCAGTTATTCCTGCCTCTATCATTAAAGCTAAAATTTTTTCCAGGTAATCTTCACGGTTAAGCACAATAATTAAAAGTTGCATTTCAACCTCCTTCTATCTTACCTTAATCTCCCCTGCTTTTTCAAGAGAAAATTTTGTCATCAGGGGCCCCAAAATTTCAGTAAAAATTGTTGTAAAAAGTAAAATATTAACTGCTAATTGGGCTAATTGAAACCCTTCTTCCCCCAAATGCCCAAAATCTTTCTTCACCATAATTGCTAAAGCAATAGCCACACCAATCTGTGGCCATAAAGAAAAACCCACATATTTTTGAACTACCCGAGGCGCAGAGAATATTTTTGCCCCCAGATACGCTCCTGTTGTCTTTCCCAAAATCCGGGCAAAAAAATACACCATGCCCACTCCTCCAATTAAAGGTAAAAGTTTTATATCCAAGTGTGTCCCGGCTAAAGCAAAAAAAGTAGCAATTAAGGGAAACCCTAAGGTATTAAGGCTCTCTATAGCGGAGTTAGTTTTACGCAGGGATAAATTATTCACCACAAAAGCCATACTCATTACAAAGAGGAGCTCAGAAAGATGCAAATGCATAGCTATACCTTCTCCTAAAAGGATAAATGCTAAAACAAAGCCAAATATCTCCTCTTTAGTTTTCAAACTTTTTAGTAAATATCCCAAGACTATACCAAATAATGCTCCTCCCAGAATAGAAAAAAGAATAGTTTCTACTGAATGTAAACTTACCTGAAGAAGAGAAGAGTGTATATGAAGAAATGAAGAAAGACAGACAGTAGAAGCAAAAGTATAAATTATTAAAGCAATAGCGTCATCAATGCCTACAACTCCTAAAATAGTGGTTGTTAAAGGCCCTCGTGCACGATACTGATTTATTACCGCAACTGTAGCTGCTGGAGCTGTGGCTGAGGAGATTGCTCCCAAAATGATGCTGAAATATATATTTTTTGTAAAAATATAAGTTAGAAGAATAACGAAAAGGAATGCGCCTAAAGATTCAAATATAGCAATAGTAAGGATAGATTTCCCCAAGCGTCTTAGGCGACGAAGGTTAAGCTCTCCTCCGATTATAAAAGCGATAACTCCTAAGGCTAAATCATTTATAAGACTTAGCTTATCTACAAAGTAGGGATTGAGAATATTTAAAAAAGATTTGCCTAAGATAATTCCTAAAATTACATAACCAACTACTGAAGGAATACGAAATTTACCAAAAGCTCTTCCTGTCTCTTGAGAAAGAAAAGCTAATGCACCAATTATAATAAGAGCAATAGCCCCTTCCATACTAACTTATTTTTGTTTCTCCTGCTTTAGTAATCGCATATTTTACACCAATAGGGCCTAAAATTTCAAAAAGTATTGTAGTAGCAGTGACTGTATTAATCACCGTTAAGGCCAAAGCTTTTCCTTCACTGCCTAAGGGAGAAAATTCCATAACTACTAATACTGCCAAACCGATTGCTACTCCTGCCTGAGATAATATTCCCCATCCTAAATATTTTCTGATTACTGAAGGAGCTCCAGTTACAGTTGCCCCAAAAGAAGCGCCTCCTACTAATCCTAAAGTTCGACAGATAACATATACCAGCCCCAGGAGCCCCATTGCGGGAAGAAGTTTAATATTTAAGTGGGCTCCAGCAATAACAAAAAAGATGATATAGATAGGCGGAGCAATTGAATTTAAAACTTCCTGCACACGGCGGTTAGCAAAAAGAAAAAAGTTGGCAAAAATCATACCCAGGGTTAGGTTAGAAAGAATTAAAGAAAAATGAAAAGACTTAGAAATACCGGTGAGAATAAAGATAGTAGCTAAGGATAAAGTAAGTATATCCCCTTTTCTTCTTAAATTTCTTACAGAGAATCCCAACAGAAAGCCAAAGATTACCCCCAAAATTAATGAACCTGTAATTTCTAAAATTGGTCCTCCAATTGCTTTTTCTATTATACCTTTGCTGTTCCCCCCCATAATTAATTTGGCAATTGCTGAAGCAAAGGCAAAAATTATAATTCCTAAACCGTCGTCAAATCCTACCACAGCATATAAAGCTCGAGTAAGAGGGCCTTTTGCTTTATATTCCTGAAGAACTACTGCTGTTCCTGCAGGGGCTGAGGCAGGAGCAATTGCTCCCAGGACTAAAGCAAGATAAAGTTTTCTTGTCAAAAGATATACTCCTATGGTAACAAGAAAAAAAGCAAAAAATGATTCAGAAAAAATTATTGTAGTAATGCTTTTCCCTAATTTCTTTAAATTAGAAAAGTTCAATTCGCTGCCAATAATAAAAGCAATAATACTTAATGCAAGGTCGCCAAAAATAACAAGTTTATCTAAAATTTGAGGATGAAGAAAATTCAAAAAAGAAGGTCCTAAAAATAAACCAGCAATTAGATATCCTACGACAGAGGGAAATTTTACTTTATGGGATAGTTTTCCTCCTAAAAAGCCAGAAAGAATAGCAAGTCCAATGAAGAGAAAAATACCCATTAAATATTAAGCCTATTCCTCCGCACTTTTAAAAATTTCAATGATTTCTTTTGCTGTTTTTGCGGAAAAGAGTGATGAGCGAAAGGCTTCTTTATCTATTAAACGCATAAGATGAGCAAGGATTTTCAGGTATTCATCCAATCCTTCTTCTTTGGGAGTTCCCATAAGGAAAATAATTTTTACCGGTCTTTTATCTACTGCTTGAAATTCAATGCCTTTTTCTGATTTCCCTATAGCAATAACAAATTTTTTTACATTATCTGTGCGTGCATGAGGAATGGCTATTCCTTTCCCAATTCCCGTGCTACCTATTTTTTCTCTTTCAAAAACCTCTTTAAGGAAATCGTCAAGGTTAATAATTTCTGAAGCATCCTTTAAAAGAGAAGCAACTTCTTTTATTGCTTCTTCTTTCGTTTTTGCTTTGAGTTCAAGGATAATCCTTTCTTCCTTTAGGAAGGGAGAAACTTTCATCTTTACCTCCTGATTTTAAAGATTTAATTTTACACCTTCTTATAAAAGTTGTCAAATTCTCTTGTTGATTTGGAAGGTAGGATTATAGTAGAATAAATATAAATGCAGACAGAAGGTTTAGAGAGTATTTTTTTAGGAAATCGACTGCCCCTTAAGGAATTAACTCTTTCTGTAAAATTTTATCTTCCTTTAAAAGAATTAATACAGCATCTTTTTATTTACGGAAAAAAAGATTGCGGCAAAACAATTCTGGCAAAGATAATTGTGGAAGAAAGTGCTTTAAAGGGCGTCTCTTCTGTAATTATTGATTTAAAAGGAGATTTTTCCTCAATGGTTTTATCCTTAGATGAGGAAAGACTTTCTTCTCAGAAAGAAGAGGCGAGTTTTAACTTAGATAATTTGAAAAAATTTGGTTTAGGAGAAGATTATTTATTGCGTTTGAAAGAGAAAACCAGAACAGCTATTCTTACTCCTTATTCTGACAAAGGTATACCATTGATTTTTCCTTTATTGCCTGATTTTTCTTCTGATACTCAGAAATTTTTTACAAATTTTTTCTCTCAGATATTGATTCAATATCTTTATCCCGAGGAGAAGGAAAGGGAGGGGGAGGAAAAATTTCTCTCTGAAATTGTTGGTTATGTAGGAGAAAAAAAGATTACATTTAAGAAGAAAGAAGAATTGATGGAGTTCTTGGAACAAATACAAAAATTGTCTTCTTCTGTCGATCTTTCTCCTGAGAGGAGGATGGAGTTAATTCAGAGATTAGAAAAATTTTTATGGGAACAAAGAAAAAAGATAATGGAGGCGGGTATTCCTTTAGATATAGATCTTTTAGTTGGTAAATATTTTGGGAAAAAGGGTTATATAAGTATAATTAGCTTTAAGGATACAGAGCTTATGGATCGCCTTTTGGGAATTATTCAGATAATGTATGCTATTTGCAATTGGGCAAAAAGAACAGATCAGGATTTAAAATTAATATTTTGTATCGATAAAATAGATGAAATTTTGGGCGAAAAATTCGCCTCTCTTATGGATTTTTTCTTGAAAGAAATAGAAGGATATGGTGTAGGATGTATTTTCACTGCTACTCAATTTAATAGTTTTGATTATGACTGGATAAAAAGATGCAGAATATGGGCAATAGGAGACTTGGGAGAGGAAAGAAAAAAAAGATTTATGGAAGAGATAACCCAGATAGATATGGAGTCTGAAGATATCCGTACTTTAATTGATTTCCCTCACTCTTCTGAATTTTTATTAAAAATTCCTTCTCAGGGAGTAATCTTACTTAAAGAAAGATGGATAGGCAGTCTGCATCGTATAATAGAAAGTGAGTTTTATTCTTCTTTAATCAGCGAAGAAGTTAAATCCGACTTTAGAGCCTTTTATGTTTCGGGGAAGGAGAAAACGCCTCTTTCTACTGAGCAGGTTGTTATTCCTGAAGTTATATTTGAAAAATTTAATTTTGGTGGAGAAATAATCCCTTTTGTGTTAGAAGGAGACCCAGAGGAAGCGCTGAAATTACTTTTAGAAGAGTTAGATAGAGAAAATATTACTCCTCAAGAGGTACAGTTTAAAAATGTTCAATTGGTTGTAGCCAAACTCTGTGTTGCTGATTGGAAAGTTGATTTTCTTCACCATGATTCCTTAGGCAGAATAACCGAACATATCAAACAGAAAGGGATCTATTCTAAGGTAGGGGCCTCAACCACAGTAGATAAAAAGACAAAGGAGAGGATGGTAACTTTAGTAGAAAAAGGCGTTCACCCTCGGTGGGAAGAGATAGGAAAGAGAGTAGCCATAATTAAACCACCTCCTGTAAAGATGAATCGATACGAAGTATTAACTCATATTAGTGAGAAACTGGGAATCTCTGTTAAGGATGCGTATATAAAGATGAAAGAGCAAGATGTTGCTTTTGAATGGCGGTTTCTTTTAGAATATAGAGGGAAGATAGTTGAAGCTTTTGTAAATCACATTTTGTGTGAGGTGAAAATAAATTTTCCTCCCATAAGAAAAGAAGAGGTGCTGGAGGAACTTAAGAGAGAATATCCTGATTTAGAGATTAGTGAGGAAGATATAAAAGATGGGTTGTTTTTTTATACTGTAGAGCATAGAGATAAAGACCAACTTTATGTGTTAAGAATAAGTAAGAAATCAGGTAAAATTCTTACACGAAAGACTCTTCTTACGGAAGAGAAAGCCCGCTGGTTAGCTAAAGATACCAGTGGGGAGGAACCGTTTATGATGAAAAAGGATAAAGGAGCATGGTATTTTTATTATTCTTCCGGAATGCTTATCATTGTTGATGAGGAGACAGGAGAATTAACCCAGAAGGAAATTGTTTCTTCTCAAGAAGTAGAAGATTTAGCTTATCAGGAGATATTAAAAATCTTGAAGGAGAAAGAAGGAGGGTTTTCTTTGGTAAAAAAAGAATTTAAAGAGGGGAAATGGTTTCTAAGTTTTGTCTCTCCCCAGTGGGATGTGAGAGTGGTTATTGATGAAGAGGGGAAGATTACATATACTTCTCAATTGCAAAAAGCATATTGTCTTGAGGAAGCAAAAAAAATTCTGGCTGAGGAAGGGGTCGTGGTGAGTGCAGAAAGAGGTATGAATATCTGGAAGAATGGCTGGGAGATTGATTTTCTCTCGCCTTTGGGTTATTTTACGGTGAGGATAACGGATGGGGAGAAAGAGCTTATAAAAAGAAGGCTTACCCCTCAAGGGATTAGACATTTTGTCAAATTTAAACTAAAAGGAGAAATTATCTTTTTAAAAGATAAAAAAGCTTTTTGGCAGGTAGTCTTTAAAAAAGATGATGAAAAATATTGTCTGCAGATAGATAAAATCGATAGTAAAATAAGAAGTATAAAGGTAAAAAAAGGAATATTTTGGAAAAAAACCGATAAGCCCCTCTCATTTTAATTCTTTCGTTTCCTTAACAAACTCTTGTAAGCGTTGAATGCCCTTTTTTAAATTTTTTATTGAGGCAGCATAAGAAATCCTTATATAATTGTCATTGCCGAAAGCAATGCCCGGAATTACAGCTAATTTTTTCTCCTCAAGCAAAATCTTTGCCAACTCTAATGAGGTTTTAAGAAGATTTCCTTTGTATGACTTATTTAATAAAGAAGAGATATTTACAAATATATAGAAAGCGCCCTCTGGTCTGAGGCAACTTAGTCCTTTAATTGAATTTATTGCTCCTACCACATAATCTCTTCTTTTTTTAAATTCTTTAACCATCTTCTCCACTATCTTTTTGCTCTTTTTACTTTTTAAGGCAAAAAGAGCTCCTTTCTGGGAAAAAGAAGTGGGATTTGAGGTAGAATGGGATTGGATTGAAGCCATTGCTTTGATTAATTCTTTCGTTGCTAATGCCCAGCCGATTCTAAATCCGGTCATAGAAAAAGTTTTTGATACTCCGTTTATAATTATTGTTAGCCCTTTCATTTTTCTTGAGAGAGTAGCAATATTTATATGAGTTATATCATAAATGATTTTTTCATAGATTTCATCAAATAGACAGAAAATGTTATACTTTGCAAGAATCTGCGCAATATCTTTAAGCTCTTCTCTTTTGTATACTGAACCACAGGGGTTGGATGGGCTATTAAGAATTAACATTTTTGTTTTTTTGCTTATTGCTTTTTCTAAATCCTGAGGATTTATTTTAAATTCATTTTCTTCCTTAGTTTCTAAAATTACAGGTTCTCCTCCGGCAACCTTTACCATCTCTGGATAACTTACCCAGAAAGGGGAAGGGATAATTACTTTATCACCTTTATTTATCAACGCCATAATTGCATTAAATAAAGCATGCTTTGCTCCACAGGACACGATTATCTCCTCAGATGAGTATGTGAGATTATATTCTTCTTCATACTTGTTAGAGATTGCCTCTTTTAGCTCTTTTATTCCTGAGGAAGGAGTATATTTTGTGAATCCGTTATCAAGAGCCTGTTTTGTGGCTTCTTTAATAAAATAAGGAGTATCAAAATCTGGCTCTCCTGCTCCTAAGTTAACTACATCTTCTCCTTTTTTCTCCATTTCTTTTGCTTTTGCCGTAATAGCTAAAGTTAGAGAAGCAGATATAGAGCTTACTCTTTTAGAAAGCTCCATCTTTCCTTCTTCCTATAGGCATTATATAAAGAGGCACGCTCTTTACTTTAAGGACTTCTTTGACCTTTTCATCATCAAATGCTCCCACTACTACGGTAGCTAAATTTAATGCTTCTGCCTCAAGATAGATATTCTGTGCGCTGTGACCAGCTTCCATATAGATATATCTTTTTCCTCTTTCTCCATATCTTTTTGTGGTTTTAGAGAAATCTGCACAGGCGATAATATCGACAGCCGCTTTTTTTACCCATTCTTGTCGGAGAGCAGATTCATAAAGTTGTTCTCTTCTGTCCTGGGAAGAGATTTTTATCAAGCAATGTTTTTGAGGCTGGTATTGATAGATTCCACGTTCCAGATTCAAGACATTTCCTACCACAAGATAAATTTTTAAGGGATACAAAGCACCAGCAGAAGGGGTAGTTTTTCCTCCCCAGGAGGCGGTCATCCCATACGCCGCCCACAGAATTTGACTTACTTCTTCCAATTTTAAAGGCGTCTTTTTGTATTTGCGGCGGGAGCGTCTTGAAAAGAGTAGTTCTTCTAAGGACTTTTCTCCTTTAGTCTTGGGGAGGGGGAGCTTTATAATCTCTTGAGAAAACGCGGTCATTGAAAAAAGAAAAAGCAAAAATTTAAATAACTTCATCAATATTTAAACCCGTAATTTTTTTATAGATTTCTTCATACCTTTTCTGTGTTTCAGCAATTATCTGAAGGGGAAGATGAGGTGCGGGTTCTTTTTTATTCCAGTTTACGCTCTCTAAGTAATCTCTTACGAATTGTTTATCTAAGCTCACTTTTTCTTCTTTAGGCCAGAAGCGGGAAGAGTCAGGAGTAAGAACTTCATCAATAAGGATAATTTTTTCTCCTTCGATTCCAAACTCAAATTTGGTATCTACTACAATTATTCCTTGTCTTTCGGCAAACAGGCTTGCTTTTTTATAAATCTCTAAACTTATCCTCTTAATATATTGAGCATTTTCCTTACCAATTTTGCTCTCCATTATAGAAAAAGCAATATTTATATCATGTCCTTTTTCCTCTTTCGTTGCTGGAGTAAATAAAGGTTGAGGGAGTCGGTCTCCTTTCTTTAATCCAGAAGGCAGTTTTTCTCCACAAGCTTCTCCTTTTTCTTTGTATTCTCGCCAGGCACTTCCCTCAAGATATCCTCTTACTACACACTCGATAGGAATGGGTTTTGTCTTTTTGACTAACATCACTCTTTTTTCCAAGAGGTCTTTGTATCTTTTTACCTCTTGTGGCATTTCCTCAATTTTGTCGGTAAGAAGATGATTTTCGATAATATCCTTTGTAAAATTAAACCAGAATACAGAAAGTTGATTAAGAATCACTCCTTTTAAAGGGATAGGGTCAGGCAAGACCACATCAAAACAGGAGATTCTGTCAGTGGAGACAATTAACAGATTGCTCCCTACCTCAAAAATATCCCTTACCTTACCTCGTTTGTAAAGTTTTAATCCTTCTAAATTTAGAAAAGCTAAGCTTTTTTTCATGAGATAAATTTTTCTGGAGGGATGGATTCCCCAAAAAGTCTTTTTGCCTTTTCCAATCTTTCTCTTTGTTCTTCAAGAATTTTGAATACCTTTTCGGGGATATTTTTCAAATCTTGATAAGTCTTTTTTATTCTTTCAATTTTGGCTAAATTCTGATTTATCCTTAAAGTAAAGCAATCCAGGTATACAGATTTAGGAAAATTCTTGGATAATACTTCCTGAAATAGTTCTTTTAGGTCTTCATAATAAGGAATAAATCCAATAGGGGTTTTGATTGCGGGCAGTTCTTTATGTACTCTTTTTTCCATCCATTTAAGCCAGACTCTTTTGTCCTGAATATCGGTTAAATAGTTGCCTCTCTCGTCTTTTAAGAAATAATTTACTCCAAAAATTATGGGAACCATTTCTAAATCTTGGGCAAAATTTAGGTGATTTTGTATATATTTTCCCATAGGAATAGATAAAAAGTCTAAATTAGCCATTAAATTAAATTTTCTTATTCCTGTTTTTCCTAAGGTAGCCGAAGTAGTCTCCGATTCTAAAGAAGCAGCAATAGTAACTACCCCATGTTCCCAATCAAGACTTTCAAAGACAGGAGGCCAGGTGTCGGAATCCCTCCCTCCATAAATAATTCCCCGAATTAAAACTCCTTGAGGATTTTCTGTAGCAGGATCATAATTGGCTAAGGCATTCAGTCTTATTGTATAGCGGGCATTAGGATGAGAAGGAGGGATTGTGTTTCCTTGCTTGTCTTTCTTCCCCTCAAACCAATCTCCGGAGAAATTTCTTCCTTCTTGAGGGTGTCTCCTTTTGTCTCCTTGCCAGAAAGGCATTCCATCTTTTATGAGAAGATTAGTGAAAATTACCTCTCCTTCTTTGTTAAGGGCTTCCCAGATTAAAGGATCATCCTCTGGGCTCACATCTTTAATTATTCCAAAAATACCTCTTTCTACATTTACAGCATACGCTCTTCCCTCTTTTTTTCTTAGATAAGCGATATCATCTCCTATGATACTTTCTCCTTCTACCATACAGGTAGAGGTTTTTCCACAAAAAGAAGGGAAGGCTCCGGTAAAATAAGTTTTCCTTCCTTTATTATTTATTCCCATCACAAACATATGTTCAGCCAGCCACCCCTCTTTATCTGCTTTTCGAATAGCCAGCCTTAAAGAGGGTTTTTTAAGCCCGATAGTATTTCCTGCATATTGAGTATTTACGCTATAGACAATATTTTCTAAAAAATCTATATAAATTCTTCTTTTATCTATATTCTTGCTATTGTTTAAATTGTCCAACTCCCCTTGAGAATGTACATATTTGAAAAAATCAATCTTCGGGTTTTCTCTAAAAGTTTTGTAAGCAGGCCGATAAAGAATATCTTCTGAATGGGCAACGTAACTGGAATCTGTGATTTGCACTGCATAGATAGAAAAATCTGAATTGGGCGGGCCTAAACATAAAAATAGAATATACATTTCCTTACCTTGCATAATATTCCTAAGAAGCTTATGTATTTCTTCCAGCCCCTTTTCTCTTTCTATGCAGTTTAATCCTTTCAAGTCTTTACTTACTAAAAACTTAGTATTCTCTTTATCCCTTGCCTGATCATAAAGTCCATCAAAATGCACTGTATGTCCTTTAATCTTTAAAGGAATCTCCTCTTTCAGTTCAATCGCTCTTTTTCTTATATATTCGATATCTGAAGAATTATCAGTTCTTACAAATACCGAGGCAGGATTGCATAATTCTATATACTTTGTCACGAAATCAAAAACCTTATTATTGTTTAATGCGGCTAACTTATTGAATTCTTGAGGAGATAATCTCTTTTCTAAGAATTCTAAAACTTGCATGCCAGCTCAATTCTATCAAAAAATAAGATTTAATCAACCCTTGACAGGGGGTTTTTTTTAAGGTATACTTACTTGGACCTTTAAGCTGGTCCGGTGAGGCCAGCAAGGAAGAGTAAGATGTTAAATTATTCTAACAGAAAGGAACCCACCAAAAAGGTGGGTTTTATTTTTATATATGGAACTTAGAGAAAAAGCTAAAATTTTAGATGCTCCTTCAATAAGAAGAATTCTTTATCGGTTAGCCCATCAAATTCTTGAGAAAAACCCTCAAACAGATGATTTAGTATTAATAGGAATACAGACCCGGGGAGTATATTTAGCCCAACGCCTTAAAAGAATAATAAAAGAGATTGAAAATGTGGATTTGCCTTTAGGAATTTTAGATATTACTCTTTATCGTGATGATTTAACTACCATTGGAGAGGCGCCTTTGGTAAAAAAGACAGAAATAGATTTTGATATAAATGATAAAGTAGTAATACTTGTTGACGATGTGCTTTTTACAGGAAGGACCATACGCTGTGCTTTGGATGAGATTATAGATTTTGGCAGACCTAAAAGAATAGAACTTTTAGTCTTAATTGATAGGGGGCATCGTGAGCTTCCTATAAGAGCAGATTTTGTAGGGAAAAATATTCCTACGGCATCTGATGAATTGGTTGAGGTAAGATTATCCGAGATTGACGGGAAAGATGAAGCTGTGATTTTGGAGAAATATGAAGTGGAGAAAGAAACATCTTTTGGGGATTAAGGAGTTAAGTTGTGAGGAGATTAATACTATATTTGAGATAGCCTCATCTTTTCGCGAGTTGTCTAAGAGAGAAGTAAAAAAAGCTCCTGCTTTGCGAGGCAAGACAGTGGTTAATTTATTTTTCGAAAGTTCAACGCGCACACGCACATCATTTGAGCTGGCAGCAAAAAGATTAAGTGCTGATGTTTTAAATTTTTCTGCTTCGGTAAGCAGTTTAACAAAAGGGGAGACAATTGTAGATACAATAAAAAATTTAGAGGCGTATCATCCTGATGTTTTAGTTGTTCGTATTTCGCAATCCGCTTCTTTATATAATTTATGTAATTATACAAAAGCAAGTATCATTAATGCTGGTGATGGCTGTAATGAACATCCTACTCAAGCATTGCTGGATATGTTTACTGTTAAAGAGATTAAAAAAACATTAAGTAATTTGCGTGTTTTAATTGTGGGAGATATTCTTCATTCTCGTGTAGCACGTTCAAATATATTTGGATTTCAGAAATTTTCCTCCCATGTTAAGGTATGCGGTCCTCCAACTTTAATCCCTTATGAGTTTGAAAAATTAGGCGTGGAAATTTTTTATAATCTTGATGAAGCAATTGAGAACTGTGATGTGGTTATATTTTTAAGGATTCAGAGGGAAAGGCAAAAAGTTTCTTTTTTCTCTACCTTAAGAGAATATGTAGAGAGTTTTTCCCTGACTGTGGAGAGGGCAAAAAGATTAAAAAAGGATTGTCTTATTCTTCATCCCGGACCAGTTAACTGGGATATAGAGATAACTTCGCAGCTTAAAGATAAACTGCATCCTTTAATTCTCAAACAGGTGGAAAATGGTCTGGCAATAAGGATGGCAGTTTTATATCTTGTAGGAGGAGTTAAGTGAAGATTTTAATTAAGGGAGGAAAAATTGTAAATTTTGATGAAATCCAAGAAAGAGATATTTTAATTGAGAATTCAAAAGTTGTTCGCATAGGTAAAAATATAAAGGAGGAGGTGGATAGAGAGATTAATGCACAAGGAAAATTTATTCTTCCCGGATTAATTGATATGCATACACATCTGCGCACCCCGGGAAGAGAAGATGAAGAGGATTTATTAAGTGCTAGTAAGGCAGCAGCAAAAGGAGGTTTTACAACAATTATGTGTATGCCTAATACTGAGCCAGCAATAGATAACTATGGTTTAGCCGAGTGGATAGTTAAAGAGGCAGAAAAAATTGGAATGGTGGATATCTATCCTGCAGGAGCAATTACTAAGGAGAGGAAAGGGAAAGAATTAACAGAGTTCGGAGCATTAAAAAAAGCAGGCTGTTTAGCTTTAAGTGATGATGGGAATTCTTTAAAAGATACTTATCTTTTACGCCGAGCTTTAGAATATGCAAAGATGTTTAATATTTTAATTATTTCTCACTGTGAAGATGAATCTTTATCTTTTAAAGGTTCAATAAGAGAGGGGTTCCTGTCTTCCAAATATGGAATAAGAGGAATTCCCTCTATCAGTGAGAGTATAGTTGTTTTTCGTGATATAGAACTGGCCGGTTATCTTAAAACAAGAATTCATCTTGCTCATATAAGTACAAAAAGAAGTATAGAGATAATAAAAAAAGCTAAAGAAGAGGGAATAAAAGTGACCTGTGAAACCGCCCCTCATTATTTTATTCTCACCGTAGATGATATAAAAAAGCGTAATTTCTCTGCTCTTTTAAAAGTGAATCCTCCATTGCAGGAAAAAGAAGATATAGAGGCAGTTAAAAAAGCTTTGGCTGAAGATATCATTGATTGTATTGCTACAGATCATGCTCCTCATTCAAAAGCAGAGAAAGAGTTAAGTTTTGGGGAAGCGCCTTTTGGATTTATAGGATTAGAGCTTGCCTTTTCTTTAACTTATACTTATTTAGTTAAAAAAAATATATTGAGCTTGAAGGATTTAGTTAAAAAGATGTCTTATACACCCGCTAAAATTTTGGGATTAGGGGATAAAGGATATATAAAAGAGGAAAGCCCTGCTGATTTGGTTATTGTTGATTTAGAGAGTAGATGGAAAGTGACCGAAGAAAACTTGCTTTCTAAGTCAAAAAATACTCCTTTTTTAGGTTATGAATTGGAAGGAGAGATAATTTACACTATTCATAAAGGAAAGATAGTTTATAAAAGTGGTTAAGTTTATATTGACAGAGGAAGTGGGGAAGTTATGCCGGTGGTTGAGAATTTTAGGATTTGACGCAGAGTATTTTTCGGAAGATAATTTAGGGAGTTTGGTTATAAAAGCTTTAAGAGAAAACAGAATCATTGTTACCCGCAGAAAGAGAATTGATGATTTAAGATTTATAAAAGTTTATGCTAATGATGTAAAGGAGCAGTTAAGAGAAGTTTTAAGACAGCTTAATCTTAAACCTGATGAGGAGAAGATGTTTACACGATGTGTAATTTGTAATAAAACTTTAGAGAAGGTAGAAAAGGAAAAAGTTAAAGAAAAAGTACCTTTATATGTATACCAGACCCAGAATGAATTTTATCAGTGTCCAGTTTGTCTGCGTATCTACTGGCAGGGAACCCACTGGGGAAATGTAAAAGAAACCATTAAAGAGTTAGCTTTATGATTGTTGCTGATTTTCATATCCATTCAAAGTACTCTCGTGCTACTTCAAAAAATATGGATGTTCCCAATTTAATCAAGTGGGCGAAGTATAAAGGGATAAATCTTTTAGGAACAGGAGATTTTACGCATCATTTATGGCTTGAGGAATTAAAACAATATTTAGAGCCAGTTGAAGATAGAGGATTATTTGTTTATCAGGGGATTCATTTTGTTTTATCTGGTGAGGTGTCTAATATTTTTTCTTGGAAAGGAAGGGTTTATCGTGTGCATAATTTGATTATGGTGCCTACTTTAGATTTAGCTTATCAGGTGAATAAAATGCTCAGTTTTTATGGGAATCTTACCTCCGACGGAAGACCTACTTTAAGTATGAGCTGTAAGGATTTAGCCCAGGAATTATTTAAAATTTCTCAGGATATTATTTTAATTCCCTGTCATATCTGGACTCCCTGGTTTGGTTTGTTTGGCTCTAATTCTGGATTTAATTCCTTAGAGGAAGCATTTCAGGGATATACAGATAAAATTACGGCATTAGAGACAGGTTTATCCAGTGATCCGGCAATGAACTGGCGTCTTTCAAAACTGGATAAATTCAGTTTAGTCTCCAATTCTGACTCTCATTCGCCTTCTCGCATTGGCAGAGAAGCAAATGTATTTGATTGTGAATTTAACTATTGGCAGATAAAGAAAGTGCTTGAGGAAAAAGATAAAAATAAATTTTTATATACTATAGAGTTTTTCCCTGAAGAAGGAAAATATCACTATGATGGGCATCGCAACTGCAATATAAGATTGCATCCTAAAGAGACTATAAAATATAAAGGGATATGCCCTAAGTGCGGTCGTCCTTTAACGCGAGGAGTTTTATATCGAGTGGAGGAATTAGCCGATAGAGAAGAGGGATTGGTTCCTTCTTCTGCTATTGGTTATAAGAGTTTAGTTCCCTTAGATGAGATAATTGCTGAGGCAAAGGAACTAAACAAGGGAAGTAAGGCGGTGGAGAAGGAATATATCAATTTAGTTAGTGAATTTGGTTCAGAATTCAATTTGTTAGTTAATGTAGATGAGAAAGAATTATTTTCTAAACTTCCTTACAGAATTGCTGAAGGAATAAAAAGAGTGAGGAGTAAAAAATTAAATATTTTGCCCGGTTTTGATGGAGAATACGGGAAGATTAAGATTTTTGATGAGGAAGAAAAAAAAGAGGATGAACAGCTTACTTTGTTTTAAAGAAAGATTTAGATGTTTGGAGAAAGAAAGAGTTTATATCTAAAGAACCTGACCATAGAGAAAGCAAAAAAAATAATGAATAGTTTATTAATAGAGAGTTTTATAAGAAGCTGAAAAATAATATTATAGAAAATTATCCATTTTACTGGGGATATTGATATGTGTTTGACGGAGGGAAAATGAAAATCGCTATTGTTTTTTATTCTTTCTCTGGCAATACTAAAAGATTGGCTTTGTTTTTGAAAGAAAAGTTAGAAGAAAATAATCATTCTGTAGGTGTAGTGGAGATTAAACCAGCTAAAGAAATCAACTCTTTCTCTTTGCAGGCTTTATCTGCTCTTTTGAAAAAAGAGGCCCCTCTTAAAAAAACAGAAGTAAATTTTGATGAGTTTGATTTAATAATTTTTGGAACTCCTGTTTGGGCGTTTACAATCACGCCTTATTTGAGGTCTTTTTTAAAAAATGTAAATCTGGAGGGTAAAAAAACTGTCTGTTTTGTAACCTTTGGAAGTGGGATAGGCTCTGATAAAGCTTTAAAGGAATTAGAGGGTATTTTAAAAGATAAAAAAGCAAAAGTTTTGTTTTCTTTTAAGGTAAAGGATATAAAAACAAAGGATAAGGATTATCTTCAAAAACTGAATTTATCCCTGTAGCTTAATGGGTAACCCGCCCCCTTAGCTTAAATGGATAAAGCGCGGGCCTCCGGAGCCCGAGTTGGAAGTTCAATTCTTCCAGGGGGCATATAAAAGTATATAGGAAAGATAGATGAAGGGGGCGGGGGTGGAGCCTGAAATGACAATTCAACTTTGCCCAGGGCATAAGAAGAAGATGAATGTTGCTGTAATTGGAGGATATAAATGCTCAAAAAAAATATATAAGATTGCTGAAGAGTTAGGTTCCTTAGTTGCCCAGCAGAACTGGGTAGTTATATGTGGTGGAGGGAGTGGGGTGATGGAAGCAGTATCACGAGGAGCAAAGAGAGAAGGAGGAATAACTGTGGGGATTTTGCCCAGTTTTAAAGGCGAGGAAGCCAACCCTTATTTAGATGTTGAAATTCCTACGGGATTAGGGTATGCAAGAAATTTTTTAATTGTAAGAGCTGCTGATTGTCTGGTGGCTGTAGATGGTAAATACGGAACTTTATCGGAAATTGCCTTTGCTTTAAATGAAGGAAAAAGAGTTTATGGGATAGATACCTGGGATATAAAAGGAATAATTAAGGTGAAAAATCCTCAAGAAGTAATAAGAAGAATTAAAAAAGATTTCAATTTATGAAAGCGGTTCTCTTTTTAGAAGACGGGTTTTATCTTGAAGGAAATTCTTTCGGCAAAGAAGGAGAGACAATTGGTGAGGTAGTTTTTAATACTTCCCTGACCGGGTATCAGGAGGTTTTAACTGACCCTTCTTATAAAGGACAAATTGTCTGTATGACTTATCCTTTAATTGGAAACTATGGAGTGAATGATTTTGATGTGGAATCAAGAAGAATTTGGGTTGAGGGTTTTATCGTGAAGGAAAAAAGTAGAATTGTATCCAACTGGCGAGCAAAAAAGAGTTTAGAGGATTATCTTAAGGAAAATAATATTGTAGCAATTGAGGATATAGATACACGAGCAATAACAAAAAGATTGAGAGAGAAAGGTTCTATGAAAGGAATTATTTCTACTTTTGATTTTGATATAAATAGTTTAAAGAAAAAATTAGACAGATTTCCCTCTATCGTGGGTCAGGATTTGGTGAAAGAGGTGACTCATAAAGAGATTTTTGAATGGAAGAATGATTTAGAAGAGAAAAAAACAGAAGAATTTTCTAAGGAAAAATTTTGTGTGGTGGTAATTGATTGTGGAGTAAAATTCAGTATTTTAAGGCATCTTAAAGAAAGAGTGGAGAAAGTAATTGTTGTTCCGGCAAATGTTTCTTTAGGAGAAATATTAAAATTGAAACCGAATGGAATTTTGTTTTCTAACGGGCCAGGTGATCCT
>Ga0164318_10001167_pt1 | contig 22842 bp, 23 predicted proteins | sample GuaBasSedimGuay9_FD_113734 | JGI IMG/M metagenome (GOLD analysis project Ga0164318, IMG submission 113734) | Subseafloor sediment microbial communities from Guaymas Basin, Gulf of California, Mexico - Guay9, Core 4571-4, 0-3 cm | ecosystem: Environmental > Aquatic > Marine > Hydrothermal vents... | reverse complement strand
TTTTTCTTTATTAATTTTATTCACTGTTTCTTTAACTTCAGTTTTAACCGCATTTATTTTTTCTCCACTCATTTTATACCACCAAGATATTCACTAATTTCATAAATAAAAACAAAATTACAATTTAATTTGTCTGCCTGTTTTCCGATTTTCACCATTTTTTTGTCTTTGTATTCTTCAGGCACCCTGGAAAATACTTTGATTCTTTTTAGGGCTGCTTTTCCATAATCTTTTTTATGAGGCAACATATTTCGAATAGCTCTTTTAACAATCATATCGGGTTTTGATGGGAAGAAAGGTCCGTGAATAGGGCATCCTCTTTGCCTTCTTTCAAGGTATCTCTTGAAAATTACATCTTTGTTCCCAGAAATAACTATTTTTTCAGCATTCAAAATTATAAATTCTTCCCCTTTTAAGGATTTTTTTGCAACTTCTGTTGCCAATCTTCCAAGGATTGTATCCTGCGCATCTACGACCTCCATTCTTTATTATCTAAAAAACTTAAAATATAGATTTACTATAAGTTTTTATGAAAAAACACATTATTGTTGTTCCGAATTCAAAAAAGAAGCAGATTCTGGACGAGGACCCAATGAGAGTCAAAATTAAGGAGAAACCCGAGGATAATAAGGCAAATATAGGGGTTGAGAGAATACTTTCAAAGTATTTTGGCAGGAAGGTGAGAATTGTTAAAGGATTCAAAAGTAAGAGGAAAATTGTTGAAATAAAATAACTTTAAATTCTTTCTTGAGATATATAAATTGAGTAAGGCGGATTTGTATCACCTAAAAATCCAGTTAGTTCTTCTTTATAAGGTTCCATTATTTCTTTAATTAATCCCTTCTCTAATTTTTCTCTATTCTCAAAAATCCATCTCAAGTAATTCTGAGACCTTGAGCTAAGTTCCTCAGTAGATTCTTTAAATACCGCGTTTACAGCAGAGATACCTTCTTCGTAGGAAAAAGGGAAATATTTTATTTAATCATATGAAACTATCCCCCAATTTAATTCTAGATTTATTTTCAGGGATTTTTTTGGGAATAATTCGGTTGTTATAAGGATTTACATAATATTTGGTCTGTAATCGGGTTATTGATTCTTTGTTAAATAAAGACTCTATTTTTTCAAAAATTTCTTCAGGGGAAAAGTAATCACCTGGTATGGAGGTATCTTCTGAAGGAGTAATAGATTAAATCTTTCATAAACTCTTTTTGGATTCTTTGTGGAAATTGTATATTTTCCATACATAATAAAACAACTTATTATTCATAAGTAATGCCTGAAATTCAATAGAAAATTCCAGAGAGATTTTTCGAGATTGAGAAAAGAACTTCGCAAATTGGTGCGAATGGATTATCTGCGCCAATAAACCTGCAAAGAGAAGTTCCTGAGACCAATAGGAGAGCGAATATAATATTTATCATCAGGATTATCATAAGTCCCTGAAGAATATCGGTTTTTCTCATATATTAACTTGTTTTTGCCAATATAGTAATTTAATTCAAAAATCAGATTATTTTGGGTTTCAATCAAAAAATAAAACCATTTTAGTATTATTGGCATATAGTTCAAAAGTTATATTAATTATGGAAAGTAGCATGAATATAACTGAAACTGCAATTACTTTATAGTGTAAAATATATATTAGAAGACCGAAGTCTTTATATACTTTAAAGTTATATAATTAAATGCTTTTCTAACTGGAAAGTGGTGTAATATGTTAAAGGTGGAAAAAGAAATGGGTAAAGACGAAAAAGACAAAAACGGAGAGTTTGCTTTATCAGAATTGGACAGAATGTCTTCTGGTTTATGTTTACCTGAGGAACTAAAAGAAAAGGTTGGCATCATGTATCAGAAAGCTGTTGAGAAAGGACTTGTAAAAGGAAGACGTGTTGAGACCGTACTCGGCACATTAATATATGCTTTGTCCAGAGAACATGGTTCTCCAAGACTAATGTCAGAAATCTGCAATATTGCGGGTGTTGACAAAAGAGAATTTGGGAGAAACTATAGGTACGTGGCATCAAAACTAAATATAAGAGTAATTCCTTCAACAGCAATGGCTTATGTTCCAAGGTGCGCAACTTTATTGGAAATGGATGACAAAGTGCAGACTAGAGCAAATGCTTATCTAAAAGCATTGAAAGCAAACAGAGGATTTTCTGGAAAAGGACCTATTGGATTAGCAGCGGCAACGTTGTATATCGCAGCAATAATGAACAACAATTTGGTTTCACAGAGAGGTGTGGCAGAAGCAATTGGCGTTACAGAAGTAACTGTAAGAAATAGGTGCACTGACATTGCAAAAGCACTGGAAATCGAAGATGAAGTCAACACAAGAATCAAAGAAATAGGAGCAATTCAGAAAGAGCAGAATCAGGCAGCTAAATTAAAATATTAGTTTTTGTTTTTGAGTGATTTTTTATTTTGTTAATTTTTTATTTTTGTTAGTTGATGGATTTTTTATCCAAATTCATAAATTTCAGTGAACTTATTTTTTCAGATAATTTTTGTAAGTTTTCACCAAATTTGTATTTTCAAAAGCTTTCTGGAGCTTATTTCTTATTTTAAAAGTTTCTTCACAATTATATTTGGGTAATAAATATGGTTTGGAGAGATATTCAGGGAAAAACAGGAAAACTTGGTTACAGTCGCAATTTGGGTTTTATTTATTTGGATTTAATTGAGGATATCAATAAAAGAATGGTGGATTCTGTGAAAATTCCTCTTGGTGATGGGATATTTGAGATGTATAACATAAACCCGGAGATCGTGGCAGTTCTTGAGATAAAACCAACAGAAGAACAATTGGATAATTTATACTCTTCACTGCCGGAAGATTTGGCGGATTTAAATGGGGGGTATAATACTGCAAATTTATATTTGGGAGAAAAAAATAGAATGGCAGTAACCCCAAAATTTCCTGAAGACAGGCATGAAACAGAAGAATATGAAATTAAAGGAATATTGGATGATTCACAGGAAACTGTGAATGAGGAAGAATTAATAGGAAGATTAAAACATAGTCCTTCTTTGAATTTGGTTGCAACCAAATTTGAGAGTACTTCAAAATATTATGGAGAAATAGAACAATCTTTGTTTTTTGAAATAACACCCGATTCAGTTAGAATACATTTATCTGCAGACCCTGCCAGCAAGGGGATAGATTTAATAGGGCTGGGGGCATGGGGGGATTTATTGATGATTTGGACTTATATGTGGATTCGGAAACTGTGATAGAATTAAGAGAAACCTATTCAAATACTGGTCGCAGGTTTCTTAAAAAAATTACTGAACCGGTTAAAGATATTTTTTATGGATTTTGAATCTTTGATTTATTGGGATAAATCTCTGTTAAGTTATCCCTTTTTAAAATTTAAAATCTAATTATATTTAGGTGAAAAAAATGAGCGAATATAATCAACCAATACTTGTATTATCAGACGATGTTTTAAGACAGACAGGAAAAGACGCACAGAGAGCAAATATCAGTGCTGCAATTTCAGTTTCAGAGATAGTCAGGAGCACATTGGGACCAAAGGGAATGGATAAGATGCTTGTAGATTCTACAGGAGATATAACAATCACAAATGATGGTGTCACAATTCTTGAGGAGATGGAAATCCAGCATCCAGCAGCAAAGATGATTAGAGAAGTGGCAAAAACACAGGAACAGGAGGTTGGCGATGGCACAACAACAGCAGTTGTTTTGACAGGTCAGCTTTTGAAGAAAGCCGGTGATTTGCTTGATCAGGGAATTCACAGAACAACGATTGTAAAAGGATACAGACTGGCAATGAGCAAAACAATAGAATCACTTGGAGATATTGGCAAAAAGGTTTCTTTGAGTGATGCAGAAAATCTAAGAAAAGTTTCTCTTACAGCCATGACTGGGAAAGGAATTGAGAGTTCAAAAAATGAACTTTCAGATTTGGCAGTGAATGCAATAAAATGCGTTGCCTACGAAGAAAACGGAAAAACTGTGATTAATCCCGAAGATATTCAAATTGAAAAAAAGCAGGGAGGTTCAATTAAAGATACAGAACTCATAAAAGGAATAGTAATTGACAAAGAGATCGTTCATTCAGCAATGCCAAAGATGACTAAAGACGCAAAAATTGCTTTAATCAATGCAGCTCTTGAAGTGAAATCAACAGAAACCGACGCAAAGATTTCAATAACAGACCCTGAGAAAATGCAGGCTTTTGCGGACCAGGAATCAAAAATGCTAAAGAGTATTGCGGAAAAAGTAAAAGACAGCGGAGCAAAAATAGTATTCTGCCAGAAAGGAATTGATGATATGGTTCAGTATTATTTGGCAAAATATGGAATTGTTGCAGTCAGAAGAGTAAAGGAAAGCGACATGGAAAAGTTGTCAAAAGCAACAGGAGCAAGAATAATCTCAAGCGTGAATGAAATCTCTCCAGAAGATTTTGGAATGGCTGGAATTGTTGAGGAAAAGAAAATCGGCGAGGACAAAATGGTTTTTGTGAGAGAATGCAAAGACCCAAAAGCAGTTTCAATATTAATAAGAGGCGGAACAGAACATGTAGTTGATGAAGCAAAAAGAGCAATGGACGATGCGGTGTTAGGAGTTGCATCAACTTTGGAACTTTCTTCATATGTATATGGAGGAGGAGCAGTTGAAATAGAAGCAGCAAAGAAACTAAGAGCTTATGCAATTACTGTGGGTGGAAAAGAACAACTTGCAATCAATGCTTTCGCAGAAGCTTTGGAGATAATCCCAAGAACTCTTGCAGAGAGCGCAGGAAAAGATGCGGTTGAACTGTTAGTCGAAGCAAAAAGCAAACATGAATCTGGAAATACAGGATATGGAATAAATGTTTTTGAAGGAAAAATAGACGATATGGATAAACTTGGTGTTGTGGAACCAACAAAAATAAAAGTACAGGCAATTTCATCAGCAACAGATGTAGCCGAGATGATTTTGAGAATAGATGATATAATCACAGCCGGAAAATCCAGCATGCCGCAAATGCCTCCTGGAGGAATGGGCGGAATGGGATATTAATCCAATTTTTAATAAATTTTATTTTTATTTACAATTTTTTACTGTTAAGTGGGATATTTATAATTTTATTACTATTTAAAATATGGAAGAAATAAGGGAAGATTATTCAGGATTATGTGGGCGATTAGTTGAGGCTGGCGTTTATGATTCTTTGGAAGAAGTTAAAGCATTATTAGAGACTCTAATTAAGAGCGGAATTTATGACACACATAAAGAAGCAGTAAATGGAGTTGAGAACGTTGTAGAATTTGTTGAGGGGCTTGGGGTAGCAGAGAAATATCTTTTGAAAAATGGAGTTAAGTATGATCCTTTAAGCGCTTTGGTTGAGATGGGTGTTTATGGTTCTATTGAAGACGCTACAGAGGCGGCTGGTTGGTTTAAATCTGTAGAAAATAGCGGAATGGATCTTTGTTAAAAATTATATTTAATTTTTTATTCTTAAGTAGAATATTTAAAATTTTTTGCATCTGTAGTTTAGGGTTAAAAATATAGACCCTTATTCAGAAGTTGGTAGTGGATTTGATTTACTCTTAAATTCAGGGAAAGGTCGTTTGATTGGTGTTGCCGGCGATGATGCTGATTTATTGTATTATTCTGTATGTCCGGATGTGGATGCGTGTTATAGATGACCACAGGGAATACTCTTCAAAAAGCATAACTAGTTATACATGTCCTGCATGCAACCCGGAACAGAAAAACTTTCCTTTTGAATACATTCCAAAAAGATAAAATAAGTGCTCCATTGCAGTTCAGGTTAGACCAAGGTTATCCTTAAATAAACCACTATTATTAACTTGTTATTTTAATTTATGGAATCTCAATTAGAATTGCTTATAAAATTTTCAAGGGATTTGGACGAGAAACTTTTTTCTGAAATTAGAACTAAGTTGAAGAAAGAAGAATATTTTATTTCCGCAATTCATTCCGCAAACCGGATGTATATAAGTCTTTTCGGGGACAAGGAGTTATCTAAATATGTTTTAATACTTATAAAAAAACTTAGCGAACAGTTGAAGGAACACAAACTTGGAATTAGGGATTATTATTTGACTTCATGCGAAATTACTTTTGCGTGCGAGTACACGGGTAAAGTTAAAATACCTGTTGCAAAAACTGTTGTCTGTAATGGAGAAACCTGCAAGATGGTTTTCAAAGATGTTGAGAAGGAATTTTTGAGGGACAATTTAATTGAAAGGGCTGTGATGTTATTGGAAGAAAAAGTTTCAGGAGAAAGAGACAGGGTTATTTTTGAGAGTGAAACCAAGACAATTATTGAGAAGAATCCTTCTGAAGAAGCTGAAAATCAGGGACTCTTGAAAAAAGGGATTATAAAAGACGAAAATATGTATCTTCCAAAAGGCGTGAAGAAAATCCATAGGATAAAGGAAAATTTGATTAAAGAATTGGAAGAAACTTTTGAAGCAGAAGAAATTTATGTTCCTTTAGCTGCCCCGTTAAATTTAATAGAAGATAAATCTCTAATAAAATATATTCCGAAAGAAATTTTCTCGGAATTTTTGTCGAAACCAATTGATACAGAAATGTTTTATGAAGCTTATTACCTGACTGGAAAAATTCCAAAGATAGAAACAAGAGTTGCGGGCTGGATTTTCAGTGAAATACCATTTGCTTTTTACAAGGCAATCGAGAATACAATTTGGAACAAACAGTTTTTTTACAGTGTGAATTATCTTAAATTAAACATGTTGTTTTTCACAAACGAAAGGAAATATATGGATACCAGAAAAGAATTATTTAATTTTTTCAGGAAGTATTTTGATGATTTTGGGATAAGATATTCAATTACTTCAAGGAAATTGGCAGGTATGGATTTTTTCAAATTCCGCGTTTTTATAAATAAAAAATGGGTGACCTGCGTTGAACTTTTATACTCTGAAAATTATTATACAAAACCTTTTGGGATAAAAGGAAAAAGCGGTCATGTAATAATAAATCTTGAGAATTTGTTTTTTCTTGAATTGATTCATACGCCGGAAGCAATTCATAAAAGTCCCATTGATCTTAATCCTAAACAAGAAAATAATGAAAAATTTAATCCCAGCCCCGAACAGGGAACTAATAAAGAATAAATTTAGGTGTTAATTATATTCCTTTTGTTAATTATGATAACTTATTATAAAAGAACCTTAAATGACCGGAGATTAAAAACAATGGGTGGGTTCAGCAAAGGATGTTGGATAAATGTTATTAATCCAACAAATGAAGAAATAGATTTTCTCACAAAGGAATTTAAACTTGATAAAGAAAACCTGTTTTCTGGGTTGGACCGGAATGAAGTTCCGAGGGTAGAATTTGACGAGGATGAGATTTATATTCTTGCAAAAATAATTTCCAGGACAGAGGATTTTTTAGGTACTTGTCTAATTTTGATAACTGATAAATTTTTATTGACTTTATCTTCAAGAGAACCTTCGTTTATAAAATCTGTAATTGAAGGTAAGACTAAGATAACCACAACACAGAAACTAAAAACTTTGATAAAATTCCTTTCTATGATAAACGACAGGTTTGAAAGAGAAACAATAAGAATTGTAAAGATAGTAAATGCGAAAAAGAGTTCCACAAAAGAAATTCGCGAAAATGACCTGAGAATTTTATTGCAACAAGAAGAAAAATTAAATAATCTTATTTTTTCTTATCAGCACACAAGTTTGATTTATGAAAGATTGCTTAAGAAAGTCAAATTTTTCGAAGAAGACAAAGAGATTATGGAAGACCTTGTTATTGATTCAAACCAGGGTTTGAACCTGTGTAAATCTTCCCTGAAAACAATATCCAATCTGAGAAATTATCAGACGATTTTGTTATCAAACAAGATGAACAAGACAATTACAATTCTTACAATATTCACAATATTTCTTGGTATTTCAACAGCAATGTCTGGTTTTTATGGTATGAATATTTCACTTCCTTTTCAGAATAATCCTCATATTGCTTTGTATCTAGTTTCTGCAATGTTTCTTATAGGCGTTTCTCTTTTAGTGTATTTTAGAATTAACTTATAATAATTTAGTTATAGCACCAGAATAATTATCTAAATATAATTCATTTATTTTTTGAAACAGATTATATCCCAGATTGGTAAATATTAGGGAACCCTTTTTATGTTGGATGAGATTTCCATCAATTAGTTGGGTGTGGTTTTGCGGGGTTAATGCAATTTTTGGTATTGGGCTATTATTTCCAATACTTTCAACAAGATCAATAATTTCATCATCTCTAAGGAAAAGAATACCGCTTCGGTTTTTTTCATTATTCTCGTAATTGTAATGAATAACATTTTTAATTGCACCATTTTTGTTATAATCCATTAATTCCACATTTAATCCATCCAGACATTCAATTTTTGTTTCTTTTGGATCATATAAAGGATTCTCTTGATTTTTTAAAATAGATTCAAAATTTTTAGATATTTTATTTATTTTTTTAAGAGCACTGTTATTAATAAGATGAGAATATTCCTCATTTTTTGAGACTTCTTCAATTGCCCTAAGATAATCATCAAGTTCACTCAATAAATTCTCGGACCTGATACAAACATTTATCCTCTTCAGCCACCAGGATTTGTATTTTTCACCAATTTCTTTCAAAAGATTTAAGGTATATTTTTTAATTCAGGACAATTTTTTTAAATAATCATCTGTATTATTTGCAGTTTTCATAAATATTTTTATTATTAAATAATAAATGCACTATTAAATTATTATTTCTTCTATCCATAGACTGGTTTTTTTAAAGCAACTTCCAATCCATGAGGATTTTTGGAATTCTTAAATCTCCGGTTTTATAAATTTTTAAATAAATAGCTCTTTAAAATTTTAGTGGTTAATTGAAATTTTCAAGACTTTTTGTTTTTTCTTTTAGTTCAAAAACCTGCCCATCTCTTGCGGCAATTGTTTTTACTCCCGTTTCCTGTTCAATCCATTTTGCTTCTTTTTCCGCAACCCCGAAAATCATTTTCATTCCAAAATGCTGAAGAATTGCTAGTTTTGGTTTTGTCTGCCCTATCAGGATTCTTGCTTTGTCTGCGGTCATATGACCATAAGGTTTTGCGTACCTTGGTCTAAGACAATTGATAATTAGACACTCGCAGTCTTTAAAATAATTCACCTGTTCTTCATAATATTCCCCGTCCGCAGTATATCCAATTTTTTTTTCATCTTCCAGAACAAATCCAATACATTTTTCTTCTCGGTGGAAGCATTTTGTGGTTTTTAAGGTTGTGTTTAAAAAATGTATTTCTTCATCAGGATCAAGGGAATAATATTTTTCGAGTGTATCTAAATGGTATTTTGAGATTGTTTTATTTTCATTTTTATCTGGATTTATTACGCTTTTGCTGGTTATTAAGAACCCCTTTTTTATTTTTGCTCCTTTAGTCATTGCTTCTATGATTACTTCCATATCTGTGTAATGATCTGTGTGAGGGTGAGAGACAAATATGGAATTTAATCTTTTCAGGTTTTTGTGAAACTGTTTTGCTCTTACAAGAGCTCCAGGTCCAGGATCAACATGCATATTCAGATTTTTGCTTTCCACAATAAATCCTCCAGTTGCTCTTAATTGGTCAATCATAACAAACCTTCCCCCGCCAGTCCCGAGAAAAGTTACTTTCATAATTTTGTTTGTAAAATAAAGATAGTTGTTTAAAAATATATTGTTTGGATAAATTATAAACTCATGGTTTTTCTTGCCCCGCAGGCTTCACATTTTATAACATAGTACCTATCCTCTTTTTTAAGGATTGTATCTGGTTTTCCACATTCACTGCAATAAACAAAATTCTTAATATATTTTTTTATTTTATCTTCGGTCAAGGGATTTTTTGTCTGCAGAATCAGTTTTCCATTTTCAACAGCTCCTGAAGTGGCTAATTCTTTGTATAAGAATTTTGCGACCTGTTTGACTTCCCTGTTAATTGAATTGCAGAATTGTTCAAAGTTGGCGATAATTGTTTTTTTCCCGTGAAAAGTTATTTTTGGATATATAATTTGTATTCTTTCTTCAACTTCGCCTTTTTTCACTTTTTTATATACAGAATCCAGCATTTCTTCGTATTCCATAATAGATTAATTAAAGTTAAAAACTATTTTGTTCTAATTTTTCAATTCCCAGATTATTGACCAGTATTTCAAAATTTATGGAGTAAATTTCAAGAGGTTTTCCATTATCTAAAGCATTATGGAAATACCACCTGGGAACAGCCAAAGCTTATTCATGCGGGATGAAATAACTTTTTAATTTTTCTTCAGATGGGGGGTAAGAATTATTAATTATTAAGGATCTACAGGGTTTTTTGTCTAATTCTACATTTGAAGAACGTACCCATTTTAATAGAATTGCTTTTGGAATCCATATAATAATTATAAAATCTTATAGGAAATTTATTTAGCAAACCGCCAATAAAAGTTAAAAAACAAGTAATATTATCCCGCGATAGCTCAACCGACCCTTTTGTTGGTAAAGTTGTCTAAAAAGCGTCGACGGAAAACAGAAGGTCGGAGCAACGGTAGAGCACTCGGCTGTAGTGTCTAACAACATAGTTTTACACAAACGCAGGTGTTTTTGCAGTAACCGAGGGGTTGCCAGTTCAAATAAACCCTTTTCAAGGTAATTGTTTCAAAAGGTCCAACCCAAAAACTTGAAGGGTTATGGAAATCCGGCTCGCGGGATATTTAAAATTAAATTTATATGGTGAGAAATTCCAATTCACTTAAATATTTCAATATTTATTTAGTATACTGAATGGCGTACATAATTGAATTTAAATATAGATTTTCAAGATATTCACTCACACCAGATTCTGTTGCAATATTGCGTTTATTTAATATTCTTTTAATCATATTTTTCACATCCTCACTTAATTTTTCTCCCATAGGTTCTTCAATCTCTGCTCTTTTTCTTCCAACATACCTTGCAAATTTTTCTGCGTAATTTCCTTCTAAAAGCTCAATTCCTGTAGGCTGAATAATTCAATATATAATTAATTCTTTACAGGTAATTTTTCCCTGAACAATACCTTTTAAAAAAGAGTCATAAACACTTTTATTGAGAGTTGCAAAGCTCTTATCATATATTTCAGGAGTCATTAATTTTCCAATAAAATTTCAGGTGCGGGAGTCAAGTTCATAGAACTTTTTAATTATAAATAACTAAAATATCCTTAAATAAATTAAAATATCCTTAAATAAATTAAAATATCCTTATTTATGCAAAGAGCAAGAATCAAATTGTGGAGTAAAGATCAGGAAAAATTAGAAGATACCGCAAAAAACATAAGAGAAATGGTTGAGAAGCTTGGAGCAAGTGTAAGAGGACCAATCCCCCTTCCAACAAAAAAACTAAAATTGTATGTAATGAAACAGATAAAAACTGGAACTGGTCATGGAAATGGGCATTTTGATAGATGGTCTATGAGAATCCATAAAAGAATTCTTGAGATAGGCGAAAGCGAGAGAGCTTTGCACCAAATTATGAGACTTCAGATTCCAGAAGAAGTTAATATTGAAGTCACAATGAAGGAAATTTAGAATATTTAAATTATTGAATATGGCAAAGGAATGCGGGGGTGGGCTGAAATAGATAAAGGAGCTCGTTATCTTGAATTCCCTTATCTTGAATATTGTTATACAAAGAGAAGATTTCGAAGATAAACCAAATCCCCTATAATAAAAAATTTCGAATTAAATTAATAAGGGATGAGTACTTTTAGATAAGGATAGATTACAAAATCCAGTTTAGCGGGGATGATCTCAATAAAACCTTTTTGAAACTTATAACTCCCGAAGAAGAACAAAAAGAAGAGTTTCTTATTAATCTCCAGCATAAATTAAACACCAATATTGCAGCCGGTTCTATTTCAGCAGGAATATTTTGCGATGACCTTGGTAATAATAAACCGGAAATTTACCAAAAAGCTTATGTTGACAATTTAAGGAATTCAGGACAATTAATATGAACCTATATTGATAATTTAACTGAGGTGATTCATTTACCTTTTAAGAAATTCATTACTGAATCTTATATAGCTCAGTATGCTGATATGATAATCAACATACTAAAATCAAACACACAATATCTCTCCGCAACTAAAAAAGTTTTAGACTTAGGTCCGGTCTCAGAAGAAAGACGGGATGACTTAGAAAGAATGGACGCTTTATATGGATTCGGGTATTATGCTTATAATCTTGAATTTGTGCCTGTTTTTCAAAGAGATATTTATGATTTAAAAGAAGATTTAGAAAATTTGTGGTCATCGCAAATTAAGATGGCTAAATCAACCACACCTCATCTATCAACAAAATTTGATTATTTTGGAAATGTTATAATGCCTCTGGTGGAAAATATCCAACAACCTGCACAGAATCCTGAAAATGATATTCCTGGAAAATTGCCAAAAAAGAATTATGGAAATTTTGGAGTATATAGTGAAGTTGATGAGAAAAATAGGGAGATTATCATAGATGTTCGAGATATTGATTTTGGAATAAAACAAGAGATTCAGGATAAATTATTCCAAAAAGGGGTTTCAACAAAAACAGACAAATATTCAGAATTGGGTATTGGATTATGGGCAGCAAAAAACTTTGTTGAAGAAAATGGGGGCAGAATTTGGTTTGAAACTGAACCTGGAAAAGGAACCTCTGTTAAATTCACGATTCCCTACAAGGAAAAAAAACAATTTCATTTATGAGCGATAAGTAACCTCTAAATCAACAAAGTCCCCTATAATAAAAAATTTCGAATCTAATTAATGGAGATGAATATTAAAAAGTCTAAAGGGAAGCTGGAAGTGAGGTTTAAAAACACAACAACTCATTTTGTAAATGCTCTCAGAAGGATAATGGTTGGTGAGATTCCAGTATCTGCAATTGAAGAAGTATATATCAAAGACAACAATTCAGTGCTTCAAGATGAAATTCTGGCTCACAGGCTCGGATTTATCCCAATAGAAGGAGAAGGAACTCTAAAATTGAATGTAAAAGGACCTCAAATAGTAAATTCAGATAGTTTTGAAACAACAGAAGGAGATGTTAAGGCAACTAACAAAAATGTGCCTGTTGTAGAACTGCTAAATAAACAAAGCATAGATCTTACTGCAAAAACCTCTATTGGTCTTGGGAAAGATCATGCAAAATGGCAATCCGCAATTGTCGGTTATGAATACAAAAATCCAAAAGAAATAGTTCTAAGAATAGAAAGTTGTTCTGCGCTTACAGAAGAAGATATTCTTAAAAAAAGTCTTGAAATCCTTAAAAATAAATCCGACGAATTCAAAGCAGAAATCTCAAAATACAAATCATTGTAATTTTCTTATAATTTCTTTTATTTTATTGAATGTTTTTTGGATAATTAGTTTAAGATATTTGCATTAGTTTTGTGAGGGTTGTTTATGTAAACCAACCATGTTTTTGGGGTGCAGACCTTCTTTTTCCGTTGACGTTTCCTCTTTTGCGAAGCAAAAGGGGCACTATCTGAAGATGCGTGTGCGAGCGAAGTGAGGAAAGGGTCAGTTGCATTAAGTATAAAAAAGAATTTATTCTTATGGAAGATGATAAATATATAAATAATATTAAAGAAGGAGTCACTGGAAGCAAACTCCCGACAATGGATGATTTAAAAACCGAATATAATTCTCCTCTTGAAACACCCCCTCCAATACAATCAGGACAAACTATTCAGGAAAATCCTATACCTGAATTATCCCCAATCCAGAACCGAATGGCATCATCACCTGAGAACACAGCAAGCCCGGAACCGCAGGTTAGCGGGGAGAAAAAAACAAATGAGGTGGAATTTAAAGAAATTCTATTTAATAAATTAACGCAATTGCATGATGAAGGAAAAACCATTGATGAAATTTATGGTGCTCTAAAATCTCAGGGTTATGGTTATGAAAATATAGAAGAAGCTATTCTAAGATTGGTTGAAGCAGAAACAAACCCGGAAACCGCAGGCAAACCAATAAAACCAGAGGTCCCTCAAAGACCCGTAATGCGTCCAATCCAAGAAGAATTACCTCACAGAGAAATAATGCGTAAAAATGAGTTAATGGCAACAAAATATACTTCCCCGGTAAAAATAGATGAAATGCCAAAAAATGAGTTTGCCCCATTATTTGTTAAAGTCGGCAGGTATAGAGAAACTCTTGAAACAATTGAAAACCTTGAAAATTATTTGAGAGGAATGTCAAAATTATTCGACCTTGTAAATGAACTTGAAAAAATAAGAGTAATGAACATAACTGCTCTGAACAAGATGTATCAAAAAGCGAGCATAACAGCTTCAAAATTATATTCAGGACTGCTAAAACCAAAAGGAATGAAGCTTGAGGGTGATTTAGAAAGTAAAGTTGAAATGGACAAACTTGAAGAAGTTGTTTCTGATTTAAACAATGAATTAACAAATCTGAGAGATGAAATTGAGAAAATAAAAAACATAGAATAAAGTGATAAAATTGGACCAGCATTTTGTAATAGATAAAAAGATACTTGAGAGAGTGACAAAACTCGCAAAAATAACAAAGAAAGATGTAATTTTGGAAATCGGAGCGGGAACCGGAAACCTTACGAAATTTCTCTTGGAAAAAGCAGGACAGGTTTATGCTGTAGAATTAGATAAAATCTTACTGTTGGAGTTAAAGAAAATAAAAACCAGCAAACTAAAGATTATCCCGGGAAATGCCTTAACCATAAAATTCCCTGAATTTGATAAGATTGTAGCAAATGTGCCTTATTCCATTTCAGAACCATTAGTCCAGAAACTGATTTATAATAATTTTAAATTAAGTGTTCTCCTCCTGCCTGAAAAATTCGTAAAGAAACTTACTTCCAAAAATACAAAACTTTCATTTATCTCAAATATCTTTTTTGAAATATATTTGGATATTGAAGTTCCCCCAGAATGTTTTTCCCCAAAACCCCGCGTATTATCCAGAATAGTTTTGCTCAAACCAAAAAAAATTGATGAGCTAATCTTTGCGGATTTCCTCAAACAGAAGAACAAAAAAGTGAAAAATTCTCTTAGGGAAGCGATAATCAGGGAAAAAGGAGTTACAAAAAATGAGGCAAAAGAACTGCTGAAAACCCTGCGAATTGATAAAAAGGTTGCTAGCCTGAATTTAAGGGAACTTGAAAGAATACAAGAGTTTGTGCGTAATTTAAATGTTTAATTATTAGTTATGGTACAAATAGCAGCAATAAGGTTAAGAGGGAAATGGAATATTAAAACAAACTTAGAAGACACCCTAACCTTACTTGGAATTAGGAGAAAGAACAATATGGTGGTTCTTGAGGATACAAAAGACAACATGGGGATGCTTGTAAAAGCCAAAGATTATATCACTTACGGCGAAATAAACAAAGATGTGCTTGAAAAATTAACCTCAAAGAAAGAGCCTAAAAAGAAAACAGATAAAAAATTAATATTTAGTTTACCAAATCCAGTCAAAGGGTTTAAAAGCATAAAACTTGGTTTTAATCAAGGCGGTGATTTAGGCTATAGAGGAGATAAAATAAATGATTTATTGGAGAGAATTATTAAAAATATTGAATAATAAATTATTTCAACGATGTAAGGATATTTGGTTTTGGAATTCTATTCTTTAATCAACTATTCTTAAAATTATTAATATGGTGATTGCAATGAGACCAAATGGTTTATTAGGAAATTGTGGGGAGTTTTTCTTATCGCAAAAATTTAAGGAATATCCATTGATGCGATTTGGAGATATAGCATCTATTATTTATGAAAAGGCAAATTCAAAAATAATGGCTAAGTTGAAGATAAGAAAATCAAATGGTTGGCCTTATTTAAGAAATGAAGAAAAAGGAACTAATTTTAAAAGAAAGGTGGTTGAAGAAGAATATAAAATTACTAAGAAATTATTTGGATATGCTAATTATCCTCAATTTGATACTATTTCTTTGGATTTACTGTCGGGATTCCCTGATTTTCTGGTTAAAAATACTAAAATATTTATAGAAGTAAAAGTTAATTCTAGCAGACCAACTTCTTTACAAGAGAGTGTTTTTTCTGAGTTAACTAAAAAACATCAGATGGTATTTATAGCTAAATATAAAATAAGTTTTTCAGATTTTAAGATTGAAATAATATATAATCAATATGAAAAAATTTTAAGTTTTAAGAAAAGGGAGAAAAGTTCTTTAGAAGAAATAAAAAAAGCGATTGATTCCAATCCAAAATCACATAAAATATTAGATATTTAAATCACCACACATTTTTCAGATAATTTTAAAAGTCCATATGGATATTTCCAAAGTATTTGACCATTATTTTACTAAGATAACCACAATCCATCTAAATTACTGCTTTTCCTGATTCATTCTAATTATAAGGATAATGCCCATAACCTGATAAAGAGCTATGGGGAAGATAATAAATATATTTAATTTTGAAATAAGTAAAAACAGCCACGGGAGGGATTTCCATTCAACATTTAATTGACCAAGTACCTTTTAGAGTGTTGACCTCCCCAATTTGCAAAGCAAATTTGGGCACCGTTCGAAGAACGAATGTTTTTAAAGGCTGACATTGAACCCCCAACCTTCGGTTTACAAAACCGGTGCTCTACCGGACTGCTCCTTACCATTTTGTTCTAAAGATGAAAATGGTAGGTTTGAGCTACCGTGGCATAAGATTATTTAGATAAAATTAAATACTTTCTTTTTGAATAAATACTTATATATATTATGTTGCAGGGGTTAAAGGGGATTTCTCCCATAGTTGCAAGCGTACTTTTAATAGCATTCAGTACGGCTATTGCGGCAATTGTGGGAACCTGGGCTATGGGTTACACGCAGTCAGAACTTGTCTCTCTGGAAACCTGCAGTAAACTGGATTTGACTTATTATAATTATAATTATGATGCTGGTACTGTGACGATGCAGAATATAGGAACAAGCGTAAAAGCCTATAATCTTTATATTTTTCTTGACACAAACCAGAAAGCTTTTATAAAAAAAATAGAGGGTCCTTTTGAAGCAAACACTCCAACTGAGATAACTTTTGATAAAGACATGATAGAAAATAATTACGAAGATGTAAAGGGATTGGTTGTAGAAGTTGTCGGGTGCAAAGGGAAAACTCAGTTTGTTCCGATAATTAAATAATTTATTATAATCTTATTATGAGTGATGATTTAAAATTAACTGTTGGGGGTTTATCTGAAAACAGGCAGGATTATGGAAAAGGAATTGCGAGATTAAGTTCAAATTTCATGATAAAACTCGGCATCAGGGAAGGAGAATATATTGAAGTTGAAGGAAAAAAGAAAACCTATTTAATTGCAATAAGATCTTATCCCAGCGATGTTGGTTTGGATATAATCAGAATTGATGGAATTTCAAGAAAAAACTGCCAGACTGGTGTTGGGGAAAGAGTCAAGGTAAGAAGAGCCGAATTAACAGAAGCAAAGAAAATAACAATAGCCCCAGCCCAAAAAGGAGTTATGGTAAGAATAGATCCTGGATTTATTTCCCAGAATTTATACAAAAGACCTGTGTCAAAAGGCGACCTTTTTGTTCCAACGGTTATGAGGAAAAGAGACTCAGAGTTTTTGGATGATTTTTTTGACAATTTCTTTGGAGAAAATGTTCGTTCTTTTAATCCTCTCGGAGATATCCAGTTTGTTGTTGTTGATGTTTCTCCTAAAGAAGGAGGTTTTATTGGAGAAGCAACTCACGTAGAAATTATCTCCAAGGCCGTTGAAGTCAAGGAAGAGGAGAGTATTTCAGGAGTTACCTATGATGACCTCGGGGGTCTGAAAAGAGAAATAGATTCTGTGAGGGAAGTTATTGAATTGCCATTAAGGCATAATAAACCTTTTGAGATATTGGGTGTCAAACCCCCAAAGGGTGTTTTATTGCATGGTCCTCCCGGAACCGGAAAAACCTTATTGGCAAAAGCAGTCGCAAATGAATCTGGGGCAAAATTTTATCCAATTGCTGGACCTGAAATTATGAGCAAATGGTATGGGCAATCAGAAGAAAACTTGAGAAAAATATTTGATGAGGCTGAGAAAAATGCGCCTTCAATTATTTTCATTGATGAGATTGATGCAATCGCTCCGAAGAGAGAAGAAGTTTCAGGTGAAGTTGAAAGAAGAGTTGTGTCCCAGTTATTGACAATAATGGATGGATTAAAAACAAGAGGTCAGGTAATTGTGATTGGAGCAACAAACCGACCGGATTCTTTGGACCCGGCTTTAAGAAGACCAGGGAGATTTGACCGGGAAATTGTGATTGGAATTCCAAACAGCGAGGGCAGGCTAGAAATACTTCAGATTCATTCAAGGAATATGCCAATAAAACCTGATTATACTAAATCAGAGATATTGAAAGTTATTGAAACAGAAAAAGATGCGAAGACAGTTATCGAGAAAATAAAAAAAGCTGAAAAGAAAAAACTTGTGGAAATTTTGAAAGAAGAAAAAATGTATGATAAGGTTACTGAAAAATTAAGAACTTTATTGCTTAAAGAATTATCAGAAAAAACTTACGGTTATGTTGGCGCAGACCTTGAGGCATTGTGCAAAGAGGCAGCAATGCATACATTAAGAAGGGTGTTGCCTGATATTTCTTCTCTTAAAGGGCAGGAATTATCTGATGAACAGATGAAGAAATTGATTATAAAGAGAGTGGATTTTGATTATGCAATGCAGAAAGTTGAACCTTCTGCATTGAGAGAAGTTTTGATTGAGATACCTAAAGTAAAATGGTCTGATGTTGGAGGACTTGAAAAAGTCAAGCAGAAATTAAAGGAAGTTATTGAATGGCCTTTAAAATATCCTGATCAATTTGATAAATTTAATTTAACTCCACCGAAAGGAATTTTGCTTTATGGTCCTCCGGGAACAGGAAAAACCCTAATAGCAAAAGCAGTCGCAAATGAATCTGGGGCAAACTTTATTTCTGTGAAGGGACCTGAATTGTTAAGCAAATGGGTTGGCGAGAGCGAGAAAAAATTAAGGGAAATTTTCAGGAAAGCAAAACAGTCAGCTCCATCAATAATTTTCTTTGATGAAATTGATGCAATGACCCATTCAAGGGGAACAAGCAGAACCGAGGTTGTAGATACTTTAGTCTCCCAGTTGTTAACTGAAATGAGCGGCATCGAAGAGATTAAAGGCGTTGTGATAATGGCCGCAACAAACAGACCAGATATTGTTGATAATTCTTTACTCCGACCTGGAAGATTTGACAGGCATATATTAATTTCCGCCCCTGATGAAAAAGGAAGAATTGAAATTCTGAAAGTTCACACGAAAAATGTTCCTGTTGATAAAAATGTGAATCTTGAAGAAATTGCGAAAAAAACAAAGAATTTCTCTGGGGCTGATTTGGAATCTTTATGCAAAGAAGCGACAATGCTTGCTTTGAGAGAAAACTTAAAAGGCAAAGGAACTGATAAAGTCACAAAGAAACATTTTGATGAGGTTCTGAAGGATATGAGACCTTCAATCCCCGAGAAATTGATAAAAAGTTATGAAGACTTTGAGAATGCAACCCATACTCCTTTAATAAACAAGACTAAAACTGAGGAAATTGAATATACTTCTTAAATTTAGTTCTCAATTTCCCCCCATTAATTTTTCCACCCTGTTGATGAATAATACTGTTTTCTCCGCAACTTCGTCAATATCATCCCAGTCAACTTTTATTTCTCCATGCTCATATTTTTTTCAGCATATTATGACTTCATCGCAGTATTTTGAATATTCAGGTTCAAGTTGTTTTTTTCTCACAAAGTGAATTTTCAGGTTTTCCGCGAGTTTTTTTGGTATTGGTGGGGCAACTCCGGCTAAAATTAAGGGTGCCTGACCCGCTTCAACAACAGCATTAAACAAATGTTCGAGTATTTTAATTTTAAACAAAACCTCAACTCTTTTTATTCTTGCCGGAGCCTTTGCAATTAAATCCCTCATTGCTTTTTTTGTGCCCGGGATTTTCCCCTGCATCAACAATTTTTTCAGCGGAACAAAAAACCCGAAGGGATCATAAATCGGAATCCCTTCCCCAATCTCGCAGAAAACCGTTGGAGACTCAATCCGTATATTGTTTAATAGTGCTATATAGTTTATGGGTATTTATAATCTTTTATTTGCATTTAATAAGGTTATGTCTAACAAGCCAGACCATATTCGTTTATGCGGCAGGTCTTCGTGTGCAATAGGAAATTATTTATTCGGAATATTTTTGCTGTTGGTTTTAGCCAATTTAGTTTATGCCCTAACACCGAATGTTACAATAATAAAACCCACAGATAATAGTTATATTTTGGGTTATAATATTCAATCGCAGGTATTTGAAATAAGAGAAACTTCCGGTTTTGATTTGACGAATTATCAGGTAGCTCTTAATGTTGATACAGAGGCATTGGTCTCTTCCGGGAAGCTAAAAGATGATTGCGCGAATATAAGGTTCAGAACACTCGATGGAATTCAACTTAATTATTGGCTTGAGTCAGATTGCAATACCGAAAATACGAAGTTCTGGATAAAGATGCCTTTTATTTCCGCAAATTCAGTAATTTATGTAGAGCCTTATTTTGAAAATTTTTCTATGGCTTCCCAGTCAAATGGAAATGCAGTTTTTGAATTTTTCGAGGATTTTGAGGGCGCAAATATAAACGAGACAAGATGGACTTATAGGAGAGACCCAAAGCCGACTGTCAGCGACAGTTGGGTTACTTTATCTTACAATGGACTTTGGGCAACCAATTACAACCTTCCGACAAGCGCTGTGTTAGAATCAAAAATACATGTGAGTGGAACCAGCGCTGAATTGAGGATTGGAGCCTGTGATTCCTCACTTAAATGGGTTTCAAATATAGGTACTTCAGGAACAGGTTTTAACTGGTTATTTAACAGTGATGGATATTATGACATAGAACAAACTAATAAAGGGCAGTCACAGAGAGATTTGTGGGGTTGGATGACATATTACACAAAGTTCAAATATGATGTCTCAAAACCGCTTTATTTTTATTTGTTTGATGACAGAGAAAATATTATACATTTTTCACATTGGTCTGACGTCAATTCACCAACACCAAATACTGAACTGCATCCTGTCCTGCATTCCTATGACACCGGCGGCAAGCTGAAAGTTGATTATATATTCGTGCGAAAGTATGCTGACCAGGAGCCGGCAGTGAGCCTGGCCCAGTTGGGTGAAACAGTTGTTCTTAATGCTACCTCATCAGAGACGGGAGATATGTGGTACTATCTCGACAACGAACCTGAAGTAACAGCATGCACCGGATGCAGTTCATTTGAGCGGGCACTGGTTCCCGGTGGCTCAGAAGATAAGTGGTGGAGTATCTATTGGACCTACAGAACAAATGTAACTGTAAATACGGGTTATATGCCAAGAAAAGCACATACAGTTACACAAAGCATAATTGATTTTGGCTCAATACTTGATGCTTTAGGCGAGTCAGGAACAATAGACCAAAACTCAATAAGAGTCACAAATGCTGTAAGCGAAGAACTGCCCAGCGAGGTTTTAAGATGGCTGAGCTCAGGTAAGGCAATGGTCAGGTGGAAATTAACCAAAAACGAAACACTTGCAAAAGAAACTGATTATAAATATTATATTTATTTTGACACAATAGAGCACGGCGCCAAACCAACGCCGCTAACAGAAGGTCTGCCAAAGATATATGCAATGGCCTCACACGGTAGATATTCTTATTATGTTGGTGGTGAATGTGAATGGGGTACTTGGCAGAGTAGTGGTAGCAGTATGCGAAAACTTGCAATTGCTGATTTTGACAATGATGGAGATTATGATTATGTGGCGAACACTGGCAGTTACATTTATTATTACCGAAACAATGGAGATGATTATTGGAGTTTCACGAGAAGCACAATAACTACGCATTCTACGTATTATGCGGATTTAGCTGTATGTGATTTTAATGAAGATGGCAATTTAGATATTGCAACTCAATATCAGAGTGGAGGAGCCCATGTTATTGTATTATTCAGTAACGGCGATGGAACATTTAACGAAACCTACATAGATCAGTATGATTCCACGGGATATAATGTAGCTGGGGGTGTATGCGGTGATTTTGATGGGGATGGTAATGCAGATATTATAATGTTTCACAGACATTGTGGAGGCAACACAGATGGAGGCCATCTTTATTGGGGTGATGGGACTGGCGGTTTTGTAAAACATAGTTCCATAGTTGGAAATGACCGGGTTGGACCCTATGGTCAAACGTGGGTGATTGATGATAATGGAGATGGTTATGATGATTTGTACAATGGTCGTTGCAGTTATTTGTACAGGACTGCGGGTCCGGGCCCATCAAGAAATTGGGGAGGACAAAGCACTGCAAATTATCTAAAATCAGGGGATTGGCTAAGTATGCAACACCGCGATGCAGGTATCCAATTTGACTGCAATAATGATGGATTACAGGATTTGCTTTTGGTTGCTTCAGGCTGGTCTATTGGCGGTGGTTTATATGCTGCTTATGGCACAGAAACAGGAGCTAATCCATTTGAGAACCCAAAAATGGTGGCATCTACCGGTGGTGAGGCACATGATATTGGGGTTCCTGAAGGGCTTGGGGGAATTACAGCAACAGTCGGAATTGGGGAAAATGGATTTGAAGAGGGAGATCACTGGGTTACTGTTTATGCCAATGATGGCGGACCCAATCAGAATTACACAACAAATTATTTCACAGTTGATCTCACCCCCCCCGAAATTAAGATTAATTATCCTGAAGATATAACCTCTGATACCACCCCT